>Ga0075467_10000083_pt1 | contig 61585 bp, 55 predicted proteins | sample DEB08_DNA_9_FD_75067 | JGI IMG/M metagenome (GOLD analysis project Ga0075467, IMG submission 75067) | Aqueous microbial communities from the Delaware River and Bay under freshwater to marine salinity gradient to study organic matter... | ecosystem: Environmental > Aquatic > Marine > Coastal ... | reverse complement strand
CATCGGCTGCACGAAGCATGGCCGCGATCGCGATTGTCATTTGTTGCAAGGGCGGGGCATGCGCTGTCCGAGCCGGGGATCAGTGCAGAATTGGTCCGCACAATGGACGCGCTGCGCCGCGAGCACTAACCAGAAGTTCTGGCAAGGAACTGCCAAAACGCGCGGCCTGGCTCGGCCAGAGCTTCATTTTCCCGAACAAATTCCAAACGAGCGCCGAGGTAAAGCCGCGCTTTGGCCGCATTTGGCTCCGAAAATGCGCTCGGGGGCAGGTACAAGGGGCCATCGAATGAGATCGAAGATTGCAACTGTTGTTGCCGGAGTTGCGCTTGCCTGTGTCGCTGCGACTGCGTCCGAGGCTTGCTCGCGGAATGTATCCGCGACGGCTGCTAAGACCATCGTGCCTCAGGCCGGCATAAACCAACCTCTGCTTGACGAGGCAATCCGTACGGAAGTGAACTTTCACCGCTGCCGGGCTGGGCTGGAGAGCGTTTCAGATGCAAACTCACGCCTGTCTAGAGAGGCTGAAAAGCACTCGAAATGGATGGCACGTACTCAGCAATTAACCCACAAAAGTACGGTAGCTGGCGCCTCGACGCTGAAACAGCGGGTGAAGAACTCTGGGATTCGATTTAAAACCGGATCGGAAAACATCGGGATGGTGCATCGCTATCAGATCGACAACCGTCGCTTTAAAATAGTTGATTCAAATGCTTGCCAATTTCGGACCAACGATGGACAGCCGCTTCCCGCACATTCCTACGCAACCTTGGCGCGGCACGTTGTGACGCTTTGGATGAACTCTCCTGGTCACCGGAAAAACATCCTTGATAGGCGGGTTCGCGCAACGACGACGGCAGTCGCCTTTGATCCAAACGCGCAATACTGCGGGCAGTTCTGGCTGACACAGAACTTCATCGGGTAATTTCAGAGGCCTGAGTCTACGCCGAAACCTCAACGTCGCGTCCTTACGATGGGTGTGGCACACAAACCGCCCCTGTCTTAAAGCCAGTAAATCATAGCTGACCGTGCAAAATCGCGATGTCGCTATCACGTCGGTGCCCGTATCCGCCGTCACGTATTCGCACATAGCATCTGGCGCGGGCGGTAACGCCTGTGACCAATATGTTAACCTTTGGAGCGTTGGCTCGGGTGGTTTTGGCATAGAAGTCGGTATATCCCCGCAGTCATGACCGATGGCCAAACATCCAAATGGAATGGAGCGGGCTTTGCCGTGGCTTGCGGCGCGTTGATCCTGCTTTTCTCTCTTGGGATCCGGCACGGTTTCGGACTTTTTCTGCAGCCGATCTCGCTTGAGCAGGGCTGGGGCCGCGAAACGTTTGCGTTTTCGATCGCGCTTCAGAACCTTGTCTGGGGCATAAGCCAACCTTTCGCCGGTATGCTGGCGGATCGTTTTGGTGCAAAACAGATCATCGTCCTTGGGGCACTTTTTTACGCGGCCGGGCTTTGGGCGATGTCTCAGGTGGCGGGCGAGGCGGTCTTTATCCTTAGCGCGGGCGTGCTGATAGGTCTCGGGCTTGCGGGCACAACATTCCCGGTGATTTTCGGCGCAATCAGTCGTCTGGTTCGGCCCGAACAGCGATCCATGGCGATGGGGATCACCATGTCGGTCGGGTCATTCGGGCAGTTTGCCTTGTTGCCGATGACGCTTGGGCTCATTGGGTTTCTGGACTGGGACGGTGCTTTGTTGGCGCTCTCTGCCTTCGCGCTTTTGATGGCCCCGCTGGCCTTCGGTATTACGCGGGTCGATGTCGCGGCAAGCACAGCCGCGCCCGACACCTCGACGGTCCGCGAAGCCTTGTCCGGCGCGTTCGCGTCACGCGACTTCTGGCTTTTGTCGCTTGGGTTTTTTGCCTGCGGCTTTCAGGTGGTCTTTATCGCAGTACATCTGCCCGCGTTTCTTGCGGACGAGGGCGTAGACGTTTCTGTTGCGACCGTGGTGTTGGCGCTGATCGGGCTGGTTAATATTCTTGGCAGCTATCTGGCCGGTCTTTGGGGCGGCCGGCTGCGCAAGCCGATGTTGCTTAGCTGGATATATCTGGCGCGCGGGGCATTGATTGCGGGCTTTGTGCTGATGCCCGTCACAGCCGCATCGGCGTATGTTTTCGGCGCGCTTATGGGGCTTTTCTGGTTGTCGACGGTGCCTTTGACGAACGGCACGGTGGCCAGCGTCTGGGGCGTAAAACATATGTCTGTGCTGGGTGGAATTGTCTTTTTCGCGCACCAACTTGGGTCGTTCGCCGGTGGCTGGATGGGCGGCTGGTTGTATGACCGGACCGGCAGCTATGATATGGCTTGGGGGCTGGCGATTGGCTTAAGCCTTTTGGCGGCGGCCCTGAACTGGCCAATATACGAGCGGCCCGAGGGGAAAGTGGCATGACGCGGACGACGCACTTTATGTACCTCTTAGGGGCGCTGGGCGTGCTTTTCGCGGTGTTCCAACTCTATCGTTCGCCCGAGATGATCTACCATTTATCCAGCCTGCGCTTGTGCTGACGGGCATTGCCCCGGTTTGGGACAATGCCGTTTTTTGTCAGAAGTGATAGGATGCATCAGGCGTGATCCGCTACACTTCGTCGGCCAGATCGTGCTTCTTCATAAAGCGCGCGATGGACCCGAATGTTGCGGTGCCAATCTGTGCGCCATGATCTGACGTGGTCAGCGCAGCAGACGCGACGCGGGCAAAGGTGCGCTTCAGGCCACTGATCTTCACAGCCTGGGCGTCGAAGTGTGCGCCGATGTTCGCCTTTATCTGAGCGCGGTCTGACGTGTTCTAGATTGCGGCCATCATAACATCCAAAGTGTGCTCGGTACAGTTCTGGAACCGTTTGTTTGATGGGTTTGCAAGAACCGAATAGTTTGCGTTGTGAAGCGATCTGTAGGTCGGGCTTGCGATGACCCTCAGCAGTTTTTGCTGTAACCGGGCGTCAGGGAGGATGATCCCGGCATCCAGCCTCTGAGCGCCAGCAAAGAAGTCTGCCGGGGTGTCCTGGATCAGCCGGCTTCGGGTCTGATCGTCGCCCAATTGGTAGAGGTTATAGGCCCGGTATCCAAAGCTTTTGGCGCCGTTTCATTCGGTGATCTCCGAGGACACCCAGTAGGCGACATGGGTTTATTTGATTCCGTCAGCCAGGGCGCGAGGGTCGCGGCCCTTACGGGCCGCGATTGCGACATGCGCGCCACGGGCAGCAAGGTCTTTCTGGACGCGATTCGAGAAGGTCGCGACCTGATTGGCGGGTAGGAAAGCGTGGGCTGTTTCACTGCTGCCCGCCGGAGCAATGGTTGGCAAAAGCGCGACCATGCCAGCGAAAATAATGGCGATAACACGTTTCATTCTGGCGATCCCTTAATCAAGCGATGGTGCGCGGTTGGGGGCAGTCTTCGTGTCCACGATGAGGGGCGCGTTGCCGACTTGCGCAAGGTCAGCGCCTGCGCCGACAACCGTATCGCCGACGGACTCAAGGGCCGAACCGGTGACGTAAAGGGCCGATCCTACAATGACGATTGGGACGGCGACGGCGGTTGAAACACCCGAAGCAACGGCGGCCGAACCGTGGACAGATGCGGCAGCGGCGAGGGTCAAAGTACGAATAAGCATGGCGTGCTTTCTTTTTTGAACAATGTTCGAGATAATTCTCGATGTCCCCGTTTCACCAGCCTGCAACCCTCCGCCCCTTGACGTGCTGATCCCGTTAGCAAACGGTGCGCTTCCGGGCGTTTGTGCTGTCTGGCGACAAGGAGACTTTCCATGACCGACTTTCTACTGCTTGCTTTCATCTTCCTTGTGGCTGGTGTGATTTCCGTCCCGATTGCCGCGCGACTTGGGCTGGGGTCGGTGCTTGGCTATCTGATTGCCGGCATTGTGATTTCTCCACTTCTGGCGTTGCTCAACGTAGATGTTGTCTCAATTCAGCATTTTGCCGAATTTGGCGTGGTCATGATGCTGTTTCTCGTGGGGCTTGAGCTTGAGCCCAAAAACCTGTGGTCCATGCGGGGTCAGCTTTTGGGGCTTGGCGGGGGCCAAGTCGTATTAACCACGGGCGCGGTGATGGCAGTGGCCCTAGCGTTCGGACAGGTCTGGACGATTGCATTGGCGATTGGACTGGTTCTTGCTCTTTCTTCGACCGCAATCGTTTTGCAGACGTTGAATGAGAAAGGCCTGATGAAGTCGGACGGCGGACAGTCGAGCTTCTCGGTCCTTTTGACCCAGGACATCGCGGTTATTCCGATCCTTGCGTTGGTGCCTTTGCTGGCAATGCCTGACCTTATGGATACCGCTTGGATCGGTACGGACGGGCATGGCGTCACAGAAATCCACGCGACAAACACGACCCAAGGTGCAGACGTCGCGCATGGTGAAAGCCAGAGTGAAGATGACCACGGCGGCGGCGATCATGGGCCGTCGATGAGCCTTGTCGATGGCCTGAACGGTTGGCAAACCGCGCTTGTTACACTGGCCGCGATTGCTGCGGTTATATTGGGCGGAAACTACCTGACGCGGCCGCTTTTCCGCTACATCGCGACGGCGGGGTTGCGGGAATTATTTGTCGCTGCAGCCTTAATGGGGGTGGTCGGGATTGCGTTGTTGATGACGCTTGTCGGGCTGTCCCCCGCTTTGGGGACGTTCCTTGCTGGCGTTGTTCTTGCCAACAGCGAATACCGCCACGAGTTGGAATCCGACATCGACCCCTTTCGCGGGCTGTTGCTTGGGCTGTTCTTCATGACCGTCGGCGCCGGGATTAATTTCCTGCTGCTGTTCGATAACCTTGGCCTTGTGATTGCGATGACGCTTGGACTGATGGCGATCAAAGGGGGCGTTCTGTTCGTTCTGGGCACGCTGTTTGGTCTGCGCGGCACGGACCGATGGTTGCTGACGCTGGGCCTCGCTCAGGCCGGAGAATTCGGCTTTGTGCTGCTTAGCTTCACCGTTGCAAGCTCGGTGATCCCGCAATCCGTGGCGGATCAGCTTTTGCTGGTCATCGCTTTGTCGATGGTGCTGACACCTGCCTTGTTCATTCTGTATGACCGGGTGATTGCGCCGCGCTTCAATACAGCGTTGAACCGCGATCAGGACGAGATCGAAGAGGGGGGCAGCGTGATCATTGCTGGTTTCGGCCGCGTCGGGACAGTGATCGACCGGATGCTGCAATCGGCAGGCTACTCGACCACTGTGATCGACTATAGCTCTGAACAGATCGACACGCTTCGCAAGTTCGGAGCCCGTGCTTACTATGGCGACGCCATGCGCCCTGACCTGCTGGCCGCTGCGGGCATCGCCGAGGCAAAGCTGCTGATTATCTCAATTGATGATCAGGAGAAGATCACCGAGCTGGCCAAATACGCCATTGAGAATTATCCGAACCTTCATGTTATGGCGCGGGCGTGCAACCGCCACCACGTCTATGATCTATATGCTGTCGGGTGCCGGGACATCATCCGCGAAACCTATGATGCCTCGATCCGCATGGGTCGGTCTGCCTATGTGGCGCTTGGTATGCCGCAGGGGGCGGCCCAAGCCATGGCGAATGCCTTTGACGAAATGGACCGTAAAGCGATGGTGCAAGTCGCGGGATCGTATATTCCGGGTATCGTGCCGACCGAGAATGCCGCCTACATGGAGGCCGTGCAGGAAGTCCGGGGAACGTGGCAAGAGGAGTTGAGCAAGGAAATGACAGCAATCCGGACAGCCGCCACCCCAGCGTCAGATAGCGAAACGAGTTAGGCGGCCAATCCCTTGGCGCCGATATTGAGAAACTTCTTGCGACGCGCGTGGCGCACTTCATCACGCGACAGCGATGAAAGCTTGGAGATCATATCGTCGATGCACTCGCCAACGACTTTGATCGTCGCCTGCGCGCCGCGCTGGGCGCCGCCCAATGGCTCGGCAATAATGCGGTCGATGACGCCAAGTTTGTGAAGGTCCTGAGCAGTCAGGCGCAGCGCTTCCGCAGCTTCGCGCATTTTTTCGGCGTCTTTCCACAGGATCGAGGCGCAGCCTTCCGGCGAGATCACTGAATAGACCGAATGCTCTAGCATTGCGACGCGGTTGGCGCTGGCGAAAGCAACCGCTCCGCCTGATCCGCCTTCACCGATGATAACGCTGACAAGCGGCACGCCAAGTTGCAGGCATTTTTCAGTCGTGCGCGCGATGGCTTCGGATTGACCACGCTCTTCTGCGCCTTTGCCGGGATAGGCACCGGGGGTATCGACCAAGGTCACAACAGGGACGTTGAAGCGGTCGGCCAAGTCCATGAGACGGATGGCCTTACGATACCCTTCGGGGCGCGCCATGCCAAAGTTGCGTTCGATCCGCGACGCGGTATCGTTGCCCTTTTCATGGCCGATCACCATCACCGGGCGTCCGTCGAGCCGAGCAAGTCCGCCCATAATGGAATGGTCGTCAGCGAAGTTTCGGTCGCCGGCAAGCGGTGTGTATTCGGTGAACAAAGCTTCGATATAGTCTTTGCAATGTGGGCGATTTGGGTGCCGGGCAACCTGACATTTCCGCCATGGCGTGAGGTCTTTGTAGAGGTCTTTCAAAAGCTGCTCGGCCTTTTTATCAAGCGCCTTCGCTTCTTTTTCGACGTCCATTTCGTCATTGGCGCGCCCCATAGCACGAAGCTCTTCGGCCTTGCCTTCAATTTCAGCGAGAGGTTTTTCGAACTCGAGGTAGTTCTGCATGCTCGGACCCTTGTCGTTTCGGACCTATATGACGATGCAGTCGTCCAAGAGCAAGGTTTTGCAAGCGGAATTAGGGCTCTGCCCTCGCGAGCGTTGCCCGCTCACCCGGGGTTTTCCGGACCCAAAGAACCTAGGCGGGGCGACTTGCGGTCAGAAGGTTGATGCGGGCAGGGAGAGCGACCGTGCCGTTTGTCTCAAAAGGCGCGAAGCTATCGGTCAGCGTGGCTTCGATAGCGGCAGCGTCTTCAGGCGTACCGTTGAAGTGGTTGATCACGCGACGGGCGGCTCCGATACGAACGCAAAGGCTGGCCATCGCCGATGCGCCGCCGGGGTGATTGAGGAAAACAATGATTTCGCGCCCGCCAACGTTGATGAGGCCACCTGCTTGGAGGCGGGCTTGGGCGAGGTTGATATCGGCGAGACCTAAGGGGCCGGGTGAATTGGGTTCGGGTTTCGGAGGGCGCCCTAAGCGGGCGGAGGCGGCGCGTGCGGGCAGCTCCCAGAACGGGTTGTCTTGTGCAGGCGCCCATGCGGCGAAAGCGATCCTTCCGCCGGGTTTTAGTGCGCGGGCGATGTTGGCGAAGGCCGCAGGGGGATCGTTGAAGAACATGACACCAAAGCGGGAGATGGCGAGGTCAAAGCCTGTAGTGGGCCAGTCTGCGATCTGCGCATCCGCCAAAAGCGTCGACATTTGCGGGACCGTTTGGCCACGCTCGCCCGCGTGCAACAGGAGGGGCTCTGAGATGTCGGTGGCAAGGACGTGACCGTCCGCACCAACGGCGTTGGCCGCAAGGAGCGACAGCGCGCCAGTGCCGCAGCCAATGTCGATAACCTTATCACCGGCGTTCGGCGCTGCGGTCTCCATAACAGCAGAGGCGACATCGGCCATGATCGTGTCGAGTTCTTCCTGCGAAGCGATCCAACTGAGGCCGCTCGGGCCGGACCAGAAGTCACGTCCATCTGCGTTTGGAATGTCCGGCATGTGTCACCTTCTGTTTTGCTGACCTTACCGCAGCCACACGCGCCCGTAAGGGGGCAACGCCACATTACCGTCGGAAAGCGTCACAAGGCGGTCGGACAAGGCATCATAAAGGTCGCGGACGCCCTGCTCCAAGGCCCACTCGCCGGGAACTGCCGTCCAGTTTTCGGTGAAGTTGAACAGGCAAAGCAGCGCTCCGGTGGGGGCCTGGTGGATGATCGCGAAGATGCCTGACTTAGGGGCATCGACGATCTTGGTTGGATACGCTGCATGCAATTCGGGCGTTGCTTTTCGCCGTTCGAGGATGGTTCTGGTGCCTTGAAACACGAGCGCCTCGGGCGTCTTTGCGGCCTCGGTTCGAGCGGCCTGAACGCGCGACCAGTCCATAACAGGGCGATGTATCCAGCGGCTGTCGTGCGATTTTTCCGACTGATCGAGATAGCTTTGATTGTTCAGCATCGCGATCTCATCGCCCATGTAGATCAGCGGGATGCCACCATAGGCGGCGATTAGGGCATGGCCCAGAAGAATGCGGTCAACGCCGCGTTGCACGGCGATTGCGTCTCCGCTTTCCAGCGCAGTTTCCAGGCCCGCAAGTGACGCAAAACTGCCGGACATACGGCTGTCGCCTGTGCCCTCGTTGACGCCAAACAAGACGCCGCGAGAGAAGCTGCCTGGGAAATCACCAGCATAGAAATCGCGCAGGAAGGCGCGGTGACCATGTCCGGTTGCCCCTATAGCGCGGGCGTCCTCGTCAGTGATCGCCCAGCCAATATCATCGTGGCATCGGATGTATGTGGCGTAGGTGGCATTGCGCAAAATTGTCGGAAAATGCGTCCGCAGAATGTGGGTCATGAGCCTTGTGTCGCGCGATGCAAGAGCAGACCAAAACTGCACCATCAGTGAGTTGTGATAGGCGAGGTTGCCCTCCTTGCCGTCGTGCGCGCCGCGCCCGAGGTAGGGCAGCATTTCCTGGGGGCTGACAATCGCTTCTTCCAGGTGGATCACCGCCGGGCAAACAATGCGACACACGGCCCGCAAGGCCTGCAGGATCATGTGGACTTCCGGCTCGGACTGACAGCGCGTGCCCATGCGCTTCCACATGAACGCCACCGCATCAAGTCGCAGGACGTCGACGCCTTTGTTTGCGAGATAAAGCATGACCTCGGCGATCTCTAAGAATACGTTGGGGTTGGCCCAGTTCAGGTCCCACTGGTGGGTATTGAACGTGGTCCAGACCCATTTTTGCAGGCTGTTGTCGAAGGTGAAGCTTCCGGGGGCGTGTTCGGGAAAAACCTCGGTCAGGGTTTGTTCGTACTGGTCCGGCAGCGCGCGATCTTCAAAAATATGGAAGTAGTTCTGCTTGGCCACATCCCCGGCACGGGCGTCCTCAGCCCAAGCGTGCTCGCGTGCCGTGTGGTTCAGAACAAGATCAATGCAAAGCGACATTCCCCGCGTCCGCAAGGCCGTGGCCACACGCACAAAATCCTCCATCGTGCCGTAGATCGGGTTGATGGCGCGGTAGTCCATAACCGAATAGCCGCCATCGCTGTCACCCGGGCGCGGCTTGAGGCAGGGCATCAGGTGGACATAGGTCACACCCATCTCTTCAAGATAGTCGAGCTTGCCAAGCACGCCGTTCAGGTCACCTGCGAACTGGTCGATGTAAAAGACATAGCCCACCATATCGGGCCGCTGGAACCAGTCGGGCTCAAGATCCCGCTTCATATCGAGCCATTTGAGATCGTCAGGACGTTGTTCCCAGGCTTCCTGCATTGCGGCCTCAAGCCGGGCGCGAAACGAGGTATAGTCCGGATGACGTCCGTAAAGCGCTTCACACATGTCGAACAGATCCCGGCGCGAGCGCTCCAGGCGCAGATCGAAGAGCGTCTGTTCAGAGGCAGTCAAAGGCATGTGGCTCGTCCCGAAAATCTTTGCACTGGGCGAGCTGTTTCGGGGCGTGTGGCTTGTCCAATTTCACCTCCCATGCGATGCGTTGTCGTTCCTGGATGCACGAACCTTATGCAGCAGGAAAAGGGCGAGGCCCAGAGTGACGACGGCAGCAGATATCAGCCCAGCCCAGTCGTTGAGAATGGTCGTGATCTCCGGCAGTCGGGCGGCGAACTGAAAGCCAAGCGAAACATAAAGCCCAACCCAGATGGCCTCGCCGGCGATGTCCCAGAGTGTAAAGCGAATCCATGAAAGCTTGGCGGACCCTGCAAGGAAGTTTACCCAAGGCCCCAAGGGCGCAAAAAGCCACGTCGAAAAGAAAACACCAACCCCGCCCCATCTCTGCATCAGCGCGCGTGCGTTACCGATCAACGCAGCACGGCGCGGATGTGCTTCCAGAATCTCGATAATGCGCGCGCCGCCCTTCCGCCCGATAAAAAAGCCGGTCTGATCGCCAAGAACAGCGGCGAGCCAAGCCAAGGTGACGACCTGCCAAAGGATGAGGTCTCCTGCCGCGGCAAAGGCCCCTGCGGCAAGCATGACAGCCGATGTCGGGATCGGTATAGCGAGACACGACAGATAGGCCGCCACGGCAACGACCGGCAGCCCATAGGTTGAAACGTAGCCGAAGAGAGTTTCATTCATTGGCGGTCGCGCGGCGGCTTGAAAGGGCGATTTTGAGATCTTGGATCAGTGATTCGAGGCTGCGACCTTGTTGGTCCGCCAGATCCTGAAGGGTGACGCGGCGTCCGGCCCCATCGCGCTCAAGCGCGAGCGTTGTCGCCACAAAGTCTGGCGGAACGTTCCAGGACCGGGTGATGTAGCGGGGCGTCATCCATCCGGCAAGCGGCTGGTCGAGGTGGGCGCGGTCGTTCCAGAAGATCATTGATGCTGCAAGCCGGACTGTGAAGAACAGCATTACAGCCAAAGCAAACGCAAAAGCAGTGACGAGATAGGGGTGGCGTTTTGCAATCCGGATCATTGGTCATGTGTCCCCGAGAAATCAGTCTGCCGTTAAATTGGCGCGCTGCTGTTTGCACACCATGTCGCAAGTCTTGGGTAAAGCAAGACGCCCCAACAGCAACACCCCCGTCTTTCCCCTTGCAGACTCATACCTTCGCGCGTATATCCCCTCTCAACAGCGGCGCTTCGGCTTCCACCCCCGACGCTCCACCGGAAATTTTTACGGGCCGCGCGCCCGTTTTTTTGTGCCTGAAGGCAAGCTGAACGACTATGTCTGAACTGATTGCAAAAACCAGTATGGATCGGCGAATGGCCGATATCATTACGCCTGTCATTGAAGACATGGGGTTCGAATTGGTGCGTGTGCGGTTGATGGGCGGCGAGACAAAGACGCTTCAGATCATGGCTGACAAGGCCGCCGGCGGTATTGAGGTCGACGATTGCGCCCGGATTTCGACGGCTGTCAGCGCAACTTTGGACGTCGAAGATCCGCTTGAGGATGCTTACACGCTTGAAGTTTCAAGCCCTGGCATCGACCGTCCATTGACGCGTCTAAAGGACTTCGATGCCTGGCAAGGGCACGAAGTGAAGCTTGAGACGACGGAAATGATTGACGGCCGCCGTCGCTTTAAGGGCCAGCTTCAGGGCACCGAAGACGGCGATGTGCTTATCGAGATCGAAATTCAGGGCGAACCAGCGACGATTGGCCTGAACTATGAATGGTTGTCGGACGCGAAACTGGTTCTGACCGACGATCTGATTCGCGATGTGTTGCGTGCCCGCAAGGACGCAGGCGATGTAGACGAAAAACAATTCGACGAAATACAGACCATCATTGATGGCGACGAGGAGACCTGAAGAATGGCGATTACTTCCGCAAACCAGCTTGAACTTCTGCAAACGGCCGAGGCGGTCGCGCGTGAGAAGATGATCGACCCCGGTCTCGTGATCGAAGCGATGGAAGAAAGTCTCGTCCGTGCGGCGAAGTCGCGTTACGGCGCCGAGATGGACATTCGCGTGTCGATCGACCGGAAAACCGGCAAAGCCACGTTCACACGGGTTCGCACGGTCATTGATCCGGAAGACGAAGAGCTTGAGAACTATCAATCGCAACTGACGCCTGAGCAGGCCAAGCAATATCTTGATGACCCGAAAATCGGCGACACGATTGTTGACGAAGTTCCACCCGTGGAAATGGGTCGGATTGCCGCGCAGTCGGCCAAGCAGGTGATCTTGCAAAAGGTCCGCGAAGCCGAGCGTGATCGTCAGTACGAAGAATTTAAGGACCGCGCGGGCACGATCATCAATGGTCAGGTTAAGCGCGAGGAGTACGGTAACGTCATCGTCGACGTGGGTCGCGGCGAGGCTGTGCTGCGTCGGAACGAGAAGATTGGCCGCGAAAGCTATCGCCCGAACGACCGCATCCGTTGCTACATCAAGGAAGTTCGCCGCGAAGCGCGCGGTCCGCAGATTTTCCTCAGCCGGACGGCGCCCGAATTCATGGCTGAGCTGTTCAAAATGGAAGTGCCCGAGATTTACGACGGAATCATCGAGATCAAGGCCGTTGCCCGTGATCCCGGTTCGCGCGCGAAGATCGCCGTGATTTCTTATGACAACTCAATTGACCCGGTTGGCGCTTGCGTCGGTATGCGTGGTTCGCGCGTGCAGGCCGTTGTGAACGAACTTCAGGGCGAGAAGATTGACATCATTCCATGGAATGAAGACGCGCCGACGTTCCTCGTGAACGCTCTGCAGCCAGCGGAGGTTTCGAAGGTTGTTCTTGATGAAGACGCAGGCAAGATCAAAGTTGTTGTGCCAGAAGAACAGTTGAGCCTCGCAATTGGCCGTCGTGGTCAAAACGTGCGTCTGGCGTCGCAGCTGACGCACCTCGATATCGACATCATAACCGAAGAAGAAGAATCAACACGGCGTCAGGCAGAGTTCGAACTGCGCACCAAGCTGTTTATGGACACGCTTGATCTGGACGAATTCTTTGCTCAGTTGCTGGTCTCGGAAGGCTTCACCAATCTTGAAGAGGTCGCATACGTCGAGGCAGAGGAACTTATGGTTATTGATGGTGTCGACGACAGCACAGTGGGTGAGCTTCAGGCGCGTGCGCGCGACTATCTGGAAGCACAGAACGAGAAAGCTCTTGATCGCGCCCGCGAGATGGGCGCCGAAGACAGCCTCATCGGATTTGACGGCCTGACACCGCAGATGGTGGAAGCGCTGGCCGAAGACGATGTCAAAACGCTGGAGGACTTTGCGACCTGTGCGGACTGGGAGCTGGCCGGCGGCTGGACCACGGTCGACGGCGAACGTGTGAAGGACGAAGGCGTCCTTGAGAAATTCGATATGTCGCTTGAGGAAGCGCAGACCTTGGTTATGACCGCCCGTATCCAGCTTGGCTGGGTCGACCCTGCGGATCTTGTGGCTGATGAAGCCGAAGCTAAAGAGGGTGAAGACGGCGCAACCGAGGAGGTCGAGGCCTGATCGCAGGCCTCGGTTCGTTTTCATGTCACGAGGTGGCAAGGACAAGTCGCGCGACGATCCCGAACGTCGCTGCATCGCCACTGGCGAAGTTCAGCCTAAGCGTGGGCTGATCCGATTTGCTGTGTCGCCTGATGGGGTCGTGGTGCCGGACGTTCTGGAGAAGCTTCCGGGTCGCGGCATCTGGGTCGCGGCAGATCGCGCAGCACTTGAAACTGCGATGAAGAAGGGTCTGTTTGCCCGCGCGGCGAAGCAAACTGTGATTGTGCCTGAAACGCTGGTAGCGGATGTGGAAACGCTTTTGGTGCGCCGGTTGATAGATGGCGTGTCGATGGCGCGCAAAGCGGGGCGCGCAATTGCCGGTTACGAGAAGGTGCGTGACTGGCTTGGCAAGGAAGACGCACGTATCCTTTTTCAGGCCTCAGACGGGTCCGAAAGAGGAAAATCAAAGCTCCATGCTCCGGGCGGAAGGGGCAGTTATTTCGAGGTGTTAACAGCATCAGAATTGGGTTTGTCCTTTGGGCGCGAACGTGTGATACATGCGGCGCTCGGATTTGGCGGACTCACTGAACGTATCAGAGAGGACGCTATCCGGCTATCTGGCGTTCGCGAAGTGGACGGTGGCCCTGCCACCGGAAAGGTAAAGTAGACCATATGAGCGATAATGACGGCAAAAAGACTCTGGGGCTGCGAAGCAGCCGTCCGGGACAGGTAAAGCAAAGCTTTAGCCACGGCCGGACCAAGAGCGTCGTGGTTGAGACGAAGCGTAAGCGTGTTGTGGTCCCGAAACCAGGCACGGCCAAACCGGCTGACGGTTCTGGTGGAACGTTCTCGCCTGCGACTGATCCTTCGAAGCGTCCCGCAGGCATCACCGACGCCGAGCTCGAACGCCGGATGAAAGCGCTCGCCGCTGCCCGTGCGGCCGAGGCCGACGAGGCGATTGCGCGTGCGGTTGAAGAAAAGTCGCGTGCGGAAGACCGTGAGCGTCGCCGCGCCGAGATCGACGCCAAAGAGCAAGAAGAGCGCGATCGCGAGGAAATGGCGAAAGCCAAGGCGGAAGATGACGAACGCCGCACCCGCGAAGCCGAAGAAGCGAAAACGCTCGCGGCGGCACCTGCCGCTCCTTCCGAAACAAAGCCAGCTGCTGCTGCATCACGCACAGGCGCGATGAAGCCTGCGCTGGCTCCGCGCAGGGATCGCGACGACCGAGATGCCCGCAAGGCAAAGCCGACGCGCGACGATAGTAGTCGCCGCGGCGGCAAGCTAACGCTGAACCAGGCGTTGACTGGTGGCGAAGGCGGACGTCAGAAATCGATGGCGGCGATGAAGCGCAAGCAAGAGCGTGCGCGTCAAAAAGCCATGGGCGGAAACGTCGAACGTGAAAAAGTAGTGCGCACAGTGCGGCTTCCGGAGGCAATCACCGTGGGTGAGTTGGCCAACCGGATGTCTGAACGTGTAGCGGACATCGTGAAGTCGCTGATGACCAGCGGCATCATGGCAACGCAGAACCAGTCGATCGACGCAGATACAGCGGAGCTTATCATCGAAGAATTTGGCCACAAAGTGCAGCGGGTTTCCGATGCTGACGTGGAGCAAGTTATCGTTGGTGCTGAAGACAAGGACGAGGATCTTCAGGATCGTCCTCCGGTCATCACTGTTATGGGTCACGTCGACCACGGTAAAACCTCGCTTCTGGACGCCATCCGGAATGCAAAAGTTGTTGCTGGCGAAGCCGGTGGCATTACGCAGCATATCGGCGCCTATCAGGTCGAGCAGGGTGGCAGGAAGATGACCTTCCTCGATACTCCGGGTCACGCGGCGTTTACGTCGATGCGTGCCCGAGGCGCTCAGGTAACGGACATTGTTGTTCTGGTGGTTGCAGCGGACGACGCGGTCATGCCGCAAACGATCGAGGCGATTAACCACGCGAAGGCGGCGAAAGTCCCGATGATCGTGGCGATCAACAAGATCGACCGTCCGGACGCAGATCCAAACAAAGTTCGCACCGACTTGCTTCAGCACGAGGTCATCGTCGAGCAGATGTCTGGCGAAGTGCAGGACGTTGAGGTTTCGGCGATCAACGGCACTGGTCTGGAACAACTGCTTGAGGCGATCTCCCTTCAGTCGGAAATACTGGAACTGAAAGCCAACCCAGCGCGCGCTGCAACGGGCGCGGTTATCGAAGCGCAGCTTGATGTGGGCCGTGGTCCTGTCGCGACTGTTCTGGTGCAGAACGGCACCCTTCGTCAGGGCGACATCTTTGTTGTCGGCGAGCAGTGGGGCCGCGTCCGCGCTATGGAAAACGATCATGGTGACCGCGTGAAAGAAGCCGGACCGTCGGTTCCAGTCGAGGTGCTTGGTCTGAACGGCACACCAGAAGCGGGTGACGTTCTAAGCGTCGTCTCAACCGAAGCGCAGGCGCGCGAGATCGCAGAATATCGCGCGAATGCCGCCAAAGATAAACGCGCTGCGGCTGGTGCTGCAACAACGCTCGAACAGCTTATGGCAAATGCCAAAGCCAACGAAGACGTTAGCGAACTACCAATCCTCGTCAAAGCCGACGTGCAGGGTTCTGCCGAAGCCATCGTTCAGGCGATGGAGAAAATCGGCAACGACGAAGTGCGTGTTCGGGTTTTGCACTCGGGCGTGGGTGCGATCACGGAAAGCGACATCGGTCTGGCGGAAGCCTCGGGGTCGCCAGTGTTTGGCTTTAACGTGCGGGCAAACGCGCCGGCGCGAAACGCAGCTAACCAGAAGGGCGTGGAAATCCGCTATTACAGCGTGATCTACGATCTTGTGGACGACGTGAAAGCGGCGGCGTCGGGTCTTTTGTCGGCAGAGGTTCGTGAGAACTTCATCGGCTACGCGCAGATCAAAGAGGTCTTCAAGGTCTCGAACGTCGGCAAAGTTGCGGGGTGTCTCGTCACCGAAGGCATCGCGCGTCGTTCGGCAGGGGTACGCCTTCTGCGCGACAACGTCGTGATTCACGAAGGCACGCTGAAGACTTTGAAGCGCTTCAAGGACGAAGTGCCCGAAGTCCAGTCTGGTCAGGAATGCGGCATGGCGTTTGAGAACTACGAAGACATCCGCCCGAATGACGTCATCGAGATTTTCGAGCGTGAAGAGGTCGAACGTAATCTGAAGTAAGGTGACGCAAAACTTGCGGAACATTATTCCGCTTTGAGGCCCGCACTTTGTGCGGGCCTTTTTTTCTGTTGGATGGACTTGGCGAAGTAGAGAAGGATGTCGGCCGGGGGTGACACAGCCGACATCGACAGAGGCCTTCTTTGAGGCAATAGTTTCCATCAAAGAAGCAATCACCAAGAGAGCCCAAAAATGAAAATCGCCTTCACAATGGATGACCTACCGTTGTGGCCACAATCCTATCCACCGCCCGGATATACCGCTGATGGAATTGTGAGGTCGATCCGAAGCGCATTGAAAGAACACTCGATATCAGGCGTCTATTCCTTTTCTAACTCGTGGCCTCTTCTGAAACACCCGGAGTTCTCTAAAATCCTCGATGATTGGGTTTCTGACGGGCATCACATCGCCAATCACACCCATTCGCATATCGAATTGCCTGATGTTACCGCCGAGGCGTTCATCGCGGATATTGATGCGGCTGAAACGCATCTGGCTCCCTGGGTATCCAAGGCTCAGCTGAAACTGTTTCGACATCCATTATGCCATTGGGGTGAGACGCCAGAGAAACTAGAGAAAGTGAATTCCCATCTTCGGTCCAGAAGCTTAACGCCAGTCGACGTTACGTCCTGGGCCTACGAATGGACGTGGAACCGCGCCTATAGAAACGCCTTGGATTCCCGCGACAAGGCTGCCCTGGAATTCGTAAAAACAAGTTTTCTGGATTTTTCAGCAGCCCAGCTACGTCATGACATGGCTGCTGCGGAGGTTTGGTTCGGCAAAGAGACTATCGGGATCACTTTGGGGCATAATGTGCCGTTTTTCGCGGATATCGCATCTGATTACTTCGCGCGCCTGAAAGAAGAAGGCGTTGTTTTTGTTCCGCTTGCAGAGGCACTGAGCGGTCCGGGGCAAGCAGTCGTCGGTTCAGTCGTTTCCGGAGAGTTTCTAGTCCTGCAACAAAAGCTGGCAGCTGCGGCCGGTCTTCCTACCAAAAAACTCCCAGAGGATCAGTTGGCGGTTCATGCCAAGATAGTTGAGATGGCAATCGGCCAAAGCGGTTGACGATATGACTCTCGGGGGTGGGTCGGAAGCCGACATTGGTAGATTTCATTCGCGGCCCCTACCGGGAATCTGCACTTCCCTCTAACACGCGAAAGGGCGCCACATCCTCGCAGCGCGTCTTTGCCCTGAATGAAACCAAATGCCCAAGCTTTCGTGAATGTACCGCTCTTGACAGAAGGCTTATACAGGCAATCCGAAGTAGAGCCGCTTACCGACCCGAACTGCGATGCGTCCGTCTGATAGGGCCTGAACAAAACGCCCCTGAACCGATACGCAACTTCCCAACAGGATCGTTCTGATCATTCTGCCGCCCCAGCAATTCGGTCCCAACATCATAGACGAATTTGGTACAACTAAAAGCTTTGCGTTTTTATTTGTTGCGCCAGAGCGCACAAATCCCGCGCAGCTATAACCAATCTCGCAGGATCGGGATCAGCGGAGCGTCTGCGGGTGGCATTGGAAAGTCGCGCAGGTCCCGCGTGAACACCCATTTCAGAGTCTGGCCTTCTTGCGCAATCGGCGTGCCGTCCCATTTACGGCAAGCAAACAGCGGCATCAGCAAATGGAAGTCGTCATAGGCGTGGCTTGCGAAGGTCAGCGGCGCAAGGCAGCTGGCCCAGGTGTCGATCCCAAGCTCTTCGCGCAATTCGCGGATCAGTGCGGCTTCGGGGGTCTCTCCGATTTCCACCTTGCCGCCCGGAAACTCCCAGAGACCAGCCATGGACTTGCCCTCGGGGCGCTGCGCAATCAGAACACGCCCGTCCGGATCAACAAGCGCCACGGCCGAGACAAGCACTGTCTTCACGACCGGTAATCGGCATTGATCGCAATGTATTGCGCCGTCAGATCGCAGGTCCAGAACGTGGAGGATCCTTCGCCAAGCCCAAGATCAACGCGGATCGTCACGTTCTCGCCCTTCATATGTGCCGCGGCGTCGGCCTCGATATAGCCGGGGGCAATCTGACCATCCCTGGCAACCAGAGTATCTCCAAACCAGATCGACAGGCGATCACGGTCAGCCTCGGCGCCAGATTTTCCAACAGCCATGACCACGCGACCCCAGTTCGGGTCCTCTCCGGCGATGGCGGTTTTAACCAGCGGCGAATTCGCAATGGATTTGGCGACGCGCGTCGCATCCTCGTCCGAGGCTGCGCCATTGACGTCAACCGTTACAAACTTTGTCGCACCTTCGCCGTCGCGCACAACCTGGTGGGCCAGATCAAGCATCACCGCGTGAAATGCTGCACGAAAGGCTGCGACGTCTTCTTTCGGAGCGCCTTCAACATCAACGTTGGCCCCATCCGTCGCGACAACCAGAAGGGTGTCCGAGGTGGAAGTGTCACTGTCGACGGTAATCCGGTTGAAGGTCTTGTCCGCCATCTCGGTCGTCCAGGCCTGAAGCGTATCAAAAGACACCCAGGCGTCTGTGAAGATATAGACCAGCATGGTCGCCATATCTGGGGCGATCATCCCCGAGCCCTTGGCGATCCCGGCGATGTTAACCGTCTTGCCCCGTATTTTCAGCGTCTTTGAGGCGCCTTTCGGGAAGGTGTCCGTGGTCATGATCGCACGCGCGGCATCTCCAATCCCAGCGGGGTTGGCGTTGGCGGCAAGCAGTTGAAGCGTGGCGGTGATTTTGTCATCGGGAAGAGGTTCCCCGATAACTCCTGTGGAGGCCGTGAAAATGTTCGTCGCGGGAACGTCCGTGGCTTGCGCGGTCGCGTCGCAAATGCGCTCGACAGACCGAACGCCCTTGATGCCGGTGAATGCGTTCGCGTTGCCAGAATTCACGACGATCGCCACGCCGCCAGTGCCGCTTCTGCCAAGCTTAGCGCGGCAGTCTGTGACCGCAGCCGAGCATGTCTTCGAAGTGGTAAAAACGCCCGCCACGCAGGCCGTATCAGGGCAGAATGCCAGCATCACATCGGCGCGGTCTTTGTATTTGATGCCGGCCGCAACGGTTGCAAACTGCACGCCCTTGATGACGGGCAGATCAGGAAAGCCAGCCTTGGGCGCCAATGGCGAAACAGATAGCTTTCCGGCCAAGATCAGTTCTCCAGAAGCGAGAGATTATCGAGAAGGGCTGGGTCAATGTCGTCAACCGTCACGCGGGTGATGTCGGCGCCGTCGGTCAAATCAGCCACGCGGGCTTCGACCGCCACCTGCCGCAACTGCGTCGTCAGATCGGCGCGCACAACGTCAAGTGGTGGAGCCTCTTTCAGACGCGTCTCGTTCAACCGGATCACGTGCCAGCCGAATTGTGTCTCGACCGGACCTGAGACGGTGCCGGCCTCCATCGACGCGACGGCTTCTTCAAAAGGAGCGACCATAGCGCCCGCACCAAACCAGCCAAGCTCACCGCCGTTCGGTCCCGACGGGCCATCCGAGCGTTCCTGCGCCAGAAGCGAAAATTCAGCGCCCTCTTCCAGATCGGCAATGGCCTGAAGCGCCTCTTTGCGGGCCAGACCTTCTTCGGCACCATCTTCCTGAGTGAACAGGATGTGCGAAGCATTATATTCAGTTTCCGGGACGATCCCGGCGTATGTTTCCTCATAGGCTGCCTGAAGAGCATCTTCGGTGATCGCTTCATCGGTGATGGCTTGGATCAACTCGGCTGCACGCAAAGCGCGGTCCTCGTTTTCAAGCGTGGCTTGCGAGCCGGGCGAAAGATCGCCACCGGACTGCCCAAGAACGGTTTGCTGAACCAACTGATCGAGGATGCCGTCGAACAGAACATCCGCGGGCAGCGACTGGTACTGAGCGGGCAGACGCTGTTTCAACACGATCATGTGCGCCAGTGTAATTTCGGCGCCGTTCACGGTTGCGACCACAGTGTCGGCAGACACGTGGCTATCAGCGTGGATTGGAGCGGATAGCGCCAGAAGCGCAACACAAGCGCCAGAAAACGCGCGTTTAAAAGCCATAATTAACCCTCTCTCGATGCCGCAGCGGCAGGCGACGTTGACAGTGTGAAACCGCGCGCTTACATCGCGTTCAACACGGGATACCGGTTTCGTTTTGCCCTTCTATGGCGAGCCAGAGGCACGGGCAAGCGAATCTCTTCACGCGACCCCGTCAGACACGCACGTTAAGGTTGGTGTAGATGCTTGGATTCGGAAAAATTAAGAAAAAGGTCTTTGGGACCGCAAATGACCGCCTGATTAAGGCGACTCAGCCGATCATTGATAAGATCAATGCGCTCGAGCCCGAGTATTCGGCGCTCGACGACGCGGGCCTGATCACCAAGACGGAAGAATTCAAAAAACGGGCGACCGAGGGCGAAAGCCTTGAAAGCCTTCTTCCCGAGGCTTTCGCGAACTGCCGCGAGGGTGCGAGACGCGCGCTGGGACTGCGTGCGTTTGACGTGCAATTGATCGGGGGCATATTCATGCACCGCGGCAATATTGCTGAGATGAAAACCGGCGAGGGCAAAACGCTTGTGGCGACGTTCCCGGCCTATCTGAACGCTTTAACCGGCGGCGCGGTGCATATCGTCACCGTGAACGACTACCTTGTGCGACGTGACGCGGCCTGGATGGGCAAAGTCTTTTCGGCTCTTGGTATGACCACCGGCGCAGTCTATCCGCAGCAGCCCGACGAAGAGAAGAAAGAGGCCTACAAAGCCGACATCACCTACGCGACCAACAACGAGCTTGGCTTCGATTATCTGCGCGACAATATGAAGTCGAACCTGATCGACATGGGCCAGCGTGGCCACTACTTCGCAATTGTTGACGAGGTCGACTCGATTCTGATCGACGAAGCACGGACCCCGCTGGTAATTTCCGGCCCTGCTCAGGACCGTTCCGAATTGTACGTGACCATCGACAAGCTGATCCCCGAGATCACCGGGGAACACTTCACGCTCGACGAGAAAACCCGGAACGTGACGTACACAGATGAGGGCAACGAGTTCCTCGAACAACGCCTGCATGCAACAGGCCTGCTGCCCGAGGAACAATCGCTTTACGATCCGGAATCCACGACGATTGTGCATCACGTCAATCAGGGTCTGCGTGCTCACAAACTGTTCTCAAAAGACAAAGATTATATCGTCCGCGATGATGCGATTGTGCTGATCGACGAATTTACCGGTCGCATGATGTCAGGGCGTCGTCTTGGAGATGGTCTCCATCAGGCGATCGAAGCGAAAGAAGGCGTAGCGATCCAACCCGAGAACGTCACTCTCGCGTCCGTTACGTTCCAAAACTATTTTCGCCTTTATGAGAAACTTGCCGGGATGACCGGTACGGCCTCGACCGAAGCGGATGAATTTGCAGAAATCTACGGGCTTGGTGTGGTGGAAATCCCCACAAACCGCCCTGTTGCGCGTGTCGACGAAGACGACCAGATTTATCGCACGGCGCAAGAGAAATTTGACGGTGTAGTCAAAGAAATCCAAGCCGCGAATAAGACCGGGCAACCGGTTCTTGTCGGCACGACTTCGATTGAACGGTCTGAGTTCCTCGCGCAGCTTCTTGAAAAAGAGGGTATTCCCCATAACGTCCTGAACGCGCGGCAGCACGAGCAGGAGGCGCAGATCATCGCCGATGCGGGCAAACCAGACGCTGTGACCATTGCGACCAACATGGCGGGTCGGGGCACTGACATTCAGCTTGGCGGCAACGTCGAGATGCGCGTGCTTCAGGCATTGGCAGAAGACCCCGAAGCCGACCCGGAAGCCTTGCGTTCACGGATCGAAGCCGAGGTTGCCGACGCCAAGGGAAAGGTGATCGCAGCGGGCGGCCTTTATGTTCTGGCAACAGAGCGTCACGAAAGCCGGCGGATCGACAATCAGCTACGCGGCCGTTCAGGCCGTCAGGGTGACCCCGGCCGTTCGTCGTTCTTCCTTAGCCTCGAAGACGATCTGATGCGGATTTTCGGTTCTGAACGGCTCGACAAAGTGTTGTCGACGCTTGGCATGAACGAGGGCGAAGCGATCAAACACCCCTGGGTAAACAAGTCGCTCGAGCGTGCGCAGGCGAAGGTCGAAGGGCGCAACTTTGACATCCGTAAACAGCTTTTGAAGTTTGACGACGTGATGAACGACCAGCGGAAAGTGATCTTTGGTCAACGCCGAGAAATCATGGAAGCGGACGAGCTTGAAGAGATCGTTCAGGACATGCGCGATCAGGTGATTGACGATCTGGTCGACACCTATATTCCACCGAAATCCTATGCAGATCAGTGGGATACTGAAGGTCTGAAGGTTGCTCTTGAGGAAAAGCTGGGTGTCACGGTTCCGGTTGTCGAATGGGGTGATGAAGAAGGCGTGGATGACGAGGAAATCCGCGAACGGCTTTATGAGGCGTCTGGCGAATTCATGAAAGCGAAGGGCGAGCAATTCGGTGCCGAAAATATGCGCTCGATCGAAAAGCAGCTTTTGTTGCAGACGATGGACGCGAAATGGCGCGAGCACCTTCTGACGCTTGAACACCTACGTTCAGTCGTCGGTTTCCGATCCTATGCGCAACGTGATCCCTTGAACGAATACAAGACCGAAGCGTTCCAATTGTTCGAAGGTTTGCTTGACGGCCTTCGCGGCGAAGTCACTGAAAAGCTCGCTCAGATCCGGCCAATGTCGCAAGAAGAGCAGCAGGCGATGATGCAGCAAATGCTGGCGCAACAGCAGGCGGCCACCGGTGCGGCTCCTGCCGTCGAAGACGCGTCTCCACCCGCGCCGACGCAGGAGGCCATCGATGCAGGTTTTGTCGAAGCCGATCCGGCGACTTGGGGCAACCCTGGCCGCAACGACGTCTGTCCGTGTGGATCAGGCAAGAAATTCAAGCATTGCCACGGGTCGCTCTGACGGCCTGTGGCGTAATGGCTTCAAACTGTTGGTAAATATAGCGCCGCGTATCGAATGATGCGCGACGCAACCCGTTTTGCGGTAGGCTTTGATCAAGAAACCACCGGCATAATTTATCGGTCCGGTGGGGTTACCCGTGCTGACAACGGAGGCAGGATTGATCTTACGCGACCCCGCAATTCGACGGCGCGCCATTTTGGGTGTGTCGGTGATGATCCTGGCGTTCTCCGCCGGTCACATCATGCAGAACGTGCTCGCGCGCGACACGAATCTTGCCGTACGTGGACTTACCCCGGATGCCGGCCCAGTGGTGCACGAAGGCACTCGCGCGCCGGGCCTGCCTGTGCCCCCCGCGGCCACGCTTACCCCGTTTCAGGCGCCTGACTTTACCCCAGGCGACCGCATCACAGACGACCCGCCGCTTCCTGAGCTTCCCCTGGAAGACGCCTCTGCTGTGCCTATGGGCGCGCCCTGTCGCATAACAGTCGATGCGAGTGCAGGAGACGCCGGTGTGATCTGGCTGGAGGTCGCAGCACCATGTCTGCCAGAGCAAACGGTCAATGTCGCTCAGGATGGGATGCATGTTGACTGGCGGCTTGACGCAAACGGCCGCCTTTCGGCCGATCTGCCCGCGCTGTCTGTAGCACCAAGCGTGACGTTGCGTTTTGCGGATGGTTCGGTCGAGACAGTTTCTTTGCCGATGCCCGATGTCCGAAACGTGTCCCGCGTGGCTTTGACATGGGACGGACCGCAGATACTGGGCCTGAATGCACTGGAATATGACGCGGCTTATGGCGGCGCGGGCCATGTCCATTCGGGGGCTCCGGGACAGGTTGAAACCGACGGGTCACGCGGATTTCTAATGCAGCTTGGTGATGGGTCCGGCGCGATGGCGCAGGTCTACACCTTTCCGCGCAGTGACTCATCGCGGCGCGGCGCTGTGCACCTTAGCGCTGAAGCCGAAGTCACCTCGGAAACCTGTGGGCGTTTAACGGTCGCTACAGCAATTCAGACAGATGCGTTCGGCGGCCTGATGAAACGTGACGTGACGCTGTCGATGCCAAGCTGCGACAATCTTGGGGACATCGTTTCGCTGACCACGCTGTTTCGCGAGATCCGGCTTGCGGCGCGCTAAAGGTAGCCTGCGCCTCATCCGCGATTAGGACGTGCTTACGATCCAGAAAGAGCACTCTGAATTACTCAGTCTTTAGGTGTGAAATCGCTGCGCGGGAAAAGTCCAAAGGCGCGTCCCATGACGACAACACGGGCGACTGCAAGATACGCGCACGCGCCATGCGATGCGCTACCGCTTCGATCAACTTGAAATCTCTGACCAATGCAAACTCAACACCGCGAATGTCTGTCAGGCGCGATACCGGTGCGGACAAGACGTGATTGAAATCGCCGAAGGTCTCAAGCACCCGGCTGGCAACTGGCTTCGCGTCACAGTGTGCTAGCGGCCTGAACAGCACAGCTCAAGAATCTCATAGTCTGGCATCACCACGTGCCATAAAATGACCCTTTCGCGTAACCGCTGGCGATGGGTCTCGATATAAGATTGGAGCCGCCCCTGCGTGCCGGTGACGATCAGCTCCTGCCCCTCAAAAAGTGACAGCGAGGTTTCATTGAAAGACGGATCAGACATGTACGTCACGCTGATTTGTTCAGGGGGAACATCGCGTTAGCCGCAGGGCGCTTTTCGACGGTCCCGCGTTGGTGCGGCGGATATCAAATTCGCCAGGATGGAAGAAACCGCGTTTCGTCGTGTCTAGCTTTCACATTCCAAGATTATGGACAAAGCCCTCGCGGACAGTAACTTTGCCCGACGCGCTTCCGTAGGAGCCAAAGTCGTATTCATTGATCTGGTTCGTACAGATCGGACCAAGACGGGCCATGGTCTGAATTCCGTTGGACTTATAGTGCCCGCGCAACAGGCCGCTGTGCCAGATGACAAAGCAGCCATCGAACTTGTCCCAGCCGAAATCGTTGACCTGTTCACTGACGACGGGACGCGTATTGCGAAGTGACGCCCCGGCGATGTGATTGCCACTGACCTTGCCAATATCAAATCACCTGTAAGCGACCGAGCAGTTGCTGAAGTCAGCGATGGGTGTGGACCCTCCGCAGCCCATCAAAACGAAAGACAGGATCACCAATAGAAAACGCGCCATCAAATGTCTCCTTCAAGAGCCTTGTCTGGCGTCATGAAGAAAATATGGCGACACTCAATTTAGGACCCGGCGCCAACCTTAGTGGCAACCAAGATTAACAAAGATCAGGAAGTTCGGAAGAATGCAGTGTGCCTCAGCCCTTCATGCCATCCCAGAAGGTTTTGACCTTCTTGAAGAACCCAGACGTCTCGGGGTTGTTCTCTTCTGAAAGCTTTTCGAACTCTTTCAAAAGCTCTTTTTGCTTCGACGTCAGGTTCACTGGTGTCTCAACCGCCAGTTCGATGAACATATCGCCAGAAGGCCCGCCTCTGAGCGCAGGCATACCTTTGGACCGTAGGCGCATCTGGCGACCAGATTGGCTTCCAGCGGGCACTTTGACCCGGCTGCGACCGCCGTCAATTGTTGGCACTTCGATATCGCCGCCTATAGCCGCGGCAGTCATAGAAACAGGCACGTGGCAGTAAAGACTTGCTCCATCGCGTTTGAAAAGCGTGTGTTCCGCAACCTCGATAAAGATATAAAGGTCGCCCGTCGGCCCACCGCGCAAACCGGCCTCGCCTTCGCCGGAAAGCCGGATGCGTGTACCGGTTTCGACGCCTGCGGGGATGTTCACTGACAGCGAACGATCCTTTTCAACACGGCCCGCGCCGCCGCAGTTTGTGCAGGGGTTCTGGATGATCTGGCCCATGCCGGAACAGGTCGGGCAGGTGCGTTCAACGGTGAAAAAGCCCTGCTGCGCGCGCACTTTCCCCATACCGGAACACGTCGGACAGCTTGTAGGTTCGGCACCACCCTGCGCACCCGTGCCCTCACAGACGTCACAACCGACTGCGGTTGGCACCTGGACCGCTTTTTGAAGTCCGCTAAAGGCGTCCTCCAAAGAAATTCGCAAGTTATACCGCAGGTCCGACCCGCGCGCCGCCCGTTGACCGGCGCCACCACGGCGTCCGCCCATAACATCGCCGAAAAGATCGTCAAACACGTCCGAGAACGCCGATGAAAAGTCGCCCTGACCGCCGCCACCAAAGCCGCCCTGACGCCCGCCGCCTTCAAAGGCCGCGTGACCAAATCGGTCGTAGGCCGCCTTTTTATCGGCGTCCTTCAGAACTTCATGGGCCTCATTCGCTTCTTTGAACTGTGCTTCGGCTTCAGGGTTATCGGAGTTGCGGTCGGGATGAAGCTCTTTCGCCTTCTGGCGATAGCCCTTCTTGATCTCGTCAGCCGACGCGCCCTTCGAGACCCCAAGAATCTCGTAATAATCACGCTTTGCCATCTGATGTCGTTCCTTTGCAACGCGAGAGCCGGCCTGAACGGGTCAGGCCGGCCCTCGCGTTCGTCGTGTCGCCTTTAGGCGCGCTTGTCGTCGTCGAGGTCTTCGAAGTCGGCATCAACGATGTCGTCGTCTACGCCGCGCGTTTCCTCATCTGGATCAGCCTCGCCCGAAGCTTCTTGCTGCGACTTGTAGATCGCTTCGCCAAGTTTCATTGCCGATTCCGTCACGTTCTGGATGCCGCCGCGGATTTTGCCCGCGTCTTCGGTTTCCATCTGCTCGGTCAGGTTGGCAATGGCCAGTTCGATGACTTCGATCGTCGTTGGATCAACCTTGTCTTTATGCTCTTCCATCGCCTTTTCAGTCGAGTGGATGAGACTTTCCGCCGCGTTCTTGGCTTCGACAAGATCTTTGCGATCCTTATCAGCCTCGGCATTAGCCTCGGCGTCTTGGACCATCTTTTCGATATCCTCATCAGACAGACCGCCCGAGGCTTGGATCGTGATCTTATGCTCTTTGCCGGTGCCTTTGTCTTTCGCGGTGACCTCAACGATGCCGTTGGCGTCGATGTCAAAAGTCACTTCGATCTGCGGCAGGCCGCGTGGCGCAGGCGGGATACTCTCAAGGTTGAACTGGCCCAGCATCTTGTTGTCCGTAGCCATTTCACGCTCACCTTGGAACACACGCAAAGTCACGGCATTTTGGTTGTCTTCCGCAGTTGAGAAGATCTGCGACTTCTTCGTCGGGATCGTTGTGTTGCGGTCGATCAAGCGCGTGAAGACACCGCCCAGTGTCTCGATACCTAGCGACAATGGCGTGACGTCAAGAAGGACCACATCCTTCACGTCGCCTTGCAGAACACCGGCCTGAATGGCGGCGCCCAGCGCAACCACTTCGTCCGGGTTCACGCCCTTGTGTGGTTCTTTACCGAAGAACTTGGTTACTTCTTCAACAACGCGCGGCATCCGGGTCATACCACCAACAAGAACAATTTCGTCAATGTCCGACGTGGACAGGCCGGCATCTTTCAAAGCAGCCTGACATGGCTTGATTGAGTTCTTGATCAGATCAGACACAAGGCTTTCCAGCTTTGCACGGGTCAGCTTCATGACCATGTGCAGCGGCTGACCGGTATCTTTGTTCATCGAGATGAACGGCTGGTTAATCTCTGTCTGGCTGGACGACGACAATTCGATCTTGGCCTTTTCAGCCGCTTCTTTCAGACGCTGAAGCGCCATCTTGTCCTTCGTCAGATCCGCGCCGTGTTCCTTTTTGAACTCAGCAGCAAGGTAGTTCACGATACGCATGTCGAAATCTTCGCCGCCAAGGAACGTGTCGCCGTTGGTAGATTTAACTTCGAACAGACCGTCGTCGATTTCCAGAATGGTGATGTCGAACGTGCCGCCGCCAAGGTCATAGACCGCGATAGTCTTGGTCTCTTTCTTGTCGAGACCATAGGCAAGGGCCGCCGCGGTCGGCTCGTTGATAATTCGCAGGACTTCAAGGCCCGCGATCTTACCGGCGTCTTTCGTCGCCTGACGCTGAGCATCGTTGAAATAGGCCGGGACCGTGATAACGGCTTGCGTGACCTCTTCACCAAGATAGCTCTCGGCGGTTTCTTTCATCTTTTGCAGTATGAATGCAGATACCTGCGACGGCGAATACTTCTTGTCGCCCGCCTGCACCCATGCGTCGCCGTTGCCACCATCGACGATTTCGTAAGACATGATGTCTTTGTCTTTAGCGACTTCAGCGTCGTCGACCCGGCGCCCGATCAGGCGCTTCACCGCAAAGATGGTGTTTTCAGGGTTGGTGACGGCCTGACGTTTTGCAGGCTGGCCAACGAGACGCTCGCTGTCTGTGAAAGCGACGATCGACGGTGTCGTGCGTGCGCCTTCTGCGTTTTCGATGACCCGCGGCTGGCTGCCGTCCATGATAGCGACGCAGCTGTTTGTCGTACCAAGGTCAATACCGATTACTTTACCCATGCTCAAATCCTCTATTCTGGCGATTGTTGGGGCTCTGGCCCATTATGGCACCTCAGGCCCCATCCCAAGGAATGTGACTCCCCTATCGGGTTATCACGGCTTCGTGGGGTATATAGGTGGGTGAATATGAGCCTTCAAGCGGTCGAACGCTGTGATTTGGACCTAAATTTCCGGAATTATGTGAATGCCTGATCTGTTTGACGCAACACCCAGCCAACCTGTCGATCTTAATGGCGCACAGATCTGGCCCGGATGGCTCGATTTGACGGCGCAGGCCGGCATGCTTGAAAATCTGCGCGCAGTCGCCCGCGCGGCACCATTTCGCCAGTATCAGAGTCCCGGCGGGCGTAAGATGAGTGTGCGCATGACGGCGGCAGGTGCGGTCGGCTGGATGATAGATAGTTCAGGCTATCGCTACGCGGACCGTCACGCCGGTGGCGGCGCGTGGCCGGATATTCCCGCATCAATTCTAGACGTCTGGCGGGCAGTGTCCGGCAGTGACACTGACCCCGATAGCTGTCTGGTGAATTTCTACGGCGAGGGCGCAAGGATGGGGCTTCATCAGGATAAGGACGAAGCGGATCTTCACTGGCCAGTGGTGTCGATCTCGCTTGGCGATCCAGGGCTCTTTCGGGTCGGCGGCAAGGATCGCAAAGACCCGACGAAAAGCCGTTGGCTTGCTTCCGGCGATGTGGCTGTACTGTCAGGCCACGCTCGGCTGGCATTTCACGGTATCGACCGCATCCAATTCGGAGCATCCGATTTATTGCCGGATGGCGGCCGGATCAACGTCACTCTGCGGGTGGCGCAATAGTGCAGCAGCCCGAAAAAAGACCGGGCTCGCGGAAGCCGTTGTCCAGGGCATTGTCAGACACCAGCATATCCACTTCGATCCCATAAGCGCGGTCAGACATGCCGTCGCGACAGGCCCGCATCCGGATCGACAGCGTCACATCGATTGGCCCTGCGTCTGGCGACATAAGACCACCACGGTAAAAATACCGATCGCGCTGCGACTTTGAGGCGAAAACTCCTGAGATAAAGCCCTCGGCGACCGGCACATCTGGCATCGACAATAAGACAGCGGGGTCGTCAAAAGTAGTCGACCAGAAAGGCTCTGTGCCGAAACACTGGGTTATGGCCGGGAACGCTGGTTGCGGCTGTTTCGTTTGCCGCGCAAGGTACGTCAAAGACACCCAGCCGATGCCCTCGTTGACGTTCACAAGACCCCATGTCAGATCGTCGTTTGGGCGGATCACTTCGATATCAGACGTATCCGAGGGCAGGGTGGTCAGCACGTCTCCCGCCCTATCCGGGTCCGAGCGAACGTTCAGAACGTCGTTGTCCAAAACGCCGATCACATCATGAAGCGCCGGCCAACTGTGTTGCGAGGCGACCGCCGGGCCGGTCAGCGCCAGCAACAGGCAAATCGCCCGGATCACCTTGCCGCGTCCCAGCTTAGCGATGCGCGCCGTGACGTATAGAACACACCGATGATCCCGATGGCGAGCAGCACAAGTGAGACCCACAGCGGATACATCAGCGACGATTTCATCGGATTATAGTTCAAAAATATAAATCCTCTGCCCTGATCAATGATGTGAAACAGAGGATTCCATGCGAACATCGCCACCATATGCGCTGGGAGCGTGTTGGCCACGAACATTTTTCCCGAGGCAAACATGTTTGCCCGCGAGTATATCTGCATGATGATGGCCGTCCCTTTTGGCAGCCACGGCTTAAGCGCCAGCAAAACCATGCCAACCGCGCACCCCGAAAACCACGCCAGCACCAGCATCATGCAAGCGCCAAAAGGTTGCGCTATCTCGATCGGGGTCCAGACAAGGTGATACACCACCAAAATCGCGATCATTGAGACGATCTGAATATAAAACGCGCCGAGGGCCGAGGCGCAGACCGCAATAACCTGGTTCATCGGCCGGTGCTGCATCATCGGCGACGTTGGCCCTTCCGAGCCCATAACAGCGCCAACCGATTTGACGTGCGTCATGAAGACAAAGATGCCGGACATCACATACAGCAGGAAATCCCCCCGGATCGCGTTCCCACGAAGCCCCAACACGTCGAGAAGGACGAAAAATGCCCCGACCATGATCACCGTCTGCAAAATATTGTAGAGGATTGCGACGGTCGCATCGCGATGCGTCTTTCTGATCGAACGTACAGTGTTGTGGAAGACCAGCACCAGAATCGTGGCTGCGCCATGCGCCAGCGATGTTCTGCTTTCCGTCTGAAACATTTTTTGTCCCGCTTGTATGTTGCCCAAAGTCGCGGTGCCTTTGCGCCGTCGGCTCTTGTCGTTGCCCCGCAGGCGCAGCATAACGCTGCCAAGACGTGTTTTTCCAGACTGAAGGGATGCCCGGTGGCGGATTTTGACCGGCCTGACATGGTTGCAACATTCCGGCGGCTCGCGCTTTTGGGTGGGGAGGCTATCCTCGAGGTCTACGGCCGCGATGATTTCGGTGTGCGTTCGAAGTCTGATGAAAGCCCGGTGACCGAAGCCGATGAAGCCGCCGATCGCGTGATTTCTGCCGGGCTGCGCGCTGCGTTCCCCGACATCCCACTGGTGACCGAAGAGCAATCGGACACGCACAATCTATCGGTTTCGACTTTTCTGATCGTTGATCCTCTCGACGGGACCAAGGAATTCGTCCAGCGCCGAGGAGACTTCACCGTCAATATCGCGATGGTCGAAGACGGCGTTCCAACGCTTGGCATCGTTTATGCGCCCGCCAAGGGGCGTCTGTTTTACACCACAGCAACAGGCGCCGCCGTGGAAGAGGCCGGCGACTTCACCAAGGATGTGCCCGGTCCAACAACGCCGATCCGCGTCAGCACGGCAAATAATGCCGCCTTGCGCATCGTCGCCTCAAAATCGCATCGAAGCCCGGAACTTGAAGCCTACATCGACCGCTACCAGGTGGCCGACAGCGTTGCGGCGGGGTCTTCGCTGAAATTCTGTCTGGTTGCCGTGGGCGAGGCCGACTTCTATCCGCGCCTTGGACCAACGATGGAGTGGGACACGGCCGCAGGCGACGCAGTTCTGCGCGGGGCCGGAGGCGCTGTTGTCGATCGGACGACGCTGAAGCCGTTGGCTTACGGCAAGGCAGACTTCCGAAATCCGCATTTTCTCGCCTATGCGCCCACCGTCGATCTACAGCCGGAGTAGGCCATGAAGGCGGCGGATGATCCCAGTCAGCGTCATCGTTGCCGGCCATCAACAGCCCGATTGGCTTCGGCGGTGCCTGACGGTGCTTGCGTAACTGGACTGCTCCACTTTTGAGATTGTCATCGCAGCCGACGAAGACGGGCTTTCGGGCTTAGTCGATCATCCTGCGCGTCCGTTCATCAAAACCGAAATCTGCGCGGAACCGATCATTTCGCAAACACCCAAGGCCGACCTTGCCCTTGCGGGAGGCGACCTGGTTGCGCCTATCGACGAGGAGGCATGCGCCAGAGCCGCTCTGACTGCACTATGACGCCGCAGCTTTGAACCACACCGGCGCTGCTGTGTGCATGGGACATGTTCGCGGTCGCACCTGCATCAGCTTCCAGTTGTGCGCCGAATCGGTGGATACCGAAGCCGAAACCCACAGTGAACAATGCCTCTCCGATCAGCCTTTCGTCTCTGTTCTTGCTACAGATCGCGCGGTCAAACTTTTTCGCACCAACTTTGCAATTCGCCGCGAGGAACAGTGTGATCTTGTCGGCTTTGATGCGGCCTAGCGCTGCTCTCAAGACGACACGGGTCTTTCTATTCGCCTTGCGGGCGCGGGCCATCGGGCAGTGTTTGCGCCACTTCCCGACGGTCATCACACCAGCGCCGCGCGCCCGCGCAGCGTCCGACGATCTGTTCGACATCGCACGCAGCACGGCCCTGTTTCTAAGACGACGTCACGGAGCGACCTCAATCGACCTGGTCGAGATCATGTATCCGCGTGACCGAGGCCGCCTTTTGCGCCATCTGGTGGCCGGAACCTGCGAACCCCGCGATATCTCGCGCCTTTTGGCGGCCCTTGTTGCGGAACGGCAGGCCGGGCTGTCGGAGGAATTGACCCTGCTTGAGGCAAAACTGCGCCGGCGCCGGGCTTTCTGCCCTTCCACGCCCAACCCTCTGGGCATCATGTGCTCGCCACGCGTCTCGCTGGTTTAGGCAAGACAAGCGCCCGCGCGCCCTCACCGGCCAGCGGACAAGCGTCTTCGGCTTTTGCCTGACCGCGCTTCACGACCATGCAGGATACTGTCAGCCTGGAATCTGGTTACAAACCGGCGGCCTGTTCGGCCAAAGCGTTCGAAATGGCACCGTTTCAGGTGGTGCAGATTTGCCGAACGGGCGGAAGAAGAAACCGGGCGAGTTGCATTGCAAAGGGGGATCGGCGAAAAAAAACCAACGGCAGGGGACGGTGGGGATGATGACCACCCTGTATCGTAACCGAGGGTCGTCCGGCATGCCGGTTCGGCCGTCAAAGCATGTAAGAGGTCTGAGTGTCTGAACTTAAAAGGCAAGTAACCAAAGCTATCTTCCCCGTTGCTGGACTTGGAACGCGCTTCCTTCCCGCCACAAAGTCTGTCCCCAAAGAAATCATGACGCTGGTCGACCGGCCGTTGATCCAATACGCGATCGATGAAGCCCGCGCTGCCGGTATCACAGAATTTATCTTCGTCACCTCGCGCGGCAAAAGCGCGCTTGAGGATTACTTCGATCATGCGCCCCAACTTGAGGACTCGCTCGAGAAGTCAGGCAAGCACGAGCTTCTGGAGTCGCTGAAATCCACAAATATGGAAAGCGGCGCAATCGCCTATATACGTCAGCACAAGCCAATGGGCCTTGGCCATGCCGTCTGGTGTGCGCGCAGGCTGATCGGCGACGAACCCTTCGCGGTGATCCTGCCCGACGATGTAATCTCTGCCGAAAAACCGTGCCTGCAACAGATGGTCGAGGCCTATCAGGAGACCGGCGGCAGTATGGTTGCTACCATGCAAGTCCCGAAGGAAAAGGCATCTTCCTATGGCATCCTCGACGTAGGATCCGAAATCGGCTCACTGGTATCGGTTCGGGGTATGGTCGAAAAACCAAAAGTCGCTGACGCCCCGTCCAATCTTGCAGTGATCGGTCGCTATATCCTGACCCCGGATGTGCTGGAGACCTTGAACCGTCAAAAATCCGGCGCGGGTGGTGAAATCCAATTGACCGACGCTATTGCCGAAGAAATGGACGCCAAACGCAAAGTCTATGCCCTGAAATTCGAAGGTCAGCGCTTTGATTGCGGCTCGAAGGCTGGTTTTCTGCAGGCTACCGTTAGTTTTGCCCTTGCACGAGAAGAATTGCAGGACGAGTTTGCCGCATACCTTCGCGACATATCTCCATTGATCCGCGCGGCCTAGTAGTAATAAGAATCCGAAATCTGAAGTAAGCAGGCGCTCAAATTTGGCTACCCCCGTCCTTGATCTTAGCAGGACTTTCTCGCGACTTGGTCCGCACGCTGCGACTGGTATTGACCGGGTGGAGCGTGCGTACCTTCATGAAACGATCCGCCGCGGTGGCTGGGCGCTGATCCGCACACCGCGCGGTTTCCTGATGTTCGAACCAGACCGCCTGCCGCGTCTGCCGGACTACCTTGAGCGCGATGACCTTGATGGAGCTGATCTGGCCTCGACGATCCGGGCAATTGCCTCATCTCGCTCGTCAAGCCTGTCGATCCGCAAGATCATGTGGCGGATGCCGAACGGGCTTGCCTACATCAACGTCGGCCACACAAACTTGAATTCGCAGACCTTCCGCGCGATGATGGAGATGCCTGACAACCGCAAGATCGTGATGATCCACGACACGATCCCGGTCGATTTCCCCGAGTACCAAACCGAAGCCAGTCGTGCGAAATACATCGAGCGTCTCACCGCGACGATAAACTACGCCAACCACATCATCGTGCCGTCTGACGAAGTGCGCGAAAACATCGAGCGTCGTATGGTTGGCACTGGCCATCGCGTGCCGGTCACGGTCTCGCCGCTTGGCATCGATGTTGGCGGGCAGCCGGCAACACCGGCGAAAAGTGACAAGCCCTACTTCGTTATTCTTGGCACAATCGAACCACGCAAGAACCACAAACTTCTTTTCGACATCTGGGACCGGATGCACCGCAAGATGGACGCAAGCCGTATCCCCGACCTGCGGATCATCGGCGCGCGTGGTTCGAAAAACCCGGCCGTCTTTGACTGGCTCGATAATTCGCCACACGTCGGCAGGACCGTGTTCGAACTGGGTTCGCTCGCCGATAAAGAAATGAAGGCGCAACTTGCCGGAGCAACCGCACTGTTGTTCCCAAGCCATGCCGAGGGCTTCGGTCTCCCCCCGTTTGAGGCGACAGCGCTTGGCGTTCCGTCGATTTCTGCGCCTCTGCGCACGGTAGAGTTGTTTCTGGGCGACATGCCTATTTACGCAGATCCAGCCGATATGTATCAATGGTTCCAGGCCATACGGGGGTTGGCCACTGAAGACTTGGCGCAAAGGACGAAACGCCGCGCTGAATTGCTCGCTTATGGGCTGCCAACGTGGGAAAAACACTTCGACCGTGTCTTCGAACTAATTTAATCGCTGCGCCCCATTTCGGGTCCCGTCGGAAGCAGTCAAGCTGGTTCACAGCCTGCGCCGGTAGGCGGCCCACCTGCAAAAGTGCGAAACACGCCTTTTGGATCTTCTGTGCGAACGGCGCACCTGTGCTTGGGTCCGTGTCTCGACCCTTGCCGAGGTGCTGGAAGCCCCTCGCCGAACCTTAGCGGTCCGTTTTAAAGATCCCTTGGTGCCGGGGGCGTCCGCCTTTGACCGTGATGGAGGCGCTTCGCGACATGAACCACCTTGCCACCTTCCTGCAAGACCTGGGCAGTAGGGGTATCAACCCGCATACAGCCGGACCGATCGCAGGGGTCGAAGCTCCGCATGAATTTCACCATTGGGTTGTCCTCGGCGGAATGCGCAACGGCTCGAACCTTTTGGAAGAACACCTCGCTGCGTTCCCCGACATCACCGTCCAGGGTGACCTCTTCGTCCCGCACTTCTTCGGCCACCCCAAGCAGATCTTGCAATTCGGTCCATCCATGACCGCGCGCGAATCCGATCCGGTTCGCGTCACCGAAGCCATGCAGCCCACCGGCGAAGGCATGCCGGGCTTCGGCTGCTCTATGACCATGGGCCCCACGTGTCGTGAACACCCTATAGCTGCCAAGATCATCCTCACGCGCCGCCCCATCGACAGCTAAGTAACGCTGAAGGTGGCTCGAAAAACGGCGCAAGGTTGGTTCGGAGGCCTGACCGCCGCACGCGCTGCAAAAGTGCAGTTAGACGGCAATGATTATGCTGATTTTCTGAACACTCTGGCGTCATTTCAGACCAACCTTGCCCGGTTCCTTCAAACCACCGGACAGACCGCGCTTCACATCGACTAAGACGATCTGTCTGACGCCGATCTGATCGACCGCTATGGTGTGCCACTGTTCCCAAACGGATCAGGCACAGCATGGAGCCCCGCCAACCAACGCGCGGCGTTTCTGGTGTTCCCCGGTTTTCTCAAGGGTAATCTGGGCGGACCGACGTCGCTTCGGGTCGACACCACACGGGCCAATCAGGGCATTTTGCTGCAAGCGATCACCGACTTCGCACTTCCAGATCGCGTGATCCGTGAAGACGCCCTCGCAACAGGTCTGAGCGATATCGCAAAGGAAGCGGGCGTCGCCGGCCCACCTGCCCAAAGTGAATTCTCAGCGTCCACACCCTTCGCGCTGGCCGATGTCCGCGACGCGGCGCTCGACGGCGCAACCCGCGCCTCCGACCAGCGCGATTTCATGACGTTTGGGTTTGACCGCTGGGAGCCGCCTCAGGCGGCTTGAACGTTCCGCGTTTCCGTCAGAATCGTGTGCAACGTCGCGGGGTCGTTGTTCGCGCGAAGTTTTGCACAAATATTTGCGTCCCGCATCGTTCGCGAGACCAACGCCAGAGCCTTCAAGTGCTCAACGCCTGCGTCTTCGGGCGCCAGAAGCGCGAAGACCAGATCGACTGGTTGACGGTCGACCGAACCGAAATCTAGCGATTTCTCTAGCCGGATGAAGATCCCAAACACGTCGTCAACATCCCGCAGCCGCGCATGCGGAAGGGCTACACCGTGACCCACACCGGTCGGCCCAAGGTTCTCGCGCTCCTGAAGGGCGGAACAGACATCGGTTAGGTTAAGACCGCTGACGCTGTTCGCAACGTCAGCAATCTCCTGAAACAGGCGCTTTTTGCTTGTCGCACCATGCAAAGCTTTCACTGCGTCCGAACGCAGAATTGTAGCCAGTTCCATTACGCTTCGTATCCCCTGGGGCTTTGCCTAAAACATGGCGCGGTCCGCTTGTCTTTAGTCCGGGTCAATCCACCCGATATTTCCGTCATCGCGGCGATAGACGATATTGACGCCGGTGTCCTGCTTCTCGTTGCGGAAGACCAACACCGGAGCCCCTGCCAATTCCATTTGCATCACAGCTTCGCCGACAGATAGCCAAGGTATCTTAACCTCCATCTCGGCAATGATCATAGGCTGAAGGGTCTCAGGTTCTAATTCTTCCGGTTCATCAGATGCGGCGAGGATATACGAGGAGCCTTGCAATAGTTCAACCGGAGTCGTGCGATCTTTGTGGTGATCTTTCAGCCTCCGCTTGTATCGCCGAAGCTGTTTCTCCATTTTTTCGGAGCAGCCATCGAAAGAAGCATAGATTTCAGTCGCACGCGCCTTGGCTTGTGCCGTCAGTCCGGTGGAAAGGTGTACCGTCGCCTCACAGACATATTCGTGAGCATCGCGTGAAAATACGATGGACGCATCTGTGGGCCGCCCGGCATATTTTTCAATAACTTCAGTCAGATTGTCCTTCACATGGGTTTGAAGAGCTTCGCCAATGTCGATCTGTTTGCCGGTAATCTGATAGCGCATACGGGTCTCCCTATGGACAGTTGAAAGTCGTCTAAAGCCCCTAAAACAGGGGCTTAAACAGGTCGTTAATTGTTGGAGGATAGCCGAAAGCCGTCCGCAGTTTCGGCGGCTGGTTCGGGCAGTTATGCAAGGACATTTGGTCCATCATTAGCCTTATTTGGCGATAAATCAGCGTTCGCTGTCAATGGTTGGATTGCGTGTTTCAAACGATTCGGAAGCTATCGCCAAGGTACACACGCTTCACTTTCTCGTCCGCAACCACCTCTTCTGCCGTGCCACTCATCAAGACTTCACCGTTATGAAGAATATAAGCGCGGTCCACAATTTCAAGCGTTTCACGGACGTTATGATCGGTGATCAACACGCCAATACCGCGTTCTTTAAGATCTATTACAAGATCGCGGATGTCGCCAACGGCAATCGGGTCCACTCCGGGAAACGGCTCGTCCAACAACAGATATTTTGGGTTCGCGGCCAGACTGCGCGCTATCTCGCACCGTCGCCGTTCACCGCCGGACAAAGCAACCGAAGGGGTGCGGCGCAGGTGCGCGATTGAGAACTCGTTCAACAACTGATCAAGCCGCTCACGCCGCTTCGTCCGGTCTTTCTCAACAATCTCAAGGATCGCAAGAATGTTGTCTTCGACGCTAAGCCCCTGAAAAATAGATCGTTCCTGCGGCAAATAGCCAATACCTAGCTTTGCGCGTCGGTACATCGGAAAGGTCGATACGTCCTGTCCATCAATCAAAACCTGCCCGCCGTCCGGCATTACGAGGCCCGAGATACAATAAAAACACGTTGTCTTGCCTGATCCGTTCGGCCCCAAAAGCGCGACGACCTCGCCTCGTCTCAACTCAAGACTAACGTCGCGGATAACCGGCCGTTTGCGATAGGATTTGCGCAAATTCCGAATCTTCAGACCCTGATCGCCCTCCGCAACTAAGAGGTTGGGCACCATCAGTTGTTGCCTCCACCGATCACAGTGCGCACGCGGCCTTCCATGCGCCCGCTGCCCGCTGCCAGATCAATCACCAGCTTTTCGCCGGAAATCGCCGTTTGCCCTTGGGTCAAAAGCACGTTGCCCGTCAAAGTCACGGTCCCGCCTTCAATCGAATAATCTGCTGTTTCTGCCTCAGCCGCATCCGTCGCCGTCACAAAGGTCACGCCACCGGATGCTACAAGCCGTGCAATTCCGTTTGTACTGCCGCTGTCGCCTGTCGCGTAAACGATGACAACCTTGCCGGCCGACATCCGCACATCCCCTTGAACGACAAGAACATTACCATCGAAAATCGCCTCGCCGCTGCCCTGATCTACGCTCAGTTCATCGGCAGAAACCTCCACCGGCAAACCGCTGTCATATGCACCAGTGCTCAGCGCAATAGACGTGCCTTGCGCCACAAGGGCTGCGGGAAAACTTAGCAAAACGGCAAGGACGAACAGAAAACGGGTCACGCGTGGCGGCTCCTTAAGGTTGCGGTTCGTATATCAGGCGAACGCTATCTTTGAAAACAAGAACATAGGCGCCATTCGCTGCGTTTCGGTCAAGCCCCATGGCCCCTGCGGTAATCCGCCCTCCAGGTCCGGTCGCCTCAACAGCTTCGCCGGTCGCCACCCGAACCTCGTCATACCGGGTCACAATATTCGCACTTTCAACCGTATACCCAATTGAACTTTCCAAGCGCGCGCCACCCTGCAAAAGCACCACCTTGGCGGCCATATCAATCGTACCTTCCGGGCTGGTGATGCGGACTGATGTCCCGCCCGGCAGATCAATGGTTGCCTCCAATTCGGTCCCGATAACCTCGTTGCGGATACTTTCACCCGGACGGATCGCCGCCGCACTTATCGACAAGGCCGCACCGTCCGGCGTCACTCCGCCAAACGACGGCCGCGTGATCCCCTGATCACGCAAAAGCTGTTCCACATCCACATCTGCGTAAGGAATAGCAGCCTCCGGATCGAGCGCTTTCGCCAGCAAAAAAAGCGTTGATAATATAGCCAGTGCCGCCAAAGGCAGCGCCACTTTCAGCCAGAGAACCAGCCGCGAATATGAATTATCAACCGAAGCCATCTTACTGCTCATATAAGGACTGAACTGACGATTAGAAACCGGCAAGCGCCGCTATGGTCGCCTTCCCGCCGATCGGCTGTTTCTTTGGATTTAAAAATCCTCGGTGGAGGTCCGCCAAAGGGGGCCGGAGCAGACACCCCCTCCATCGCCGCGGTCAATGCGAGAAAATATCAATCTCAGGCCAACCCGCCAGATCAAGCTGCGCCCGCGTCGGCAGAAAATCAAACGCCGCCTGCGCCAAATCCATACGCCCTTCGCGTTTAAGGCGTTCGTTCAGCTTGTCGCGCATGGCATGAAGATAAAGCACATCGGACGCTGCATAATTCAACTGCGCCTCGCTCAATTCAGGCGCGCCCCAATCGCTCATCTGTTGCAGCTTCGAAATATCGATGCTCAAAAGCTCATCCAGCAGATTCTTCAGCCCGTGACGATCCGTGTAGGTCCGTATCAGCTTCGAGGCGATCTTGGTGCAATACACCGGCGCCGTAAGCGCCCCGAATGCGTGAAACATCGCGGCAATATCAAAGCGTCCGAAATGAAACAGCTTCAGAACCTCGGGATCGGTCAACAAACGCTCCAAATTCGGCGCGCTGGTCTGCCCCTTGGCGATCTGCACCAGATGCGCATTCCCATCGCCACCCGACAGCTGCACCAGACAGAGACGATCGCGATGCGGGTTAAGCCCCATCGTCTCGCAATCGATGGCAACCATGTCGCCCAGATCCAGATCGTCTGGCAGATCGCCCTGATACAAAGTGTTCGTCATAACGTCCTCACTTGGGGATGCGCGTACGCAGGAACAGATAAAGCGGTAGACCACAGCTAACGCCAATGCACCATGTCGCCGGGATGCCCCAAAGCGCCAGCCAGTTCTTGCGCACCACGGTTTCCGCGATGATCCACACGGTCAAAGCAATCGCCGCAATCGTCAGATCCCAGGTCAGCCCGGTGGCTGACGCATTCACATACCACGCATCAATCAAACCGCTAAGTCCGGTGCCGGTTTCGCGCATATAGGTTACGAAATAGTACATCGGGTGGATTGCGCCCCAAACAGCAAGCGCTAGATAAACCATTCTCAGGGCCGACATCTACAGCGTTCCCCGGACACCGATTTTCGCTTCACCACTGACAGTGATCCCGCCCGACACAGGCTCTGGATCCCCGTCAACACCGCAAGCGGCCAGAACCAGAAACGCCAGCGCCAGAATTGGTCTCATCCGCTCACCGCAACGCGTGCGCCACTGACATTTCCGGAAACGGTTGGCGAAACGCTCATCCCGCCGCTGCCGAATGTCGCGCCGATGCCAAGTTGCGGGTTTTCACAGGCCGCCGTCACGAGAACGGCCAAGAGGATTGCAAGCTTCTTCATCATACCAGACGTTCCTTCCAGCGTTTTATCTGCGCACGCACCTGATCGGGTGCAGTGCCTCCATAAGATGTGCGACTTCTCACCGAATTGTCCACGCCAAGGACGTCAAACACACCTTCTGTGATCGCGTCATGAGCGGATTTCATCTGATCCAGCGTCAGATCCGGCAGATCACAGCCCTGTTTCTCGGCCATCGCCACCAAACGTCCGGTCACGTGATGCGCATCGCGAAACGGCAACCCCGCTTCGCGCACCAACCAGTCGGCAAGGTCGGTGGCCGTCGAAAACCCAGAGGCCGCAGCAATGCGTAAAGGCCCCTCGTTCGCACGCATATCTCTGACCATGCCCTCCATCGCCGCTAGGGCAAGCATTAGACTGTCGGCAGCATCAAAGACCTGCTCCTTGTCTTCCTGCATGTCTTTTGAATAGGTCAGCGGAAGCCCCTTCATCACGGTGAACAACCCGACAGTTGCCCCAAGAATCCGCCCGATCTTCGCTCGGACAAGCTCGGCTGCGTCCGGATTTTTCTTTTGCGGCATGATGGATGACCCGGTCGAAAACCGGTCCGACATGACCACGAAACGAAACTGCGCCGACGACCAGATCACCAGTTCCTCGGCAAACCGGGAAAGATGCATCGCACAAATCGTAGAAGCCGAAAGATACTCCAATGCAAAATCACGATCCGCCACTGCATCCAGCGAATTCGCGGCCGGGCGGTCAAAGCCAAGTGCCTTCGCTGTCATCTCGCGATCTATCGGGAAAGACGTGCCCGCCAAAGCAGCCGCGCCGAGAGGCGACTCGTTCATCCGTGCCCGCGCATCCGAAAACCGCGACGCATCCCGACCCAGCATTTCAACGTAAGCCATCATGTGATGGCCCCACGTCACAGGCTGCGCTGTCTGCAAATGCGTGAACCCCGGCATCACCCAGTCGGCACCCGCTTCGGCCTGCGTCAAAAGCGCCTTCTGCAACGCTTCGATCCCCATGATCGCGCCATCGCACTGATCGCGCACCCACATCCGAAAATCGAGAGCTACCTGATCGTTCCGGCTGCGGCCCGTATGCAAACGCCCCGCAGGTTCCCCGATCAAATCCTTCAGGCGCGCCTCAACATTCATGTGAATGTCTTCCAGCGCAGTCGAAAACTGAAATGTGCCCGTCTCAATCTCTGACAAAACCGTGAGGAGACCTTCCCGGATCGTTTCAGCGTCGCTAGGTTCGATGATGCCCGTGGCCGCCAACATGGCGGCATGGGCGCGCGAGCCTTCGATGTCTTGGCCTGCCAGTCGTCTGTCGAACCCGATCGAGGCGTTAATTGCCTCCATGATCGCGTCCGGTCCAGCGGCAAAGCGGCCGCCCCACATCGAATTTGCGTTGTCGGTCATCAGTAATCGTCCTTCGGAGGGACCCATGCGTTATATCTCAGCCGTCCTCTACACGGCCCTCGTCCTTGGTGCAAACGCCGCCCACGCAGATATTGCGGCGGCAGAAGCGGCGCGCGAGGGGATGATGAAGAAGCTGATCTTCTCCGACCCCAAGGCGGTGTCGTCCAAGACCTTCACTGACCCATCAGGCGGCGAATTCACGCTTGCTGATTTCGAAGGCAAGCACGTGCTGGTCAACTTCTGGGCCACATGGTGCGCGCCGTGCCGCAAAGAAATGCCGATGCTGTCTGATATCCAGACCGATTTTGGCGGCGACTCATTCGAGGTCGTCACAATCGCTACAGGTCGCAACCCTCAGCCCGCCATAGACCGCTTCTTTGAGGAAATCGGCGTCGAGAACCTGCCGAAATACCTTGATCCACGCTCTGCACTGGCCCGCGACATGGCTGTCCTTGGCCTGCCAATTACGCTGATCCTCGATCCAGACGGCAACGAGATTGCCCGAATGCGCGGTGAAGCCGAATGGAACGGCGAAAGCGCCTATGCGGTGCTAGAGGCGCTTTTGCCCGAGGCGGACGGCTGAAACCGGCGCTAAAAAACCGTTTGTCGTGATTGTATTCGGGCCGTTGCCCCTTGCTCGGTCCCCACAAGCGCATCCACGTCCACAAATCCCTTTCGGGAATAGGAGGTCATACGGCTGCGCGAGCGGCCAATTTCCATCAAGGTCTGGGAGCATTCGAATTCGGGGCAGGGCGAAGTATCTTTCAAAAGACACTCATGCCGGCCCATACAGTGTTGGAATCCACACGTCATAAGGCAATATACTCAACTGGTTACAAAAACAAAAACACGGCTTAACTTTTCCAAACTAGCGCAAGATTGTGGCTTTAATTTGACAGGACTAACGAAAAGTAAACGTTACACGGCGTCCGTGGTAAATGCCCGCGCTTGCTCCGCCCTGCGCGATCCGCTTTAACCCCCCGGACCCGCATTACCCGAGACCGCATTTCTTATGTCCCAATCCCAAGGCCGCATTGTCGCGGTGCTCGGCCCAACCAACACCGGCAAGACGCACTATGCGATTGAGCGTATGCTTGCGCATCGCAGCGGCATCATTGGTCTGCCGCTTCGGCTGCTCGCGCGCGAAGTTTATGACCGCATCGTTGCGATCCGGGGCCCGTCGTTCGTCGCCCTGGTCACCGGGGAAGAACTCATCGTCCCGGACCGCACGCAGTATTGGGTCTGTACCGTTGAGGCGATGCCCGAAGGCATCGGCGTGGATTTCCTCGCCGTGGACGAAATCCAGCTCTGCGCCGACCCCGAACGTGGCCACGTCTTCACCGACCGCCTTTTGCGCGCGCGCGGCCTGCACGAGACGCTCTTCATGGGCTCTGACACCATGCGAAACGCTATCGCAGCGCTTGAGCCAAAGGCGCACTTCAACCGCCGGGAACGCTTCTCCGAACTGACCTACACCGGCTCAAAGAAAATCAGCCGCATGCCTCCCCGCGCCGCAATCGTCGGGTTCTCGGTCGACAACGTCTATGCCATCGCAGAACTGCTCAAGCGCCAAAAGGGCGGCGCAGCGGTCGTCATGGGCGCGCTGTCCCCCCGCACCCGCAACGCACAGGTCGAAATGTATCAAAACGGCGAGGTCGACTACCTCGTTGCCACCGACGCCATCGGCATGGGTCTGAACCTCGACATCACCCACGTCGCGTTCTCGGGCTTGCGGAAATTTGACGGCCGCCGGATGCGGCAACTCCAGCCCAACGAACTAGCGCAAATCGCCGGCCGCGCGGGCCGCTACATGACGTCAGGGACCTTCGGCGTCACCGGCGAAGCGCCCCCTCTGCAAGACGATGTGGTCAAAGCAATCACCGCCCACAACTTCACCCCGCTCAAAAAACTCCAATGGCGCAACACCTCGCTGCAATTCGGCTCAATCAGTCATCTCGTTGCCTCGCTGGAAGTCGCGGCCGAAGACGAATGGCTCGTCCGTGCGCGCGAAGCTGACGACCTGATGACGCTCAAGACCCTGGCCGAAGTGGCCGAAGTCAGCGCCCGTGCCAGCGACGGAGAATCGGTCAGGCTTTTGTGGGATGTCTGCCGCATCCCCGATTTTCGCGGTATCAGCCACCAGGAACACGCCCAGCTTCTTGAGCGCATCTTCGGGTACCTGCACGAACTGGGGCGCGTCCCCGACGACTGGCTTGCACGGCAAATCAACCGTATCGACCGCACCGACGGCGATATCGACACCCTGTCGAAACGGCTGGCCTATATCCGCACTTGGACCTATGTGGCGCAGCGGAACGGGTGGTGTTCGGACGAAAGTCATTGGCGTGACGCCACGCGCGCTGTAGAAGATCGCCTGTCGGATGCGCTTCATACCGCTCTGACGCAGAGATTTGTCGACCGGCGGACGTCTGTTCTGCTTCGCCGGTTGAAACAGAAGGAGGGCCTGGTGGCCAAAGTTAACGATAAGGGTGAAGTCACAGTCGAGGACCAGTTCGTCGGCCGTATCGAAGGATTCCGCTTCCATCAGGACGCCACGGCAACCGGGGACGAAGCGAAGACCGTCCGCTCTGCCGCCATTCAGGCGCTCCAGCCTGAATTCCATCTCCGCGCCGACCGTTTCTACAACGCACCGGACACCGAGATGGACTTCACCGAACAAGGCGGTCTCATGTGGGGCGAACACGCGATCGGCAAACTGGTCGCCGGGGATGACGCGATGAAGCCGCGTGCGCAGGCCTTCGTCGATGACGAAGCCGGCCCAGACGTGGCCGAAAAGGTCCAGCGCCGCCTCCAGCACTTCATCGACCGCAAAGTTGCCGCGCTGTTTGAGCCGCTGATGAACATCCAGCGTGACGAAACGCTGACTGGCCTCGCACGGGGCTTCGGTTTCCGCATGGTCGAGAATTTCGGCGTCGTCGACCGCCGCGATGCGGCCGATGACGTGAAAGCGCTCGATCAGGATGCGCGCTCGGTTTTGCGCAAGCACGGCGTGCGCTTTGGCCAGTTTACGGTCTTCATGCCGCTTCTGCTTAAACCCGCCCAGACGCGGCTTCGGCTTGTTCTCTGGTCGCTTGCCAACAACCTTGATGAATTCCCCGAAAGCCCGCCACCGGGCCTTGTGACTATCCCGACCGCGAAAGGCACGCCTGCCAATCACGCGCTGATGGCTGGCTACAAACAGGCAGGTGAACGCTCGATCCGCATCGATATGCTGGAACGCCTTGCGGATATGCTGCGCAAAGAAGACAGCCGTGGCGGTTTTGAAGCCAACCCCGACATGCTTTCGATCACCGGCATGACGCTTGAGCAATTCGCCAAACTGATGGAAGGCCTAGGCTACAGCGCTGTGCGCGGAACGCGCGAAAAGGTCAAGGTCGTCGTTACCCCAAGCGAAGAAGCATCGGTTGAAACGTCCGCAGAATCGCCTGTGGAAACGCCCGCAGCCGAGGCTGAAGACACCTCAGAAGCTGCCCCAGAGACTGCCTCGCCTGAAGAGCCAGCAGCAGTTGAACCGGTTGGCGAACAAGCACCGGCAGAAACAGCAGAACCAGCAGCCGAAACCCTGGAAAAACCAGCCGAAGACACTCTAGATGTCTTCTATACCTTCGCCTGGAGTGGCAATCGTGGCCGCCAGCAACAGCAGCAAGAACGCCAAGGTGGACGTCCACAAGGCAAACCTGGTGGCAAATCCGGCGGAAAGCCGAAGGGAAAAGGCAAGCCACGCGGCAAAGACGGTGCAAACGCAGCTCGCAATTTCGAGGCGCGGCCCCCGCGTAAAGAAAAAGCCATCGACCCGGATAACCCGTTTGCTCAGGCCCTGATGGGTCTGACGGGTAAGAAAAACTGACCGAAGCAGGCGCGACGCAGCGCTTAGACAAATGGCTTTGGCACGCGCGATTTTTTAAAACGCGCGGGCTGGCGACAAAGTTGGTCTCGGCGGGTCGTGTCCGCGTCGACGGGGATCGCGTTTCAAAGCCAAGTTACGGACTGCGCCCCGGCCTGACCTTGACTTTTCCACAATCACGCCGTGTGCGAGTGATCCGAGTGGAGGCCCTCTCGACCCGACGCGGCCCAGCGCCCGAAGCCCAGGCGCTCTACACCGATTTGACCCCACCAGAAGACCCTGTTCCGCAAAACCCGCGTTTCCAGGGAAAGGGTCGCCCGACTGGGAAAGATCGTCGCAATGAACGCCTTTACCGCGATGGTCCGCTTGAATGAATTTCCACGCTGGGCTAGGCAGCTACGGTATTCTTTATGAGACCGTTTTATGACCTACATCGTCAATGACAGCTGCATTGCCTGCAAATATACCGACTGCGTCGAGGTATGCCCCGTGGATTGCTTCTACGAAGGCGAAAACATGCTGGTTATCAGCCCGGAAGAATGCATCGACTGCGGCGTCTGCGAGCCAGAATGCCCGGCCGACGCAATCCGCCCGGACACAGAACCTGACATGGAAAAATGGGTCGAATTCAACCGGAAGTATTCCGAGCTGTGGCCGGTGATTATCACCAAAAAAGACCCGCTGCCTACCGCGGACGAGATGGACGGCAAGCCAGGTAAGATGGACGTGTTCTCGGAGACTCCGGGCGAAGGCGGCTAAGTCACGCATCGGCTACCGATTCGACTTCAACCCCTGCGCGAATTGCAGCCAAACACCCAATGATGCAACGGCGTATAGCAATTTTGCCATGTGACTTGGAAATGGGTCATTTTTTTGCTATGTTAGGGAATACACAGAGCGGGATGACGCGGTCCGGGACAGGACCGTTTCAATATCACCGACATCGACAGATCGAAAGCGACGGGAGGATACATGTGTTCCCGGAGTGTTTTTGTCGTCAAATTATTTGGGGCCGAGAAGGATAAAATCTGCATGACCAAGCCAAAGAAAATGGAATTCCGTCCGAATGACTTCATTGTCTATCCTGCGCATGGCGTGGGTCAGATCATTTCGATCGAAGAACAGGACATCGCCGGCCTTATGCTGGAGCTGTTCGTGATCTCGTTCGAGAAGGACAAGATGACACTGCGCGTTCCGACAAACAAAGCCGCCGACGTGGGCATGCGGACGCTGTCGTCTCCTGACGTGGTTGCCAAAGCGATGACCACGCTGAAGGGTAAGGCCCGCGTGAAGAAGGCCATGTGGTCGCGTCGCGCCCAAGAATACGAACAGAAGATCAACTCGGGCGACCTGATCGCGATTGCTGAAGTGGTGCGCGACCTGCACCGCGCCGACGACCAGCGCGAGCAAAGCTACTCTGAGCGTCAGCTTTACGAAGCAGCAATTGAACGTCTCTCTCGCGAGATCTCGGCCGTCAGTGGTTGCGATGAACTTGATGCGCAAAGTCAGGTGAACGATGTGCTTGTAGGCCGCGCTACAGCAGCGGCATAAGCGCTTTTCGTTTTAAGACATGGATCGGCGGGACTGAAGGGTTCCGCCGGTTTTCATTTGCGCCCCTTCAGGGCGCGACCGTCTCCAGGATCCGCTCAAGTTGCGTGGTGATCTTCTTGGGGCCAACGGCTTAATGAACCGGCCCTATCGTCGCCAGACTGTCAGTCCACTCAGGGTTCCCGAACATCCCTTCGGCCGGTGCTGTCAGAAGAAAAGTTGCGGCCGGTTCTTCCCTGCCTACCCTCTCTGGTGCAGGATCAAATTTCCCTTATTTGCTTGACTATAGCCAAGCAGGCGACGGCGATCAGCACTGAAATTCCTATGTCGAAACTTACAGGATCAGTTTAATCTGGCAGGGCCGCTTGACAGTTTCAACCGCAAGCGCTCCCGAGGATTTCACCAAAAACGACCGGGTGGTTCGAATCCGCTCGTCTCCTCCAATACTCAGCGGTCACCGGATCGCCAACTAGATAGGCCTTTATACCACCCCTTTTCGAAACACGGTATGTTCTTGGGTGTAGAAATGCATCGTGGAGGGCCCATTTGATCCACCAACCCCAAGGGATGAATTCTTAACACCTACAAAGGGTGCATGGTCTTCTGGAAAGCTGCCACAGTTGACGTGGATCATGCCGCTTTCAGCCTCTGCGATGAATCGATCCGTCATCGGTGTTTGTTCCGAATACAGGCACGCAGACAGGCCAAATTCGACGTCATTGCAGATATCCAGCGCCTCGTCTGGCGTGTCATAAGGTATGACCGCCAGAACTGGGCCAAAGACCTCTTGGCGAGCGACTTCCATGTCCGCAGTCACATTTGACAGGATCGTCGGGGCATAGAAATAGCCGCCGTTCTGTTCGATTGTGGTGCCGCCTGCGGCGACAGTTGCCCCTGAAGCGCGGGCGCGGTCGACAAAACCGGCCACGTCGTTGCGGGCTTTTTCGCCCATCAGCGGGCCGATCGTTGTGCTGCCGTCCAGGCCATCGCCAACTTTGGCAGCCTTTGCACGTTTGGCCAGACCTGCGACCACTTCGGCCTCAAGCGCGCGCCTGACAATGACCCGACTGACGGCCGTGCAGCGTTGGCCGCAGACTGCAAAGGCGGCCATGTAGATTTGATCCAGAGCCGCCTCCAGATCGCTGGCGTCGTTCAGGATCGCCGGGTTCTTGCCACCCAATTCAAGGCTGATCTCGGCCAGACTTGCCGCCGCCGCCTGGGCCACGATACGCCCGATTTGGACTGACCCGGTAAAGCTGATGGCGTCAACGCCCTTGGCCGCGGTCAAAGCGGTGCCCAGATTGCCCGAGCCATAAGCGATTTGAAACAGCCCCTTGGGCAATGTCGCATTCGCAACCTCTTGCATGATAAAGGCCGCGCCCGGCGTGCTGATGGAGGGTTTCAGAACCATCGCGTTGCCATAAAGCAAGGCCGGGATGGTTTTGCGAATGGGGGTGCTGAACGGAAAGTTCCAGGGATTGATGCCCACGATCACACCGCGTGGGCGGCGGGTGGAATAGGTCACCGTGCCGGGCTTTTGCGAGGGGAGCATTTCGCCGATGGCCGCAGAGGCCCGGCGGGTGGTGGCCCGACCTTCGCCCAGGGCTTTGGCAACTTCGCCGCGTGATTCACCGATCACCTTGCCCATTTCACGGGTGATGGCGCGGGCAATATCTTCGGCGCGCGCCTCTAGTCCGTTGAGGAATGCATCGACGATCTTACCGCGTTCTGGCTGCGGCACTTTTGCCCAGTCGCGCTGTGCGGCGCGGGCTGTGGCCATCATTGCGGGCACGTCATCGGGCGACAGGGTCGGATAGGTGCCAACGATTTCGGACGGGTTTGCTGGGTTTTTTATTTCTACGGGCATTGGGTTTCCTTCGGCAATATTGGGGCAGGGGGCAGCATATGTTTCTTTCGTCAGGTCAAAAACTCGTCCAGCCTTCGCCGCCCGGCGATCAGATCGGTCACGGTTTCCTTATCAAGTTCTGGCCAGTCGGCGGGCACCTCTGGAACGGGTGGCAGACGCAAACGGCCTTTGGTGGCGTCAACGCCTTGGGCGCGCACAAACCGCGCCTCGTCGCCTGTGCGGGCGATGAAATCCCATTGAGGCGCTGCCCCGGGCGTTGATTTGATCACTTTGCGCTGTTGCTGGCTTGTCAGCACGCGTCTGGCCAACGCTTCGGGATCCCAGTCGGTCAAGGCAAGCGCCTGCAAATCGGCCAGAACATCGGCAAATTGCGGGTCGGTGGCCAGATTGGCGCGCTCATGCGGGTCGGCATTGAGATCATACAACAGCGGCGGGTGACCGTGGGTATAGATGAGCTTGAACCGTCCCTTGCGCAGCATCCGGCAAGGCACGCAGGGTCCGATCGCCAGATAATCGCTGATTGCGACATCGAGCCATGGCGCCGAAATCGCGGACATCAGCGGCAGCACGCTTTGCCCGGCCAAATCAGGATGGTCAGCCCCGGCAAGGTCAAGAAATGTCGGCAGCAGATCGACCAATGACACCACCTTGTCACAGCGGCCGCCGCCTTTGACACCGGGAACCGAGGCGATGAAGGGCACATGCGCAGACCATTCCCAAAAGGCCTGTTTGAACCACATGCCGCGTTCGCCCAGCATTTCGCCATGGTCAGACACGAAAAACACCGCTGTGTTGTCGCGCTGGCCGGTCTTTTCCAGCGTATCCAGGATGCGCCCAACCTTGTCGTCGATATAGGAAATCATCCCGTAATAGGCGTGACGCGCCGCCATCAAATGCGCTTGCGTTACCTTGTGCCTGTGGCGACCATGGGCAAAAAACAGTGCTTTGGAGTGATAATCCAACGCCTCGAACGGCAGCGTTCCGACACTCGGCTCATCAATGTCGTGGGCGTCATATCGATCCCAGTATTCCTGACTGACGGTGAAAGGGGTGTGCGGACTGGTAAAGGAAATGATCTGAAAGAACGGCTGGTGGTCGGGTTCGCGCGCACGATCATACAGGCTTTGAATGGCCGCGTGTTCGACCTCGTCGTCATAATCTTCCTGCATTGTGCGGATGCAGGGACCGGCCTCGACCACACCATTCAGGGCGGTGCCGGACGGCACAAACGCGGGGCCGGCCTGCCAGTCTGAAATCCACTGGAAATTGGCCGGGTAGACGTCGGTGACGGTGCGGCGATTGAACCCGTGTTCCTGATCCGGCCCGATAAAGTGCATCTTGCCGCAAAGTTCCGTCCAATAGCCGCTGTGGCGCAAATAATGCGCCATTGTCGGCACCGAGCTGGGCAATTCATTGGCATTGTCAAACACGCCGATGTCGGGGGACAATAACCCGGTAAGCATGGATGCGCGGCTGGGCACACACAGGGGATTGTTGGAATAGGCGTTTTCAAACACCGTTCCGGACGCGGCGAGGCGTTCAAGGTTTGGTGTCTTGCAAACCGTGTTGCCATACAGGCTTAGGGCATGGGCGGCCAATTGGTCGGCCATGATCAGAATAATGTTGGGGCGTGCGTTGGCAGGCATCACAGTTTTTCCTCTGCTAGGACGGCGTTGCGCAGCGGCGCGTCTTTCAGGATCATGCTGGCGCCTTTGTCGCCAACCATCAGCGTGGCGGCATTTGTATTGGCGGATGTAATCTTGGGCATCACGGAGGCGTCGATCACCCGCAGACCTTCGACACCGCGCACCCGTAGATGTGGGTCCAGCACGGCGCTGCTGTCGCTGCCCATTCGGCAGGTGCCGACAGGGTGAAACACCGTGCCGCCCATGGTGCGGACAGCGTCAAGGATTTTCGCGTCGGTTTGCCGGTCTTCACCGATCACTGTTTCCGCGTCCCAAAGCGGACGAAAGGCCGGTTGGGCGTGGATTTTCCGCAAAAGCTTGATCCCGTCGACCATGACATTGCGGTCCAGTTCAGTGGACAGGTAATTCGGCGCTATGCGGGGCTGGATGGTCGGATCGGGCGACTGGATGTGCACCGAGCCACGGCTTTCGGGATGGCATTGCCAGAAGGAGGCGGTAAAGCCCGAGTACCTGTGCAGCGGCGTTCCGGGCTTGTCCACCGACAGCGGCATGACATTGAACTGAATATCCGGCCGGCCGGGGGTGGCGTATCTCGTGCAGGCTCCGCCGCCCACCTGACCGGCACCGACAGTCAGCGGGCCAGTGCCTTTGAGCATCCAGTCCAACCCCATCTGCGCCAGCTTGAGCGGGTTGCGCACATCATCATTCAACGAAATTTTCTGGTTCAGCTTTAGAAGCAGCCGGATTTGGTAGTGATCTTGCAGATTTTCGCCAACCTCGGGCGAGTCCAGCAAGACCCGGATGCCCTGTTCTTTCAGAACAGCGGCGGGGCCGATGCCGGACAGTTGCAGGATTTGTGGCGATTGCAGCGCGCCCGCGCAAAGGATGACCTCGCGACGGGCTTTTGCGCTGTGGCTGCGCCCTTGGGTGGTCCATGTCACACCTGTTGCGCGGCCATTTTCAATCTCGACGCGGCTGACAAGCGCACCTGTCACCAGCGTCAGATTGGGCCGCTTGAGGGCAGGGCGCAGGAAGGCCGTCGCTGCACTCGCGCGCAGGCGACTGCCAATACTCAGGTGGTAGGCCCCGACGCCATGGGTGGTCTCGCCGTTGAAATCATCGTTGGCGGGCAACCCATATTGCTGGGCCGCCGCGAGCCAGGCGCGGCAGGCGGCATTGTCATTTCGCAACCGCGACACCGGCAGATCCCCGTCGCGCCCGTGAAACCGATCCGCGCCGCCGTCAAAGCGTTCCAGTTGCCTGAAATGCGGCAAGACATCGTCAAAAGACCAGCCTTGGGCGCCCAGCGATTGCCAGTCGTCGAAATCTTCGTGCTGCCCGCGGATATAAATCAATCCGTTGATCGAACTTGAACCGCCAACGATCCGGCCGCGTGGCCAGGCAATTCCACGGTGGCCATCACCCTCGGACGGTTCCGTTTCAAAGACCCGGGAAAACCGGGGGTCATAGATTGTCTTGAAATAACCGACCGGCAGTTTCAGCCAGAAATTCCGATCTTGCCCGCCGGCCTCCAGTACCAAAACCTTGCAATCGGGGTCGGCAGACAAGCGGTTTGCAAGAACTGAACCCGCAGAGCCTGAGCCGACAATGATGAAATCATATTCGGGCAGACTCATCCGACCACCCCCCTGCCTACGCCTGATGCCAGCAAGACAGCAAACCGATTCGCAACGCCCAGCCCGGTTTCATCGGACAGGGTTATCTGCCCGTTTGTGATGGTGGGCGAAAACAGATCGCCGCGCAATGCGTTGTCGTTTGAGTCGATTTCCAGCATTCCGCCCCCTCCGACAGCCGCTAGCAGATGCGCCGATGCTGCAAGACCGACACCACCGCCCAGATAATGCGGGCAATACCGTTTGCCTGCGGCGATGATCTTTTGGGCCACGGGCAAGACGCCGCTGATCCCGCCCCATTTGCACAGATCGGGCTGGATGACGCCAAAGCAATTGCCGGTGATCCCGTCGTCAAATTCCTGCGCATTGATCATGTTTTCACCGGCGGCCAGCGGGATAGAGGATGCGTCTGCCAGCTTTTGCCATTCTTCGGTCGGGCGATCTGCCATCATGGGTTCTTCCAACCATTTGATCGGGTAAGGTGCGAGATTGGGCAAACCCGCCAGGGCCTGATCCAGTGTCCAGGCCTGATTGGCGTCGACCATAAAGGAGTCCTGAGGTCCGAGGGCTGCACATATCTGTTGGATGTTCTGCAAATCGCCCTGACGGTCAAAGCCGATTTTCAACTTGAACGCGCGATAGCCTTCGTCGCGGCAGCGTTGCACGGTTTTGGCGGCATTGCCCGGATTGATGCCGCTGGCATAAACCGGGATCGTCGCGTCGTGCCCCCCCAGCAGACGGAACAGAGGCAGGTCTGCGCGGCGCGCGACCAAATCCCAAAGGGCCACGTCGATTCCCGAAATGCATTGTGCAATCGGCCCAGGTTCACCCGACTGAATTGCCAGTCGTGCAAACCTGTCCGTCAGGGACGCAAAACACGCGGCAGGACTGTCAAACGATGCGCCTAGAAGCGCGGGAAAAATCGCGGTTTCCAACAGGCGGGCGCGATGTTCGGCCCCACAGGCCGGGAAATTGCACCAGACTTCGCCCAGGCCTTTGTTGCCGTCGCTGTCTGTCAGCTCTACAAACACCGCCGGACGGTCGTACATGGTGCCAAACGAGGTTTGCACGGGCACCGGGCAGGGCACCCGCAGCGCGACTGCACTGGCTTTGGCGAGGGTGAACGACGTATCGACATGCCCGTAATCAGGCGAAACAAATTCAGGCATCAGACGTTTCCTTCTCGTGCAGATCGAAACGCTCGAACATTTCTTGCGGCGCGTCGCAGGCTCGCATCAGGCGGATCATTTCGGCAACCAATCTGGATTCTATGGCAGGGTCGTCAATCGGCACGGTTTGACCGGGATTGGTGTGTAGATCGTAAAGGCGCGTTTGGGTGTCTTCAAAATTCATACCCTGAACTTCGATGGCCTCTCCGGCGTCGTTGGTGCGCGGTTTGAGTTTCAGGACAGGCACGCCCTTGGTAAAGTCAAACGGCGCGGCCAGCGTGGCGCCAAGCAATTCGTCGATCGCAAAGCGCGAGGTCATGCGCGTGGGCATCAACGTGTATTCATAAAGCCCCTGGGCTGTCATGGATTTGGGGTAACGATGGTACACATATCGCCCATCGGTAACATTGCAGGCGGCCCCGAAATAACCAAAAAGCGCGGCATTGCGGATGTCATGGTCCTTTGCCATCAAAGGCATCAGGGATTTGCCCATGACGTCTGCGGGGATGTCTTTTTCATGGACATCCAGCAGCGTCGGCATCACATCGATTGATTGCGTCAGCGCGCGGCGACGCGTTCCGCCCTGATCCGCAAAATCGGGGTGGTAAATCATCAGGGGAATGCGCGCGATGTCGTCATAAACTGGCATCCGGTTCTTTGACCACCAGTCGTGTTCGCCCAGCAGAAAACCATGGTCGGTGGTCAGCACCAGACATGTGTCTTTCCACATGTCGTGTTCATCAAAGAAATCCAGCAGCTTACCAAAGTATTCGTCGCACATTGTCGTCAGTGCCGCGTAGTTGGCCCGCAGTTCGGCAATTTCCTCGGGTGTTTCGGTAACCCTTTTGTACAGCGGCCAATCCAGTATCGGGCCTTTGTAGTGAGTCGGGTACATTTCTCGGAAACGCGGCGGCGCATGGAAAGGCTCGTGTGGGTCAAAGCATTCCAGTTGCAAAAACCAATTGTCGTCGCCGTGGTTTGTTTCTAAAAACTCCTGCGCCAGACCAAAGACCTGCGGGCCGCAATAATCTGCCTCTTGGGCGACATAGGATCGGTTGATCATATAGTTTGTGCGGTGGTGTTGCAGGGGGTGAAAATCGGCCTTCAACGCGTCGTGATCCGGGTTTACATGGGCCTTCCATCGGTCAATCGCCTGTCCGCGCACCAGTTCCCAGGATGAATAGCGTTGGTGATATGTGGCACCACCGTCGGCAAAGTAATGGTGATGGTCTGTCACGATATGCGAATAAGTGCCTGATTGTTTCAATATCTCGGGAAATGAATCGTCAAAGGGTTCCAACGGCCCCCAGCTGCGGTGCAGAAAACTAAGACGACCGGTATGCAGATCACGACGGGCCGGGATGCAGGGCAGGCTGCCGACATAGTGATTGTCAAAGGTCACGGCGCGCCGGGCAAACCGCGAAAAATTCGGGGTCTGAACGCGGGTCGGCCCATAACATTCCATCGCATTGCGATTAAGGGAATCAAGCAGAACGAAGACCGTTTTCATGTGTCAGCTCTCCATTGCATCATAGACCAGCCGAAACCCCAGGTGCGAGGTAGAGGTGTCGGGCGATGTGCTGTTTTTGGCGGCAATGCGGTAACGATAGCAATAGCTGCGGTGGCAAAGGAACGACCCACCCTTGCTGAGCTTGTACCCCTTCTTGTCTGCATGCGCGGCGATCACTGCTTTCTTGAGCGAACGCACTTTGAAGGCTTCGCAGGTCATCTCCCACACATTGCCAACCATGTTATAAAGCCCATAGCCGTTTGGCGCAAAGGATTGCGCGGGGGCTGTGCCTACATAGCCGTCAAGACCCGTATCGTGATGCGGAAATCGGCCCTGCCAGATGTTGCAGGGTTGAAAGTCGGTGTCGTTGGGTTCTCGTTCGCCCCATGGGAATGGCTGGTCGGCCAGCCCGCCCCGCGCGGCGTGCTCCCATTCGGCCTCGGTCGGCAGGCGGCCACCGGCCCAAACTGCAAAGGCGCGCGCATCGTTCCACGAGACATGGGTGACCGGATGATCCATCTCCAGGCGGCCCGCGGTATCCGGTCCGAAGATGTTGCGCCAATTGGCCCCCGATATCATGCGCCACCATGGAACGTTTGCAACGGCGCGGCTGGGCGGTGATCCTTTGGGCAGCAGGCCCTGAAATACCAGAGAGTCGCCCAACCTTTCCGCATCAGTGACATAGCCGGTCTCGGCCACGAAGGCCTGGAACCGCGCGTTTGTTACGGTGGTTTTGTCCATCCGAAACGCCGCGATTTCCTTTTTGCGCAATGGGCCTTCGCCGTCGATTGGGAAGACCGGGCGGTCTGTACCCAAAAGCGCCGGTCCGCCGGGGATGGCCGCAAGCGCCTTGGTGTCATGGCTCTGGCCCGTTTGGGGATCTGTGACTGTGGACTGCAGCTTCTGTGTTGTTGTTGACGGTCGACTGGGTGCGCAGCAGGGTTTCACAGCTTCACAAAGCTCTGTCTCAGAGGGTGGCCGCATATTTTGGACAGGGTGGGTGATCGGAGAACTGCCTATTTCTTTACGTGTCTGGGATGTTGTGGCGGGGTGACGGGAACATATGGAAAGCGTCCGCGCTGCTTGGTCGCCGTTGTGCTGGGATCGGTGCCGCCGCGCACATAGACCTTGGCCGGATCGTAATGCGGTCCAAAATCCCAGGACGGAAAGCGGCCATGTTTCATGGCGTTCTGTACGAAAATGCGTTTGCGTTGCGACGCGCGGATGCGCTGATCCAGATCATCCTCATCCCAACGGGTCTGCATCTCGGCAAACATCGCGTTCACAACGTCCGCATAGGCGGGATCGGCTGCCAGATTGTTCATTTCCAGCGGGTCGTTGGCGAGATCAAACAGCATCTTGGGGTCGGTGCGGCTGTGCACCAATTTCATGTTGCCCTTGATCATGATCATCGCCGGGGCATACAGACCTTCGCCGTTGAATTCGATAAAGATCTTGTCATCCGGGCTGCCGCGTTTGGGCAGGTTCAACAGGCTGCGGCCATCATGGGGCGCCACATAGCCATCGAATGTACCATCGCTGGCGATGTCGGTAAATGTCGGCAACAGGTCCACCAGAGAAGCAAGCGCCGTTTCGCGGTGCCCGGTCTTGAATTTCGGGCCCTGCGCAATCAGCGGCACGCGGACGGAGGCCTCGAATGGGTTGAATTTGAACCACATGCCGCGTTCGCCCAACATTTCGCCGTGATCCGAGGTGATGAAGATATAGGTGTTGTCCAATTGGCCGATGCTTTGCAACGTTTCCACCAGACCGCCGACCAATTCATCAAAATGCGTGACCATGGCGAAATAGCCGCGGCGCGCATTATAAAGCTGTTCGGGCGTGATATCGAATTCGTCCTGCCGGATGGTCAGGTAATACCGTTGCGCCCAGGGGTCGCGATCCTCATAGGGGATATGGGCGACTTCGGGTTCGGGAATATCGACGCCTTCGTACATGTCCCAATATTTCTTGCCTGCGACAAACGGGTTGTGCGGCTGGGTAAAGGACACATGCAACATGAACGGGCGGTCATCAGTGGACCGGGCGTGATTGTAAAGTTCCTTTTTGGCGGCCGCAAAGACCTCTTCGTCATAGTCAATTTGCAAATTACGCTCGCAATGGCCCGCCTCCACAATGCTGAGAAGACTCATCACCGAGGGGGCAAAGGGTTCGTCCGTTTGGTCCCAATCGGCGGTCCAGGCGAAATCGGATGGGTAGATATCCGTCGTAACGCGCTCTTCGAACCCGTGCAGCTGATCGGGGCCCACAAAATGCATTTTGCCGGACAGGGTGGTTTTGTAGCCAAGCCTGCGCAGGTAATGGGCGAATGTCGGCTCTGACGGCAGGAACTCTGCGCCATTGTCAAACACGCCGACGTCAGACGGCAACCGCCCGGTCATCATCGAGGCGCGCGAAGGCCCGCAAACCGGATTGTTACAATAGCTGTTTGTAAAGGTCGTGCCATTTTCGGCCACCTTGTCGATATTCGGGGTGATGGCATAGGGCTTGCCATAGCTGGACAGGCACAGAGCCGTCATTTGATCGGCCTGAATGACAAGAATGTTGGGGCGGGACATGGCAAAATCCTGATGGGGGTTAGTGCCCACCCGAGCCGCGGAAGGAACGGCCCGGATGGGCGGGAGAGACAGGGTTAACCGCCTGTTCTGGCAACGAATTCTTCGATGCCGGGCACGTTGATTTCACGATAGTAGCGCAGTGCACCGGGGTGCAAAGGCGATCCAAAGCCGTTCAGAACGGTTTCAGCTGAAATCTTGCCCAGGGCTGGGTGTACACCGGCCAATGTGTCCAGGTGTTCAAATATCGCCTTGGTCATTTGATACACGCGCTCTTCGGGCACATCCGCCGAAATGACCAAGCCATTCGCCAGACCATAGGTGGGTGTATCTGCCGGGACATCCTCATAGGTACTGCCGGGAATGGACAGGCGGAAATAGGGTGGGTATTTGGCATGCAATTCATCAAAGAACGCATCGGTGACCGGGATCAGTTTCATATCGCGCTGGGCAGACAGTTTGATAACCGGGGGCAGGGGGAACGACCCGTTCCACAGTGCGGCATCAATGTTGCCATCGCTTAGCATGTCAACCATGTCACCCAGGCGCACACGGAAGGGTTCAAAATCTTCGCCTGCGATCATGCCCATCATGACATTGGCATCCAACATGGACACGCCGCCAGGTTGGCCCATGCCGATGCGCTTGCCTTTTAGGTCCTCGATGCTGCTGATCGGCCCGTCCTGCAGCGTGATGATGTGCATCGCAACGGGGGCGATTGCCATCCAGGCCATGATTTTGCCGGGCTCTGTTCCCGCATAGTTGCCGGTGGCTGTATAGGCTTCGTAAGAAGACAGCGATGTCGCCATTGCCGCTTCAAGCTCGCCACCCTGCATCAGGGCGATATTGGCGACATAGCCTTTGGTTTCTTCGGCGGTTACTTCGATGCCTTCGACGTTTTTGTTGATGACATCAGCGATACCCGCCGACCAAGTATAGGCCGCGCAACCCACTGGGCAGGACCCGATGGACAGGAATTCAGCCTGGGCCAAATTCGGTGCGGCGAGTGTCGCCATAGCAAAGATTGCGGTTTTAAGATCAAGTTTCATTTGGGGTTTCCCTTTTGGATGAAGTCAGCCCGGTTTGCCCCGGGTTCGGTTATAGTTTCTGCTGATAATATCGCGGGGCGCGAAGCCCAAAAGACAAGGGCTGTGAACATGACCAGCGCCGCAAGGTCTATGCGCCAATCTGAGTTCATGAACAGAATGGCGGTGGCGGCAAAAAGCAGCCTTTGCAGAACATTCATACGCTCTTTGAAATACCCCATTAGGGCCGCGCTTGCGCATATTCCGCCAAGGATTGCGGTGACAAAGGATAGGATGATCTGCACCCAAGTTACGTCTATTCCCAAAATGGCGGGGTCATAGACAAAGAAATAGGGCACAGCAAAGGCCGCCATGCCGAATTGGCAGGCCAGCACCGCAATTTTCAACGGGTTGCCGTTGGATATCGAGGCCGCCGCATAGGCCGCCAGGGCCACAGGTGGGGTGATCGATGACAGCATGGCCGAATACAGCACGAACAGATGCGCCGCCAACAGGCTGACCCCAAGATTGACGAGGGCAGGGGCAACCAGGGTGGCCACCAGAATATAGGCCGCTGCCGTAGGCAGGCCCATGCCAAGGATCAGACAGGTGAACATCGTCAGCACCAATGCCAACGGCAAAGAGCCGCCGGACAAAGCCACCACCAGGCCCGAGAATTTCAGCCCGACCCCGGTCAGGGTGATGATACCGATGATCACGCCGGCCGCGCCACAGGCCAGCGCCACGGGAATGACCGCATGCGCCGCCGACACACAGGTTTCGACCATACGTCGCGGTGTCAGGGCCAATGGCCGGTTTAGGTAGCTGACAAGGGTGGACGCGACCACCGCCCAAAAGGACGACAGCATGATGGAATAGCCGTTCAACAGCATGCTTATAAACACAGGCAGCGGCACCAACAGGTACGAATTTCTCAGGATCGAGCCCCAATCGGTTACTGACTCTGCATCACGCAGGATCGGAATCTTGTGTTTAACGGCCTCGAAATGAACCATGGCCAACAAAACGGCGTAGAAAATAACTGCTGGCAGGAAGGCGGCCTTGGCGATGGTCAGATACGACGTTTCAGTGAACTCGGCCATGATAAAGGCGGCTGCGCCCATCACGGGCGGCATCAACTGCCCCCCGGTCGAGGCCACAGCCTCGATGGCGCCTGCGGCTTCTTTACGGTACCCGCTTTTGAGCATGAGGGGGATCGAAATCGGGCCGGTTGTCAGCACGTTGGCAACGGCGGTGCCCGAGATCATGCCCATCAGGCTGGACCCGACAACAGCCGCCTTTGCGGGCCCGCCGCGCATGCGACCCGTCAGCGCGGTCGCAAAATCCATCAAGACCTGGCCCGCACCGGTTTTTTCCAACAAGGCGCCAAGCACCACCACGCCGGTGACAAATGTGGCGCTGACGCCAAGGGGCGTGCCAAAAATACCGCCGCCCCCCAGATAGACCTGCGATGCCACCCGTTTCAGCGAATAGCCGCGATGCGCCAGGGGATCCGGCAAATAGGCGCCCAACAGCCCATAGCACAAAAATAGGCTGGCCAGGATAACAATTGGCCAGCCGATGGTGCGGCGGCAAGCGTCAAACAGTGCCACCACCAGCATAGAGCCAAAGAAAATCTCGTAAGGTGTGATCGCACCATAACGGTCATTGATGGCATCAAAATTCCACAGCTGGTGCCCGATGGCGACGGCGGCACCCGTCAAAGCCATAGCAATCCAAAGCCTGGCCAAGATCGCCTTTGGTCCGCGACGATCGCCGCTTTCCGGGTCAAGTGAGGATTGCAGGGCCATGGTGAAAACCATGACCATCACCAACAGCAAATGTGCGCTGCGCTGGATCCCATCAGGAAAAACGCCAAAATAGGCAGTGTAAAGCGTGAGCCCAACCAGAATGACCGCACTTGTGGCGACGATCGTGGGCAGCACAAAAAGGCGCAGGGTCTTATCCATGGTTGCTTTCCTGGGATTGATCCGCAAAGCGGGCAAAACGGTCATAATCCAGCCGGTCAGAATAGCACAAAGAATGCAGCGCCAGCAGGGCTGCCGCCTCGACCGACGAAATGGTACCTTTGAGCAAAGTAAACGAATGGCGTGGATCATAGTCAAAATGATCGATCAGTGCCTTTTGCGCGGCGTCAAAATAGCAGTCGCTAGAGCCCAGATACCCGCTGAGAATGATCATTTTGGGTCTCAGCAGGTTGGCAACGACATCTATGGCTGGCGGGACATTGGCGCCTGTCTCGGCCACAAATTTGGCTGCGTTTTCGTCTTTGAGCGCGGCCAATAGCGAGGCTGCGTAATACGACAGCTGGGAGGTATCAAAGGTTTGATGATCCAGTTTTCCCATGCGCGATAACAAGCCAAAGCCAGTGGCCGAAAGAT
>Ga0075467_10000082_pt1 | contig 61641 bp, 63 predicted proteins | sample DEB08_DNA_9_FD_75067 | JGI IMG/M metagenome (GOLD analysis project Ga0075467, IMG submission 75067) | Aqueous microbial communities from the Delaware River and Bay under freshwater to marine salinity gradient to study organic matter... | ecosystem: Environmental > Aquatic > Marine > Coastal ... | reverse complement strand
GCTTCTCTTATACTAGTGTTAATCACTAGTGGATAGCGCATCAGGCGCTACTTGGCTTCGGCTCAATCGCGTGATATCGATCCCTCAAACGATCGGTTATTATTCAATTTTATAGGTAATCTATAGCAACTATGTCTGAATCTCAGCGCACTGCCAGCGTCTCCCGCGATACGCTCGAAACACAAATTTCCGTTGAAATTAATCTCGATGGCACCGGTGCCGTCGAATTTGCTACCGGCATTCCTTTTTTAGAGCATATGCTCGATCAGATAGGGCGTCATGGCCTGATCGATATGCAAATCAAAGCCGCTGGTGATTTACATATTGATGACCATCACACGGTTGAAGACGTGGGCATTACCTTAGGCCAAGCTTTTACTAAAGCCCTTGGCGATAAAAAAGGTATCCGTCGATATGGCCATGCCTATGTGCCGCTGGATGAAGCGTTGTCACGCGTGGTGCTCGATATTTCAGGCCGGCCAGGGTTGACGTTTAATGTGCCTTTTACACGCTCATCGGTGGGCGGTTTTGATGTTGATTTATTTCACGAGTTCTTTCAGGGCTTTACTAATCATGCCTTGGTTACGCTACACGTTGATTGCTTGCGCGGAGAAAACTCGCACCATCAAATCGAAACCGTGTTTAAGGCATTTGGTCGAGCATTGAGAATGGCACTCGAGCCAGATCCACGAATGCTTGGTGTTATGCCATCGACTAAGGGCACGTTGTAGGTTCCACGCTGCCTCTTAAAAGGCATGCTATTTTTAATACACTCTGCTCGGCACGTCTTTATATGAGCTGCGCTAAGCCAAAAACTTGAGGTGCTTGCCTCACTGAGGCGACTGCGTTAGCGGTACTATGAGTCGCCGCTTACATATTACGTTAGTTTTTCCGGAAGTTTCACATGACCACAGCCGTTGATGTCGCGGTAATTGACTATGGTATGGGTAATTTGCACTCGGTGGCAAAGGCTCTGCAGCGGGTTGCGCCCAAAGCAAATGTTTGGGTCGGCGATGACCCCGCTATCATTCGTCGTGCGACTCGCGTTGTCTACCCGGGCGTAGGCGCTATCCGTGATTGTATGGGTGAGGTGCGGCGCAGGGGCCTTGATGAGGTGATAGTTGAAGTGGCACGGAGTAAACCCTTACTAGGTATCTGCGTAGGTATGCAGGGCTTAATGCATCACTCTAGCGAGAATAACGGTATCGATTGCCTTGATGTGTTTCCCGATGAGGTGGTTTTTTTTGGTGATGCATTTGCCAAGGACGCTTGCCTTAGTAGTGCGCAACAGCGGTTGAAAGTGCCTCACATGGGCTGGAATACGGTGCAACAGTGCCATCCACATCCATTGTGGAAGGGCATCAAAAATAACGCTCGATTTTATTTTGTGCACAGTTATTTTGTTGGCGCTAAAAGCTGTTTGTCTACAGTAGGGATAACGCAATATGGCCTAGATATAGCAGCTGCAATAGCGCGAGATAATATTTTTGCGGTGCAGTTTCATCCAGAAAAAAGCCATCGTGATGGCCTACAACTTCTTGATAATTTTATGCAGTGGGACGGAAATTATTCATGCTGATTATTCCAGCGATTGATTTAAAAGATGGGCAATGCGTGCGCCTCAAACAGGGTGTTATGGAAGATTCTACGGTATTTTCTGATGACCCTGTAGCAATGGCTGAGCGCTGGGTGGCGGCTGGCGCTCGACGTTTGCATTTGGTTGATCTGAATGGTGCGTTTGATGGAGTGCCTGTTAATGATGCTGCGGTAAAAGCTATTGCGGCGGCTTATCCCGATTTACCGATACAGATAGGCGGCGGCATTCGCTCACTTAAAACGATTGAAACTTATTTGTTAGCCGGTGTTAATTATTTAATTATTGGCACCCAGGCGGTTAAGCAGCCGGAGTTTGTTAGCGAGGCTTGTAAGGCTTTTCCCGGTCATATTATTGTCGGACTCGATGCTAAGGCCGGGCTTGTGGCGACCGATGGATGGGCCGAGGTTTCAACGGTGCAGGCAACTGATTTGGCAAAACAATTCGAACAGGCCGGGGTGTCGGCTATTGTCTATACCGATATCAGTCGTGATGGAATGATGCAGGGCGTTAATGTCGAGGCGACAGTGGCTATGGCTGAGGCATCGAGTATTCCGGTGATCGCTTCAGGCGGCATTACTAATATGCAGGATATCGTTGCATTGCGAGCAGTCGCCAGGCCCGGCGATGATTTAGATGCCGGCGCCGGTATTATTGGCGCGATAACGGGCCGCGCTATTTATGAGGGCACGCTCGACGTTGCCGAGGCGCAAAATTATTGCGACCAATAAGTGTGTTGGCCTAATGGCCCTATATAATGACCTACGTGTCTTTGCTATCCACTGTTAAATAGATTTCTCTTATGCCGCTCGCCAAACGCATTATTCCTTGTCTTGATGTCGATAACGGTCGTGTTGTCAAAGGTGTTCAATTCGTTGATATACGCGATGCTGGCGACCCTGTTGAGGTGGCCCGTCGCTATAATGAGCAAGGCGCTGATGAAATTACTTTTCTCGATATTACCGCCAGCCACGAAGGTCGCGATACAACGCTTCATACGGTAGAGCGTATGGCCAGTGAAGTGTTTATTCCGCTCACCGTTGGTGGCGGTGTGCGTGAGCTCGAAGACATTCGGCGGCTATTAAATGCGGGCGCCGATAAAGTGGCTATTAATACAGCCGCTATTTTTAATCCAGAATTTGTTCGAGAAGCTGCTGAGCGATTTGGTTCGCAGTGCATTGTGGTGGCTATCGATGCCAAGCAAGTCAGTGCTCCGAGCTATGCGCATGCCAATGATCAGCTGGGTAGCGGTGGGCGTTGGGAGATTTTTACCCATGGTGGCCGCAAGCCTACTGGCCTTGATGCGGTTGAGTGGGCCGTTAAAATGGTGGGTTATGGCGCGGGTGAAATACTGTTAACCAGTATGGATCAAGATGGCGTGAAGCAAGGTTTTGATCTGGCATTGACGCACCGCGTGTGTGCCGCGGTTAATGTTCCTGTTATTGCTTCGGGGGGTGTTGGCAACTTACAGCATTTAGCCGAGGGCGTGAGTGTTGGCGGTGCGGATGCAGTGCTCGCCGCCAGCATTTTCCATTTTGGTGAATACACCGTCGCCCAGGCTAAGCAGTATATGGCCGAGCGCGGTATTGAGATGAGATTGTAGTTGATCGGTGCAAAGTATTGCGGTGTCAAGCGCTGAGTGCGCGGCCGCCAAAGGGTGTGCTGAGTTTAGCTGAGCCTTAGCTTTGCATTGCAGTAACGAGTTTGGCTTTGATTCTGGGTTTCGCTAAGGCCATGAAATCTAGGTAGTCATCCAGCCCCATATTAGCCGACTCTAGAGTGGCAAATGGGCCTACCGAAGAACCTTCACGCGTGGCAAAAAACCATTCGCTACTCATTGAATAAAAGCGTTCGCAGCGGCCTGGTACCGAGCCGTTTTCGCCTTTTCTATATGCTAGTGTGCTCATAGCGTCAATTGATCCTGGTGGCCGAATGTTCGGGCTTTAGGTTGGTTTGTGCCGTGATTGTACTTGAAAACCGGTAAAGAAATATATTCAAAATGCCTCAAAACCGCCGACTCGCCTTAGTTTGGATGCTGCAATCGGTACATAGACTGTTTATCCGCTATTTGGGCGGATATAAATGGAGTGATGAGTCAGGTTAGACGTTATTGCAGGGCGAGTTGCTTGGCTGCCTGCCGGTAGTTGATTGCCTCGCTAGCTCGCACTAGTGTGTAGCCTTGCCGGCTGAGTACGGGCAACTGCTGCTCCAAAAAATCCAATGTTGATCGATAGGGGTGAGCAATAATCACCGCTATACCGTCTTGCCGCGCCATGCGCTTGGCCTTGTTAAAAGCGGCTTGAATAGCAGCTGGCGCAGGATCATGGTCGAGAAATATATCGCGTGCAATGTAGGGTACTTGGCTATTAATAGCCGCCGCAGAGGCCTGGCCGTTAGTGACCGTTTTGCTATCGATATAGTAATACCCTTGCCGGGCCAATTCGGTCATCAGCCAATGCATTTGACTAGGAAGGGTCGTCAAATAACTCCCCATATGGTTGCTTAGGCCGCGAGCATGCGGGACGTGTTCTAGTGCTGAGCGAACAGCCGCCAAAAATTCAGTTTTGTCGAGTCCTGCCACTAATCCTCCCGGCCCTAGCTTATTGCCCAGCTGGGATTCCATTGGCATGTGTACAATAATTTCTTTATTTGAGCGCGAGCTTATGGCTTGGCGAGCTAAACGTTCAGCTACTGGTGTATGTGGGAGGATGGCGTAGGTAATAGCGCCGGGAAGGTCAATGGCGCGCTGACCTAGCGGTAAGTTGTAGCCAATGTCATCTATGATGATAGCAAGACGCGCGCCCGATGAAGCCGGGGAAATAACAGTGGTGTTTTCATGTTGGTTATTTTGAGCTTGTGCACACGCCAAATATAAGAAGGCTATGCCGCTCCATAAATACTGTACACCCCAGCTCAAACCACGACGCGGCATAACGCAATAACCTCTAATTTTTACAACACAGTTTTAAAATTTGGCTGACTTGTATGTAAAGTCCCAGGCGCGCTAACTATCGTCAGAGTTAGCCGAGATAGTTGGTTGAGAGCCGCGCTGGCTAAGTATATGTAGTCCTTTGAGCAGCGTGATGGCTTCATGCAGTTGCGCATCATTAGTGACAGCTTTTTGGGCATCTGTGCGCTTAGAGTTTTTTGTATTGGCTTGATCGGCGCTGTCAGTGCCACCGTTTTGGAGGTGTCTGGGCAGGTCGGCTTCGGTAACTTGTACGCGACTTTTAAGCGGCGTGAATTTGCCTCGTTCGACAATAATATCAGGCACGATGCCTTGAGCCTGTATCGAGCGACCATTGGGCGTAAAGTAGCGCGCCGTGGTTAATTTCATGCCATGAGTTTCAGACAGTGGGATGACCGACTGTACCGAGCCCTTGCCAAAACTGGTTGTACCTAACACGATAGCGCGCTTGTGATCTTGTAGGGCGCCAGCCACAATTTCGGACGCTGATGCCGAGCCGCCGTTGATTAGAATTACCAGCGGTACATCGAGAGCCGTCGCTTCGCCGCTTGCGACAAACCGCGTCGCAGACGTTTGAATTCGGCCCTCGGTATAAACAATTAAACCTTCGCTGATAAAGGTATCCACCACATCAACAGCCGCTTGCAGCACACCGCCAGGATTATTGCGTAAATCCAGCACAATGCCGTTGGGCGCCTGCGCTTGTGTGGCTTGATCAATCACTTTGCGCAAATCGACACCGGTATTGGCTTGGAACTGAGCAATTCGCAAATATAAATAGTCTTTTTCAAGAACCTTGCTGCGAACGCTTACCACTGAAATTACAGCGCGCTCGAGGCTGAATTCAAGTGGTTGTGCATTGCCCTCTCGCGCTACCGTCAGTTCAATCGAGGTGCCAATTTTGCCGCGCATGAGTTTAACGGCTTCATTGAGGCTCAAACCTTTGACCGGCTTGTTGTCTATTTTTACGATTAAATCACCGCTTTCAATACCGGCTTTTTGTGCGGGCGTATCGTCAATAGGCGATATGACTTTTACGAATCCATCTTCCATGCCCACTTCAAGGCCAAGACCACCGAACTCACCGGTAGCGCTCACCTGTAAGTTTTTGTAGGTTTGTGGCGCTAAATAATTCGAATGAGGGTCAAGCTCGGTCAGCATACCTTTAATGGCATTTTCTAATAATGTTTTGTCATCCACTTCTTCTACATAAGTGTTGCGAATTTGGGTGAAGGCATTGACGAAAGCCTGCAATTCTTTGAGCGCTAAAGTGCCGTTAATAGCGGGCTCTTCTTGCTGAGCGATAGATGGGATGACTAGCCCGATATAGCAAGTAATGAATAGCGCAAGGCGCAGGGTTACGTTGGGCAATAAGAGAAGCATTCGAAATAATGTCATTGCAGGGCTCAAGGTAAGTTGGCGCAGCTAAGAGCATGCGCTCAATGGAACTATAAATGTGCGCAACCTGTTTTGGCTATGCGCAAGCAGTTTAAGTGCGTTGTAAGGCGATGATAAAAGCGGCTTAGTGCTTGCAACATCGATGCTATTTGTAGGTATTCTTCAACTATATGGGGGCGCGCCAGGGTAGCACTCTTAGTTTTTTTAACTCCCCCCAGTGCATCATCTCTTCGTGGTCAATCATACCTTTAACCCCGCTTTTTTGCGACCATCTACCTGGGTCTTTTGCGGCTGACATCCTGAGACAGCTAAAAATAATCGCTCAGCCGGTAGGCTTATCATTAACGACATGAGAGCGTGTATTTAGCCTTTGCGGCACCACAGAGCCGGGTCGTTGGGTTTACCGTGTTGACGGATTTCGAAATACAAGGCGGGCATACTCTGGCCCCCGCTATTGCCAACTGTGGCGATAGCTTCGCCGGCATTCACTCTAGCGCCTACTGGCTTGAGCAAGCTTTGATTGCGCCCATACAGACTCCAATAGCCCTCGCCATGATCTACGATGGTAAGTAACCCTTGACCGGCAAACCAGTCGGCAAATATCACTCTGCCGGGGTAGATAGCCTGCACTATTGAGCCACTAGGGGCGGCAATGGTTACGCCCTGTGCTGCGCTATCAGCGTCGCTGCGGGTCTTGCCAAATCGATGTTGCCGCGTTCCTTTAACGGGCCAAGGCAGTTGACCCTTGGCAGAGCCAAATTGACTCGGCTGCTCGTAAATCATGATCGACTTTGATGTGAGGTCGGCTTCATCGGTCCGAGCTTGGCTCGATGATGCGGCGATCATAGATTCCTGCCAGAGCCTATTCATTTCTCCAATTAGTGTTTGCAGCGCACTATGATCTTGCTCAAGTGCAAGTCGTTGCTCGTCGGCGCTTCCTATTTCGCTCTGCAATTTTTGCAGTAGCTGTTGGCGAGACGTTTGCATTTTTGTCAGCTTGCTGTGCTGTTTGGCCAGTAGCGTTTGATTGTTATGCAGTTGCTGCTGTTTATTTTCAATCTTCTCGCTGACCGTTTCTTTGCGCGCAATAATTGTCGCATAGCCTTTAATAAGCTGCGTGCGGGCACGATTCATGCGCTCGAGATATTGCAGTTGGCGATCAAGCTCGGCAGGACTGCTTTCGCTAAAAAATAAGCTGAGCGCGCTTTGATCACCCGCTCGGTAGGCTTTACTTAAATGTTCGCCAATTACAGCGCGCTGGGTATCACGTTGTTGTTCGAGTGACTCGAGCTCACCACTTAATTGCAGCAATTGTTGATCTAATTGTTGCTGTTGTTGGGTGAGCTGATACCCCGCGGCAACAAGCTCGCCAATCTTGAGCTCGCCTTGGCGAAACTTTTTTTGAGTTGAGGTTTTTTTGCCCTGCTTTTTGATGATTTTCTTTTTAATTTTTTCAACACTTAGCGCAAGCTGCTGTAACTCTTTTTTGCGCAGGTCTAGCTCCTCGTTTTGCTGGGCTAAGCTTGCTGCGGGCAGCAAAACAGCAAGGCAAAGGCATGCAACGATCTGCTGCCAGCGCTTTATCACAGGAGGGGAGAGTAGCTCGGTGCTTGGGGCGCGTGATTCTGCACTGAGAGTTTTAGTATGGGTGGAGCCACTCATATCGCAAAATTTCGCATTGGATGTGTTCAGCAAAGTTTAATGGCTTGTCTTTAATCGGTCTATTAGTTGGCTGTGGTATGCGGTCAGTGTAATGGCAAGAGGCTGTTTTTTGTTGCCTCCATGCCTGGGTTTGGTGCTTGCGATGGCTTCTGTCATTGCTTGGGTCTCAGCGTATCGAGCCCGGCTTGCCAACTTTAACAAATTAGCCAGGCAATGGCTCCAAGATTATCAATAGCGGTATTATCTGTGTGCTGCTTTAGTTTTTCCGAGCGCTAAACGCTGTTAATTAGGGCGTGATGGTAGCTAATCAATGCCACAATTTATATGTGAGTCCTTTGGGTAGCGGTTATGTTGCGTGTATTAATGGCGCATGTGTGCATGGCAAGTGTATACTTGCCGGCCTTTTTTATTAACCGCCGTGCGTGTGCCTAAGTTGCATGGCTCCCTCACTCATCGATAGTTTTATGCTCTATGGAAAAAATCATTCTCTTTGCGTCCGACCAGTGGCTTTTAGTTACAGCACTTGCTGCTGCTATATGGGCTCTAGCTTGGCTTGAAAATCGGCGTGCTGGAACAAGCTTAACGCCTCATGAGTTAACCGCTATGATCAACAGTGCGAGTGCAGTGGTGGTCGATTTACGTGACAAGGCGGCTTTTGACACGGGTCATGTCGTCGACTCAGTAAATATTCCATTTAATCAGTGGCAGGCACAGCACAAGGCCGATGGTGGTGGAGATATACAGCACTATAAGGGTAAGGCTTTGGTTTTAGTTTGCAAGCTTGGGCAGCAATCGTCCCACGTGGGTCGGCGTTTAGCGGCGGAAGATTTTGATGGTATCTATCGCCTTGGTGGCGGTATCGGCGAGTGGCAAGCGGCGCAAATGCCGCTGGTTAAGAGCTAATTTACAATATAACAGCGCTGAACTCATTGGTTTGTAGCCAAGGTCCTTGGGGCAGCTTCATTCACATGTTGTGAGCTCGGTGCTAGCAAACGTAGTTGGTTGGAGATTGGCAGAGTATGCATGACATCGTTATTTATTCATCTTCCCTATGCGGCTTTTGTCACGCCGCTAAGCACTTGCTTGCCAATAAAGGCTTGGCATTTGAAGAAATTCTAGTCGACAATCAGCCGGCATTAAGGGCTGATGTGATGCAGCGCAGCGGACAGCGCACGGTGCCTCAAATTTGGATAGGGGAGCGTCATGTGGGCGGCTATACTGATTTAGCTGAGTTGGATAAACGAGGGGAACTTGAACAATTGCTCCATGACTAGTAGGGCGGTAAAGCATTGGTAGTCCGTTTTTGTTGAGCGTTTCAGCGCCCGATCAACCGCAGCAAAAAATTCGCGTGTAAATTTTTTAATCATTGAGAAAAGAGGTAATCATGGCCGAAGGTGATAATAATCCAGCTGATAGTAACCCAGGTGGGCAAGGTGCAGAGCAGCCTGCAGGGCCCCAGTTTGGTGTGACCAAAACGTTTGTAAAAGATATTTCGTTTGAAACGCCAATGGGTGTGAAAGTTTTTACTCAGGCGTTCCAGCCAAAAATCCAGCTCGACGTCAACAGCCGAGGCAGTGCTATTGCCGATAACACCCATGAGGTGGTGCTCACCCTGACTATTACGGCGAAGATCGACGACAATACAGCTTACTTGCTGGAATTGCAGCAGGCAGGAATCTTTGCTATTTCTGGTTTTGAAGACGAGCAGTTAAAGCATGTGTTAGGCGCTATTTGTCCGAACTTCTTGTTCCCCTATGCGCGCGAAGCCGTCGATAGCATGGTTGTCCGAGGCGGTTTTCCACCGCTATCATTGGCCCCCATCGATTTTGATGCGCTATTTCGTAATGCGCAGGCCCAAGCCACCGAAGGCCAGAAGCTCAACTAGAGCTTCTGTGCAAGCTGGGCATTGGTTGGGTGCGCGCTGCGGTTGATATGGCGTGTACCTGATGCTCGATGTATTAATGGCTTGCGGTTGTTTCATTACTCTGCTCCAGCAAATTCCAGCTGTCTCCAAGCCTCATAGGTCGCCACTGCTACGCTGTTAGACAAATTAAGGCTTCGGCTGCCTGCTACCATCGGTAAGCGCAGTTTTTGGGCGTCAGCTAGGGTGCTTAACAGCTGATCGGGCAAGCCGCGTGTTTCTGGACCAAAGAGCAAAAAATCGCCGTTTTTAAAGATGTTTTGATGGTAGGGTCGCGAACCTTTTGTGGTCATCGCAAAAATACGCGAGTGATCGTTCACTATGCTATAAAAGTTCTCCATATCTGGCCAGCGCTGCACCGTTGCCCATTCCCCATAGTCGAGACCCGCACGCCGCAGGCGCTTATCTTCCCACTCAAAGCCGAGTTTGCCCACAAGGTGCAAGTGGCAGCCCGTGTTGGCACTCAGGCGAATAATATTACCGGTGTTGGGTGCAATTTCCGGCTCATATAAAACAATATTTACTGGCATAGCTGGCTTCCAAGTGTGACTAGTGGGCGTGTAATCGTGCCAAATATTATTCTTAGGGCGGCAGCATAATGGTAATTATTTCCTAACAAAAGCAACTAGTTACCGAGGTTTACTCACCTATAACTACAAATATTAGTATATGCTTAGCCAAAATGTTTTTGTAGTTGGAATGTGCCGCGCAACGGCGGCATTTTATCGGAGTGACTAGCTTGAAATGGCGATGGCCGTGGCAGGCGCGCAGCGCAAAGCCAGGCGAGAGAATAGCGATAACTTTGCAAGATGGGCAGTTAGATCTGGTTGCCAGTAAACATGGCTCAGTTTTGGCTTCTCGTAGTTTTGCAAGCATACATTTAGAAAGCGAAATGCCGGCTTTTTTTGAAGCTGCCGGCTTAACGGCGCCAGCCTGCTCATTGGTTCTTTCTGTGGGCAGCTATCAGGTATTGCTCGTCGAGGCCCCGCCGGTACCTGAGGCCGAACTTGCGGCAGCCTTGCGCTGGAAAGTTAAAGATCTACTCCAGCTGCCTTTGGAGAGTGCTCTCATAGATGGTTTTCTTCTTCCTGATGACGCCTATCGCGGTCGGCAAAAGATGGCCTATACGGTTGCTGCAGAAAAAGCGCCTTTGCAGTTGCTTATTGATCGTCTTGGAAAGGTTGGAGTGAGTGTCGATCACGTACTAATTCCTGAGATTCTTGCCGCGCAGTTAATTAATCGTGCCCTGCACGCAGAGCAGACCGACATTGTGTTGGTGATTGGCCGCAGTAAAAGTTTTTTAAATATTTTTTCTGGTGGATCCATCTACCTGACCCGCAGTATCACAGTGAGCGAGCAAACTTTAGCAACAAATAATGATGACGAATTAAGTGTGGAGGTCTTCGAAGACTTTCTACTTGAGCTGCAGCGCTCGCGCGACTACTTCGAAAGTCAAATTGGTAAAGGCGTGGTGGGTCGAGTATTAGTTCTGCCTACCCAAAACAATCTTGAGCCTATTTGTGATGCCATCAGAGAGCGGCTGAGTCTTACGGTTGAAACCATCGCCGTAGACAGTATCATTGATGTTGCGGATTCTTATTCATTAATCGGTAGTGAGCAGCTTCTCCTGGCCTCTGCCAGTCAGGTGGCTTAATGCCCTATGTTAATAACATTTTAGCAACATGAATCAGTCAATAGATTTTTATCAGCATTTAGATCACGCTCAGGCGGAACGCTTTTCTGCTCTGCAAGGTGCTTATGCTGCGGGCCTATTATTTTTGGTCTTGATGTTGGTGGCGGTGTATCTAGTCATAGTGACGGGGTTGACTGACAAGCACTTAACTGAGGATAAGCGAGAGCTAGGTAATCTTCAGCGTGAGTTGCAAACACTGCAGGCCCAGATGGCAATTCTTGTTAGCGATGAATCATTACAGGCAATGCAAGACGCAATCAAACAGAGGCGATCGGTGCTAGATAGTATTAGTGATGAGCGCCTACCGCTATTCTCAGACTACATGGGTGGTTTGGGCCGCCAGCATGTAGACGGTTTGTGGCTAGAGCATGTTTTTATTGGGTTGCGTGGTCAGCATATTGAGCTTAAAGGTGCAATGCGGGAGGCGTCTTTATTGCCGCGTTATTTACAAAGATTAAGCAACGAGTCCGTGTTCCAGGGCTTAAGGTTTCAATTAATGAAAATTGAAGATGAGCCCGATATTGAACAGCAGTTACGGTTTGAAATCGCTGTCATCCCTGAAATTCCCGAGGCAGCTTCTGATGCTGCGGCTTCTGATGAGGCGGGCTCATGAAAGCTTATTGGGATAAGTACCAAGCTTTTGTTGATGGCAAAGTAGAGCGTGAGCGCATCATTATTATCGCCATGTTGCTGGCTTTAATTTTTTTCTTGGCTGATTTGTTTTTATTAGGTGGCCTGCTCGACAAACAATCTATGCAGGCCGAGTCACTGGCTTCAATTACTCGCGACACTCAAGCCACGCAATTTGAGATTGAAAACCTCAAAGCCAGTGAAACTTCCCTAGGGGGTTCGAATAAGCAGCGCAGAGAATCATATAGCCAAACATTAGCTCAGTTAAGTGATACGCTTGCAGTTATTACTGAGGGGTTTATTCCGGCTAGCGCGATGCCCGTCGCGTTAGAGCAAATATTGAAAAGTAGTAAAAATCTCTCGCTACTATCCTTAGAAAATAAACCGGTGGAATTAATTAGTGGTGCAGGCCCAGACCAAAATGCTTATTTGTATCGGCATGGCGTGCAAATGAAAATGCGCGGTTCTTATGTGGCATCCATGGCTTATTTGAAAAAGTTGGAGCAGCTAAAGTGGCGCATAGAATGGGATACCATGACTTTTACTATCGAGGAGTATCCCCAAGGTTTGTTAACGATTGATGTGTATACCTATAGTAATGAAAAAGACTGGATTAGTGTTTAGGTACATGCCGACATTGGTCGCGGCCCTACTTGCTTGCCAAGTTGTGGGAGCGTATGCCGGTGAGTTTGTCGATCCTACCCGCCCCGCCGGGTTGCAGTCGTCAACTATTGCCCCAAAAGCCTCTTATACATTGCAGTCTATTTTATTCAGTGGCAACCGCAAGGTCGCCACAATTAATGGTAAAAGCTATATCACTGGGGACAAGACTCCGCTGGGGAAGATCCTCTTAATTGAAAAGGATCGTGTGGTTATTCAGGGCAAGCACAGGCGTGTGCTGAAGTTGCAGTCAGAGCAATACAAGATAAAACGGTAAATAAGAGATGCTGAAGAAAAAAGATCAATTTGCAATGTTTGCTTTGCTGATGGTGGCCTTGGTAGGTTGCGAGACCGTAAAAAACGAGCCTCCTGTAGAGGGCCAGCCTATTTCAAAAGAGCGGTCTACAGCATTGATTTCATCAGCGCTTTCAGACGTGCAGGCATCGATTACGGAAGATGGCGTCGGGAACTTACCCCCAAAGGCTATCGCGGGCCAGTTGATGCCCCCGCCCAACTATTCAGACAAGGCTGCCATTGCAGAGCAGCGCTTTGATCTAAGCGTTAATAACGTTTCAGCTAAAGCGCTTTTTTTGGGCTTGGTTAAGGACACTAACTATAATATTGTGGTGCATCCGGAGGTCGAAGGCAGTATTAGCCTCGATTTGCAAAAAATAACAGTTCCTGAAGTAATGGCCATTATTGAAAGCGTTTATGGTTATCCCGTTTCTCGACAGGGCAATCTTTATCAGGTAATGCCTGGCGGCCTTCGCACAGAAATCTTCAAAATCAATTATCTTGATATTCGTCGTAACGGATCCTCAGAAACGCGCGTCTCCAGCGGCAGCGTGAGTGACTCTGATGTAGGCGGTGCCAGCAATTCCAATGGCGGTAATTCGAGTTCGCAAGATCAAAATAGTTCAGGCGGGGGCGCTGGTGGTAACCTTATTGGCACTCAGATAATAACGTCTGGACAATCGGACTTTTGGGGGCAGTTGAGTAGTAACTTGCAAATGCTGATTAATTCTGAAAGTCGAAGTAGGGTGGTGGTTAATCCCGAATCGGGCATCGTGATTGTAAAAGCTATGCCGCGTCAAATGGATATTGTTCGCGACTACCTCAAGTCAGCTGAACTTATCATGCGCCGCCAAGTTATTTTAGAAGCCAAAATTCTTGAGGTTACCTTAAGCGAGGCTTTTCAATCGGGTATTAACTGGACTGCCATTGGCAACCCTGGCATTAATAAAACGATTGTTGCATCGCAAGGGTCTGGTGCGCTTGCTAATATCGGCGCGCCCGGGTTTGCTGCAATACCTGGTGCAACGGGTATCCCTCTGGCTAACAGCTCCAAAAGTATTTTTGGACTCTCGCTCAGCTTAAATGACTTTACCGGCATTATCGATTTGTTAGAAACGCAAGGCTCCGTGCAAGTGTTATCTAGCCCGCGGATTTCTACCGTTAACAATCAGAAGGCTGTGATTAAAGTTGGCACAGATGAATTTTTTGTTACCGAAGTAACCAATACCGTAACAACTAACAGCGCCGCCAGTACTAGCGTGCCTAGCGTTCAATTAACGCCGTTCTTTTCAGGTATATCGCTGGATGTTACTCCGCAAATTAGTAATGATGGCTCAATAATTTTGCATGTGCATCCAACGGTTAGTGAAGTTCAAGAGCAGCAGCGCTCCTTTAATATAGGCACCGATAATTTTAATTTGCCGTTAGCACAAAGTACCGTCAGGGAATCCGATAGCATTATTTATGCAAAAGACAATCAGGTTGTTGTGCTAGGTGGCCTCATTCAAACTGTATCTAAAGATGCTGATGCCGGAACGCCCTGGATCAGTAAAGTACCACTTTTAGGTAATGCGTTTAAGCAGAAAGATCAGTCCATGATAAAGCGCGAGTTAGTCATTTTATTGCGGCCAAAAGTGCTGACTCATGAAGTATCTGCCGAGAGCATTGATGATAGCCTAGAGCGGGTGCGTGGCTTGCGCTATCAAATTGGCGGCGAGCTTCGCTAGGGCCTTTGCTATGTATGAACAACACTTTGGTTTTCAGGAGCTGCCTTTTTGTCTAACACCCGACACGCAGTTTTACCTTGATTCTAAATGGCATGGTGAAGCCAGTGCGGTTCTGAATATTTGTATCAAGCAAGGTGAAGGTTTCATAAAAATATCGGGGGAGGTTGGCACAGGCAAGACTATGCTCTGTCGACGCTTGCTCGGTTCGCTCTCCGAAGCCTATTTACCCATTTATATTCCCAATCCTTATTTATCTGCCGAAGGGTTGTTTCATGCTATTGCGCACGAGCTGGGTGTTGACGTCGGAGACAACAATTCGCACATTGTCCTCAAGGTCATAGAAGAAGAGCTAGTTCAGCTCGCGGTACTCGGGCGAAAGCCAATTTTGATTGTTGACGAGGCGCAATCAATGCCCGCCCAGACGCTGGAGGCGCTCCGCCTGGTAACCAATCTTGAAACTGAAAAGATGAAGTTACTCCAAGTGGTGTTATTTGGTCAGCCTGAACTCGACGTTATTTTGAGTCAGCCGGCGCTGCGTCAGTTAGTTCAACGAATCACATTTTCTTATCGATTACAGCCATTAGCGTTGAGTGAGGCTAAAGCCTATATAGGGCATCGTTTAGGTAAGGCGGGTTATACAGGCGCTCCCGTGTTTAGCGCCGCCGCCATTGAATTGATCGCCAAGGCTAGCCATGGCACGCCGCGCCTGATTAATGTGCTTGCGCATAAGTCATTAATGTGTGCCTACGGCAAAAAACAAAAAAGTGTTGGCAAAGAGTTTGTATTGGCGGCCATTGATGATACCGAGAGTGTGCGTCGTCCCGGTTGGTCGCTATGGCCTTTTCGATCAGCGGCTGCAATATTAGCGGGTGTTGCGCTCGCCGCAGCACTCATTGGATCGAACTTGATTGCCAGTGGGGATTTTGCTAACAGCGACTCTGCAACTCTGACGATTGATGCACAGGCTAACGCCGAGCGGGTATAAACCGATGAGCCTCATCGCGCAAATGCAACAAGACCTACAGCAAGAAAACTTTGACACCAATAGCGCTGAGCTGCCGTTATTTGCAGCCGCCGATGCAATACACCAGCGCAAGCGAATCAGTGTTTCTGTCGGAGTTGTATTGGTGGCATTGCTCGTGCCTATTGGGCTGCTCGCGCTGGCGTGGACGTTTGCTCCCAGTACGGAAACTCCCCCCGAGCTGCTGGTAGACGCTGCTCTGGCATCGACTCCGGCATCTAGTGCACCAGCGCAACCCAATAATGAAGCGGCCAAGCCGGTAGTTACCGAGGCGCCGGCTGATCAGCCAGTTGAGCGAACTCAGCCCCCTAGTCTTAAGGTGGACGAGGCGGTTGCGCAGGCCGTCAAAAACACTGCTAGGCTCGCCTCAGCAACAATTGAGGCGAATAAGGAGCAGGCACCGACTGATCGCGCAGCCACCCCGGTCGCAAGTTTGCCGGCTTCGAAAACCAAAGTCGCTGCGAGTGATAACAGCGCCAGTATCGAGCCCCAGATAATTAAGCCAAGCGAGGCACCTTTGCCAGTCACTCGACCGGTGGCGCGCGCCAAACAAACTACGGTTAAGCGGGCCCCGGTGCAATCAATTGGGGTTGTTAAGGAAGTTCGGCCCGTTACTGATGCAGAGCTTGATCAACAATTTGCCGAGCAAATTCAAAAAGGTTTGCAAGAAGGAAGGGCCAGTGAAGCATACCGATTACTAGAAAACCGTTTAACCAAGGCAGATGATATGCCGGTTAGTGCCACATTATTTGCAGGCGTGTTAATTGATGACGGGGCCTTTGTTCGCGCTCAGCAGTTGCTAGATCGTTATTTAGTGCTCTACCCCGCTTCTCAGCAATTGCGAATTAAGCAGCTACGCTTATTAGTGGTTCAGGGTTTGTTTGCCGAGGCGCTTGACTCAGTAGGCACTTTCGATAGTCGCCTGCTTAAGAGTATCGAAGTGATGGAGTTGCAAGCGGTAAGTTTGCAGTCTATCGGAGATTATGAGGCAGCTAGTTTTGTTTACCAAAATTTGCTGGTAAGAAATCAAAACAACGCCCGCTGGTGGATGGGTTTGGCCGTTGCTTTTGATGCTAATGCGCAAACGAGCGAGGCGAAGCAGGCCTTCGTGAAGGCCCTAGAGCTACGCCAATTAACTGCGGAGCTTAGCAATTATGCTGAGCGACGTGTTGCACAATTGTAAAGGCTGCAAAGTAAAAAATTATGAGTGAGCGGCTTCAAAAAATTCGCATGGGTGACTTGCTAATACAGCATGACGTTATTACCCAGCAGCAGTTAGAGTTTGCGCTACAAGAGCAGAAGCTTAGTGGCGCAAAGCTCGGCCGTACCTTAATTGATCTACAGTTTGTTGATGAAGATCGTATGCTGGAATTGCTGTCTGAGCAATTAGGCGTGCCGTTTTTGCGGCTGAAAGAGTTTCATTTTGACCAGGCCGTCACTCAGCGCTTGCCCGAGAGTACTGCGCGACGTTATCGCGCAATCGCCTTAAAAGAGGTTGGCGGCGAAATGTTGGTGGGTATGGCCGATCCTACCGATATATTTGCCTTTGACGATATTGGGCGCGCGCTAGGTCAGCCAATAGCTCTTGCCGTGGTGCGTGAGTCCGAGTTACTTGAATCATTGGATATGCTTTATCGGCGTACCGATGAAATTGTCAGCTTAGCTGAAGAGTTGAGCGATGAGCTTGAAGGCGAGGCCTTTGATCTTAGCGATTTTGATGCGGCGGATTCTGAAGATGCTCCTATTGCACGCCTGTTACAGTCAATCTTTGAAGATGCCATTCAGGTAAGAGCCTCCGACATTCATTTAGAGCCTGACGACACGGTACTGCGTATTCGCCAGAGGGTTGATGGTGTTTTACAAGAACAGGTAATGAATGAAAAGCGTATAGCACCTGCTTTAGTTTTGCGTTTGAAGTTGATGTCCGGCTTAAATATTTCTGAAAAACGCTTGCCCCAAGATGGGCGCTTTAATATCAAAGTGAAGCAGCACATAGTGGATGTGCGTCTTTCAACATTGCCAACTCAACACGGCGAATCGTTGGTAATGCGTCTGCTAGATAATTCTGCTGGTAATCTCGATATTAATAAAATTGGTATGCGGCCAGCAATGCAAGAGCGTTTTTTGCAATCGCTGCATCAGCCGCATGGTCTGATTTTAGTCTGTGGCCCAACCGGTAGTGGTAAGACCACCACACTTTATGGCGCTCTAGCAGAATTGAACCGCCCTGAGACTAAAATTATTACGGTAGAAGATCCCGTTGAGTACCAGTTACCTCGCATTAACCAATGTCAGGTTAAGAGTAAAATTGGTCTCGACTTTGCGGCAGTCTTGCGCGCTTGCTTGCGACAAGATCCAGATGTGCTGTTGGTGGGTGAGATACGCGATACAGAAACGGCTGAAATAGCTGTACGGGCTGCGCTCACTGGGCATTTAGTTTTATCTACTTTGCATACAAACGATGCTGTTTCGAGCGCTATGCGTCTTATTGATATGGGTGTGGATGGCTATTTAGTCGCAAGCTCCGTGCATGCAGTGGTTGCGCAGCGGCTTGTTCGGCGCATATGTGATGCTTGCCAGCACGAGTACACACCCAATGCAAAAGAAAACCAGTTGCTTATCAAGTGGCTGGGTGACGATCTAGCGAGCGCCAAGTTTTTTAAGGGTTCGGGTTGTTCGCATTGCAATATGACCGGATATCGTGGCCGCATGGGTGTTTTTGAGTTTTTAGAAATAGACGATGCTATGTCGGATGCGCTGCGTCGCAACAGCGCTGCTGATTTTGCTAGGGCGGTGGATCAATCAGAGCACTACGTGCCGCTCAATATGGCGGCACTAGAATATGCTTGTGAAGGGGCTACAACAATTGATGAAGTGTTTCGCGTTTCAGAAATTGAAACTATTTAAGTGATGTTCTATTTCATTCAATCCCTAGTTATTTTGGTTCAGCGCCATACCTTTGATGAGGTAGGAAGTAATCGATGACAGCGTTTGACTACTCAGGCCGTAATGCAAATGGTCAAGCCGTAACAGGAACCTTAGATGCGTCTTCAGTTGAGCTTGCTGCGCAACAGTTGATGTCGGGAGGCATCCATCCAACTAAAATAGAGAAAAAAGGTGGTGTGGTGAGTGAGGACGCCCTCTCTTTTTCTTTTGGCCCAAAAATCAAACCCGATGAGCTAATCATTTTAACGCGGCAATTGTATAGTCTCGCCAAGGCCGGGGTCCCTCTTAATCAAAGTATTCGAGGGTTGGCGCTCACCTTAAAAAACAAGCATATGGTGAGCGTTCTTAACGATCTAGAAAAAAACCTCAATAGTGGCGTGACGTTATCTACCGCGATGAGCAAGCATGAGGATATTTTTCCACGTCTTTATGTCAGCATGGTGTTAGTGGGTGAAAACAGCGGTAAGCTCGAGCAAGCATTAAAAGAGCTGATTGGTCATTTAGAGCTAGAACAAGACACCGCGCGTCGTATCGGTGGCGCGCTGCGCTATCCCATGTTTGTATTTATTGCGATATCTGTTGCGATGGTTGTGTTAAATATTTTTGTTATACCGGTGTTTGCCGAGCTGTTTGAGCAATTTGGCGCTGAATTACCGTTGATGACTAAAGTGCTGATAGGAACCTCTAACTTTTTTGTGAAGTACTGGGTTTATATTGGCGTGCTGGCGGCAGGCTGTTCGTTTGCTTTTATTAATTGGATCGGCAAAGAGACGGGTCGTATTAAATGGGACGGCTTTAAGTTGCGCATCCCAGTTGTTGGGTCCATTATTTTGCGCGCGGTGCTAGCTAAGTTTTGCAGTACCTTCGCTATGATGTTGGCTTCTGGTGTGCCCCTTATTCAGGCGGTGGAATTATGCTCAACGGCCGTCGGTAACGCGGCCGTCGGTGAAAAGATTCGTAGCATGCGACGCAGCATTGAGCGCGGCGAAAGTTTATTGCAGGCGCTAGGCAACAGCGACATGTTCACGCCGGTACTTATGCAAATGGTTGCGGTAGGCGAACAAACAGGGCAGGTCGATGAAATGCTCGCCGAAGTGGCTGATTTTTACAACCGTGAAGTTGACTACGAAATAAAAAATCTCAGCGCAAATATTGAGCCCATCATTATCGTTATGATGGCCTGCTTGGTAGGCGTGCTGGCCTTAGGTATCTTCTTGCCGATGTGGGATATGTTTGGGGTTGTTCAGGGCTAGACTGATTTTTATCAAGCAGTGGCGTAGAGGTCTCTTGCTTCGCGAAATTTTTTGCCTAAATCTACTCGTTTTGCTAACTTTTACTACACTGGATCTACTAGTCGGGCATTTTTGATTAATCTTGCCCAACGCTCGCGTTGAGCCGCGCGGATGTTTCGTAGCTTTTTAAATTCGATTCGGTAAATCATTACATGCAAAATTATATTTCAGGCACTTCCTCTAAGCCCGCCTCAACCAACGCCCTTACAGTGAAGCCCCTTGTAGTGAAGCTAAGTCGGCATTCATTGGGTTTTACGCTGATTGAACTGGTTGTAGTTATTGTACTAATTAGTATTCTTGCTGCAGTCGCGGCCCCCAGGTTTCTCAACTTAAAAGATGATGCCGAAGCTGCCGCCCTGCATGGAGTGGCCGCCGGGTTTTCCAGTGGCGTGGCTATGGGTAAAGCTCAATGGATTGCTAAAGGAAATGCTAGCGGTCGTGAGGCGCTTAATGACACTCGAGTGGTCATTGATGGCATCGGTTTTAATGTCAATAATTTTGGTTGGCTCGATAGTGTCGATAACACCGGCAACCCCGACTTGACCGTAACCGCGCAAAATGCCTCCGATTGTCAGGAAATTTTCGAATATATCTTGCAGAGCCCGCCTTCCAGTACCGTAGAGGTTGATCCGGTGTCTCGCGGTAATGCCCAATATGCAGTGAGTGTTGTCGACGGTGTTGCCTCAGATCGGTGCCGTTATGAACTCATTGTTCGGGCTGCCGATACGCCTGAAATTGCAGAATTTTACTTTGATTATGAACTACTTAGCGGCCGAGTCACCGTTGGCTTGCCGCCCGAGCTAGGTGCCGATTAACGGCAGGCCCCCTGTATGCTTCTAGGCTAGCTGTCTAGCAAGATGCTCAAAAATGATACCTAGTTCACACTAAACATACAGCAAAAGTGTCAAACACGGTCTAGAGTAAATACAGGCACTAAGTAATGTTCATGCGGTACACGAGGTAGCTGAGTTTTAGGGGTTTTATTTTTAAGTGAACAAAGTTTTACGATTCCATAGAGAGGCAAAACAAATGAACAAACAAAATGGTTTTACATTAGTCGAATTAGTAGCGGTGATTGTGCTGTTGGGTATTCTTGCAGTAGCGGCACTTCCAAGATTTATTGACTTACGTGGCGATGCGCGCACGGGTACGCTTGAGGCGATTGTAGGCTCAACGCGAAGCGCAGCGGTGCAAGTTTACGCGAAGTCACTGATTCAAAACAAAATAGTGGCCGGTCAAACAGTAGTCGATGGTCCATTAACAATAGCCACTGAATTTGGCTATCCTGCGGCGAATGATGTTACTGCTGCTAATGATATTGGCGATTTAGTGAGTGTAGATGGTGATGCGTCAGTAATTTGGATGGTTTCAGATACTGCAGCAGGTGCTTCACGCTTGGTAGGTTACGACGATGATGGCGATGCGGACGTGGCTGATGATAACTGCTATGTCACCTATACCGAATCGGCTGTTGTGGGTACGTTACCGACTATTGTTATCACCGATAACACCGGTTGCTAAGTTTAACGCTTAATATAGCGTTACAAGTACTCGACAAAGCCTGCGTTTTATAACGCGGGCTTTGTCATTTTTAGTATTTAAGACTTATGCAGCTAACGTCTAAGTTCACAAGGTATGTCGTTATGGGTAGGCCCCATCAATCAAGCGGATTTACGTTGGTCGAATTAGTCGCAACGATTATTTTGGTTGGAATTTTGGCGGTTACTATTATGCCGCGTTTTTCTGATCGAGGTGGCGTGGTGGAGTATACTCTGCGTGACCAACTTGCTGGGCTTTTATACCAAGCACAGCAGCGCGCTATGTTTGATCGTAGTGGGCCTTGCTATAGCGTGTTAATTAATAGCGCGGGCGTGCAGATGCAGCGCGATAGTGTACTTAACAGCCCTGAATCGCAAATATTATTTGCCGGTGATTATGCCGGTTTAAGCGTAACCGCTGCGCAACTGTATTTTGATTCGCTGGGTAACTTGTTAATGGGCGGTACGAATTGTTCTACATCGTCCATACCTGCATCGCCCATTACTTTATCTGTTAGTGGTAGTGCTACTGCGCAGGTAATTGTTCATCCTACTGGTTATGTTGAGCGCACCTTTTAATACTGGATGTAAGTAATGTCGCCCATGATGATAGTACCGCCATTGATTAAACGATCACGTCAGGCCGGATTTACGTTGGTAGAATTGGTCGTGGGTTTAGTTATTAGTACAATCTCGATTGCTATGTTTGCCACATTAATTGTTCCGCTTTTTACACGCAGCGTTGAGCCATTGCTTCAAATTCGAGCGGCAGAGCTGGCACAATCGATTTTAGAGCAGGCAACGGCCTATCGTTACGATGAAAATACTCCGCTTGGCGGCTCCCCCCCTTGTAATGGTTTTGGTGGGCTTAGCTGCACACCAAGCGCCAGTTTCGGTACTGATGCCGGTGAGGCTAACCGCGCAAGCTTTGACGATATTGATGATTTCAATATTTTTTGTGCGGCGGATAACAATATTCAAGATGTCTTCGGTAATGATTTAACCACCGGCGGCAGCTTCGCTAACTTTAGTTTTCGGCTTTGCGTTGCCTATGATGGCAATTTTAATGGCGCGATTAATGAGGCGGCCTCTGGCGAGGCAAACGCAAAATTACTTACCGTCACCGTAACTCCTCCGCAACCCGCCTCGGCTTTAACCGTCAGCGTGTATCGCAGTAATTATTGATGAAGCTGTACTTATTCAAACAACGATCGTCAATGAGCGGCGCTTTGCAGCAACAGCGAGGCGCAAGTCTTGTAGAGCTAGTGGCTGTTATTGTGTTGCTGGGTGTAATAGGCACAGGACTCATCAATTTTATTGCAGGTGGTGCTGAGGCCTACCGCGAGGTAGTTCGCCGTGACGAAGTAGCTCAGATTGGACGCTTTGCTATTGAGAGAGTGGCTAGAGAGCTTCGTAGCGCGCTCCCAGGCAGCGTGCGTACCAGTGGTAATTGCATTGAGTTTGTTCCGGTGGGTGCTGCATCGCTCTATACCGAGCTACCAGTGGCAGGATTAGCCTCTGCGGCCAACACTTTTTCTGTGGTCAGCTCTGGCAGCGCAGCGGGTATGACCCGCGCAGCAGTCTATACTCTTAATGCAGCAGATGTTTATGCAGGCGGCAATCTACTGCTTGGGTTTAATGCGTCATCGGCTAGTACTACGGCCGGCGAGACCACCTATACCTTTAGCAGTCCACCGCAGCAATTTGCCGAGCAGTCCCCAGGCCGGCGAATATTTTTTGTGGACGAGCCTGTCAGTTTTTGCGTAACAGGAACGGTAACTAACCGAGTGCTTAACCGCTACAGCGACTATGGGTATAGTGCCGTGCAGGCAGTACCTCCCAGTGGTGGCCATTTGCTGGCTCAGTTTATTCAACTGGTAGATGGCGGTGTGGTACAGCCCTTCCAGTTTAATGCCGGCACATTGCAAAGTAATGGCACGGTACATCTCGATTTTCGATTCTTGGCTCGTGGGACCACTAGCGAATGGGTTCGCTTTAGTCACGATGTTGTTTTGCAAAATGTCCCATAGCAACGGGTCATATTTTTTCGCATATTATAATTGAATATGCGAAATTCAATACGCAAAATTTTTACAGGCTTTTTAGGTAGAGGCGTTATAAACACTAAGTGATGAATACAATGCAAAAAATAGCGCTGGGTATTTTGTTTGCTCTTGCGGCAATGGCCAGCTCTGCTGATTTTATTACGCCCGCAGCCGTCACGGCTAGTTCGTTTTGGACGAACAATCAAACACCCAATAACCTTATTAATAGCTCAGGATTAAGCGCCAATAATGCAGCAGCTACTCACGATGCAGATGGCGGCGCTAATACCATGTGGTTTGCTGGTGCTGGTGCGCCACTTAGCTGTAAAGTGAGTGACACACCTTTTTTAACATTGGATGGCAGCAATGACTACATTGCGCTAAATATGTCATACACCACAAAAAATATTGCTGAGCTTACCGTTGAAGCCTGGGTGAAAACCACATATTCACAAGGCAATAATTTTAACAATTGGGCTATTGTTGATTTTGATCGCAGTGAATTTTATAACTTGTTTGTTGCTGGCGATGGGAAGGTTGGCTTTTCTACCCATAGCCACGGCAATGGCAATATAAAGGATTTTTATTCCGAAGGGCATACTGTGAATGACGGCCAATGGCATCATATAGCAGGGGTTTACGATGGTACCGATAAAATAATCTATATTGATGGCGTTGAAGTCGCGCGACAGGTTAATCCTCACTCCGGAGCCGATTTAGGTCGTAATAATCGCACACGTTGGGGCTTTATCGGTGATGGTTCCGAAGCTGGTTCATATAATGCCAATAGAAATAATATTTACTACGACGGCTCGATTGATGAAATAAGGATTTGGCACGTGGCGAGAACAGCTACACAAATCAATAGCTATAAATCCCTTTGTGTTGATGGCCAAGCCAATTTAGAGGCGTACTATAAAGCCGATGAGCAGGCAGGCACCACATTAACCGATTATTCTGGTAACGGCCACACAGGCACTTTTTTTAATTTTTCGAGTGGACCAACCGCCTACCCCGTGGTGGCATCCCAATCGGTGACTTTTGATTTGGGTCAAGCATATAACCTTACCCAAGCTTATATATGGCAAATGAACCAGCATCTTTCTGGGCGCACTGATTTATACCAGACGCGTGGTGTAGCCAGTTTCGATATCGAAACATCGTTAGACGGAGTAACGTATACGCAGCTTGGAGCGACTCAAACACTCAACGTGGCTGGCGGTGTGCCAGGTGAACCAGCGCAAGTGAAAGCCATGAGTATTGAGAATGTGCGTTATGTACGCTTTGATATTCGCACCGCTCACGGCGGCGCACCCAACGAGTATGTAGGCTTGAGTGAGGTGCGTTTTGAAGGCACGCCCGTCAGCCCATCCCCCCCTGTGGTTGCCGGCGTACTTTGTAATGATATTTTCACCGACGCGGTGCAAAACTTTACCAATAGCGGCAATAAAATTGAATTAAAAAATGCCATCTTGCAGAACACTAGCGGTACGTTAGATACCGATAATCTAACTGGCAGTGACGCGTCAAGCGCGTGCGGGGGTTCATGCAGTGAAAGTGGTTCTCCCTCAGCTCAAGACACCATTGTCTATTTAGACGGTAGCGGTAGTACTGATATTTCATTGAGCTCTGGAGCCTCTTACATTGCCGGTGATGCGGCGAGCGGCGGCTCAGGCGTTTATGATTTTGACGATGTTGAGCTAGACGATAACACCTCGCTGACGTTCTTACCCAATCCAAGCGGCCCAACGGTTTACTATATCGACGACTGGGAAAATGATGGCGACCCCGACAACGTGACGATAACATTTGCGCCAGGTGATTATTGGACTAAAGGGCACATCGATTTCGATGACAACCTAACGATTAATATAAGCCCTCCGGGTCAAGTTCGCTGGTATATCGGCGGCGGCAGTAATGGCAAGCTACATTTAAAGGGCAGTAGTAACAGCATGCAAATCAATGCTGCTGGGCCTCCTAGTAATTTTATTATTTACGCCGAAGATGAAATAAAGTTAGAAGACGGTGAGCAGATGAAAGGGTACTTGTATGCCGAAGATAAAATTGAAATAAAAAAAGGATCTTATGTGCAGGGCGCGCTCTCGTCTCCAGAAATAAAGCTCAAAGATAGTCCTGATTCTACGGTTAATTTTGAGCCGTTTGCAGCGACTGTTGATGGCGGAGCATTTTGTGATGCAAGTAGCGTTGCCAGTGCGGTTACCCATTACCATATTCAACCCACCACGCCATCGGTAACATGTGAGCTTGGTACTGTAGTCATTGAGCCGCATGATGCGAGCCACACAGCACTGCCTAATGACGGCACTACAATTACTTTGTCTACCACTCCGGCTAATGATGGCTGGACAAAAATTATCGGCGCTGGCGCGCTAACAGGCAATCAATATACCTTCGCAGGCGGTGAAACTAGCGCTACATTCGGGCTTGCAAAGACCAGTGCTGCAACGTTAGATATTGATGTTAGCGATGGCAGTGCAACGGACCTTGACGGCGATGCAGCTGAAGACATCGACATTACCTTTAATGATGTGGGCTTTCGTTTTTATGGTAATAACGCGGTTGACGGCGTTGGCAACCAAATAGCTGGTAAACCCTCAAATAGTGCGCCAGGAAGTCAAACCTTGAGTATTCGTGCCATTCAAACCGACCCGGCAACGGGGCAATGTGCCGCGCTAATTAACGGCGGCTCGGTGCCTGTTGGCATGGCTTATACGTGTAATAACCCGCAATCGTGTGCACAGTCGAGTGCATTGAATATTGCAGGCACCAACATTTCGGGCAGCAACGCAGGCGGCAGTTTGAATTATAGTAACGTTGCGCTTAATTTTGACGCAACGGGAACAGCTAATTTTGTAATGAGTTTTGCCGATGCAGGGCAAATTACTATAGCCGCTAACGCTGATGTGGCCGTTGGGAATACTGCGGTAACAGTGCAAGGCAGCAGCAACCCCTTTGTGGTGCGACCATTTGGTTTTGATGTTGACTTGGTGCTTAGCGGTAGTTCAGATCGCGCTAGTAATGGCACCGGTGGCAACTCTTACGCGAGCAATAGTGGCGGTAGTGTGTTTGCCACAGCGGGTTCGAACTTTTTAACACGTATAACAGCTATGCAATGGCAGGCCGGCGATGACAGTAATCAAGATGGTGTGCCTGATAGCGGGGCAAACCTAGCTAACAATGCGGCCACCTTAAATTTTGGCCAAGAAATTTCGCCCGAGGTGGTTAGCATAAGCCACAGCTTGGTGGCACCAGCCGGTGGGTCGCTAGGTAGTCTTTCGGCCGGTAGCGGCAGTAGTTTTACCAACGGGATGGTGGAGAAAAATTTCAATTGGAGCGAAGTGGGGATTATTAATTTGCAGGCTCAACTGGCGGATAATAATTATTTGGCTAGCGGTATTGATGTAACGGGTAGCGTGGCTAATGTGGGACGGTTTGTGCCCGCCCGCTTCCTTCTAACTGACCCGTCGGTTACCGAGGCCTGTGTGGGAGGAGCGTATAGCTACATGGGTGAATCGTTTACGCTGGCCTTTAAAGCATCAGCCGTGAACAGTAGTAATACGATTACTACGAACTATCGAGACGGTTTTATTAAGTTGGGTGCGAGCCAAGGCACCTTACAATTCGGCGCGATGGACCAAACGAGCAGCTCTAATTTAACTTCGCGGCTCGTACCCGACGGGGTATCGTTGACTGCTGCGAGCACGTTTTTGTGGGGCCCAAATATGGGCGTAGCCTTAGGGGTGGGAGAGCTAGAGACCGATGTAAAAATCAGCCGAGGTGCAGCGCCTGATGGCCTGTTTGCAGCAGCTATAGGCGTGCTGGTAAGTGATGCTGACGGGGTTGCCAATGAAGCGTTCAATTTGGATGTTGATGGCGGCGGCAACGATTTTTTCTTACTCGGTTCAAGTAGCCAGCGTTATGGGCGTATATTTTTGGAAAATAGTTTTGGTCCGGAGTCGCGTGATTTGGCGGTGCCCTTTGTTGCTCAGCACTACGATGCTGGTGTAGGCTCAGGCACCTTTGTGCGCAATAGCAGCGACAGTTGCTCAGCCCTTGCGGTAGGTGATTTTAATGAAGTTTCAGGCAGCTACACGGCGAATTTAAGTGCCTCTGATACGCAGCCTAGTTCGGTTAGTGCGAGCAACTATATCGCCGGTGAAGGCTCAGTGATTTTGAGTGCCCCGGGCAGCAATAATGATGGCAGCGTGGACATCGAGTATACGGTGCCTGAGCATCTGCGTTATGACTGGGATGCGGATCCATCGACAGCCGATACAAGCCCAATCAACACGGCCACTTTTGGCTCCTTTCGAGGCAATGACCGAATTATCTATCGAGGCGAAGTGCTTCAATAATGATAAAAAAACATAAGGCGAAGCGCTCTAATCAGAATGGTTTTTCTATACCTGCCGCTATTTTTATTTTGGTTTTGGTGTCGTTGCTGGGTACTGCCATGATTAATATTTTGAATCAAGGCCAGCAATCAATCGCCCGCGAAGTGATATCGATTCGTGCGCTCATGGCAGCCGAAAGCGGCGCTGAACGTGCATTGCACATAGTGCTAGAAGATAGCCCGGCCTCATGCACGGGTAATCTCTCTAATCCGCCTACTTCTTTCAATGCCTTACTGTCGGATTGGAATCCTACTGTGGCGGGTTTGGCCGGCTGTACCGTAAACATTGCATGCGGCGTTGTAGCAGTGGATAGTGATGACGATGGCAATACTGAAAACTACTTCACTCTGCGAAGCAGTGCTGCGTGTGGCCCGGCCTCCGATCGTGCGTTTCGATCGGTGCAGGTGCAAGCGCATAATTAACTGCGTTGCCAAGTGCTAAATTGCCAAGGTTGCTCAATAGGTCGCTATGGTAAGAAGAGACATGAATAATTTCACTCCTGCGTTAAAGGCTTTAGTACGGGCATAAACTAAACCGCAGCATTTAATCTTCTTTCATACCTAGCTCTTTCATTTTTCTAGTTAGCGTATTTCTTCCCCACCCCAGTAATAACGATGCGTCTCGCTTGCGGCCATTGGTTTTTTGTAAAGCAACTTCAATCATAGATTTTTCAAAAATAGGCACTGCGGCATCAAGAATGCGTTGTTCGCCATTTTGCAACTCATGTGTGGCCCAGCGACTGAGTTGCTCGTGCCAACTTGAAGCCGGCGATACATCGTCATTGGGTAGTGAAGAGTCGAGCAAATTATCGGGTAAATCGGCGAGCTGAATCTCCGTGCCAACAGCCATTACCGTTAGCCAGCGGCATACGTTTTCTAACTGCCTGACGTTTCCCGGCCACGGCAGTTTATAGAAGTGCTCGATTACAGGTACGCTGAGTATTTTAGTTTCTACGTTGAGTTCTTTGCTGCAGTCTTGTAAAAAATGTGCAGCCAATTGCGGGATGTCTTCACTACGATCACATAGTTTTGGCAATTTCATGCGAATGACATTCAAGCGATGGAATAAGTCATCTCGGAATAGTTTTTGCCCCACTAACTCTTCTAAATTTTGATGCGTCGCTGCTATGATGCGAACGTCGACCTTGACTGGTGTATGACCACCAACACGATAGAACTCACCATCAGCTAGTACGCGCAGTAAACGAGTTTGAATATCGGCAGGCATGTCACCAATTTCATCGAGAAATAGCGTGCCGTGGTTTGCTTGTTCAAACCGACCGATGCGCTGTTGCGCAGCACCGGTAAATGCACCTTTCTCATGGCCAAACAATTCTGATTCAACTAAGTCCTTTGGAATGGCGGCCATATTTAACGCGATAAATGCCTGCTCGCGTCGGGGGCTGTGTTTATGCAATGCTTTGGCCACCAGCTCCTTACCGGTTCCAGATTCGCCATTGATGAGTACATTGATATTAGAGTGCGACAGCCGGCCTATGGCTCGAAATACCTCCTGCATAGCGGGCGCACGACCAATCATCTCGGTGGTCACTTTGTCGTTGCTGCCGTCGTATCCAATGAGATTTTCCTCGGCTACGGCAAGAGCCCGGCGTGTCATTGCCACTACCTCATCAATGTCAAAGGGCTTGGGCAAATATTCAAAAGCGCCATTTTGATAAGAGGATACGGCGTTATCTAAATCCGAGTGAGCAGTGGTAATGATGACCGGTAATTTAGGATGCTTGACCAGAATCTTTTCTAGCATATCTAACCCGTTAATCCCGGGCATGCGAATATCACTTATGACAACGTCAGGGATGTTGCTTTCAAGTTGCTCGAGTAGTGCCTCGCCATTGGTAAATACATCTACCTCAATACCGGAGCGGGTTAGCGCTTTCTCTAGTACCCAGCGAATAGATTTGTCATCGTCAACGACCCATACATGATTGGCCTGTTGCATAAAACTAACTCCTAAAACTGCTATGATTAAATTCTTAAAAAATATGTTTAGCGCTTTGTAAATTGGCTCGAATCAATAGCCAATTACAATGAATGAACCGTTAACTCAATCAAGTTATTGGCTGGTTAAATAGTTTGGCCCTCTAGCGGTAAGTAAATAGCAAAACGAGTTTCGCCGCGCTCACTGCTGCAGTCAATTAAACCCTTATGTTGGTTAATCACCGATTGGGCAATGGCTAAGCCAAGGCCCGAACTTTGTGCATAGCCGCTGACCATTGGAACGAAAATTTTATCGATCAAGTCTTCTGGTATTCCGGGGCCGTTATCAAATATTTCAATACGGCACACTAGTGCATGGCGACGCCGGCCAATAGTGAAGTGGCGATATATGCGTGAGCTGATTTGAATTGTTCGACCGGACTCCGTATAGAGGTCTTCATGACCTACGTCCGTTAGTGCGCGCACAGCATTGCGCGTAATATTTAATACGACCTGTATTAAGCGCTCACTGTCGGCAAGCATCTCTGGGATGCTTGGATCATAATCTGTGGAGATTTTAATTTGATCGCCAACTTCGACTTGAATTAGTTGCCTTACTCGCTCTAACACTTCATGAATATTTATTGTGGCAAATTCTATGGGCTCATTGGGTCCGAGCATTCGATCGACTAACTTGCGCAGTCGGTCGGCTTCTTGAATAATAATATTGGTATATTCTTTGAGTGCGGGGTCGTCAAATTCTTGCTCAAGTAATTGTGCCGCACCGCGCACGCCGCCTAGTGGATTTTTGATTTCATGTGCAAGCCCTTTGAGAAGTGCGTTGCTTGATTCTTGCGAAGAAAACAGCCTCGCTTCTTTATTAATCCGCAGCAGTCGATCGATGGGCTGAATTTCGACCATTAGGGCACTGCCTGGAATGTCATCAACCGGTGTGGCAGTGTAATCAACGGTCGCCTTGACCAGCTCGCTACCATGCAGTGAAGTGAGTACGGCCTCACGTTGTGTGTGGGGCTGCCCACTGTCCAGCGTTTCTTGCAAGATCCTCTCAGTTTCGCTGGCATCTATTAAAAGTTTACCAATAGCTTCTTGTTGGTGGCGGGCACCACTGAGCCCCAGCAATACTTCAGCTGCGGCATTGATATGGCTGAGCCGCAGTTTCTGATCTAAGAGAAGTACCGCGGTGCTCATATTTTCCAATAAGCGGGTATGTAGGTGTTCAGCAATCATAAAGAGGACCCATGCAATAAATGTACTCGATAGCCCAAAATTTGATATTTTTTTCGCATTTAAAATATAAATCTCTTATAAACAGTAAGTTACAATGCTTGGACTTGGCCGGCCTGCACCAATAATGTATTTTTTTAGCGGGTTAGAGCCCCTTGGCACGGGTGTAGTCTATCTCATGCACACATTTGGTGCGCGCGGTTCGGTGTAACTTTGGTAAGCATGGGGCAGCCCTTAGCACCTAGGCTGCGGTCGAAGCTAGTGCACGGCTAACTTTGAAGTCTCAATTTCGGGTCAATGGGCATTAACTGAGCAGGGCAAGAGCTGTTACATTAGTCGCGGGCATATAGCGTAGAGAGGGAGTGGCGGTTTTAATGAGCCGATCAAAAAACAGAGGTGCTGTGAGGTTGAGTTTGATTGGGTTGTTGTGCCTTTCAGTCGGCATTAATATTTATTTATTGCTGCCGGTCCTAAAATCATGGTCAATTCCGAGCCTCTCATCTGAAGAGTCATTCGATCGGGCTGAGCCCGTCAATAATAGGCGTGCATTTTCGGCGCTGGGCCAAACGCAAGGTGATGCCTTAAACGCCGAAAATTTGCAGCTATTATTTGAAGCGGAAGATTTTCGCACGGCATTGCTAGGTTACCAATTGTTGCAACGCCAAAATCCTCGGCAGAGCCAACTGTTAAAGCAGTCGTGGTTGAAAATCGTAAGAGGGTGGCTCGCGCAAGAGGGTGCTTCGTATCGCGTGGTTGACTTCACTGAGGCGGGGCTTGATACGCAACCCAATGATTTCGATTTTAGACTGCTTCATGCAGAGCGTTATATAGCTAGCGATAATCCTGAGCATGTATTGCGGGCTATTGATATTTATTACGCGTTGTACAACGAATCGACACAGCCATTGCGCGGTGCATTGATTAGTGAAATACAAAAAATAGTAAAAAAGCAGGTTGATGTGTTAAGCGAGCAACAAGCGTGGCAGCCATTGCTGCGGCTGGCTGAGCGGCTGTTATGGCACGAGCCTATGCACCCGCCCTATATCTTTGTTTATGCGCGAACCTTGATAAAGCTTGAGCGCTACAGCCTCGCGAAAAATAGTTTGTTGAGTATTGTTTATGACGAGTACTACGGTGGCAAAGCAAAGCAGATGCTGGATGAAATTGCGCTGCTTGATTTATCTGATCAAGCCGTTGCGTTACAGGTTGACGGCGCGCATTATCGTGTCGCCGGGAGTATTAATGGGCGCTACCCTGTCAGCTTAATGATCGACACGGGCGCTTCGTTATCTGTAGTGTCGCCACGGGTTTTAACACAGCTGAACATTAATCCTGCGCCTGTTTTTGTGCGCAATGCGACGATCAATACGGCCGGCGGAAAAGTGAATGCACCTGTTTTTACCGTAGAGAACTTTTCAATCGGTGACTATAGCGTACCCAACATGGAGTTTGTGTTACTTGACATTGATGACGCTGCTGCCGGCGCAGGTCTGCTGGGTATGAACTTTTTGCGTAACTTCGTTTTTAAAATCGACCAAAAAAATAATTTACTGCTTTTATCAGCTAATTAACGCAGGCCAATTTTTTATCAGGCAGTGCGCGAGATTAGGTGCGTCGATAGGTTTGCCTATTGACTGGCAGGCTTTGTAATCGTTTGGCACCTAATGTGCGCATTGCTTTTTTAGTGTAAGTCTTCAATTAAGCTGGCTTGTGTTTCTGGGGCAATTTCGTCTATGTGTAGTGTGTAAGCCGGATGGTCTGTGCCTGCGGCGACACACTCGCCGGCTTTAGCCGCAGCGACCATAGGTGGCGTCAGCTCAAAGCGCATAAAATGTATGGCACTGGTTTTTTCGTCATTTTCGCGAGGCATATCTTCATCGGCTATAGCATAAACGCGCCCGTGCTGACCCACTTGAACATAAATATGACGCTCTAAACCTCTTAACGCAATCAGTTTTTGCTTGCGCTCTGCCACATCAGTAAATTCAATCATGAGCGTTGCTTTCCAATTACTGCCATCGGGCACTAATGGGTTGTAAGCTTCGAGCTCATCGAGAATGCCGGCTTCGTCAAACGTTTTTTCGGCGTGCAGCATTTCTTGAATTTGATAGCGGATAGTTTGCTCGTCCTCAAATTGAAGCAAAATATTGTCGCCAATAAATACCTTACGTGTTTTCTTTTGCTTGATGGCGGCTCTGCGTAGTTCGGCGCGCGCCTTGGCATAAGCTTCTAGGGTTAGTAATGAATCTTTTGTGATGGTAGGCATAATTAAATTCCGTAGGCTTTGCGCACTAAACTAATTGGGTGCGCTTGTTGAACGTCGGTGTTATAAAATTGGTGGATACCTTGCACAATATGCAGCGCCCCTAGCGGGCAATCACTGGCGATATAATTGGCATTGGCCTCATGCATTTTTTTAAATACGGGCTTGCCGATCTTCATGGCATGTTCATGTGATTCACGCTTAATACCATAAGTGCCTGCGTGCCCACTACAGCGTTCAGTTGTGTGAACTTGGCTGCCAGGTATCGACTTTAAAAACTCTTCTGTTTTCTTGCCAACATTTTGCACCCGCCCGTGGCAGGGAGTGTGGTACGCAATGCTACCTAGCTCTTGCTTAAAATCGGTTTTGATTAAACCGTCTTTGTCACGCTTAACTAAGTAGTTAAACGGATCCCAAAAGGCCGCGGCAACCTCCAGTACATCGCTGTCGTTAGGGAACATCAATGGAAGCTCCTGCTTAAACATTAATGTACAACTGGGTACGAGCGCTGTAATGGCATAACCGTCGCGCGCCAATTTCAGTAGGTGTGGAATATTGATGCGCTTGAGTGCTTCAACACCAAGTAGGTCGCCCTGTTCCAGCTTAGGCATGCCACAGCATACTTCTTTTTCCGCTACTGCCCAGGGTATATCGTTGTGTTCCAGTACTGCAATAAAGTCGTGTCCAATGCCAGGCTCGTTGTAATTGACATAGCAGGTAGCGAATAGGGCGACTTTTCCAGGCGTGCGATCACCGGCAATCACTTTGGGTGCTACCTGTAAACTTGGTTTATGTGGTTGGTTAAGTTGTTGGCGAAATTTGCGTTTGGCTAACGGTGGCAGCTTTGCGTGTGCATCGATGCCCAGCGTTTTTTCTATGACCTTTCTCGCTGGTTCCCAAGTATTAACTGTATTGATAGTTTCGGTAATCAACGGGATGCCCGATAGTTTGCCAACGGTGTCCATGCTGGCAATTAAATTATCGCTGGTTTTTCCGCCAGTGCGCTGATGCTCTACAGCTTTAGCTCGCAGCATCAGGTGAGGGAAGTCGATATTCCAAGGGTGGGGCGGCACATACGGGCATTTAGCCATATAGCACATGTCGCACAGGTAGCATTCATCCACCACGTTTTTGTAGTCTTGTTTGGCTACACCGTCAACCTCGAAGGTTTCACTTTCATCAATTAAATCAAATAAAGTCGGAAAAGATTCACACAGGCTGACGCAGCGACGGCACCCGTGGCAAATGTCGAATACTCGCTCAAGTTCATCATCCAACTGGGTGGCATCATAAAACTCTGGATTTTTCCAATCCAGAGGGTGCCGAGTTGGTGCTTCGAGATTCCCTTCGCGAGGACCTTTAGCAGACATTATTGATCTCCAAATTAATCAATAGTTTTGAGGTGAACCGCAAGTTCACGATGTGACTTGGGCTGAAAAATATTAACGTTACAAGAGGTTTTTTGGCTAAAAAAAAGCGCCGGGCTAAACCGACGCTTTTTGTATAGCCCCAATCGCACGAGGTAAAGGCGATTGCAATTTCCGACTAACTTAAGCTTCGGCGTTATAAGCTTCGAGCGTTTTTGCGAATTTATTCGCGTGGCTACGTTCAGCCTTGCCTAGTGTCTCAAACCAATCGGCAATTTCGTCGAAACCTTCTTCGCGTGCGGCTTTAGCCATGCCAGGATACATATCGGTATATTCATGTGTCTCACCGGCAATAGCCGCGGCAAGCGCTTCTGCTGAATTGCCAGCTGGCATACCCGTGCCAGGCTCGCCGCATCCTCCAGCAATTAAATGCTCCATGTGACCGTGCGCATGGCCAGTCTCGCCTTCAGCTGTATTGCGAAAAACATTCGCGACTTCTGGCGCGCCTTCGATGTCCGCCATGTTGGCGAAGTATAAGTAACGTCGATTGGCCTGCGATTCGCCAGCGAAGGCGTCTTTTAAATTGGCTTCGGTTTTGCTGCCTTTGAGTGACATGATTGATCTCCAGTTGTTAGTAAAATAAAAAAGTTTTCACGGCTTTCATGATGTGCTTGCCCCAGCATGATGGCGCGGCGAAGCACACATTCAAAAGAGCCTACAAGTGAAACTAAGTTATTGTAAGCTGTTTTTTGAGCCCGCTTCTACTATTTGTATCAATGCAGAGATGGTTTTCTTACATTCGTCGATACTAATACTACGTAGCTGATATATCCGCAGATCAATGGTAGTCAGTGGATTGTGGGCTGTAAAATTGTTTGGTTCTATGGGTCTCATTGGTTTTAGCTATCACACCGGCAGCGAATTCATTCTCATGCCCCTGATGGTTGTAATTTTCTGCTGGGGGCGTAAATGCAATCTACTGGCGTGAGCTGGGCTTGGTTCGTTTAATAGCCGCTAGATGCTTTTCGGCATCGGTGACATTCTGTTCTAGCGCGCGTAGTTTTTCAAAATATTGCTCTGAAGGGCGCCCGCCACCGCCGGCGCGTCCGACAAAATCGCCCTCGGAGGCAATTACGCCTTGCTCAAGAGCTTTTTTTGCTTGGCTGAGTTGTTGCCGGGCTGCTAGCAATGATTGTTTCCATGCCTTAATTTCGTTTTTAGTGGGTCGGTTGGCTTTTTGTTGTTGTTCATCAGCCTGCCTTTTTTTTTGGGCTTCACGCAGCCACTCAGGGTGATTGTCATCAATGGCTTCGGGCGCAAGGCTAGTATTTTTGGATTTTTCGTCAACAGTAATGCTCTCGCTACTGAATTTGCCTGAGCGTTGATCGAGATTGACTGGCGGCTGATCAGTAAAGCTAATATTGCCGTTGGCATCAATAACCCGATAAATGTCAGCGCTGCTTGGGCTGCTATAGAGTAGTGCAACCGATAAGCAGGCAGCAATGGCTCTGTCAGTCAGCAGCCTAGCTAAGTGAGATAAGAGGTTCTGTTGCATGGTTGGCCTCGTTAGCGTTGGGGTGCATGTGTTGTGGGAAGCACCTAGTGTAAAGTATTCCGCAGCGGCTTTAGGAGCTATTTTTTGGCATAAAAAAACCCGCCGTTAAGGCGGGTTTTTATCTTACCAAGATCTCTTCACTAATTAAAAATTTAGCAAGAGTAGTACAGCCCAAATTCAATCGGGTGAGTAGTCATGGCTAATGCCTCAACTTCTTCACGTTTTAAAGCAATGTAGCCGTCGATCATATCATCGCACATTACACCGCCCGCCTTGAGGAATTCGCGATCTGCATCAAGCGCATCGAGTGCTTGCTCGAGGCTGCTTGCTACAGTTGGGATTCCGGCTGCTTCTTCAGCAGTGAGGTCATATAAATCGGTATCGGCAGCATCGCCAGGGTGAATCTTGTTTTTGATGCCGTCGATGCCTGCCATCAGCATTGCTGAAAAGGCCAGGTAGGGGTTAGCCGTACAATCTGGGAACCTTACCTCAATACGACGCGCCTTAGGGCTAGGTACGAATGGTATGCGGATAGACGCAGAGCGATTGCGCGCCGAGTAGGCCAGCATAACCGGCGCTTCAAAGCCCGGAACCAAGCGCTTGTAAGAGTTGGTTGATGCGTTAGCAAAAGCGTTAATTGCACGAGCATGCTTGATAACACCACCAATGTAGTACAGTGCGGTTTCTGAAAGGCCGCCGTAAGCATCGCCTGCCATTAAGTTAACACCATCTTTCGAGATAGATTGGTGGCAATGCATTCCGCTGCCGTTGTCGCCAACGATCGGCTTGGGCATAAACGTAGATGTTTTGCCGTAAGCATGGGCTACATTATGCACGCAGTACTTGAGAATTTGTACTTCATCAGCTTTTTTGGTCAGTGTGTTCGGGCCAACGCCAATTTCACATTGGCCAGCTGTGCCTACTTCGTGGTGATGTACTTCTATCTCTAGGCCCATATCGGCCATGGCACGACACATTGCAGCACGTACGTCATGCAGTGAGTCGACTGGTGGTACAGGAAAGTAGCCGCCTTTAACGCCAGGGCGGTGACCCGTGTTGCCGTCTTCAAATGATTTACGGTTGGCCCATGCTGCTTCTTCAGAATTGATTTCGTAGCCGGCGCCGCTCATTTCGCTATGCCATTTAACGTCGTCAAAGCAGAAAAATTCAGGTTCAGGGCCAAACAATACTGAGTCGGCAATACCCGTTGATTTCAAATATTCTTCAGCACGAAGTGCTACTGAGCGCGGGTCACGGTTGTAGCCTTCGCCAGTGAGAGGCTCGACGATTGAGCAGCGCAGGTTAACGGTTGTTTCGTCGGTAAAGGGATCAACTACAGCAGTGCTGTCGTCAGGCATCAAAATCATGTCTGATTCGTTAATGCCTTTCCAGCCTGAAATTGAAGAGCCATCAAACATCTTGCCTTCTTCAAAAAATTTGTCATTAATTTCGTGAACAGGGATCGAAACGTGTTGTTCTTTGCCCTTTGTGTCGGTGAAGCGCAAATCGACCCAAGTCGCTTCGCTGTCTTTTATAAGCTTCAGAGTGTTCTCTGACATGGTTAATCCTCCGGATCTAAAACCCAAACGTGGGTGGTTAAAAATGAAAAAGCTAAACGTTATGCAGATATATAGCGGTATCGAATGCGCTTCTTGCTACTGCCAACTACTCCAACTGCCGAGGCAATTGTGTTGAGGGGCGGCGATTTTATACTGTTTGGCTACCAAAAAGGTAGACCAATGGATAAATCACAGTTTCCATCTATGTTGCTGCCCATTGTGCAGTCGGCGCACAGGCTCTACTCGTCGTGCCATTGCCCAGCTGAGTACGTAATTAACAAACCAGATGTCAGCCTGTTTTTTAGCGCAAGGCGGGCTGCGGCCGTCGACGAATAGCCAACTTACCCTCCCTATAAGCAAGCAGCGTACCATTAACTTGATCATGGCCGAATGGGTAAGTAGCTGATTTTATTAAGTGATGCTCGCCAGCCTTTGAGTAAGGTGCACTTTATTGGTGCCTTTACTGATATTGGCACTAAATTGGTGCAGATTGTTGATTGCGAGACCAGCATGTGACTTTTTTCATGGCGCCACAATGTTGTAGAGCAGCTTTGTAAAAGAGCGGCAATTTTTGGGAGGGCGGCCTGCGAATGGGTACCTGAGTGGCGAGGCCGCTATACTGCACCCATGCTTTGCCGTGCTCCGTTGGTCGTTAACTCGGCTCTTTTGTTCGCGAGCTTCAGCTGCGAATTATCTGCTCTGGCACAGTGCCACTATTACTTCCATGGATCGATGCATGACTTTATTGCTCAAGCTTCAAGCAGGGCTCGCGGTGACGCTTTACTTGCTGCTCACTACGCTTCTGCTGCCGTGCTTGCCCTTACGCTTGTGGTGGCGTTCGCGTCGCGCGCCAGCCTACCGCGAACGTATGGCTGAGCGTTTTGGGTTGAGTTCGATTACGCCACGAGCTAACGGTATATGGGTGCATGCAGTTTCTGTGGGTGAAACTTTTGCCGCGACGCCTACGGTAAAGACATTGCAGCAGCGTTATCCGGATCGCCCCATCACTGTCACCACGACTACGCCAACCGGTTCGGAGCAGGTGACTAAAATTTTTGGTAGCAGCGTTGAGCATGTGTATGCGCCCTATGATTGGCCACTATGCATTTGGTTGTTTGTGCGCCGTGTGCGCCCAGCTGTGCTGGTAGTCATGGAAACTGAAGTGTGGCCGGTAACTATTTTGCTCTGTCGTTGTTTAGGTATCCCTGTGCTAATCGCGAATGCTCGATTGTCGAGTAAGTCGGCTAGTGGCTATCAAAAAATTCGTTGGTTATTGCAAGTAACGCTCCAGCGGGTATGGGTTGCGGCGCAGCATCAAAGCGACGCTGAGCGTTTTATTGCGTTGGGTGCTGCGCCAGCCTGCGTAGAGGTAACCGGAAGCGTGAAGTTCGATGTGCAGCTTGGGCCCGAGTTGCGCGCTGAGGCTGAAGTGGTTCGTGACCGTTATCGTGCGCAGGGCAAGCCATTTATTTGGATTGCTGCGAGCACACATGATGGCGAAGAGGTTGCTGCAATGCAGGCACATCAGCAGTTGTTGGCGCAGCAGCCTCAAGCCTTATTAATTGTAGTGCCGCGTCACCCCGAACGATTTAACTCAGTGGCAAAGTTGGCCGAGTCTTTGGGACTGGAGTGCGCGCGGCGCAGCCAGCATTCTCAGGCCGGCAGTTGCGTGCTTGCATCGACACAAGTTTTGCTGGTAGATACGCTCGGCGATTTGTTGATGTTTTATGGCGTGGCCGATAGTGCATTTGTGGGTGGCAGTTTGTGTGCAGTGGGCGGGCATAATTATTTAGAGCCTGCGATTTGGGCGCGACCTATATTAAGCGGCCCTCACACACATAACTTTGCGAACATTGCCGAGCAATTACAGGCTGTGGGTGCGCTGACGGTGGTGCACTCGTCTGATGAGCTGGCGAGCGCTTTATTAAATGCGTTAAAAAATCCTGCACAACTAAAAAAATCAGGCGATGCGGGTTTAGCACTGTTAGAGGTAAATCGCGGTGCTAGCGAGAAGCTCTTAGACTTTATCAGTCAGCGGCTGGATTAATAGCGGCCCTATGGCTGCAGGGCGCTAGTTTCAACAGGCCGTTACTTACTTGTTGCAATTTATTGCTTCAGGGCTTTAAGAGCTTGGCTGGTCACTCAGTGAAACGCCGTCGGGGGCTCTTAACCACTCGTTAATTCCGCTTATATCTTTTACGTTGATGGTGCCCGCCGCCTCTTTAAGTCGCAGCGAATTTAAAACATAGTCGTAGCGTATATTGGCAAAGTCGCGTTGGGCTCGATACAAATCACGCTGAGCATTTAACAGGTCAACAATGTTGCGCGTGCCTGCATCATAGCCAGCTTCGGTGGCTTCAAGCGCGCTTGTTGCCGATATGATTGCGCGTTGGCGTGCTTGCACACGAGCGGTGTCGGTGACGGTGGTTAAGTAGCTTGAGCGAGTGTCTTGAAATATACGCCGCTTAGTAGCCACTAAGTTGGCTTGTTCAGCTACGCGCTCATAGGAGGCCTTTCTGCGTTCGGCGCTGCGCGCGCCGCCAGAAAAAAGCGGCAGCTCGACGCGTAATTCTACGGAAGTTCCTTCGGCTCTACTAAAAGATGGATTTCGTTCGATTTCTTCTATTTTGTCGTACTCATCGATATCCGAGTCATTTTTTAAGTAACGAGCAACAGCCTGCACTGTGGGGGCCGCATCATAAATTTTAACGTTGCGGTTTTGATTGGCCGCCTCGAGCAGTTGTTCGGCCAGTTTAATTGAAAGATTATTTTGCGTGGCGTATTCCACCCAAGCAGTTTCGTTAGTGGGCGTTGGTTTTTCAATAGGGAAGTCCAGCGACAGGACGTATAAATTGCGATGCTGCTGGCCAGTTATCGCTGCAAGCGCCTCGTATGCAATGCCTACATTGACTTCTTCGGTTAAGCGGTTGGCAATGGCCAAGTCATAAGCAGCCTGTGCTTCATGCACATCAGTAATAGCAATAAGCCCGACTTCATAACGTTGTTGGGTTTGCTCGAGTTGTTGGGCGATGGCTTTTTCTTCGGCGCGAGATGAGCTTAAGTTGTCGGCTCCGCGCAGTGCATTAAAGTACGCTTCAGCTACCCGTACAATGAGGGCTTGTTGGGCTACGCTGTACTGCAAAAGCGATTGACGCGCTACGGCTTTGCTTTGTTTGTAGCCGAATAACGCCGATAGATTAAAAACATTTTGCGTTAGCGTAACCGAGTAGTCCTCTCTTTCTGTGTCGGTTTGAGCTGCGCCGCCAAAACTATTAGTAGAGCCGAAATTTCTCAAAGTACTTTCGTTAGTGTCGGCTTTGCTGTGAGAGTAGGCGGCTTTGACTTCTGGCAGCAATACCGCCAGCGCCTGCTGCCGGATCGTATCACCAGCAAGGTAGGTCGCCTCGGCCGATTGCAAGGTCGGGTCGTTACTGAGGGCTAGCTCATAAATATCCAGAAGGGTGTCGGCCTGCGCAGTTTGAGCTAGGGTGATGCAAAGCGCAAAGGCAGCGCTAAGGCATGCGTGGTTACAGCGGATGAGTATGGGCATGTAAAAGTCCGGTTCTAGTAGGAGTTGGTCACAATAAGATCAGCTTGATCGATGGGCTGTGGTATCTGTGGTGTGCCTGTGTGTGCCAATTATAGTAGCAATAGCGCTGAAGTAGCAGCTCATTCTTATTAAGCCTTAGCAATACTCCATAGAGCATTGAGAGTGCAGGAAATCACATTATCCAAAGGATGAATGTTGTTACAATTTGCCCGTAGAGAATACGCAATCGCATGAGGTGCCAGATCACTGGAACTGCCGGAGCGTGGATTGAGGTATTCGTATAGTAGGTCAATAAAGCCTATGCCCCCCTGGATATAAGCCACATTTTGGTGGGGTGCTAGGTTTTAAGGTGGGTTACTGACGAAATCCATAACGCAATAATTTGAGGCAGTGCAGCTAGGCGTGAAGCAAAAGTATCGTTTTGACATTAAGCGCATGAGCGCCGATTGCGAGGCTAATTATGTGCGGCTATGTCGATTGCTGCCTGAAATTGTTGCGTTGTCGCAGTGCGCGCGGGCATTGGCCGATCCGTCGCAAGCGACCCAGGGTTTTAAGCAGTTGCAACGAGTGTTGGAAATAGATCTACCCTCATCGCAGTTGGGTGAGTTATCGATTGCTGTGAATGAGCAGTGCCGTTACACCACCACATTAGCGGTCACGGTGCATATACATGGGCTGGTTGTGCCGGATGATTCTGCTCGCGGCGGCGTAAAGATGCTAGTGCGGCTTTATCATGATGTTCGTTTGGCCGAGGTGATTGCCTTTAGTGGCAAGCACAGCAAGTTGGCAAGTTATGAGTATCCTAATGAAGTGATGTTTCAGCCAGATGAAAAAGAACAGCAAAACCGTTTTTTGGCCGAGTGGCTAGGTTTAGGGTTAATCCACGGGCTGGCTTCTCATGATGATAGTCATAATGCAGCCGCTTTTTATGGCAAGAGTTAAGTATTTAAGGGTTTTCGGCGCATCTAAAGTCGCAGCTTTAAATACGATTAGTCTGCCTTGGTGACGTTTAAGAAGCGATTGAAAATTTAATTACCGGTAATAAGAGTGTGAGCGAAAAAGAAAACAGCCAGCCAAGTTTGAGGCAGCAGACCATGCAGATCGCAAGTAATGGCGATAGTGCTCTGCGCGTGTTACAAATCACCGACTGTCACTTAGGTGAGCAAGTAGGCGAATCGTTGGCGGGCATGGACACTGATGCGAGCTTGGACTTTGTCATTGAATTATTGCTACGCGAGCAGGGCTCAACGCCTAATGAGGGTGCATTAGCTGTCGACCTCTTGCTGGCTACCGGCGATTTATCTAATCACGGTACGGCTGCTGCGTATCAGCGACTTGATCAAAAATTACAGCCATTGGGTGTACCTATGGCATGGCTGCCGGGTAACCACGACATCCGCGACCTTATGATTGACACCGTGGGTCCGGATCGCTTGCCGCGCTTGATTCGTTTGGGTAATTGGGCGATCTGCATGCTCGACTCAGCGGTGCCTGGAAAAGTTGGCGGCGAGTTAGGCCCGAACGAGCTTGATGGCTTGCAGAGCACGTTAGAGGCGTTACCGGCAGATTGCCATATCGTGGTTTGCTTACATCACCAGCCCGTTCCGGTTGGTAGTTATTGGCTCGATCAGCAGCAAGTTGTCGACAGTGAGCAGCTCTTTGAAGTGCTGGGTGATGAGCCGCGGTTGCGCGCGATTGTTTGGGGTCATGTGCATCAAGAGTTTTCAGGCAGTGATGCGCGGCTGCCTGATGTGCAGCTTATGGCTTCGCCTTCTACCTGTATTCAATTTGCCCCCGATCAGCCTGACTTTACTATTGACGCGGCTATGCCCGGCTACCGTTGGTTTGATTTACACCCCGACGGCACGTTGCGAACCGGCGTATCACGGGTGGAAAATGTCGCGCTCGATTTAGATATGGCCTCAAGCGGTTATTAACAGCAGCTTGCGCCCGCTGATATATTTACACGGTTTTAATAGCACGCCTGCTTCGGCGAAGGCGCAGGCGACTTTGCGCTGGATGGCGCAACACTGCCCGAACGTTCGCGTACATATTCCGCCGCTGCCAGTAACGCCTGCCGCTACGGTCGATGCCATTGATGAATTGCTCCATGAGGTGTGCGATGACTTGTCTTACATAAAAAAGCCGCCTTTGGGTGACACTTCCGCCCAGCCATGTGCGCCGGTGTTTATGGGTAGCTCTATGGGCGGATTTTACGCCAACTATTTTGCGCAAAAATACGGTGGCAAAGCGGTACTCATTAATCCAGCTGTTTATCCGCACCGCTTACTTGCAGCTTTTTTGGGGCCGCAAATAAATCCTCATACCGGCGAAACCTACACGCTGCGCAAACAACATATGATAGAGTTGCAGGCCTTAATGGTTGACCCAATGACGCGCCCACAACAGCGCATGGTTTTACTGCAAACGGGTGATGAAACGCTCGATTACCGAGAAGCTGCCGACTATTATGCGGCAAGCGCTTGTCATGTTGAGCAAGGCGGAGATCATAGTTTTTGCCATTTTGAAAAATGGCTGCCAGCGATTGCTCAGTTTTTAGAAATCGACTCGCATGAGTAGAATGCGGGGACTAACGATAAAAAAGAACCCAAACCATAAACAGATTTATTGACATGATCGCTTGTATCAAGCGTCCTATCTTTGCTGTTTAATTTCGTTAATTACACAAATTATTAGTAGAATTTTTATGAGCAATTACAACGCTGAATCCATTGAAGTTTTAACGGGCCTTGAGCCTGTGCGCAAGCGCCCAGGTATGTACACCGACACTCAACGCCCTAATCATTTGGCGCAAGAAGTTATTGATAACTCAGTTGACGAAGCTCTAGCCGGTCATGCTGCGCAGATAGATGTGATGCTTTACAAAGATGGCTCTGTTTCAGTGAGCGATGACGGCCGCGGGATGCCGGTTGATGTTCACCCGCAGCATAAAATTTCTGGGGTTGAGTTGATCCTTACTAAGCTCCATGCCGGAGGAAAGTTCTCTAATAAAAACTATCAATACAGCGGCGGTTTACATGGGGTGGGTGTGTCGGTGGTCAATGCTCTCTCCAGCAGGCTTGAAGTTGATATTAAACGCAACGGCGTGCAATACAATATAAGCTTTGCTGACGGTGAGCGTAAAAATAAACTAAAAGAGACCGGTACAGTAGGCCAGCGAAATACTGGAACGACCGTGCACTTTTGGCCGAATAAAAAATATTTTGACTCAGCCAAAATATCGGTGCGCAGCTTACAGCATGTGTTGCGTGCTAAAGCAGTCTTGTGCCCCGGGCTTAAGGTAACGTTTCTTGATGAGCAAAGTGGCGATAAAGATGAGTGGTTTTATGAAGACGGCCTTAAAGATTACTTAATTGCGGCAACAGCAGGCTGGGATGTATTGCCCGCGACGCCTTTTATGGGCAGCTTTGCGGGCGAAACTGAGGCGGTTGATTGGGCGATACAATGGCTGCCCGAGGGTGGCGAAATTGTGGCTGAAAGTTATGTCAATCTTATTCCTACCGCACAAGGTGGCACCCATGTGAACGGTTTGCGTACTGGCGTGTTAGAGGCTCTACGTGAGTATTGCGAGTACCGTAATCTATTGCCGCGCGGGCTAAAGCTCACCGGTGACGATGTATGGGACCGCTGCTGTTATGTGCTGTCAGCTAAGCTGGGCGACCCGCAATTTTCTGGTCAGACGAAAGAGCGACTGTCATCACGCGAAGCGGCAGCTTTTATTTCTGGTGTGGCTAAAGATGCATTGGCATTGTGGTTAAATCAGCATACGGATGAAGGGGATTTAATTGCCGAGCTGGCCATAAGTCGTGCGCAAGTGCGCTCTCGATCAGCTAAAAAAGTGGCACGTAAAAAAATCACTTCAGGCCCTGCACTGCCCGGCAAGCTGGCTGATTGTTCTAGTGATGACCCAAGCATGGGGGAGTTATTTTTGGTGGAGGGCGACTCGGCTGGCGGTTCAGCTAAGCAGGCGCGCGACAGGATTTTTCAAGCCATTCTGCCGCTGCGAGGAAAAATACTAAACTCTTGGGAAGTTGAGTCGGTCGATGTGCTGAGCTCAGATGAAATTAATAATATCACTATCGCCTTAGGTATTGATCCGGCGTCTAACGATTTAACTCGGCTGCGCTATCACAAGGTATGCATCCTCGCCGATGCGGATTCCGATGGCCTGCATATCGCTACGCTGATTTGCGCGCTCTTTGTGCGCCACTTTAAGCCTTTGGTTGCAGCAGGCCATGTTTATGTTGCCATGCCTCCGCTGTATCGCGTTGATGTAGGCGATAATGTGTATTACGCACTTGATGATGCCGAAAAAGAAGGTGTGCTTGAGCGCATAAAGGCAGAAAAAAAGCGTGGCAAAGTTAACGTCCAGCGTTTCAAAGGCCTGGGTGAGATGAATCCTCTGCAGTTGCGTGAAACCACTATGTCGCCCGATACCCGCCGACTTGTGCAGCTCACTACGGGGGCGGGCGATGGCACTGAGCAATTGCTTGATATGTTGCTTGCGAAAAAGCGTGCGCCCGATAGAAAAAAATGGCTAGAAACTAAGGGTGACTTGGCGGAGGTTGTATAGGCAGGCCTCCTTACATCATCGCTTTTTCAATGTTCTTTTTGGCTTGTCAAATAAAAACTCCGCTTCTCTTGGGTCGTGTACTATGAAAAAAAATGTTGTTTTTTTTATGTTTACATGGCTTTGGTCATGCATGGCTCTGTCAGATCAGCAGCCCGACAAGGTCATTGTTTATAAAGCTATAGATGGCTACGAACTGAGCCTCCACGTATTCAATCCGCCGGGTCACCAATCAAGTGACAGCAGGCCCGCGGTGGTTTTTTTCTTTGGTGGTGGATGGGTTGGTGGTCAGCCTGAGCACTTTTATAGGCAGAGCGCCTATTTTGCGTCGCGAGGCATGGTTGCGATTTCTGCCGAGTACCGCATTAAAAAAATCCATAGCACCTCGCCTAAAGAGGCTTTAATAGATGGTAAGTCGGCTATTCGTTGGGTGAGGGGCAATGCCCAAGCCCTTGGCATTGATCCTACTAAAATTGTTGCAGGTGGTGGTTCAGCCGGCGGGCATATAGCTGCTGCCACGGCGACTTCAAAAGGTTTTAATGAGCCTGATGAAGACGCCACTATTAGCGCCCGACCCAATGCATTAGTGCTTTTTAATCCCGTCTTGGATACAGGTCCTGATGGTTATGGATATGGTAGGGTTAAGGACTATTGGCGGGACTTTTCACCGCTGCACAATTTAGATGCGAATACACCGCCCACTATTATTTTTCTTGGCACTGAGGATAAGATTATTCCGGTTGCGGTCGCTGAGTCGTATCAGAAGAAGATGAATGAAAACAAAACTCGATGTGATTTGTTTTTATATGCCAATGAATCGCACGGATTTTTTAATAATTCAAAGTATGCTGAAACTTTGTTAGAAGCCGATCGATTTTTAGTATCTTTGGGCTACCTAGGGACTAAGCCGGAGCAATAAAAAAGACAAGTTTTGTGCTGGCATTGCTAGCCTGCCAGCTTGCTTGTCCGATTTCGCGCGAATCTCATTATGTCGCCATTAAATAAATCGATAAGGTAATCGGTGTGTGGTGGTTTGATGTGAGAGCATGAAAACCCATAGGCATTCATTTGTAAGCTCAGTTTGTTTTTTCGGCCGCGACCGGGATCAACGAGAATGACTTCGCACGAATCATTAGCGTGATTTTCAATAAATTTCGCCAGCTCTTTTATATGGTTGTCTTCGTATAAAAGATCGCTGCCGATGATTAAATCAAAGCAGCCGAGCTTATCGGATGCATCAATCCAATTGGTTCGCTCAAAGGCAATTTCTTTATCGCTGTTGAGAGCGGCGTTGCGCTGCAAAAAATAATTAACTTCGGGGTGATAATCGGTAGCGGTAATGTCTGCCTTTTGCTTATTAAGGAGCAGGCTGGATAGTCCCATGCCGCAACCAATTTCCAGAATTCGCTTTCCTTGGGTCTCAAAAGTTGAAATATAATGTGCGAGCACCATACTCGATGGCCAAATCACTCCAAACATTGGCCACAATGCTGATGATATTCCAAGTTCAAGCGCCTCCCCGCTTGGGTCACTGAATTGATTTTTATTTTTTAGTGTACACAAATGGATGTCTATCTGATCAAATTCGATAGTTTGATAGCGGACTCGCAAAGCAGGCATCATCGTTTGTTGTGATCATCCAGTAAGGTAGGCGAGGCGGCTTATATGAGTGTGTGCCGAAAAGGTGACTCTAGAATATAGCTATTGAAAGTAACTGCAAGGTAATCATCCGCTTTAGGGTGGGGGGAGAGTTTGCGGAAAATCTAAAAGCAGCGCTAGTAGCAGGTTTGCTGCCGGTTTTCGTTCTATTGCGATCAGGTTCTTGGTTTTGGCGATTTTATGTGCATGTTTCTAATGAAGCCTATAAGATCTAGTCTTTACAAGGACATATTAATTTAATAATTAAGTGGGGTGTTTGGGTGTTAGATAGCATTTGGAGTCTTTTCCAGCAAAGTTCAATGAATGCAGACGATACAGCATCTGCCGGATCTGGGGGTTTACAGGGCCAGGTGGACACACTGATTTTGGCGAATCAGGCAATGTGGGAAATACTCGCAGGCCGGCTCGACGTGTCGGAAGGCGAGCTTGTAAAAAAGATGAATGAAATAGACCTACGAGACGGTAAGTTGGACGGAAAGATAACTAAGCAGGCAGTGAATGCTATAAATTGCCCTGACTGCGGGCACAAAATCGCTAAAAAAAGAGCTAACTGTTACTGGTGTGGTACGAAGTTGCAAGGTGAAAGCTTGTTCGTAAAGTAGAGAGGTTTCAATCGGCATGCCTAACAACAATCCAGCCACTAATATTTTTGAGTCAATTCCTGAGGATCTTGCTCAAGAGTGCTTCACGACACTGGCGCAGGCTCAGAGTGTAAAGATTGAGAGGATTGTGTCAAAGGGGCACGCTTCTCGAAGTGGCGATTGGTATGATCAGGCCGATAACGAGTGGCTGATAGTGATCAAAGGCCAAGCCATCCTATCTTTTGCCAGCGAAAGCGATATTTATCTTGATGTAGGAGACTATCTCAATATTCCTGCACGCAAAAAACATAGAGTTAAATGGACGCCGTCCGATGTCGAAACGATATGGTTGGCAGTGCACTATCGCTAGCTATGAACGTTGCGTGAAAAGCATTGGCGCAGAGGCGGCAGCGCTGATTTAACGGCTGTATCGTAGATAGGTTTTTAAGAAGTTATGGTAGACTGCGCGCACATTTTTTGTGCCTCTATAGGCCGCAAGGATTGAAAACTCTGCGCTCGTTTTTTTTCGCCTTTCTTCCCTTGACCAAGGACTACCAATGAAAATTTGCGGTGTTGAACTTACGGGTAGTGATGCAGTGATTTGTTTGCTCGACCGTGATCGTGGGCAGCTGCATATCCCTGACTGTAGGGTCCGTAAGCTGACTTTAAAAAAAGACCATGATCGCGAAGATTTGCAACAGTTTCAGTCAACATTTGCCAAGTTGATGAGCGATTACAGTATTGACCGTGTTGTCATAAAAGAACGCTTGCCTAAAGGCAAGTTTGCCGGCGGCGCCATCAGTTTCAAGTTGGAAGCTGTTATTCAGCTTATTGAGGCGCTAGACGTTAGTTTACTTTCCGCCGGGCAAATAAAATCCATTTTGGCCGCTAACCCATTGTTGATGCCGTTTGCTGATACGGGCTTAAAGGTTTTTCAAGAGACTGCATTTTCTGCGGCTTATGCGGCACATATGTCGGCTGAATAGAAGTTGTCTTATGTTGCGCTGTCTCACCAAGCGTTCGTATTATTGCCGGAGGTTCACGGTCACCAGCAATGATTATCCATTCAACACGGTGATAGTGAGAGCCGATATAACTGAGACTTTTAGTTGAGGGTTAGTTCCATGCCGTCACGTTACTTAAACAATGTTCAGCTCTACCATTTTACGACATGCCCGTATTGCATAAAGGTTCGGCTTGCTATGAAAATAATGGGTATTGGCATGGAGTGCAAAAATATACATGCCAATGCTGAATACAGGGCGCAACTGATTACTGGTGGTGGCAAGCCTCAGGTTCCTTGTCTTCGCATTGTGCACAATGATGCAGTGCGCTGGTTGTATGAATCGAGCGATATCATTCAATATCTCAAGCAGGCTAAGTGACATTTGTACCTGCCTGACATCAACTAATAAAAAGCGTGCTAAGACCTGATGAAAAAGCCACTGCACGAGGTTTATGACACATTTGCCCACACCTACGAAGCCAGTCGCGGGCACTTTGACATCTCTGACCTGTTAGATAATTTTTATGCGCGATTACCGCTAGCCAATCGCGCATTATTAGATTTGGGTTGTGGGGCGGGTGAGCCAGTTGCACAATATTTCCTCGACCGAGATTGGTCGGTGGTTGGTGTGGACTTTTCAGAAAAGATGATTGAGTTGGCTGGCCGTTACGCCCCTGCAATGCAAGCATTGCATGCCGACATAACGGAAGTCGATTTTTATGCAAATCAATTTGAAGCGATTACAGCAACCTATAGTTTGTTTCATATTAGCTCCAATCAACATGCAACATTGTTTAAAAAAATGTATGAATGGTTGCTTCCGGGAGGTAAAGTATTATTCACTTATGCCACTAAGGATTACACGGGCAGCGAGGCATTTGATGGCTACAAAATCTTTTTGGGGCAAGAGCTCTACTATAGCCATAAGCCGCCTAGTGATTTATACGCTGATTTAAAACATATAGGTTTCTATATAGATGTTGCCGAATATAAAAGCATTGGTGATGAGGTATTTTTATGGGTTACGATGAGTAAGCCTGAAGGGTAAACCGGTAGCGGTGCATGTGCTGATGCGCCAGTATATTCTGCCAAGAAAAATTATTTCGTTTATGTAAAACTGTTGTTTTTTAAATTTAATCCCTGCTGGACTCCCCCGAATATCTAAGAGACTATTTTTAATGCGAGAAGTTGAAATTACCCATGAGCCTGTTGCGCTGTATAAAATTCTTAAATTCGAAGGCGTTGTCGCCAGTGGCGGCGAAGCAAAATCGGCGATTGACGACGGTTTGGTGAGCGTCAATGGCGTAGTAGAAACTAGGCGCCGAAAAAAAATTATAGCAGGTGATGTGGTTGAATATAGGAATGAAAAAATGACGATATTGCTTGTCTAAAGACCGTGGCTAAGCGGGCATCAATTCTGATGCGCAATGCCTTAAATCCTTCAACGAGGAGATTATCCATGAAAACATTTATTCTTACTCTGAAATGGCGGTCCCTATTTGCAGCAGCGCTGTTAACAACGAGTTTATCGGTACTGGCCGAGGGCGATGAGCAGGCTATTAGAGATGCAGCTGCAGATTTTTATCAGGCGCTGAACAGTATGTTTAAAGGTGATCTTGAGTCTATGGAGGCCGTGTGGTCGCACGCCGCTGACATCACCTATATGGGGCCTACAGGAGGCTTGCATTTAGGATGGAGTGCCGTACTAAAAGATTGGCAGTTACAAGCCGCGATGAAGTTAGGCGGTTCAGTTGAACCGCTAGATATGCAGATTTTTGTGGGAGAGCAGCTAGCGATTACTCAAAATTATGAAAAAGGAACCAACCAAAATAGCGAAGGCATAGACGTTGTTATCATGATTCGAGCAACTAACATCTTTCGCAAAGAGGGCGGCGCGTGGAAAATGATTGGCCACCATACCGATTTACTACCTCACGTGCAGCAGTGATTGGGCAGCAGGCTCTTGGTCAGACCGATAGTCATCAAGCAAAATTGACGGAATACTTGGCCCGAAAAGTAAAGCTTGCGGCGGGCATATTTTTCGCAAAACACTAAAGCTATCTATCAACAGCGCCCAATATTTTTTCAATGCTAATCAGGAGATTGAAGCATATGGCTTATACCTCAATTGTTTTTAAGCACCCACATACTGGAGCCATGAGGCAGGCCCCTGTGGGTTTTTCTTGGACAGTTTTCTTTTTTGGTTTCTTCCCGCCATTGTTTCGTGGCGATTGGAAATGGGCTGTTATTATTTTCCTACTTTCATTGCTTACCATGGGTCTTAGTAACTTGGTGTTTATGTTTTTGTACAATAAGTTTTATATTAAAGATCTTATTGGTACCGGCTTTAAGGCTGAATCGATTGCCAGTGGCAATATGGCCGAGGCCGATCAAAAGATTGGTATGGAAATTCCGCGCATAGACCCCGCTGTCTGAGTAATTTTTAAATAAGGCCACTTACTTTTTTTCGCCGATTGTGCGTGGAAGATTCGGGTTTGTGCATAAAAATATTACGGGTATGAGTTGTGATGAATGTTAAAAAAATAATTGCTAGTTTTGTTGTTGTTGTCAGTATGGCCCAGCTTAATGCTGAGGAGTTGTTACGCACTGAGCAAACATGGGAGGGGGCCGATATCGAATACCCTACGGGTACTCCCGAAGTCACTTCTATTAAACTCAATATAGCCGAAGGTGAACTCACGCCGTTCCATTGCCATCCTGTGCCAACTGTTGGTTATGTTTTGCAGGGCGATCTGGAAGTAGAGACAAAAGACGGCAAGAAAAAAATGCTCCATAAAGGCGAGTCGGTGGTAGAGGTTTTGCGCACGGTCCATCGGGGTCGAGCTGTTGGCGGCCCCGTTGAAATCGTAGTCTTTTACATAGGCGTTACGTCAATGCCTCATACAGTGCTTCCGGAAAATGATCCTGATCATGAATATTGCGATGGTTAAAATCATTTAAGCATCAACATCATACGCAGTAGCGTAGAATCCGCCTTAGGCTAATTGGGGTTGATTATTTTTATAGTTATTCAGGCTCATTTTTTAACGATAGGCTCTACCGGAAATATTTAATGAAAGTACTCATAGTTTTAACCTCGCACAGCAAATTGGGCAATACAGGTAATAAAACGGGCTTCTGGTTAGAAGAGTTTGCTAGCCCCTATTACGCATTAAAGGATGCTGGGGCTGAGATCACGTTGGCATCACCGCAGGGCGGACAGCCGCCGCTCGATCCGAAAAGCGATGAGCCCGATGCGAAAACTGAAGCAACTCAGCGCTTTTCTAAGGATGTTGCCGCGCAAGCGCAGCTGGCTAATACCGTTGAACTGGCTGATGTCAGTGCGGGTTCGTTCGATGCTGTATTTTATCCAGGAGGGCATGGTCCGCTATGGGATCTGTATAGTGACGCTAATTCTATTGCCCTGATTCAAGACTTTATTGCAGCTGAGAAATATGTGGCTGCAGTTTGTCATGCTCCAGCAGTATTATTAAAAGCAAAAGACCCCAACGGTAGGCCATTGCTTGAGGGAAAAAAAGTGACGGGCTTCAGTAATTCTGAGGAGGCTGCGGTTGAATTAACTGATGTGGTACCCTATTTACTTGAGGATGAATTGATGAAAGTAGGCGGAATTTATCAAAAGGTTGAAGACTGGCATCCCTTAGCGGTCGTTGATGGTTTGGTTATCACAGGGCAGAACCCTGCTTCTTCTCAGGTGGTGGCTCAAGCGCTATTGCAAACCGCGAGTTAGCGTATAGGTCTTGAGATAAATCGACAGTAAAGTTTAAGTTTTTCTATGTTAATTGAGGAATAAAAATGTTCAGTCACATTATGATCGGTGCAAATGATGTTCAGGCTTCCAAAGCTTTTTATGATGCTATTTTAGGGACGATGGGCTTTGCTCCAGGCACAATTGATGAAAAAGGACGCTGTTTTTATTTTACCGATACCGGTATTTTTTCTATTACGTTGCCTATTGATGGGCAGCCAGCAAGCCATGGTAATGGCAGTACTATTGGGTTTGCGGCAGATTCACCGGCCACTGCCGATGCTTGGCATGCGGCAGGAATTGCCAATGGTGGCACGGCTTGTGAGGATGCTCCAGGTGTTCGAGAAGGGGGGCTGGGTAAACTTTATCTTGCTTACTTGCGCGACCCGGCCGGTAATAAAGTTTGCGCGCTTCATCGCATAGGGTAGATATAGTGTGGCTATAGGGTAGGCATAGTCAGCACTGATAAAGGCTTTTTTGTTTTGCGGCTTGTGCGGTTCGTTTTTTTTCTGGAGATTTTTATGTTCAGAGGCTACCAAGTCTGTGAGTGTTTATGCGATCTATAGGTTGGTTTTTGTGCTGTGCATTCGTAGCTCTTGCACAGCCTAAGCTGGCTTTTTCGCAAAGCCAATTGCCAGGCGATAGTGCAAGTGCTTCTTCAGAAAGCCCGATCGTTATTTATCAGGCAAAAGATATTGTCACTCTCGATCCTGATAAACCGAATGTTGAAGTCGTTGCGGTCAAGGGCGACAAGATATTTGCTACGGGATCGTTGAGGCAAGTTAAAAAAATTATAGGCAAGCAGTCTTTTGTTATTGACGATACGTTCGCAGAGACGGTTTTTGTACCGGGCTTTGTCGCGCAGCATGACCATCCTTTTTTAGCGGGAATTACTATGACATCCGCAATTATTTCAATTGAAGATTGGGTGTTGCCGGAAAAAACTTATAAAGCGGCAAAAGGGCAGGCCGAATATATCTCGCGATTGAGAGAAGAAGAGTCAAATCTGAACGACCCAAACGAGCTGTTACTTAGTTGGGGTTATCACCACTATATGCACGGTGAGCTTAGCTCGTCGAAATTGGATGCTATTAGTAGTGTGCGACCTATTATTGTTTGGCACCGATCAGCTCACGAGATGTATTTTAATTCCGTCGCGCAACAGAAATATGGCATCAGTCGCCAATGGCATAATACACTCAATGAAGCTGTGAAAAATCAAACTGATTTTGACAGTGGGCATTATTGGGAGCAAGGATTTTTTGCGATAGTGCCTTTAGTCATGCCTCTATTCACCGAGCCTAAACGACTCCAAGCCGCGTTAGAGTTTTTCGAAAATTATCTTCATGTGGCAGGTATTACATTGGGAGCCGAACCTGGCGGGCTGCTTTCTAGGGCGTTACAAGATGCGCAAAATTCTGTCTTGAGCGATGCCGATACACCCTTTCGTTTTTACTTTATTGCTGACGGTAAATCATTAGTCGCTTTATATGACAACGAAAGTCTTATTTCTAAAACAGAAAGTTTGTTGGGATGGGGCAATGGCATGACCGATTTTTTGCCCAAGCAAGTAAAGCTCTTTGCCGATGGCGCTGTTTTTAGTCAGGCGATGCAGCTTCGGGAAGATTACAGCGATGGCCATGGCGGCGAGTGGATGATGGATTTGGATGTATTTGCACGAGCCTTTCAAATCTATTGGGACAGTGACTACCAAATTCATGTTCATGTGAATGGCGATAAAGGCCTAGATATGGTTTTGGATCAGCTTGAGAATAATATCAAGCGTAATCCACGTATCGACCATCGAACAGTGTTAATTCATTTTGCTGTATCACAGCCCGACCAAATAGATAGAATCAAAAAACTCGGCGCGATTGTTAGTGCGAATCCGTATTATCCTGTAGCGTTAGCGGATAATTATCGCTCTAATGGGCTGGAGCCTGCCCGCGCTGACAATATGGTTCGGTTGGGAGACATTGAACGGGCAGGGATTTCCTACTCACTACATTCAGACATGCCTATGGCGCCGGCACAGCCACTTTTTCTTATGTGGTCAGCCGTGAACCGGATAACTAATGACGGGAATCTACGCGGTGCAGAGCAGCGAGTCAGCCGTTTAGGCGCATTGAGGGCTGTGACTTTGGATGCCGCATATTCACTGCGTTTGGAAAAACAACTGGGCAGCATTGAGCCCGGAAAATTGGCTAACTTTACTGTACTTGGCGAAAACCCAGTGACAATTGATCCTTTGGAGATTAAGGATATAAAGGTTTGGGCAACGATTCACGAGGGGCGCATCTTCCCTATCAAAAACATTTCTGAGGTCACGAGTAAAAATTTATTGGTACCATTACCTGCTGGTCACTAGTCGAAACGTGTGATCGGCTATGTTAAGTTCAAGCTAAGGAATGAACCATGAACTGGGGCGCACTGGTTGCAATTTCAGAAACGATAGGAGCGATCGGCGTGATTGCCTCGCTGCTTTATGTGGCTTTGCAGGTTCGTGCCAATACGCGCGCTTCGGCAGTCGAGGCTAAGCTTGCGTCTACGCGTTTTTACGCCGAATTTTTGGATAAGCTCATCGAGTCGCCTGAGTTGAACGATCTTTTTAGTCGTGGCCGATCCGACTTTAATGCCCTGGAGCGAGACGATCAATTTCGATTCACTAATCTAGCGTTACGTGCCTTTACTATTTTTTCAGCTAATTGGTTTCAGTATCGGCAGGGCACATTGAATGAGCAAGATTGGTTTGAGCAGATGGCAATCGTTAATTTTTGGTTGCGTGGAGCAGGCATACAGCAATGGTGGAATAAAACAGGCAGGCTTATGTTTGGTAGTGATTTTGTCAATTTTATAGACGTGGCCATAGAAAATACCAATGCCTAGCCGCATAACCATGAATAATTTATTTATGTTTCTAAATTCGGGATTTTAACGACTGATGCAGCAGCTTCTTAATCAACACATACAGTGCCCATACTGCGGTGAAGTTATTGAGGTGTTAATTGACTGCTCAGTACCAGAGCAGGAATATATTGAAGATTGTCAGGTGTGCTGTCGTCCGATTAGCTTTAATGTGACTATTGACCATGAAGGCGATGCGTCGGTTGTTGTAACGCATGAAAATGAATAGTCTCAAGCGAGGAGGTTGGTTTGGCATTTACACTAACATTTTTTCAAATTTTTTCATGGGGCATTTATTTAATTGCGCCTTTGTTGATGATATTTTTTTTGGCGATAATGATATTAGCTTTAATTGCAGGGCGTATTGAATCTTGGAATAAATTCGACGCGTTATACTGGGGTTTTATTACAGCCTTAACCGTCGGTTATGGCGATATCAGGCCTGTAAAAAAAACGACGAAAAGTTTGTCGGTTGTGATTGCGGCGTTCGGTATTATGTTTTCCGGTATGCTCGTTGCCATAACCATAGAGGCCTCTACGCGAGCTTTTAAAATACACATGGATCCTGAAGTTATGCGTGTGATTGAGGCGCGAATAGGCTGAATGCCTGCGTGACGATTGGGCGTTGCTGTTTTCGGTTGGGTGCGCCCGATGCATTGAACAATTATGAATAGTCGGCTCACCACGTTAAATGCCACCTTATCTGAGCCGATGGTGTGTTGGTTGGCTACGCTTGGGCAGCTTAATGATGGGTAATTTTGACGCAGGCCTATCAATTGGCGTCTAAAAGGCGCAAGCTTGCTAAAGACTTAGCCTGTTGCTGCTTGATCGCTTGAAGAGGGTGTACTCCTCCACTTCGGTCGGCTCTTATTATTAGATGCCCTCACAATATAACCCGTTGAATTCTTAGCTATAACAAGCCTGTCACACTGCGCCCTTCAACAGGGTTTATTGCCTACGCAAGGCTATAGCGGCCTTTTTGAATATTGAAGGTATAAGAGATGTCGGATAAGTTTTTTTTCAACGGGCGTCAGGACGCGCGTAAAAATCATACAAATCACGGTTATCAAACAAAAGCGGCCGCTAAAACGGGCAGCAAAAAATACCCGCTGCAGTTAGTTGTAACGAATGACGAGCGAAAGCAAGAAGTTGAGCGATTAGTGGCCGAAGCCGATTTATATGCTGAAATTACTCTTGATACGACGGCTAATGGCGTAGAATCCATCGCAGAGCTTACTGCCTTGCTTAATAAGGCATCGACTCTCGTATTGGATAAGACTCCCGCGCGCAATGATCCTTGCCATTGTGGCAGTGGTAACAAGTACAAAAAGTGTTGTGCTTAAACCAAAATGGACTGAACGCATGAACCGGATTGATCAACATAAAATTAATCCCCGTAAGTTGCTCAATAGTAAGTGGACCGCAGCAAAGCCGAGCAACAAAGAAAAGCATTTTTTAGTGACCGATGTCGAATTTGATGATGATGAGATTGTAGTTGCTTGCGCCATTGAGGCCATTATTTCAAAGCGCACTATGGCAATTGACTGGCACGATTTAAAAGATTCAACGCAGTGGCTAGCTGGCTGGAAATAGTTTTAATTTTTTAGCAAGCACCATCGCACCTTATATTCGAACCGGTGAATTCGAATATAACTTTTAAAGTTCACCAACAATATGAGTAAAAGTAATGAGTAAAGGTACAGTTAAGTGGTTTAACGCCGACAAAGGTTTTGGTTTTATTACTCCTGAAGATGGCAGCAAAGATCTTTTTGTTCATCATTCAGAAATTCAAAGCGGTGGTGGTTTTGCCACGCTTAATGACGGACAAGCAGTAGAATTTGAAGTTGGCCAAGGTCAAAAAGGACCCTGTGCAAATAAAGTTGTAGCAATATAATTTGTTACGAATAACAAAGTGCCATTTGGGTGGCGGCATACTGCGCCCAAATGGCACTGCGTTATGCTTTTATAAAATGCAATTACCGATTTAGAATCCTCTCTAATGCGATTAAAAGTCGCCACTTCCTTTAAAATCCTTTTGTGATTTCTCTGCCTTATTCAGCTTGAATTGTGCCGTGCTCGGTGCTGTTGTAAAATTATGGTCGTTGAAATATGGCTGAAGCAAAAGGGTCATATTAGTGCGCCCCTACCAGTATCCTGTGTACCTGATGCTCAGATTTGCGATATGCAACGGTGTGATCATCGAGATGTAAGGCTAATAAAAATTATTTGTACCCCAGCACCGTGACTCCGGGAGAGATCTTTTTGATTATAAGGCCACGCTGTGGTCGTCTCGGAGTATTGCGGGCTTGGAGCATTGGGCTTTTAATGGTTGCGGTAAAGGATTTACTGATCATCTTCAACAAATTGTATCTCTGTTAGGTGGACTTGATGTGCCTACTATAAAAGTCGGGGCTTATGGTCCTGGCTTACCTTGGTATGACATTTACATGACGCGAGAGAATGCTGTGGCCGCACATGCGATGCTTAACGGTAAGCGCTTGTTGCCAGTTCACTGGGCTGCCTTTAATATGGCGCGCCATAATTGGGACGAGCCTATTGTGCGAACGCTTAAGGCCGCTAAGGCTCCGCACATACCAGTTGTTACCCCTCGCGCGCGCGAAGTGGTGACAGCGGGTTAGCCTTTCCAATCGGACCGGTGGTGGGAAACAGTCCAATAGAGCGCACTAGTCGCCCAGAATCGCCCGCTTTTAGGACTTTAAGCGGCTTAAAACGAGATTTGTGTATGGTCGGTGGTGAAATACGCTCATGCCGTTGTTTTTAGCGACAAATTGGATTTTAGATCACGGCGGATTCGTGTATAAAACTCAGCCTGCGACGTTTCCTTGTCAGTTCGATGGTTAATGTGGCTTGTAGGTGCAACCTTGCGAGGTTTGCTAGAGGCTTATTGGGGGCTTTTTGCGGCTCTATTGCAAGCTTAATCGATCAATGATGGGTCATCGCCGTGAGCGAGCCCACTACAAGAAGTAGTAATACGCGTTTTTATAAGGTTACCTATGACAAACAGAAAAATTTATTTAGGCCAGATGCTTAAACATAACGAGACGGCCGCTATTGGCGGTGAATACGTCACGATTGATAGCGAAGCTTTTTACAAGATTTCTAACTACGACCACATGGATCCATTTTTTATTAGTGTGGTTAGCGACTCGGATCACTGGCTGTATATCTCTAGTCAGGGTGGGCTCTCTGCTGGCCGCATTAATTCAGAAAACGCACTCTTTCCTTACTACACCGACGATAAGGTTACCGATGGTTCCAGCTTTACGGGTAGTCGCACGATTGCCCTAGTCACAGTTGCTGAAAAAACATCCCTTTGGGAGCCCTTCTCTGAAAATTTAACGGGTATCTATAACATTACACGCAACATTTATAAAAATGTTTGCGGCGATAAACTTATTTTTGAAGAGATTAACCACGATTTAGGCGTCGCGTTTCAGTACGCCTGGAAAACATCCGATAAATTTGGCTTTGTCAAAACGTCTCAGCTCACCAATACGGGTGAAGCTACGGTGAGTGTGGAGATCCTCGACGGGATAGAAAATTTGTTACCTTATGGTGTTGAGCAAGGTGCACAAAATACCGTTAGTTGCTTAGTTGACGCCTATAAGAAAAATGAATTGCAGGCTGATGTGAGCCTCGGCATTTATTCTATGAGCTCAATCTTGGTCGATCGTGCTGAGCCTAGCGAGGCGCTATCGGCTACAACAGTTTGGTCGGTAGGTTTAAATCAAGCTAAAAAATTGGTGTCCTCAATTCAGCTCGATAATTTTCGTAATGGGCTTGGTATTGATCAAGAATTTGATGTAAGAGGGCGCCGTGGCGCTTATTTTGTTAATGCCGAAATTGCGCTGGCGTCTGGCGAAATTAAAGAATGGCATATGGTTGCAGAAATCAATCAAGGCCCTGCCAAAGTTAAAAATTTAATTGCCTACATAAAAGCCGATAAAAATATTGTTGACGATATTAACAACGATATCGCACAGGGTTCTGAAAACCTTGCCCGTATTGTTGGTAATGCCGATGGTCTGCAGGTAAGTGAAGATGTTCTCAGCGCTAACCATCATTTTGCTAATGTATTGTTTAACGTGATGCGCGGTGGCCTATTCGATGATAACTACACGGTTGGCAAAGCCGATCTTATTGCTTTTGTTCAATCATTTAATAGCCAGATTTATACCCAATGTGAATCATTCTTTAACGGTTTAAGCGATCATTTTCATTATAGTGATTTCATTAAAGCTGCGGCAGCACAAGGCAACGCCAACCTTGAGCGGCTTTGCTATGAATACCTGCCGTTAACATTCAGCCGTCGTCATGGTGACCCTTCACGCCCGTGGAATAAATTTTCTATCGATTTGAAAAATGATGATGGCTCTAAGTTGCTCAATTTTCAGGGTAACTGGCGTGACATTTTTCAAAACTGGGAAGCATTAAGTTTCTCAATTCCCAATTTTATTGAGAGCATGATTTGTAAGTTTGTGAATGCCACAACTGCAGATGGCTACAACCCCTACCGCATAACCAAGCAAGGCATTGATTGGGAGCGACTCGATGCTGACGATCCCTGGTCTAATATTGGTTATTGGGGTGATCACCAAATTATTTATTTGCTGAAATTCTTGGAGTTCTCAAACAGCCATCATCCCGGCACGCTGCAAGAGTTTTTAACTAAAAATATTTTTGGCTATGCCAACGTTCCCTACAGTCTAAAATCATACGAGGAGCTTCTCGAAGACCCGCGCAATACTATTGATTATGACGATCACAGAGATGAAATTATTGATGCTCGCGTTAACGAAGTGGGCGCCGATGGTCGAATGATATGGGGTCACGATGGATCCGTTTTACATGTCAATCTAACAGAGAAGTTGCTGGCCACGGTACTATCTAAACTTTCTAATTTTATTCCTGAAGGCGGCATCTGGATGAATACCCAGAGGCCTGAGTGGAACGACGCTAATAATGCACTTGTAGGCTTTGGTGTTTCGATGGTCACGCTTTACTACACTAGGCGCTACCAGCAATATCTTTTCGATTTATTCTCGGCCATTGATTTGGACGAGGTGATGCTCACCCAAGAAATGTATGACCAGCTTGACTCGATCAATACGACATTTGAAGACCACCAAGGTTTACTCACAGGAAAAATTAGTGATACCGATAGAAAAAATGTTATGGACAGACTGGGTAAAGCAGGCGCTGATTTTAGAGCGAATATCTATAAAAATGGTTTTTCGGGCAAAACCGCTGCAGTAAAAACTGCGGATCTTCTCAGGTTTTTTGAGTTATCGCTTCAATATATTGACCACACCATTCGCGCGAATAAGCGTGATGATGGTTTGTATCATGCTTACAATTTGATGGATTCATCCAGTGATGGTGTTGAAATTAAATACCTTTATGAAATGCTTGAGGGTCAAGTGTCAGTTTTAAGCTCGGGTTATTTGAGTCCTAAGCAAGCTATTGAGGTGCTGGGTGCATTGCGAAATTCTGCAATCTATACAGCGCGTCAACATTCATATTTGCTCTACCCCGATAGAGAATTAGCAAGGTTTGTTGATAAAAATATTATTCCAAAATTTCAGGCAGAAGCTTCTGAGCTCATACAAGCTCTGGTGGCTGAAGGTGATACGTCGCTAGTTGAGTTAGATGAGCAGGGCGATTATCACTTCAACGGTACTTTTAATAATGTCGACAGCGCTAAGAGCGTATTGGCTAAGCTGGCGAAATCTGGTCACGCCGATTTAGTGGCTAAAGACGCGGCATTGATTGAGGAAATTTTTGAAGGCATCTTTAATCATATTGCGTTTACCGGTCGTTCAGGTGGAAT
>Ga0075467_10000079_pt1 | contig 61963 bp, 62 predicted proteins | sample DEB08_DNA_9_FD_75067 | JGI IMG/M metagenome (GOLD analysis project Ga0075467, IMG submission 75067) | Aqueous microbial communities from the Delaware River and Bay under freshwater to marine salinity gradient to study organic matter... | ecosystem: Environmental > Aquatic > Marine > Coastal ... | reverse complement strand
GTCATTGCCTTCTTTGTTGGTCCATTTGCGTGTTTGAAGCTGGCCCTCAAGATATACCTTGGAGCCTTTCTTCAAATATTGTTCGGCAATTTTGCAAAGGCCTTCATTGAAGATCACAACACGATGCCATTCAGTCTTTTCCCGACGTTCACCGCTGTTCTTGTCCCGCCATGACTCGGAAGTAGCAACAGATAAATTAGCAATCGGTCGGCCATCCTGCGTACGCCGAATGTCCGGGTCCGCGCCCAAATTACCAATTAGAATTACCTTATTAACACTTCCGGCCATGTTCTCGTCCTTAAACTTTTCACCATGCAGCAATTTGACAGCTGCTCAACTTACTATTTCCATATCTATATCCCAATAAGAGGCGTCTATCGCCCCATCACTGACAACAAGCTTACCCTGTCCACATGTATTTTGTTCTACTTTTGTTCTCATTGCAAGTTTATTTTGGCAACTCACTTTTAACCATACGGCCAATCTATACAGATACATTTGCCAAACCAGCCACTTTTTAAACCTATCGTAACGGCATCCAGTTAAACCAATTTCGGGGAATTCTAACGGGGAACGAAAAGGGATTGATATGACGAGCGGAAGCCAACTCGCACATCTTGATAATTTTGAGAATGCAAACAAGATCGGCCCAAGTAAATCTTTTGGCGCTAAATTCTTAGCGTCCACATTTGGTTGGTTATTTGGTGAATTCAAAAGATTTCAGGTTTTTTGGATTGTTTTCGGCTTTTGGGTTGTTGCAACCATTGCAGTTTCAACAGCCATCGGCGACCCGATGCTGCCCGCTGTGATGAAATATGCACTCCGCATAGTTCGCGCCCTCATATTACTGGCATCTGTATTGTCTCTTAGCGTTGCGATTTCATTTCTTTATATGAAGGATGACAGCCTGAGCATAACCATCGCCAGGTTCCGCAGTTACCTTGGTAAAAACACTGCGTTTTTCCGAATTCTTGTCGCAACGGTTTCATTCGCATTGTTTATGGGGTGCTTCCTGTTTTGGAAAATGCGCATCCCATTAATTCAACCATTTGTTTGGGACAACACTTTTGCAAACTGGGATGAAGCACTGCTGAGTGGCAGAGCCGCCTATGAGGTTTTCCTACCATTGATGTTTCGTCCATTGGTGACCCAAGCAATTGATTTCATCTATGGATTTTGGGCGGTCATCTGCGCTTTGTTCTGGATCGGACTATACGCTTGGAAAAGCGGCAGCACCCATCTTCGTGATACCTATTGGTTGGCAACACTATTTGCATGGCTAATCATCGGACTATTCGCTGCCACAGCCTTTTCATCGGTTGGCCCTGTATATTATCAGCATTTCAACCCTGATATAGAACGCTTCCAGCCCTTGTTAGCACATCTGGCAACGTACGATGTTGGTCATATTCCACAAGAAACGCTTTGGGGTGAAACCCGCGGACTTGCGGCTACAACTGCCCATGAATATTTGTGGACAATCTACCAAGGCAACGCCGCCCTGCCCGGCGGTATTTCTGCCATGCCGAGCATGCACAACGCCCAGGCGATGATTTTCGTGCTTGCCGCTTTCAAAATTAATCGCAAACTTGGCTATGTGATGTTGGCATTCCTTGCTGTAACCTTCGTTGGTTCAGTCGTGCTTGCCTGGCATTATATGGTGGATGCGTTCATAGCCTATGCGCTTGTAGTTCCGCTTTGGTATCTTGCCTCATGGATGGCGCCATCAAATCCGGCAAAAGCAATGCAATAACTCAAAGACAGTTGATGTCAGTAGGCTAAGCCTCGGAAATTTTCCGGGGCTTTTCTTTTATTCCAGTTTATGTGAACTACATACAAGCATTGGATCGCATTGCCGCTCCTAAAACCAATCTCTGGAAATATCAGAAATCCCATGGCCGAACATAAATTCATCACCGTTCGCGGTGCGCGTGAGCACAATCTGAAAAATGTAGACGTTGATCTGCCGCGCGATAAGCTGATTGTAATCACTGGCTTGTCAGGCTCGGGCAAATCATCATTGGCGTTTGATACAATTTACGCTGAATGACAGCGCCGCTATGTGGAAAGCCTTTCAGCCTATGCGCGTCAGTTCTTGGAAATGATGCAGAAGCCGGATGTTGACCAAATCGACGGACTTTCGCCCGCTATTTCCATCGAACAGAAAACCACTAGCCGCAATCCGCGCTCCACTGTTGGTACAGTGACGGAAATTTATGATTATATGCGTCTGCTGTTTGCCCGTGTTGGTATTCCCTATTCTCCTGCAACGGGCCTCCCAATTGAAAGCCAAACGATCTCTCAAATGGTGGATCGCGTGCTGAACCTTGAAGAAGGAACGCGTCTTTATATTCTTGCGCCAATCGTGCGTGGCCGAAAAGGTGAGTACAAAAAAGACTTGGCCGAGCTGATGAAAAAAGGCTTTCAACGCGTTAAAGTCGACGGCGTATTATACGAAATAGCCGATGTCCCTGATCTCGATAAAAAATATAAGCACGACATTGATGTAGTCGTGGACCGTGTTGTGGTGCGCGATGATATTGCTGCGCGTTTGGCAGATTCGCTTGAAACAAGCCTCAAGCTTGCCGATGGATTGGCGGTTGCAGAATTTGCAGACAAACCACTGCCCCAATCAGAAATAGACAGTGCCAATCAATCTAAAAACGATACCCATGAACGCATGGTGTTTTCAGAAAAATTTGCATGCCCTGTCTCTGGTTTTACCATTGCCGAAATTGAACCGCGCATGTTTTCGTTCAACAACCCTTTTGGTGCTTGCCCCACTTGCGATGGCTTGGGCACAGAAAAAGGCGTCGACGCAGATATGGTTGTTCCAGACCATAATTTGACCTTGCGGGGCGGCGCAATTTTGCCTTGGTCAAAATCGTCAAATCCATCGCCTTATTACGCCCAGACATTGGAGGCTCTTGGCAAACATTTCAGTTTTAAGCTGGGTGACAAATGGTCAGACTTATCCAAAGAAGCGCAGCAAGCTGTCTTGTATGGAACCGGCAAAACCGAAATCAACTTCGCCTACGATGATGGCTTACGAACCTACAAAACCAAAAAGAGCTTTGAAGGGGTTGTCGGGAATCTTGAGCGCCGCTGGAAAGAAACCGATAGCGCCTGGATGCGTGAAGAAATTGAAAAGTTCATGTCGTCCACACCATGCCAGGCATGCGGTGGATATCGCTTGAAGCCTGAAACGCTGGCTATAAAAATTGATTCAAATCACATCGGAAAAATCTCGGAACTGTCTATTCGCCAGGCTAATAAATGGGCTGATGAACTTCCGGAGAAACTGACTGATAAACAAAATGAAATTGCCGGAAGAATACTAAAAGAAATTCGTGAGCGCCTGAAGTTTCTCAATGATGTTGGCTTGGACTATCTGACACTGTCACGAAACTCTGGAACATTATCCGGCGGTGAAAGCCAGCGCATTCGCTTGGCGTCCCAAATCGGCTCCGGCCTGACAGGTGTGCTGTATGTTCTGGATGAGCCATCAATCGGTTTGCATCAGCGTGACAACGCTCGGCTGCTTGATACTTTGCGCCATCTGCGCGATTTAGGAAATACGGTCATCGTCGTAGAGCATGACGAAGATGCGATCCAAACCGCTGACTATCTGTTGGACATTGGCCCAGCTGCAGGCATTCACGGTGGCGAGATTGTTGCGCGCGGCACACCTGCGGAAGTCATGGCCAATCCGAAATCATTGACGGGGCAATATCTCACAGGTGCTTTAGCAATCCCTTATCCTTCTGAGCGCCGTCAGGCCGCAAAGGGTAAACGCATCAAAGTCACAGGCGCAACAGGCAACAACCTGCAAGATGTCACGGCTGAAATTCCTCTCTCGTTGTTTACATGTGTTTCAGGCGTATCGGGCGGTGGAAAGTCCACCTTCCTGATCGAAACCCTATATAAAGCGGCAGCTCGAAAACTAAATGGTGCGCGCGAAGTCCCTGCCCCTCATAAAAGCATTGAAGGCTTGGAATTCCTCGACAAAGTCATTGATATCGATCAGTCACCAATCGGCCGCACTCCGCGCTCCAATCCGGCAACCTATACAGGTGCTTTCACGCCCATCCGAGACTGGTTCTCTGGCTTGCCAGAATCCAAAGCACGGGGATATCAGCCCGGCCGCTTCTCGTTCAACGTAAAAGGCGGACGCTGTGAAGCCTGTCAGGGCGATGGCGTGATCAAAATCGAAATGCACTTTTTGCCGGATGTCTACGTCACCTGCGATGTGTGTCACGGCAAACGCTATAACCGCGAAACCTTGGAAGTTGTTTTCAAAGGTAAGAGCATCGCAGATGTTTTGGACATGACCGTTGAAGAAGGCGCGCAGTTCTTTGCTGCAGTGCCATCTGTACGCGATAAACTGGTGACACTCGAGCGCGTTGGCCTCGGCTATATCAAAGTGGGTCAGCAGGCTAACACCCTGTCAGGCGGCGAAGCCCAACGTATCAAACTCGCCAAAGAACTATCAAAACGCGCCACAGGCCGCACGCTATACATTCTTGATGAACCTACAACCGGACTACATTTCCACGATGTGGCAAAACTACTGGAAGTGCTCCATGAATTGGTCGATCAGGGAAATACCGTTGTCGTCATTGAGCACAATCTGGAAGTCATCAAGACAGCCGATTATGTGCTGGATCTTGGCCCCGAAGGCGGCGATGGCGGCGGTGAATTGGTTGCGGCCGGAACGCCTGAAGAAATCTGTAAAGTCGAGCGCAGTTATACCGGTCAGTTCTTGAAAGAACTACTAGAGCGCCGTCCGCCTGCAGCTCTTAAGTCTTCAGCTGGCACCAAAAAGAAAGCTAAGAGCAAAAAACAGGCGGCGGAGTAGAATACGCCTATTTCGACAGTTGATGAACTTGGCTAAGTCCTCACCAAACAGGCTCATTATAAATCAGTTCACCTTCAACACTGATGCCTTTAATAGCAGCATTGCCTTTTTCGTCCAACGCAATGACGACGCCAAGATTGCGATCTCTGCGAACTTTTTCCAGATCTTTTGCGTGGGATTTTTCAGCAAAAAAACGATCGATTGGGAACCGGATTTGATGGTTCTGATTGCTACCGACTAAAACATTACGCGAATTATATTCGCCGCGTATGACGGGAGCGGAAATATCACTTGGGTATTCAGCATAAAGCGTATCTGCCTCCCAAAATTCATTCTCCCCTTTCTTGAGGCTAACATAGACTGGCTCTTTAAACTCAAACTCGCCGTCTACTTTTACATCTGTCGATGCTAGCCGCCCAATCGTCAGGTTCAACACTACATAATGCCCACGAAACAAATCGCGCGGATCAACCATACCGCTTTGCAAAACGACTTCAGTGCCGTTGCGGATGAGCTCTGCCCGATCGTATATGATCTTGCCCAACGCACCCGTTTGCAACACCGCAGCGATCAGCGCGCCTACTATGAACCATTTCAGCTTCATAATGCGCCCTCCTTTGCTGCTGCTTTGGTTTTGCGTGCAAAGCGTGGAATGAAATAGGCGCCGAGCAACATCAGTACGCCAACACCCAGATAAAACAGGCTTGTATCAAGCAAGTTGCCAAGGGTTTCGAAATAGATCAACAGCATCACAGCGCTGAAGCCCGCAAACCCAAGCGAGGTCAATTGCCTATACTCAATGCGCCAGCCCATTCGTATGGTCCAGATGCTCATGGCCAGCATGAAAGCTTCCATAATAAACGGCACGCGACTTGCCGAACCTGCCAAAGCTATTGATATGCCCGCAAAGACACCTGTAACCAGCACATCGTATCTATGGGTGTTATTCGATTGCTTGGCAAAATATGCCAATCCTGCACAAATTAACAAGCCAATGAAGCCCGGCAAATAATGTGCCGATACCATCCGCCAAGAACCGTTCCAGCGCATATCGGTCGCCATATACCACATGAAAACCAGGCCAGCGATGAGTATCATAAGATAGACCAAGGCCGGTGGTTCAAAACTTTTCAGATATTGCGGCCCGCCAAGCGATAGCAATGTGAGACACACGGCAACAAAGCTGCACGCCAGAATAATTTGCAGTGGTAACAAATTTTGTTGGCCGCCGGGTCCGTCAATTGAAAAGGCCACCACATATAAAAGCCAAAACACCAAGGCTGCGCTAAGCAATTGCGCTGTATAACGGCTGGAAAGCCACCATGCTCCCGCCGCACCAACCAACCAGTAGAAAATATAGCTATATTCCATGGTCTTGCGACTGCCGAACAATTCGAAGTCCATGACGGACCAAAGCGTAATGAGCACCACATAAAAAGCAAGCGCGGGAACAGAGCGTGTTGCCAATGCTGCAAAGCCTGTTCCAACTGCCCAAAGCCAAACAGCGTCTTTGGGCGATCCTTGTATATGATAGATTTGACCAATCAACATGATCGACGCCCCAAACATCGCACATGCCAGCATCACAAACAATTGTGCGGGCCATTCCTGTTTTCGAGATTTGAAGAAGACTGAAGCGCCCCAGCTGGCCCACAAAGCAGCAAATAAAAGACCAACACGTGCTAAAGAGCTCATCTTGTCCCAATTAGCGCCTACAAAGGTCATGACACCAAATGCAAGGCAGATGACACCAAGCAACATGGTGATCCAAGTGAAAGATCGTGCTTTCCCCGATGTTGAAACGTCATCACGCAGTGTTTTGGCAAGCGATGCTTCTATCAATCCACGTTGCTGCCAGCCTTCTAATGCCGATAATACAGCATTCTTTCGATTCCAAATCACTTTATCATCCCCAATTCAACATCATGGCACGTGTATGAGTCGTTTTTCGAAACAAGTTACATCCTAGAGATATTTTTAAGCTTAGCAATTTCCCTAAATTTGATCAGAATTTGTCTAGAGAGATTCGTTTTGGCCTGAAGCATTGCAAAAAACTCATTCCAGAAGATTGATTTTTAAGGAAAATGCCCCTTCGAATCGTTGTTTAGGGTTCGAAGAAGAGGTTATTTTTACGATTTTCGATAATTTTAGCTCTCAAAAGATCCCACAAAATGCCTCCAAAGGGTTGCCAAATCCCCGATTTTTAACCAACTGATAACGAATAAGGCAGGAAATGCCGCGTTGTGGCATTTCTTGTGGCAAGATTATGCCGCATTGCAGCAAACGCATAGCACTATTGCGCTTTTGGCACTGGTATTACGTATACGTCAAAGCTATATCTACTTCATCAAACAACGCAGAGAGTAGTTCGCCGAAACGAAAATGTTTCTCCAGACCAAATCGAGCACAACAAAAACCAGAAGAAGGAATATAAAGATGAACGTCATCGGAACATTCAAAAACTGGCGCTCTTACCGTCGCACTGTCACGGAACTTGGCGCTCTTTCAAACCGCGAATTGGACGATCTAGGCATCAACCGCTCAGAGATCCCATTCATAGCCAGACGCGCTCGCTAATAGCGAGTAATAATTTCCAGACCTTCTCCTCCTCCCATAGGTCTGGAATTAAGGTCCGCTAAAGCCTCCTCTCCTCCCAGGGAATGGCGTAGGACCAAATCAAAGCGCCCACTGCACCTCCTCCCGCAGTGGGCGTTTTTGTATCTGCAATCAAATGTAATGCGATGTTATCGAAATTTTTGAAACTCTGGGGACGTTCGGTTCGTTGGACCCAAACTCATTCAATTCAAAGGGCGCACTTCATGAAACTCAATACAATTCTTTTCTCAGCATTATTGTTAGCCACATCTGGATCAGGCGCATTCGCCGAACGGCTGGACCAAAAGGAAATCGTTGATTTCATTGGTGGTAAAAAGGTTCTTTTGGCAACTGGCTACGGCATTGAATTCCCGATGTATTATCGCGCCAACGGCTCTGTAACCGGCGATGGCGAAGGTACAACTCTAGGAAAGTTTTTCGCACCAAAGGAAACTGGCAGATGGTGGGTTGATGGCAGTCAAATGTGCCAGCAGTTTCCAACATGGTATGATGGAAAGCCCCTGTGTTTTGAATTGAAGCGCACCGGCGACACAACCATGATCTGGTATCGCGAAGACGGAAAAAAAGGAACTGCCCGCATTTCTGGCTAGTTACGATAAATCTTTGAACCAAAAAGCCGCATTTAATGCGGCTTTTTTTATGCGCTTCGGTTATTTCTTGAAGTTAGACCGCCTTCCCCCTATTCATAAACAAAAGCACTAATTTGAAACGGAAATTCATGACTCAAAAACTACATATCATTGGTGGCGGCCTAGCAGGCTCTGAGGCCGCTTGGCAGGCAGCGGAAATGGGCGTGAAGGTCGTCATGCATGAAATGCGGGGCGTAAGAGGCACCGATGCGCACCAAACGGATCACCTTGCTGAATTGGTATGTTCAAACTCCTTTCGCTCTGATGACGCGGAAACAAATGCTGTAGGCGTGTTACATGCGGAAATGCGCTTGGCGGATTCTCTGATCATGCGTTGCGGTGATAAGCACCAAGTGCCAGCAGGAAGCGCACTTGCTGTTGACCGCGATGGCTTTAGCGCTGCCGTTACACAGGAAATCCATAATCATCCTAATATCGAAGTGATCCGCGAAGAAGTCACAGGATTGCCGCCTAAGGAATGGGGCCCAACCATTATTGCAACTGGACCTTTAACAGCGCCTTCATTGGCAGAGGAAATCGCAAAAGCGACTGGTGCAGACTCATTGGCATTCTTCGATGCGATTGCGCCTATTGTTCATTTCGAATCCATCGACTTCAAAAAAGCATGGTTTCAATCCCGCTATGATAAAGTGGGTCCGGGCGGCACAGGCAAGGATTATATCAACTGCCCCATGAATGAAGAGCAGTATAATGCGTTCATGGATGCGCTTTTGGAAGGTGAAAAAGTAGAATTCAAGCAATGGGAAAATGTGCCCTATTTTGATGGCTGCCTTCCTATCGAAGTTATGGCCGAGCGCGGGCGTGAAACATTGCGTCACGGGCCGATGAAGCCAATGGGCTTAACCAATGAACATGATCCGGAAAACAAACCTTACGCAGTCGTGCAACTACGCCAGGACAATGCTCTTGGCACTTTGTATAATATGGTCGGTTTTCAAACCAAGTTGAAATATGGAGAGCAGACCAGGATCTTCAAAACCATTCCAGCACTGGAGAATGCCGAGTTCGCAAGACTAGGTGGCTTGCACCGGAATACTTATCTCAACTCACCTCAACTCTTAGATGAGAAATTGTCCTTAAAAGGTTATAATCATATACGTTTTGCCGGTCAAATTACCGGCTGCGAGGGATATATTGAAAGCGCATCTATAGGCATTCTGGCAGCCAGGTTTGCGGCTTCTGAAATACTAGGCAAGTCTATCGAAATTCCTCCTATTACGACGGTAATGGGCGCCCTGCTCCATCACATCACCACTGGCCATGTATCTTATGATGAAGATGGCACTAGCAATGAAAAGAACCGCCGATCATTCCAGCCTATGAATGTGAATTTTGGTCTGTTTCCGCCTATTGACAAAACCCAATTGAAAAAACCGGAAGGTCAAAAACGCTGGCGCGGCAAAGAAAAGCAGACTGCGAAGAAACGCGTATATTCAGCGCGCGCTTTGGAGCATTTCAAACAATGGCTCGACGGCCAAGAAACCCTTCAAGCTGCGGAGTAAGACCTTTTATGGAATCGACATTCTTCAAAATCGAGATAGACGGACCTGTTGGTATTCTAACCATGAACCGACCTGAAAAAGCCAACGGCATGTCTCCAGATTTTTGGAAGGATTTGCCACGTTTGGTTCGAGAATTGGACGCTGATCCAAAAATTCGCGCATTGGTTTTGGCTGGCGAAGGAAAACATTTTACCGGCGGAATGGACCTATCGAGTTTCAACGATATAGCCGAAGTGACAAAGGGAGAGCCGGCACGGGCGGCCTATGCCCTTCGCAAGGTTATTTTAAAACTTCAAGACAGCTTCAACGCACTTGAAGAAGCCAGATTCCCAGTGATTGCTGCTATTCAAGGCGCATGCCTTGGTGCTGGCATCGATATGACATCAGCTTGTGATATCCGCCTGTGCAGCAAAGATGCATATTTTGGCATTGAAGAGATACATATCGGTATGACCGCAGATGTTGGCACTCTTCAGCGCCTGCCCAAGCTAATTGCGCCGGGCATTGTTAAAGAACTCACCTATACAGGACGGCGCTTTTCCCCAGAAGAAGCCTTGTCTTGGGGCTTTGTGAACAGCATTCAAAGCGATCACGCATCAACATTAGCTGCAGCAAGGGAATTGGCGCACCTAATTGCTGTCAAGTCACCCATTGCTATTTCTGGCGCCAAAAAAGCCTTGGACTATGCCCGTGATCACTCAGTTACAGACGGCCTTGATCAGATAGCCACTTGGAACGCAGCTATGTTGCGTCCCGAGGAGCTTATGACAGCCCTTCAGGCCAAAATGGCCAAGAAGGAAGCTGTGTTTGCCGATCTAATAGCTGGATAATATCAAGACTTATCGCATAACCATGACATTGCATTTGGCATGGCGCACGACACGGGCCGCAGTTGACCCTATAAGATAATCCTGCCAACCAGGTTTGTGCGACGCAATGACAATGGCATCAACCTTTTGCTCTTCCGCAAGGTTGAGAATGGCAGATGCCGCATGGCCCTCACCGATTTCCGTTGTCACTTTGCCTGACAATCCCTTCGCGATTTCATCCAATTTGGTTCTTGATCGTTCAATCGTTTCGCCAACAAAATTAACCGGAATTTCTGCTTGGACGTAAGCCGGGATTGTTTCGACCGCGTTCATAAGGATTATCTCACCATCAGGTGATAGCATTCTCGCGGCTGCAACCATGGCATCGACGCGCTCAAGATGACTAATATCGATAGGCACCAAAACTTTCTTATACATCACAGTCCTCCTTGGGTTGAGACTGTCATGATAGAACCACGGTTTGTTGTTTGAAGCTTTGCGCTAGATCAAACGGTAACTCGAATTATTTAGAGGGCAACTCCGGCAAACCAGCCATGCCTGACGTGTCTGGGTTTAGAGCTACATATTCAGCCTTAAGCGCAGCAGAATCCTTCCGCGAGCCATCATGGCTCCACCCGGGCGGCATATAGATATATCTAAGACGATCCATGATTGACAAACCGGGCTTTAAAACGTCTTGCCAAAGCGCTATCCATTCATGAAACGCAACTTTGATGGGGTTAAACGTCCCAATATTCTTGACAATCCCGTAGCGTGGTTGGTCCTCAGGCAATTCCTCAACAAATGTTCCAAACATTCTATCCCAGATGATCAATGTTCCTGCATAATTAGCATCAAGGTAACGCGGATTAGTGGCATGGTGGACCCTATGATGGGACGGGGTGTTGAACAGAAATTCAATCGGCGCGGGCAATTTTCGAACAGTCTCAGTATGGATGAAGAATTGATAAACCAGATTGAAACCATAAACGAACGCCAAAAAGGCTGGATGGAACCCAAGCAATACTAGCGGAACCTGTAACAGCACCATGCCCGTAAAATGCCCTGTCCAACTTTGGCGCAAAGCAGTTGATAAATTGTAGTGTTGGCTGGAATGGTGATTGACGTGTTCTGCCCATACCCAACGCACTCTATGAGCAATCCTGTGATAACAATAATACCGCAAATCATCGATCAGAAACGCGATCACCCCAATCCACCAAAAAAACCCTAGATCGAAAAACTTGAACTGCCAAAACCACATCAAAATTCCATAGGAGATGAAGCCAAATAATATGCCTGCAACGACATTGCCGGTGCCCATCAGTAGACTGGTCAAAACATCATAAACCTCAAACTCGCCCACGGCTTTGAAAAAGCGCACAAAGATGATTTCAATGAAAATTGCAGCAATAAAAATTGGTATGGCCAATTGGGTGACCGCTGGAAAACTTGGAAGTTCGTTCATTGCAATTACCTTGTCTCTTCACGTTAAGCTGCTTCTGACAATTTCAGGTTTTCGAACAATTTTAGCGCCGCATCTTTTTGTTCATCGGTTTCGAATTGGAGGCTGATTTTTGGTAGCGTCAAATCTTTGAGATTGAGAACCAAATCGTTCGGATCATTGTTTGTGATTGAGCGGATTTCTCCAACACTCATAAGCCGAGCAACATGTTTGCTTCCCATCACATGAACCAATCCAAGATGATTAGCGGGTTCTTTTATTTCGATCAAAGCCTCGCATCCATTTTTGGTAATCATAACCTTAGAACCAAAAACCACGGATGGAAATTCGTTCAATAAGATCGCCTGGGCTTGAGAAGCAGTATTGATCAATCGCGGCGGCGTGTTGGCTACAAAACGCACAAGAACCACTGCAGATATTATTCCAACTAGAACCAAAGGCCCCAAAATCTCTAATGGCATAGTAATCCCACCGACTAATTATCGAAAGATGTCACAATCCAACTTTTACTGCAAATAGAGGATTAAAGTTAAACACCAAACATCGCGGCTTTCCATAGGGCCCATTGTAATTTCATCGAGGAAGGCCTTTGATCTTTGCCTTCAAGGACCAACGCGACGTCTTGAGTTTCAAGTTTTCTGATTTTTTCAGAACTGATAACTAGTGGTAAGAAAGCAGCCTGAGCTTTTTTCGGTAAGCATTTGATTGCGCGTCGAGCTTTGTTTAAATGTTCATTTGCAAAAACTAACTGAGCTTTAATGATCTCATTATGGGCAGCGGTATTTCCATAATACCATAAAGCTGCATTCAGCTCGTTTTTCTCCAACTCACGCATGGGGATGAAACAGCGTTGCCTACTTCGGTCATAAGGAAAACGCGCAAGCATTCGTTCCAAACCTGTCGCAACCCCGGCATGGCCGCAAGCATCAGCCAAGCTTGTATTTTCCTCCACACCACAAACCAGCGCCGTCATGTGATAGATGAAACTTTCGGTTTCTCCGAAATAGGCGTCCAGCGTATCCCTGTCTGGCATCGGATCATTGTACAGATCGAATACACGAGCATCCAGATATCGTACGAAACCATCAGATGAGAGTTTATACCTCGCAATCATTGCCAATAGCGCATTGGCCAAAGGGTTAGCATTAGCCTCGCCATCGCGTTCACCATTGATGACATCACGCCACCATTGCAGCCTGATCTGACCGGGCATCGCCTCTTGGACCAGAAATGAAATTCGCCCAATTTCGAAATGAAACGCCTGAAGAACAGCCGCAGCTTCCCTTTGCTCCTTGTTCACAAACAATAGGCTGGCATATAAAGGGGGATCATTCTCGCGCAGTAAATCCAGACAAAACTGGCTTTGATCGCTCATATCAAACAGCCAATAGTCCTGCTGCAACAGCGCGGTTTTCTGCAAGCAATATATTGAAGGTTCTCACCGCTGCGCCCGTCCCCATTGAATCAGCCTGAATCAATTTGTCTTTAAAGGCTGCACGAAGTTCTGAAGCAATGGGAACCAGATCCATGCCTGTCCCAAGAAGCAAAACTTCTATTGAATCAGCTTCCGCAATCAAAGCATCAAACGCGCTTAGTTTTAGATCCTCAGGGCTTGCAACATTCCATCCATAAATGCCTGATGGTAGACACAAAATACTGCCTCGATGGCTCATATCTGCAAAGCGAAAGCCACCATTGCCATAAGCATCAATTGGTGCACGGCCAGGAAAATGAGCATCGCGTATTTCGATCCCTTTCCCCATTTTGCTTAGTTCATTCAAGCTTGGACGCCCCATAGATCAATCCAATTGGATTGGCTGAGTATTGGCGGTCTTCTGCTTTTCTTTCTCAATATCGCTCATTTCTGCGCCAGCCACCTGACCGGGACGAAGATTGAACAAAATCAAAACGGGCGCAGCGATAAAGATCGATGAATACGTACCAACCAATATACCGAAGATCATGGCAAAGCTGAATGGCGCTAACACCTCACCGCCCAAGAAATACAAAGCGAACAAGGCAACCAAAGTAGTCGCAGATGTCAATATCGTTCGCGAAAGCGTGTCATTGATCGACTTATCCAATAGCTGCGGAATAGGCATTTTCTTGTATTTGCGCAGATTCTCCCTGATGCGGTCATAGACCACAACCGTATCGTTGAGCGAATAGCCGACAATGGTCAAAATGGCCGCAATAGAGGATAGCGAGAATTCCAACCGAAGGACCGCAAACATACCGATAGTCAAAAGAACATCGTGAACTGTTGCGATGACAGCGCCAACCGCAAACTGCCATTCGAATCTGAACCAGATATAGATCATAATGGCTAAAAGCGCCGCAATAACCGCTAACGTGCCTGTTTGAGCTAGTTCACCCGACACGGTTGGCCCAACAACCTCGACCCGACGGAAATCATAATCTTCGATCAATGCATCGCGAACAAGCGCTTCAACACTTTGTTCCGCATTATCAACGGTTCCCTGACTTTCCACCCGAACCAGAATTTCTTGCTGTGAGCCGAATTCCTGAACCTGCACATCACCAAGGTTCAGTTCACCAAGCCGCGAACGCACATCAGCGATATCAGCAACTGCAGACTTGGACTTCAACTCGACGAGTGTGCCGCCTTTGAAATCAATGCCGAAATTCAAACTGATAGCAAAGAACATGATGATCGATGCGACCATCGCCACAGCGCTAACTGGAAAAGAGAACTTGCGGTCAATCATAAATTTGATCGAGGTTTCTTCAGGAATAACGTCCAGCGGACGTTTTGGAATTTCTTTCGGCTTTTGGTAGCGAACCCATAGTGCCATCATCAAACGGCTAAAGGTGTAGGCTGTAAACACAGTGGTGATAATCCCGATTGCCAAAGTAACGGCAAATCCGCGAATGGGGCCTGAGCCAAGATAGAATAGAATGAATGCTGCAATAAGCGTGGTAACATTCGCATCCAAAATGGTGCCAAAAGCTGTTCTAAAACCAGCGTCAAACGACTGGATCAAGTTCCGTCCGTTTCGCCGCTCTTCTCGAATGCGCTCATAGATCAGAACGTTCGCATCAACAGCCATACCCATGGTCAACACAATACCAGCGATACCCGGCAAGGTTAGCGTTGCGCCAAGCAAGGACAAGATGCCGATGATCATGGCAATATTTGCAATCAAAGCAAGGTTAGCAAGCAGACCGAGAAAGCCATAAGCCAATATCATAAAGACAACCACGGCTACCGCACCAACCATAGAAGCAGTCTGACCAGCAGCAATTGAGTCAGCGCCAAGTCCTGGCCCAACTGTCCGTTCTTCGATGATGGTTAGTTTCGCTGGTAGTGCGCCTGCGCGTAGTAATACAGCCAAGTCATTCGCAGACTCAGGCGTGAAGCTACCAGAAATCTGACCAGAACCACCTAAGATCGGCTCACGAATGACGGGCGCTGAAAGCACTACATCATCCAAAACAATCGCGAACGGGCGGCCTACATTGGCTGTAGAAACCTGCCCAAAACGTGTTGCGCCTTTTGTATTAAAACGGAACGAAACAATAGCCTCATTCGTGCGCTGATCAAAACCGGATTGGGCGTCGACCAAATCTTCACCACTCACAATGGCACGGCTTTCAACCAACCACGGCACTGGCGGATCGGTGTCTTCGAATAAAACTTTAGTCCCTGCTGGTGGACGGGATTGAAGCGCATCGGCAGCGGTCATTTCGGATGAAACAAGATGAAACGATAGCTTAGCCGTCTGACCCAAAATATCTTTCAAACGGGTCGGATCGTCTAGACCAGGAAATTGCACCAATATCCGGTCATTGCCTTGCCGTTGAACGATAGGCTCATTGGTACCAAGCTCATTGATACGTTTGCCAATAACCTGAATAGATTGGGTGACCGCACTAGACATAGCATTATCGATGCCCTGATTGTTCAGGGTCAGACGGATCAAGCCAGTTTCTGGCTCGCTCATGTCAACTTCTTGCACACTGCCCTGCCCGAACAAACCGGCATTGATTGGAAGTGTCAGCTCACCCAGCTTTTCCTTCGCAAGCTCTAGTTGTCCGTTGTCACGAAGGCGAACATCTATGCCATTGATGCCTTGTGGTTTGGAAAAACGATAACCAATTTTTTCTGCCCGCAGTATACGCCGAGCATCATCTTCCAACGTTTCAGAGCGCTCATCTATCATTGACGCGCGATCAACCTGCATGAGCAAATGAACACCACCCTGCAAATCCAGACCCAAAGTCATCTGGGACTTAGGCATCCAATCCGGCAACATCTCCAATGTTGATTTGGACAGCAAGTTTGGTGCGGCATAAACCAGACCAAGCAACACTGCGAATAGAATTGATAGGATTTTCCAACGGGAGAAATAGAGCATGATTGCTTTCCAACAGACTGCAACAGGTTTTAATCAGGCATGATGCCTTGGCAGCATTTTTTTATCAAAAACGAGACGGTGGACAGATTAATCTATCCACCTCAATTCGTTTTACTTTGCAGGTTCACCTTTGACCCGCACTTCAGCCACCATCGCGCGCATAACTTTAACTTTTACATCTTTTGCAATTTCGACTTCCAACTCATGGTCATCAATGACCTTGGTAACTTTGGCAACAACACCGCCGCCTGTAACGACCGTATCATTGCGGCGAATATTGTTCAGCATTTCAGTTCTTTTTACTGCAGCCTGTCTTTGCGGACGGATAAGCAAAAAGTAAAAAATGATGAACATCAAAATGAATGGCAGGATGCTCATAATGAGATCACCACTACCGCCTGCAGTCTGGGCATATGCCGGGGTCACAAACATGAACCGGTCTCCAATAAAAGTGTCAAAATCTAAAACAGTATCCGTGAAAATCACCACGCATTACCGTCTCTGTGAAAGTTGCCGGAATATAGCCATCTTGAAGCGGATTGCAAACCAAACCAGTCAACGAATTGTATGGAACAGATAAGCACAAAACTGCGAACCACAACCAATTTTCAGGGAAAACCTCAAAAAACTTGTGCTTTGCTTTAAGTTGTCCTGTTGCCATGATAAAGCGCTTCTCAAAACTCTGGTAATTTAAGCCAATTCACAGGATACATTTTCGCAATGCCCACCAAGAATGACGACCTGATTGTAACGCTGAATAAGAAAATCGACCGCTTGATTGCTGCCGTCGAAGGACTGGCCGATACGGGGCCGCAAGCCAAGATTGATCTGGATTTGGCCGAAGCCTTTGTCTGGAACCCCGAAAATCTGGCTTTAATGCCCGTGAAGAAGGTCAACCGCATTGATATGCCTTTGTTGAAAGGGATTGATCAGGTTCGTGACATTCTAATCGAAAACACCAGACGCTTTGCAGCAGGAAAACCAGCAAATAATGTTTTGTTGTGGGGCGCACGCGGCATGGGAAAATCTTCCCTAGTCAAAGCCGCACAAGCTTATGTCAATCAAGATCAAGGCAAGCAGAACAATCTCAAATTAATCGAGATACACCGCGAAGACATTGATAGCCTTCCGATACTACTCAACCATTTGCGAGAGAAAGTCGAACGAGTGATTCTCTTTTGTGATGATCTATCCTTCGACCATGACGACAGTTCTTACAAATCGCTGAAAGCTGCGCTCGATGGCGGTGTCGAGGGCCGTCCTGATAGTGTGATTTTTTATGCTACTTCCAACCGTCGCCATCTTTTACCGCGCGATATGATGGAAAATGAGCGCTCGACCGCGATTAATCCGTCAGAAGCTGTGGAGGAAAAAGTGTCCTTGTCAGATCGCTTTGGTCTTTGGCTTGGTTTTCACAAATGCAGCCAGGATGAATATCTTGAAATGGTATTTGGATATGCCGATCATTTCCAATTGCCATATGATCGAGACAAAATGCGTCATGAAGCCCTAGAATGGTCAACAACCAGAGGTGCGCGCTCTGGGCGTGTCGCTTGGCAATTCATTCAGGATTTGGCTGGGCGACTAGACGCCACAATATAAACGGCCCACATGCAGCATCGCGATGCGGGCCATTTTTATTGATATCACTCAGTAGGACTTAACCACCGAGATATTTGATCGGGTTTACCGGTTTAGAATCCTTGCGAACTTCAAAATGCAACATTGGAGATGTCGCTGAGCCAGTTCTGCCAGAAACAGCAATAACTTGTCCGCGGGTGACCTGCGTATTTTTCGCAACACTGTTGGATTTGTTATGAGCATAGGCCGTAACCAGCCCACCAGCATGGCGGATCAATACAAGATTACCAAAATTCTCAAGATCACTACCAGAATAGATAACCACACCGTTTTCTGCAGCTTTTACAGCGGTACCTTCTGGAACTGAAATATCAATACCGTCATTCGGTTGGCCATTCTTGCTTGCGCCAAATGCAGTAACAACCTTACCACTCACAGGCCAGCGCAATACGTCAATACCCGTAGCAGCTGGCGCCTTTGTATCAACAGAATTGGTAACGGTCTTGTCTACAGTCGGCTTCACATATTTTTGAGGTGCTTCGGCAACTTTTGACGAGGTAGTCGCTTTAGCAACCTGAGTTGCTGCAGCCGTACCCGGAATTTTCAGCGATTGTCCAATGCGAATATTGCTGTTCTGAAGGCCATTCACTTGCATAAGAGACGATGTGCCCACATTGTATCTTGAAGCGATTTTCGACAGTGAATCACCTGAAACAACCGTGTAACTTCCAGATGAAGAGCCAACAGATCCTGTCACAATCGAATAATCAGGAACACTTTCCTGAGATCCATCTTCAGTCCAAGGCTTAGGCTTTGCCCGAGGTTGAACAATCGTATTGGACGGCTGAGCATTATTCGTGTTCAACGCAGCCATTTGTTGCGGACTTTTCGTCGGCACAGCAACATTGTTTGGATCTGCTTGACCAAGATTACCGCGATAGGCGCTTGCTGCCTTGGTACCAGGATTATTATCAGGTGCAGAGATTGGCGCGTTCTGAGAGTAAATATAGGTTGGAATGACAACCTGTTGACCAACTCTCACGCTAGATGCATCCTGAATGTTATTCACACGCATGATCTCTTTGACAGGAACCCCATAGCGTTTTGAAACGTTGTAAAGCGTCTCGCCAGATTGGATGTTGATTGCAGTACCACCTGCACCAGTCCAGCCACCTACCCGATTAGATGCAGCGGCGGCAACAGCCGGAGCTGCAGCAACTAGAGGCTTAGGCGTGGCAATTGCGCTTTGAACATTGGAAATGGCACCAGTTTTAATGGGATCAACAACCGAACGAGCGCTTGGAAGCGCTTGAGATGTTACCGTTGGCTTTGGCAATGCTTGCCTTACAACACCGGAATCATAATTTGGCGTAGGCGTATAGGTTGGTTGATTATTAGAATATGCATTTTGCGAAACAGGCTGATTGTAAGTCTGACTAGCCACATGGTCCGGCAATGCTGAACGCTGTGATACAGCGCCAAGCGGTGTAGGATTGGGGCTAGATGTGCCAATTGAGGCCGTAGTCATCCGGTCCACATTATCAGGATAAGCGTTGTTCGCCTGCTGCGCCTGTGACTGAGGCAGAGCTGCATACAGATTGCGGTCAAATCTGGTAAAGTCAGAACTGCAACCAGTAGCGAAGCCCGCCATGATTCCGATGAAAGCTACCTGCGACAGGCAACGTAGTCCATTGTTCGATACTAGAGAACGCATTACAAAATACTCACGCGATACATTAAATTCAGGATTTCATTAAACCCCGTTAATCTTACCGCAGAGTTAAAATTTCAAATTTTATTGATTTTTATAACGTTACGTCATTCATTTTTGCATTGAAATGATCAAAAACAGTTCAAATCAGCTTTTTGAACATAATATGGGCGTCGACCATTCCTTTCGACGCATGTCTAAAAACACCAGGCAATGTGCCGATGATGTCAAAGCCAAGCCGTTTCCAAAGATCTACGGCGCCCGTATTGGTTGCTACCACGTAATTGAATTGCATTGCATGAAAATCCAGCCTTTTGGCTTCTTGCTGCGAATGTTCGCACATTTGGGAGGCGACGCCTTTTCCTCTTGCCGCAGGTGAAACGATATAACCACAGTTGCAAACATGTGCACCGCGCCCCGTTACATTTGCTTTCAGCATATAGGTTCCGAGGGTATTTCCACTTTCGTCTTCAGCAACATAAACATTGTTGGAAGAACCAAACCAATATTCCCTGCCTTGATCACTGGTGCAATTCTCGTGCGGATAGGTTTCACCAGCCGCAAAAACGGGCTCAATAATTGACCAGCAGTTTTCCCAGTCTTCATCTTCTGCTTTTCGAATAATCACAGACATCAGATTGCTTTCGCCAATCCAGCCTTCAAGGGCTGCATGCGAACGTCAAACATTTCTTCAACTTGAAACCGCGAACCAATTTTTACAAGTTTCGTCATTTTTTGCGCCCCATCACCAGGCCCAATAGGAGCGACTATAATTCCGTTTGAAGCAACTTGATCAATCAGGTGTTTTGGAATTTCTGGGATTGCCCCATTGATAATAATCCTGTCGAACAAAGCATTCGGCAATCCATCACGGCCATCTGCATGGGTTACCAATACATTGGTAATCTTGAGCGTATCGAGCCGCATCCGAGCTTTTTCGACAAGTGTTCGGAACCTATCTACAGAAGTGACCTTTAATCCCAAATGAGACAACAACGCCGCCTGATATCCAGAACCGGTCCCAACTTCAAGCACGCGGTCTTTCGACGTGACATCCAAGGCCAGAAGGCATCTGGCCACCTGATCGGCTGACGTCATAATCTGTCCGCACTCTATTGGAAACGCACCACGTGCATAACTATCATCAAGAAAAATGATGGGAACAAAGTTTTGGCGTGGAATGGCCTCAAAGGCACGGAACAATCTTTGCTCCATGATGCCGGCCTGACGTAGTCTAAGCAGTAAGCTAGCAACGGCTTCTCTTTTATCGGTTGGCACTGGACCCCCTAAAAACAAAATCCGGTTTCGTGGTATTAATCATTTTAATCCAGATTTAAAACTTACTACGTAGCGTTTCTGCGAAAACTTCATCAGTTAAATCCAATTTTAACGGCGTGATGGAAATACGTTTTTCGTCAAGTGCCCGAATATCGGTTCCCTTGTCCGCATTGTCACGCTCACGCCCAAACCGAAGCCAGTAATATGGGAAACCCCGCCCGTCATGGCGTTTTTCCATGAACAGTCCGTGTGTAAACGTTCCCTGCCTTGTAATCTCAATTCCGTCCACTTCATCGGGCGAACAGTTTGGAAAATTTACATTCATGCAGGTGCGTTTTGGAAAATCTGTTTCCATCAACGAACTAATAATCTCAGGCGCATGTGCTTCGACAGTTTCCCACTTCACGGCCCGCAACCCGTCATGCCAATCATAGGCCTGGGAAAGCGCAATAGAACGAATACCGAGCATCGTTCCTTCGATCGCACCAGCGACGGTCCCAGAATAAGTAACGTCATCGGCTATGTTTTGACCTGAGTTTACACCAGACAAGATCAAGTCTGGCGCTTCTGGCATGATCTCGCGCACTGCCATGATCACGCAATCAGTCGGCGTACCCTTTAATGCAAACTGCCTATCGCTTATTTTGCGAAGGCGAAGAGGCTCTGACAAGGTAAGCGAATGGGCAAGACCTGACTGATCAGTTTCAGGCGCGCAAACCCAAATATCACTTGTGAATTTTTCTGCAATTCTGATCGCTGATTGAAGGCCTGCAGCATGAATGCCATCGTCGTTGGTTATCAAAATCCGCATTATGCTTTTCCACTAATTACAGTTTTTCCGCCCATCAACGGAACGAGAACAACAGGCACACGAATGGTTCCATCTGCTTGCTGATAGTTTTCCAGCACCGCAATCAACATGCGACCGACTGCGACGCCTGAGCCGTTCAGTGTGTGAACATGGCTGATCGTTTTGCCATCTTCTTCACGATACCGCGCATTCATCCGCCGTCCTTGGAAATCGCCACAAACTGAACAGCTTGAGATTTCCCGATAAGCTTCCTGACCTGGCAACCAGACTTCGATGTCGTATGTCTTGCGCGCGCCAAAACCCATATCGCCTGTGCAAAGCGTTATCACACGGTAATGCAGACCAAGCAATTGAAGCGTTTTTTCGGCGCAACCAAGCATCCGCTCCAATTCTTCGATGGAACCTTCCTTGCCCGTAATGGAAACTAGTTCGACTTTGTTAAACTGATGCTGGCGCAACATGCCGCGTGTATCGCGTCCTGCAGAACCCGCTTCAGAACGGAAACAATAAGTCAGTGCGGTCATACGAACTGGTAGATCTTTTTTATCCAAAATTTCGTCGCGAACCATATTAGTCAGTGGAACTTCAGCAGTTGGGATGAGCCAACGATCATCAGTTGTTTTGAACAAATCCTCAGCAAATTTTGGCAATTGGCCAGTGCCATACATCGTCGCATCATTGACCAGCAATGGCGGTTGCACTTCCAGATATCCATGCTCCTCTGTATGAAGATTGAGCATGAACTGACCCAATGCCCGCTCTAGCCGAGCAATATCGCCTTTAAGCACAACAAACCGCGCTCCTGATAACTTAGCCGCGCGATCAAAGTCCATGTCATCGCCGATTGCTTCGATCTCAAAATGTTCTTTGGCTTCAAAACCCAAATTCGGTTTTTCGCCATGTTCGCGATACAAGACATTGCCGCTTTCGTCAGCGCCTTCCGGCACATCATCTAAAGGCAGGTTTGGCGTCGTGCTCAAAATGGTTTTGATTTCTTCGTTCAGCGTCCGCTCAATGGCTTCCGCTTCGCTCAAAAACACCTTCAACGCGCCAACTTCAGCCTTCAACGTTTCAGCAACATCTGCTTTGCCCTGCCCCATGGCTTGGCCAATTTCTTTGGATGCAGCATTGCGGCGCTGCTGTGCATCTTGAACTTTACCCACATGAGCGCGGCGTTTTTCATCCAACTCGATCAGCTTGGCTGATAATGGGGAAACGCCGCGGCGAGCAAGACCTTGGTCAAAAGCTTCGGGATTATCTCGGATCCACTTGATGTCAAACATTCCAGGCCTCAAATACAAATATCATTGCGGCAAGAGAACCAAAAGGAATCCCTGCCCTATCTTCATTCATCGTGTAAACGGATGATCAGTCGGTGGCAATATCTGTCGAGGACGATGCTTCTTCTTCGCGCTCTTCTTTGCGGCGTTTTTCAATAATTCGAACGCAATAGATTGAAATTTCATAGAGAAGCAATGCTGGAACGGCCAAACCAATCTGACTAACAGGATCAGGCGGCGTCAAAACTGCCGCAGCAACAAAGGTAACCAAAACGGCATATTTGCGTTTATCTTTGAGCCATTTTGAATTTGTCATCCCTGCCTTTGCTAAAAGCGTAATGACCACCGGCAACTGGAAAACCAAACCGAACGCAAAAATTAGCGTCATGATTAGGCTAAGATAGCTTCCAACGGCCTGCAAGTTTTCAATCTCTGCCAAGCCTTCTCCACCTGACTGCTGCATGGAAAGAAAGAAACTGGTCGCCAACGGCATGATCAAAAAGAATACAAGGCAAGCGCCGATTAGAAATAAAATCGGCGTTGCAATGAGAAACGGCAGAAACGCGCCGCGTTCGTTTTTATAGAGGCCGGGAGCGACAAACTTATAAATCTGCGTGGCAATCACGGGAAAGGATATGAACATCGCCCCGAAGAAAGCGATCTTGATTTCAACGAAAAACTTTTCTTGCAGTGCCGTAAAGATGAACTTCACGTCAGTTGTGCCGGCGCCCTGTTGATAGGGAATAACAAGAATATTGAAAATCTTGTCGGCAAAGATGAAACAGATAACAAAAAATACAGCGATTGCCACCAAAGACCACATCAGCCTCTGACGCAACTCAATCAAGTGCTCCATCAAAGGCGCGCTTGAAGCATCGATATCTGTGTCGTCGCTCATGCTTTCTTACCTGCAGCTGGTTTCTTTTTGGCAGGTTTGCCGATTTTAGCCGTGGCTTTTGCAACTGGTTTGGAAGCGGGTTTTTTGATCGGGTTTTTGGCAGCGGATGCAGCTTTGCCCGGTTTATTCGCAGCCACCTCTGTTTTTCCGGTGAAAAATTCAGGCGTATTTGGTTCCGGCTTGGTCGCCTCAGCAGGTTTCTTGGCTGCGGCAGGATCAGGCAGCTTTGCATCCGCAGGTGCTGTCTTAGTTGGCAACACAGATGCGTCCATCTGCTCTTTGACCTGCTTCTTAAACGCTTCAGTTGAGCTTTTAATATCCTCAAGCGGCTTGAACGATTTTCCAGTTGCAATCTTCTTTACATCTTCAAGATCGGCCTCTTTAACCGCGTCATCAAACTGCTTTTGAAAATCACCGGCCATTTTGCGAACGCCGCTCATGGCTTTACCAAAAGCACGCAGCATTTGCGGCAGGTCTTTGGGTCCCACCACAACGATTGCCACTACAGCGACAACCAACATTTCTGTCCAGCCAATATCAAACAAGGATTATTCCAATACACAAAGAGCAGGCCGAAAAACTATCGGCCCGATGCGAATGCCGCTCCCAAACACAGGAAGTTAGCTGGTTTTGGTTTTTTCTTTGATATCTTCGACCGTCTCAGACGCGTTTTGATCGATTGTCTTAGCGACATCTGTCTCTTCGTCTTTAAGGCCTTTTTTGAAGGAATTAATGCCCTTGGCAACATCACCCATCAAATCAGAAATTTTGCCGCGTCCAAACAACAAGACCACAACAACGGCAACAATAACAATCTGCCAAACACCAATCTGTCCCATTACTCACTCCATAATTTTGTGGGTTACGTTGCACGAAACCCAATCTGTCCATTACGCTCATTATAGCGCTGTCTCATACTCTACTGCAAGCAGGTAACAGCACTCAATTCTAATATGGTCAACGGCTTTAGTCTTAGATGGTGATGAATCAAAGGGATTTCACCCTTTGGCAATAAATTAATTTTCAACTCACCAGTCAAACCGAAGTCCACAATGCATTTTTTATAACCCACTGGCGCTAGTTTTGCTCCGTCTTGAAGATCATAACCCTGTCTTTTTGCGCAGATATTTCCATCCATTGGGTTTTCTGGGGCAAAGTATCATTCGCCAATTTCAAATTGATCACCAAATTATCTCCCGGAATGACAGCTTTTACCAACTCAACACTACCAACCATCCGCCTTGAAATTGCAAATGCTTGATGAAACTGCTCATCGCCAGTTTCATTCAACGCATTATTCGATTTGAACTTCACCCTGCCAATGCCATCGGCATTGCCAACCTCAACTCTAAAATCAGTTGGCCTGACACAAACGCTGAAAGTTTCACCAACCGTGGCATTTTCATACTCTTGTGGAAGATCGAAATCCCCGATGATCGAACAAATTTTTCTGCCGTCAAAAATTCCGTCAAAACTGTTCAGCTCAGTAAAAAACTGAGCTGAAAACAGCGAATTCGGGCGCGAATACAAATCATCACAGGTACCGACTTGAATAAGTTCTCCATCGCGCATCAAAACAATGCGGTCCCCGATTTTCAGGGCCTCTTCAGGATCATGGGTAACGATGAGAACCGTTGAACGGGTTTCACGCAACAAAGAAAGGGTTTCATCTCGAACATTTTCCCTCAAACGCGCATCCAAACCGGAAAACGGCTCATCCATCAACAAGATGCCAGGCTTCGGCGCCAGTGCCCTGGCCAATGCTACCCGTTGCTGCTCTCCACCAGATAAATTATTTGGGTAAAGCTCGGCAGATTTTCTCAGGCCCACAGTTTCCAACATCCTAAGAGCATGCTCGGTGCGCTCGCTGCGATTAAGCTGGGTCAATCCGAACTCCACATTTTTACATATGTTCATATGTGGGAACAAAGCAAAGTCTTGGAACACCAATCCGACACCGCGTTTTTCCGGCGCAATGAGGCCTTTGGGGTTGGACACTTCTTGATTATTTATGAAAATGCTACCCGATGAAAGGTTTGCCAGACCAGCCGCAAGGCGCAGCAAAGTGGTTTTTCCCGATCCAGATGGTCCAAGCAAACAAACAACTTCACCCGGTGCAATGTCCAAACTGACATTTTTCAATGTTTGCTTTTCGCCGTAGTGATGGGAAACATCCTGAAAGCGAATATTTGAAGCAATTGTAACGCCAGGGCGGTAACGGCGGAGTTTTGCCGTCTTATCGCGAGGCGTTATCATTTGATCGCCATTTTTCGGAATTTCTTTTGAAAACACCGTCATAGAAAACACGCACCATATTCGGGTTTAAACCCTAAACAAACAAAAGCCGAAAGGATTAGCTATTCCCCCGTCTCTATCATCTAGAAAAGCCAGAACCTAGTTTTTTATTGGATTTTGATTAATCTCAGTTTTTCTTGCTGAGAATACGGTCGTCGTCCGGGAATATTTCAGCGGCCATTAGTCCCTTAGGACCGCTCCCAAATCGCACCAGCACCATTTGCCCTGGGCGTAATTCTGCCAAGCCAAAACGACGAAGCGTTTCCATATGGACGAATATATCTTTGCCGTCTTTAACAACAAAGCCATAACCCTTGGTACGATTGAACCATTTTACGAGAACGCGTTCCAATCCGCTTTCAGGTTCTACTGAAACATGGGTGCGTTGCTCATCCGCAGGGTCTGGCTGCACTGCGGTTGAATCGTCCATCGATAAAACGCGTAAAGCTTGCCATCCGCGATTGCCTTGAACAGCTTCGCAAACAATCCGCGAGCCTTCCAAAACAGTGTTGAAACCATCTTTTCTAAGGCAAGTAACATGAAGCAGAACATCGGGCATAGGTTCATCAGGAACGATAAAGCCAAATCCTTTTGATACATCAAACCACTTTATAGCGCCGGAAACTAGGACTACTTCGCTTGACACATCGCCTGCAGAAGCATCGACAACCGAAGACCCGGAAGTTTTTGCTTCCGTTCCAATAGTACCACGCCCGGATTGAACCGGTGATATTGGTTTGGCCCCCATGCCGCCCGGACCCTCTCCTCGCAATGCGCGGCCCCACTTATTTACGCGCGCAATCATTGATTCCTTTTTCATAGTAGCATTGCCACACAGTGTTGCAGCAAGTGTTTCTTTCGAAAAAACCAAGTTTTTATGGATCTTTACATGTTAATGAAGTTCAACTGTATGTTTTTGATGAAAAAACAGGCAAATATCGACGTGTTCCCATGTGTGACAAAATACACAGTAACCAGTCAAGTAGGGTACTATCTTCTAATCATCGGCCCTGAACCAAAGGCAAACCGACAGATTGCTGCTTAGGTCTCCAATCCTAATCACAGTCAAACAAAACCCCGGAACGTTCCTCCCCGTTCCGGGGTCTTTTTATTGAATTCTAACTTAATGCTCTTTCCCGCCCATCATCATGGCAGAAAGAATGTTCGAATAATCATCTGTCCACGGGGCAACCTGATCTGGCTTTATCAATTCCAAGTTTGGATCATTTGCCAAATCTCCAAGTTCCTCATCGTTTTTCGTAATAAACGCCACCGTACTTTTCAATTTCATAGTTTCCTTTGGAAAATCGTCGCCAGTGACAGAGCCCACACGAGCTTGCAGGCCCAATTCCTTGGAATTTGCAGCAAGCACTGGCGCCAAATCCATGTGCCTATTTGATATATGCATAACAAGCAGACCGTCACTCTTCATTTTACTGCGATAAAGCTGCATTGCCTCTACCGTCAAAAGGTGAACTGGAATTGAGTCTGATGAAAACGCATCAATGATCAGCAGATCGTATTTCTTGTCGGCTTCCCGTCCTAGTGTCAGTCGTGCATCCCCAACGATCATTCGCGAATCCAGCGCGCAATTTGGAACGAAACCAAAGATATCTTTGCGTGAAGCAAGATCAATCATGAGTTGATCTATCTCATAAAAATCCCAAGTTTCAGCTGCTTGCTTGTAACAAGCCAAGCTTCCAGACCCAAGGCCAACCACTCCCACATTTTCGATTGTTCCATTTCGTCTTGCACGCATTGCACTAATGGAACGGGCCATACCGCTGTTATAGTGGTAATAGGTCAATGGCTCAGGACGGCTGCTACCAAGCTCACCTTCATTGTTGCCTAGTTTAACAGCGCCATGAACTGTAGTGCCGTGTTGTAACGTGCGAAGGCCTGACGCTTTTGAGCCCAAAACAGTTGTGACACCAAAAAAGCTGCGTTCTTTGAAAACGGGTTGATCAATCTGGAAGTTTAGAAACAAGAAAAATGTAAGCGCGAGCATCAAGCCGCTCTGCTGAAAAGCACGATATTTAACAAGCAATATAAACATCAAGCCAATCAGAATGATGCTGATCAGAAGAACCAATATCACTTTCGAGTTTGGAATATATTCTTGCCAACTACCATCAAGAACAAAAATCACCGAAAAAGCTAATGCGACCACCATTGCAGATGATTTCAAACCAATTCTGGAAATTTCCCTACTTGCGAATAACGATACAACCAAGAGTAAGGAGTATTCTGCAATTTTGACAAATAACACAGGAGCAATAAGGCTTGTGAATACGCCCCCTACTAATCCACCAACGGACATCAGCAAATAGAATTCTGTCAGATGGATTGCGGCAGGTCTTTTAGCTGCCATTGCCCCATGTGCAACCAGCGCCACCAAGAAAAACAACGAATAGTGAAAAGCAATATTCAACCAGCCGGGAATTTGAAGTTGCGGAATGCAAGAAACCAGTCCTACCAATACAGCCGGTACCAGAAATTTTTCCAATGTTTTAGGCACAATGACTTGGCGCTTAGCAAAAACAATAATGAATGTGGCTAAGAAAAGGGCTAAAGGAATTACCCAAAGAAATGGAGCTGAAGCAACATCCGTAGATACGAATGAAGTGACCGCAACCAACAATGCAGAAGGAATTGCCGCTAAACCGATCTAGGTCAGCCGATCCGCTGTGCTAGGTTTGGTCCCTAAAAATTCGTTCGCATCACAATTGCTTTCATAAGCTTCCCGCGAGCGCATCATCAGCAAAGAGCAAATTGCGATTCCAATCGCCAAAACAACAAATCCGCTGCTCCACATCATCGATTGGCTTTTTACCGAGAACAAAGGCTCAAAAAACAAGATGTATAAGAACAAAGGTGCAAAGCTACCAATATTGCTCGCCGCATATAAGAAATACGGATCTTTCGCATAAGGATGCTCAGTTCTTGAAAACTATGCTTGCAGCAAAGGTCCGTTGGCCGAAACAGCAAAAAATGGCAATCCAACCGCTACCGTAAATAAACCAATAAGCCAGGGCACTTGACCACTGTTAGGTACATCAATCCAATTTTCAGGAATTGCGATCGGCAACGCAACAAATGCAATCAACATCACGCCAAGATGTATCAGTGAAGAATTGCGGGAGCTAAAATATCGAATTAGAATATGTGCATACCCGTAACCGAGCAATAATATGGTCTGGAAAAACACCATGGCAACAGACCAACCCCCCGGTGAACCACCTAGTTTTGGCAATACAATCTTTGTAAAATAGGGCTGAACTGAAAATAGCAGAAACGCACTAAGAAAAAGAGTAACGGTGAATACTGGTACCAATACCGAACCAAATATTCCTAAAAAATGTGGTTTTGTAGCGGTAGTTCCAAACTCTGACATTGATATATCCCCGATTTCCTTGATCGAGAAAATAGAGAACAAAGTTTAACAAATAGAGAAATGGGTTTTGGCTGGCTAACTCAAAAGTCAATTGATCGCGTTGTTCATCTTTCCATAGATCGCGTCAGCTCTATCTTCAAATGCACGGGTAAAGCGCTTAAATGCCGTTTCAAACATGCTCCCCATCAAAATACCAAGCATTTTACTCTTGAATTCATAATCGATAAAGAAAACGACTTCGCAGCTATTGGCACCCGTCGGTACGAATTTCCAGCGATTATCAAGATACTTAAATGGACCATCCTGATATTGAACATTGATGATATTGTTATCCGGATCCAGCATAACCTGACTGGTGAAGGTTTCCCGTATGGCCTTATATCCAACGGTCATATTCGCAAGAAGCATGGTTTTACCACCCTTTTCGCGACGAGATTTCACAGTAAGTCCCTCGCACAAAGGCAAAAACTGCGGATAGCGCTCCACATCTGCCACCAGGGCAAACATGTTTTTCGCAGAGTGCAAGACTGGATGCGTTTTACTGAAATTTGGCACGTTTATTCAGGCCTTTGCAGCCATCTGATTGTCACGCGCTGACCGCAGACGGGCAAAATCTTCGCCAGCATGATGCGATGAACGCGTCAACGGCGTAGAGGAAACCATCAGAAAGCCCTTGGTATAAGCAATCGTCTCGTAGGACTTGAATTCATCCGGTGTCACGAATTTGATGACTGCGTGATGTTTGCGGCTTGGCGCTAGATATTGCCCAATTGTGATGAAGTCTACTTGGGCAGTTCGCAAATCATCCATCAATTGCAACACTTCATTTCGCTCTTCGCCGAGACCAACCATGATGCCAGACTTGGTAAAGATCGTTGGATCGAGTTCTTTGACCCGTTGCAACAACCGGATCGAATGAAAATAACGCGCTCCTGGACGTACCGTCAGATACTTCGACGGGACGGTCTCCAAATTGTGGTTGAAAACATCGGGCTTGGCCGCAACAACCTTTTCAAGCGCGCCTTCCTTGCGCAAAAAATCGGGTGTCAAAATCTCAATTGTTGTCTTAGGAGATTGCGCACGAATCGCTTCAATCGTCTCGACAAAATGCTGAGCGCCGCCATCATCAAGATCATCACGATCCACACTGGTAATAACAACATGCTCAAGACCTAGTTTTGCAACAGCATCGGCAACATTGGCAGGTTCATGAACATCCAAAGCTTGAGGCATTCCAGTACGCACATTACAAAACGCACAAGCCCGCGTGCAGGTATCCCCCATGATCATCATGGTCGCGTGTTTCTTTGACCAGCATTCACCGATATTGGGGCAACCCGCCTCTTCACACACCGTTACAAGCCCATTGGCTTTAACAATCTTGCGTGTTTCTTCATAGACCGGAGAGCCGCCAGCTTTCACACGAATCCAGTCTGGCTTTTTCAGCACAATATGTTCCGCACGCTTGGCCTTTTCAGGGTGACGCGGTTTTGCGATTGTATCGAGAACAGTTACCATTTTAGCTCTTTCGTTTTATCGCTGGCTTTTTTGTAGTTTTCTTTTTTGCCGGTGCTTTTTTTGAACGCGTAACGCTTACTGGGGGCCTTGCCTCAGAATATTCTGGTGCCGCATGATATATGGGCGGCAAATCACTGTTCAAATCTTCTGGAGAAGTAGAAGCCAAGTCATCTGAATTAGTCGCAGAACCTCGATCATTTTCAGACCCCGTTCGTTTATTGCGCTGTGCTTTTTGTTCCCGCTTGCCAAAAAACCAAAGAATGCCAATGGCTCCAAGCGAGGCAACAACGAGGTTACCCACAAACCCATACCACTGGAAACCCAATATTGACGCCGCTGTGCCGCCGACAAAGGATCCAGCAATGCCAACAAGAATATTGGTCAGCAGTCCATGATCGCGGTTCATAACGCGTTCAGCGATCCATCCAGCCAGGAGGCCGATCAGCAACATGCCAAAAAAGCCAACGCCAGCCATACCCATAATCATTGAAGGTTCGTTCATATCAGTGCCTCAAGCGATCATACGCGCAAGCTACACAACAATTATGGCACCAATCGCTGATGTGATGATTTGATTCACAATCGGGCTACCAGTTGAAAGATTGATCTTAAGTGCGCTGAACAAAAAGCCGCCAACGAAAGAACCAACCACACCAATGATAATGTAATAAAGCAATCCGCCACCACCAACGACGATACTGGCAAGCAATCCGGCTACTGCGCCTACTGCAAGAAATATGAGTAAAGCTTTGATATCCATGTTAATTCTCCTTTTTGAAATTCAACCTTAAGCGTTCAACGCACGACCATAAGCATCCAAAACGCTTTCCTTCATCATTTCAGACAAAGTAGGATGTGGGAAGATCGTATGCATCAAATCTTCTTCGGTGGTTTCAAGACCCATGGCGATAACAAACCCTTGGATCAATTCGGTTACTTCCGCGCCCACCATATGAGCACCCAAAAGCTCTCCAGTTTTCTTGTCAAAAATGGTTTTGATCATGCCATTGTCTTCACCAAGCGCAATCGCCTTACCATTGGCATTAAACATATAACGCCCTACCCGCACCTCTTTACCGGCGGCTTTTGCAGTTGTTTCGTTAAGGCCAACAGACGCGACCTGTGGATGGCAATAAGTGCAGCCAGGAATTTTGTTCTTTTCCATAGGATGAACATTCGGGAGACCTGCAATTTTTTCAACGCAGATAACACCTTCATGTTCGGCTTTGTGTGCCAGCATTGGAGGGCCAGCCACATCACCAATGGCAAAGACGCCATCGACATTTGTTTTGCCATAGCCATCGATTACAATACATCCACGGTCAGTCTTAATGCCCAGCGCTTCAAGACCTAGGCCTTCTATATTACCTTGGACACCAACAGCCGAAATCAGACGATCTGCCTCGATAATTTGTGTCTTACCGTCTTTCGTTTCAACGGAGGCTTTTACAGAATTTGCGCCTTTATCTACCTTGGTGACCTTGGCTTCCGTGATGATTTTCATACCTTGTTTTTCAAGCGCCTTGCGGGCAATGCCTGAAATCTCAGGATCTTCCACAGGCATGATATTCGCCATTAATTCCACAACCGTAACATCGCATCCCATCGAATTATAAAAGGATGCGAATTCAATGCCGATCGCACCGGAGCCCATAACCAATAATTTTTTCGGAAGTTCCGCTGGAACCATGGCCTCAAAATAAGTCCAGATCAGTTTGCCATCGGGCTCAATTCCCGGCAAAGCGCGCGGGCGGGCTCCTGTGGCAAGAATAATGTGCTTAGCGGTGTATTCGCCCTCGCCTAACGTTCCCTTTGGCGCAGGATGTTGCGGCTCCATCGCTTTCTTTGTGGATTTGCCAACGATAATCTTACCTTTACCGGCAAGTTTCGCTTCGCCCCAGATCACATCAACTTTGTTCTTTTTCATAAGAAAGCCAACGCCTCCGTTTAGTCGAGCCGATACACCGCGTGAACGTGCGACAACATCTTTGACATTGGCCGTCATTTTGCCTTCAAGCGTCAGACCATAGTCCTTCGCATGATCTGCAAAATGTTTGATTTCCGCTGAGCGCAAAAGTGCCTTGGTCGGAATACATCCCCAATTGAGGCAAATGCCACCAAGATGCTCGCGCTCGACAATCGCGGTTTTCAGACCTAATTGAGATGCCCGAATAGCGGTCACATAACCGCCCGGTCCTGATCCAACAATTATCACGTCATATGCATTGGCCATTGCCTGCTCCTTCACTTCGGGACTGACATCCCTGTTTAAACTTTGGAAGCAGGCAAATGTTTATTTCGCCAGCATCCCGTAAATTTCATCTTTCAAAGCCAAGCGTTTTTTACGCATAACTTCCATATTCAAATCATCAGTCGGTTCTACATCTGTTTCTGCTCTATGAACCGCTCGGTTAATTTCGTGATATTCGTCAAACAGTTTCAAAAAATGTGCATTTTCTGTTTTCAGCACATGCATTTTTTCAACATGCTCTGGAAATTCTTCGGCTAATTCGTGAGGTGTATGGGACATAAAACGCTCCTTTGTTGTTATGTCCAAAAACCCTAGCTGCTTATTCCCGTCTTCTCCTTGATTGAAGTCAAACCTTTCGCTCGGATTAGCTCAGCACCGCCTTCATTAATAACCACTCACCTTTTGCGTCTTCTTCGATCTTTGGAAGTGACTTCATCTTAGAAAATCCCTTCGCTTCATAAAGCGCGACAGCTGGTTCATTATCGCTCTCCACAACCAAAGCTGCGGTTTTGTAATTTTGCTCTTTGCTTCGTTCGAGTGCCCAATTGACCAAACGCCCACCGATGCCATTACCCCTAGCTTGTGGGAATACTCCCAAGCTATCTATGAACCAATCTCCAACTGTTTCACCAAACAACTCGAACACTGGAACAAATCTTGGAAATAGTCGTTTTATTTCATCAATCTCATCATCAGGTTCAGGCATTTCAAAGACTGTAACTGCTCCCAAAACTTCATTCTCGTTTTCTGCAACAAACGCATTTTTCCAGCCGAAAATAGAGCCTTTATCCGCAAACCTCTCACGGGCGAAAACCAGGACATCTTCCGCCTCGCCAGTTGTCACCGCATGTTGCCAAAAAGCCAAAGACATTCCAAAGCTGGCCATATTATCAATAATTGCCAAGTCTGCGGCGTCTTTTTGCGTTGCCTTTCGTATGGTAATTGGTTCATGTACCATCATAATTTCAACGTCAAATAATGTGAACTTCAAAACAACATCAGTGTAATTTGCAGGAACATCAAATGGACTTCGCCCTAAGCCTCATTTCAATCGATAACATTATGGATTTACCAGTATTGCTGAGCGGGATTGGTATGCTGCTTGTTCTATTGTTTTTGGTTCGTTTTCTCCGTTCTATCTTTTCGCTTCACTTAATTACTGCATTCACCAGCCTGATGTATGCCTTCGCAATTTTGGTTGTCCTATCGAATTTTGGTGGGCAAATCGCCAATGCCCTCGGTCTTGAAAACGCGCCCCCTCAATCATCCCAACATCTTCTTGACGATAGGCACCAACGCCTCGCCTAATTTCACTGTGTTTGCATCATCCAAATGAACACCATCAATGGGCGATGTCTTGGCAGCGCTGCCTCCGTCGAAAAATTCACACTTTTGTTCATTCGCCACCTGAGCATATAGCTTTGCCAAATGGATTGAATGTTCAATCCCACCCTTAAACATCTCCGCAGTAAACACATCTTCCGTTTTGCATAGCGGCGGCGGCGAGACCACAAGCACTTTCGGCTTTGGCATATCTGGTCCAGGAACATGGTTCCGAACAATATGAACCAGTCTGCGCATCCCTTGCATGGCTGCAATTGCTGTTCCGGCAATATGCGGTTTCATGTCATTGGTACCCAGCACCAAAATCACAAGATCAAGCGGCGCGTGGGTATAGAGTGCCGTTGGTAATGTTCTTGCGCCATTCCGGTCACTATCAGACAAATACTCGTCATAAGCTGTTGTCCGTCCTCGCAGCCCGTCCGTGATAACCTCCACTTTCGATCCCAAGCCAGCGGCCAACACGTCCGGCCAACGGCAAGCCTTTGGATGTCTTCCGCCAGTCGCCGGATCAGAACCCCAAGTTAGCGAGTCGCCATAGCAAAGGATGGTCTTTGCACCCATCCCCTTAAACCAACATCCCCATTGGGTTCTCGATGTAAGTTTTAAATGCACCGATCAGCTCCGCACCAAGCGCGCCATCAACAGCACGGTGATCGGTTGAAAGCGTCACGGTCATCACGGTAGCAATGGCCAGCGCACCATCTTTAACCACCGGACGCTGCTCACCAGCCCCAACTGCAAGAATGGTCGCATGGGGAGGATTCACCACAGCCGAGAAGTTGGAAACGCCCATCATTCCCATATTAGAAACAGCCGTTGTTCCGCCTTGATATTCTTCCGGCTTCAACTTGCGCTCTTTCGCGCGTTTTCCGTAATCTTTCATTTCGTTTGAAATGGCAGACAATGTCTTCAATTCTGCTGAACGAATGATCGGCGTAATGAGGCCTCCTGGAATTGAAACAGCAACACCCACATCAGAATGTTTGTGCATCACCATATTCTCATCTGTCCAAGAAACATTGGCTTCCGGAACATCACGCAATGCCAGCGCCAGCGCTTTGATCACCATGTCGTTGACCGAAAGCTTGTAGACAGGCTTGTCGTCTTTCATCGGTGCAGATGCATTGAGCTCGCCGCGCAATTTCAACAATGCATCCAGTTCACAATCAACGGACACATAGAAATGGGGAATGGTTTGTTTGGATTCTTGCAGGCGCTTTGCAATCGTTTTGCGCATACCGTCATGCTTGACCAACTCGTAACTGTCTTCTTTGAACAATTTCAAAGTTTGTTCTGCGGACATTCCAACAGGTGCAGATGCAGCCGCTTTTGGTGCTTCGCCAGAAGCTGATGCTGCAGAGGTAGCCTTGCCTGTGCCACCCGCAATCGCTGCTTCCACATCGCGTTTGATCACGCGTCCATGAGGACCGGAACCTTGAATAGCGGCAACATCAACACCGCCATCTTTAGCAATACGTCGCGCCAAGGGTGATGCAAACACGCGTTCGCCGCTAATAGAAGCAGGAGCCGATGCTGGCGCAGCTTGAGGCGCTGGTGCAGATGATGGAGCTTCAACCTTTGCTTCAGATGTTGGCGCAGCAGCTGGTGCAGCCCCACCACCCTTCGCAGCTTCTGCAACATCTTCACCTTCTTCAGCTAAGATAGCGATCAAGGCATTTACCTTCACACCCTCTGTGCCGCCAGCAACCACGATTTTCGCGATGATGCCTTCATCAACGGCCTCAACTTCCATGGTTGCCTTATCCGTTTCAATCTCGGCAATGATGTCACCGGAAGAAACTTTGTCGCCTTCTTTAACCAACCACTTGGCAAGGTTTCCCTCTTCCATCGTCGGTGACAATGCAGGCATCGTGATATTAATCGGCATGTTTAAGAACTCCCATGTTCCCGTTAGTGCGTATCAGTTTTCCGCAGAGCAATTTGAACGCTCTAACGCAGATTTTGTCGCATTTCCTTGTCCATCCAACGATCCCGTCAAATGGGGAAAGGCTCTTAACTCCGGCTTTCTTCAGCAAGGCCAAATTGACCATCGTTCAAAAGCCGTTCTTTGGTTATCAGCACCCGCCCATCATCGGCCGGGATAATCTCTGCAAGCCGCGTAAGGCGTTTCGCCTCGTCCACAGCCCTTAAAATGGCTTCATCGGGAGCAAGCGCCCGATTGTATAAAGCTTCCAGCGCGTCTTTCGTGACAGCAACAACAATCTTCCTGCCATCCATCAAAACCTCGTCCGAAAATCGGTCATAACGAACAGTTCTGATGTCGAGACGCTGGAGCATTTATCTGCCCCTATCGATACGTCACAGCCTTAACAGCCTCGATCACCTCGCCGACATTTGGCAGCGCAAGTTTCTCGAGATTGGCCGCATAAGGCATTGGAACATCCTTGCCGCAAATCGTGATAACCGGAGCATCCAGATAATCGAACGCCTTCTGCACGATTTGCGCAGCAATATGATCACCCACAGAAGATTGCGGGAAGCCTTCTTCGACAGTCACAAGACGGCCTGTCTTTTTCACAGACGCGATAACAGTTTCCATATCCAGCGGACGAATGGTGCGAAGATCGATGATTTCACAATCAATACCTTCTTTGGCTAGTTCTTCGGCAGCCTTGATCGCATAAGTCATGCCAATGCTGAATGAAACAATCGTGCAATCACTGCCCTTTTTGTGAATGCGCGCTTTACCAATCGGCAAAACAAAATCATCCACTTTCGGCACATCAAAGGATTGCCCATAGAGAATTTCGTTCTCAAGGAAGATAACTGGATTAGGATCGCGGATAGCCGCTTTCATCAGGCCTTTGTAGTCGGCTGCCGTATAAGGCATCACGACTTTCAAACCAGGGATATGACCATACCATGCGGCGTAACATTGTGAGTGCTGAGCACCCACACGGGCCGCAGCACCATTAGGACCACGGAACACCATTGGCGCACCCATTTGACCGCCAGACATATAAAGCGTTTTGGCAGCAGAGTTGATGATCTGGTCAATCGCTTGCATGGCAAAGTTGAACGTCATGAACTCAACGATTGGCTTCAGGCCAGTCATGGCCGCACCGACACCGATACCGGCAAATCCATGCTCTGTAATCGGCGTATCAATAACGCGGCGTGGACCAAACTCGTCCAGTAACCCTTGGGTGATTTTGTAAGCGCCCTGATATTCAGCAACTTCCTCGCCCATGATGAAGACATTTTTGTCAGCACGCATTTCTTCCGCCATAGCAGAATTAAGCGCCTCACGAACGGTCATGGAAACCATTTCGGTTCCTGCCGGAATATCGGGATCAGCAGCTACTTCAACTTTGATAGGCTCAGCAGCCACTTTCGCAGGCGCTGGCGCATCGGATGTTGTTTCCTCGGCTGCAGGAGCTGGCGCAGAACCGCCTCCGCTGGCAGCAGCGCTCACGTCTTCGCCTTCTTCGGCCAAGATAGCGATCAATTCATTTACCTTTACGCCTTCAGTTCCAGCTGGAATGACGATTTTGGCAATAGTGCCTTCATCAACCGCTTCAACTTCCATCGTCGCTTTGTCAGTTTCGATTTCAGCAATCACATCGCCGGAGGAAACTTTATCGCCTTCTTTGACCAACCATTTGGCGAGGTTTCCCTCTTCCATAGTCGGAGAAAGTGCTGGCATGAGAATTTGTACAGACATCACATTCCCCTTAAATCAAAATATCGGTGTAAAGCTCAGATGGCTCCGGAAGCGGATCGTTCTGGGCAAAGTCGGCTGCATTAGCCACGATTTCGCGAATTTCTTTGTCGATTGCCTTCAAATCATCTTCACTGGCAATTTTATCGGCAAGAATACGCTGTTTTACCTGTTCAATCGGATCGCTTTCGGCGCGCATTTTCTGCACTTCGTCTTTCGAGCGATATTTCGCCGGATCAGACATTGAGTGACCGCGGTAGCGATAAGTTTGCATTTCCAGAATGATAGGTCCTTGGCCAGAGCGGCAATAGGCAGTGGCAAGATCAGCGGCTGCTTTCACCGCGCGTACATCCATTCCATCCACCTGAATGCCAGGAATGTTGAACGAAGCACCACGCTGTGAGAAATCCATCATCGCAGAAGCGCGGTGAACAGATGTACCCATCGCATAGCGATTGTTTTCGATGATATAAATGACGGGAAGTTTCCAAAGAGCCGCCATATTGAAGCTCTCGTAAACCTGTCCTTGGTTAGACGCGCCATCGCCGAAATAAGCCATGGAAACGTTTTCACTGTCGCGGTACCAATTGGCAAAGGCCAAACCAGTTCCAAGTGAAACCTGACCGCCAACAATGCCATGGCCGCCGTAAAAATGTTTCTCTTTCGAGAACATATGCATGGAGCCGCCTTTGCCTTTCGACAAGCCGCCGGAACGTCCGGTTAGTTCAGCCATCACACCTTTTGGGTCCATCCCGCAGGAAAGCATGTGTCCGTGGTCGCGATATCCGGTAATAACCTGATCGCCCTCAATGGCCGCCATTTGCATGCCAACAACAACCGCTTCCTGTCCAATATACAAGTGGCAGAACCCGCCAATATGGCCCATCCCATAAAGCTGACCTGCTTTTTCCTCAAAACGACGAATGAGCAACATCTCGCGATAAGCTGCCATTTCTTCTTCTTTGGAAAGATCGACAGGCTTAGGCGCCACCATTTTGGTGTATGCATCTTTTGTGGTTGGGGTGGGTTTCAATTTGGGCGGTTTTACAGACTTGCCCTTATTTGCCGAACTGGCAGCCATATTTTTCTCCCTGACAATCTACTCACTTACAATTACCTTTTGTAAGTCTCCCAACACAATAGAACAGAAAAAATATGATCAAGCAATTGCATAAATTGCATGGCTGATCGCACCGTAACTACCTAAAACATTGAGGAATTTCCAATATTAACTGACTTTCAGTTAATATCGCATTTGCGGCATTTGAGAAGCTTTGCAACTATCGAATAGTTTGGCGTTAAATCGGGTTATACAAGATAACCAGTTCGCCAGGAGCAGATAAACCAAGTTGACTGCGCGCAGCTTCATCCAAAGCATCTTTTTCCAAACTGCCAACTGTGAGTTGATCAACACGGCGCTGAAGCTGTTCACGCTCATGGGTCAGTTCCGCCAACACGCTTTTCAGGCGCAGCTTTTCTTCATGCATTTCAGTTTTGGTATGGATGGAATAACGGCCAGTCTGCGCGTGATAGGCAAAATAGCCCAAAATAGCAGCGCAAAGGCATGGAACAATAAAGCCGGAGAAACGGCTTTCGCGTTTTTGACGTGTGGACACAGATACTAATTCCCGAAAATACGCAGGGGATACTCAACTTCGGTAAAATTAGACCAACAGACTTAAGGAAGGGTTTACAGTATAAAGTCTGGACGACGTTCGGTTCATTCAAAGAACCGGGTTTTGCCAATCCACCCATCTACCATGAAAATCAGCGCGCCCAAGCTCGTAGGTTTTGCCAGATGGCCAAACTGTCATGGTGAGCAATGCGCCCTCATCCGCACCCTTACCATCACTTTCCATGGAAAGTCGGATAAGCGGCGCTGCGGTAGTTGCTGTTGAACCATGGTTTTGAAAAAGCGCTTCGCCCCTAGCTTGTAAAGCTGTCGGAAAATACTGCCATGCAATTGTATGATGAAAAACAGATGCACGGTTTTTCGCGCGATTATTCAGGCATTTTTCAAGCCATTCAATCGCATCGCTCTGTTCAACCAAATGATCGGGATTGTTCTGCGCTAAGTCAATCGCGGCTTTGGTGCGTGTGACGCGTTCAATCTGATCCGGCCAGATATAAGCCAACATGCGGATGCAATTGGCGTCATTGCTGATATCAACAGGTGTAAGATCACAAGCTTTTCGGCTCGAAATGCGCAAATCACCCATAGCTGGGATATCCCCACGCCATTCTGGCGAAAGAACTAGTCTTGAATCGGGATTGATCGAGAACTCATCCGTTTGTATGCCATAAAGATCGGGATATAGGTTTAGCCCAGCGCTTGCTCCCAACTCGTACAAGTCTATCGGCAAGTTAAAGCGCTTTGCAATCGCATGATAAGCAGGAATGAGCGCTGCTGAGCGGCGAACTTCATTGGTTTGGGGCGCTGACTTCATAAAGTCGATGATTGCAGCACCTTGGCGCTCCAACGCACCATTGATGATATCCCAAACCGTATCATCATCCATAAATTCAAAATTCGGGCGCGGCGGATAAACTGTCTGCAGCAACTTATCAGTTCCCATCAGCGCTAAATGGTTGATGGCTCCGCAAAGGCGCAGGGCAACATTATCAGCCTTGGCTGAATAGTCGCCTTTCCAATGAAAGATGTGTTGGCCAATTGCACTTTGCGCTTCAAGGCGCGCAGCAATCAATCGACAAAGCCGTCCGGTAAAGGCAGAACCCAACGCCTCACAAGCTTCGGCCTGTGAAACAAAACTTGCCCTAACGCCTGCCTCAATATCCTTCATGCATTATCCACGCATGATGCTGCGGCCAGCATAGACAGCCTGAATGCCAAGCTCTTCTTCAATACGGATAAGCTGATTATATTTCGCCAACCGGTCTGAACGGGCAAGCGAGCCTGTTTTGATCTGCCCGCAATTGGTTGCAACAGCCAAATCGGCAATTGTAGCATCTTCAGTTTCGCCTGAACGGTGAGACATAACGGCTGTATATGAAGCCTTATGGGCTGTTTCAACTGCATCCATTGTTTCTGACAAAGTGCCGATCTGATTGACCTTCACGAGGATAGAATTACCGACGCCCATCTTGATGCCATCGCGCAAACGGCTTGAGTTTGTGACGAACAAATCATCGCCTACCAACTGGCACTTATTGCCAGACAAATCGGTGTGGATTTTCCAACCTTCCCAATCATCTTCAGACATGCCGTCTTCGATCGAAATGATTGGGTAGTTGTTGATCAAGTCATCAAGATATTCAGCCTGCTCTTTCGGCGAGCGGGTAACGCCCTCGCCTTTGTAAACATAGTTGCCATCTTTGAAAAATTCAGTCGCAGCGCAGTCCATTGCAAGATGAATGTCATCGCCCGGTTTGTAGCCTGCCTTCTCGATAGATTTCATGATGAAATCAAGCGCATCCTTGGCGCTATTGATATTAGGAGCAAAACCGCCCTCATCTCCAACAGATGTATTGTGTCCAGCCGCATGAAGATCTTTCTTCAAGGTATGGAAAATTTCCGCGCCCATACGAACGGCTTCTTTCAAAGAGGAAGCGCCCACGGGTATGACCATGAATTCTTGAAAGTCGATCGGGTTGTCAGCGTGTTCGCCGCCATTGATGATGTTCATCATCGGCACTGGTAATACATGTGCATTAGCACCGCCAACATAGCGATATAGCGGTAGTCCAGCAGCTTCCGCTGATGCTTTGGCCACAGCAAGGGATACACCCAAAATAGCATTCGCTCCCAAACGAGCCTTGTTTGGCGTGCCATCCAATTCGATCATCATGCGATCAATTGCTAGTTGCTCCCCTGCATCGTAGCCCATCAATGCTTCTGCAATTTCAACATTCACCGCTTCAACAGCTTTCAAAACGCCCTTACCAAGATAACGGCTGCCGCCATCGCGCAACTCAACCGCTTCATGGGCTCCAGTAGAGGCGCCCGATGGCACCGCGGCCCGGCCAAATGAGCCATCTTCAAGCAAGACATCAACCTCAACAGTTGGATTACCACGGCTATCAAGAATTTCGCGGGCAATGATATCAATAATAGCTGGCATGGTCGTCTCCGAATAATTGTGCTGGTTTATGCACGGTTATAAACTTTGAATATTGGCCTTGCGATACAGCAAGACTTTTCTAGTTGCAATTTGTGACTGGTCCAAATGCCACAATTCTTCACAAAACTATCCCCGTATTGCCATATTTCAGTCAATTGGCGCGCACTTTTCAGCATTAGGAATTTGTTAATGAATTGATCAATGCTGATTGATTCGACTTGAAATTCAAATCAGGAGAGCGTCATGAACAAGCAGAACTTTCTGAACCAAAGTGAACTTATCGAACAGGATGCCGGATTGCTAAGCACTTCATTGCGGGCAATTGTGCTACCTGCAGCCATCTGCATGGCTGGCATGACGCTCTTTTGGTCTTTACCTGCCAAGGCGCAATCTTTTTCTTGTGCTAGTGCTGAAACTTCTGCCCAGTTTGCCATTTGCAATGATGAAGGCCTTCAGGCAATGGACGAGAAACTTGGTACTATTTATGCCACTGCATATGTAAACACGAGCACAACGCCTGAACGGCAGGCAGTGACCCGTGCGCATTCAGAATGGTTAAAAAAGCGCAACGCCTGTGGAACTGATTTCACTTGTCTGAGCTTGCGTTACGAAGAGCGGATTACCGCGTTGTCTTCGCGCTCTTCTTAACAATCGCGTCAATGGCCATTAAATCTTCAAGCAATTGTCGCATATCTGACAAACGCATCATATTTGGACCATCTGATGAAATTGTGTTCTCCGGATCATCATGGGTTTCCACAAACACACCCGCTACGCCAACAGCTACCGCTGCCCGCGATAGATAAGGCACCATGGTTCTATCCCCACCTGACGAACCACCCTGCCCGCCTGGACTTTGAACAGAATGGGTTGCGTCGAAAATAATCGGCGCACCTGTTTCGCGCGCCATAATCGGCAAAGCGCGCATATCTGATACAAGGGTGTTGTAGCCAAAACTAGCGCCACGCTCGGTCACCAACACATTTGGGTTTCCGCTATCGGTAACTTTTTTAGAGACGTTTTTCATGTCCCAAGGCGCAAGAAACTGACCTTTTTTAACATTGATAACAACGCCGGTTTTAGCTGCAGCAACCAGCAAATCTGTTTGACGGCACAAAAAGGCAGGTATCTGCAACACATCCACATGCTTTGCCACCAAAGCACATTGTTCGGCCGTATGGACATCCGTCAAAATTGAAACGCCAAGCTCTTTGCGCAGATCATCAAAGATTGGCATCGACTCATCCATACCAACGCCGCGTGTAGCATCGATGCTGGTGCGGTTCGCTTTGTCATAGCTAGACTTATAAACGAACCCAATTCCGAGTTCCGTAGTGAGCTCTTTCAAAGCCCCAGCCATATCAAACGCATGTTGGCGTGATTCAAGCTGGCAAGGCCCGGCAATAAGCGATAAAGGCAAATGATTGCCGAATTCAGCTTTGCCGATTTTTACAACGCTGTTTGCACCGCTCATTTGGACTTCACCTCTTCAAACGCAATCACGCAACCTTGGCCAATGCTATGGTCAACCACCAACCGGTGAGCAATTTTGCGGGCTTCAATTTTCTTCTTTTTAAGAATCTTTTCGACAGCCTTTAAGCTTTTCACACCAACTGAAAAAGCCCTAAACCGCAATCCCCGCGCGCCACCTCCCGAATGGCAATTGCTTTCAATGCCATACCAAGCCTTTAATCCTTCGGCGCCATAGGCAGCGATATTAGCATTGCCAGATTCCAATTCGATCCCGAATGAGTGCGAATTGATATTGCGTTGATTTAAAACCTCTTGCAGGAAATATTGAAAGTCAGATGGGTTTGGCTCGCCCAAAGCAATCTCGGTTATCGAGACAGCGCCATTAGCATGTTTCTCTAAAGCCGAGCGATCAATTTTTGGAACATTAACGCGCTCACACGTGAAAAACAGACTGTCCGGCGAGCGCAGATCCGCAGCAAAAGAAAGCTTGAAACTGCCTTCGCTTTCCTTGCCAGATGCCTCTTTAAACATGCGTGAAAATTTTAACTGGTTACCAGCACTGATACCAAGTTTCTTGAAAGCCTTTTGGTCTTTGTCAGCGTCATCGCTAGATAAAACCAAACTGGAAAACCCTTCATGGCCTCTCCGAAACCTGAACACCTGATCACGCGCAACGAAGACATTGCCTTTCAATGCAGCCGCTTCGCAGGTCTCCCTGTGACCTATAGCCAGCGGCTCAAGATAAGTACCATCTTTAAAAAAGACGCAGGCATTTTCGGTTCCAAATGGATGGCGCGCATCCGCAGCTACTGTGAAGCCGAGCGCGGATAACCGCTCACGCGATGCCTCTAAGCTGGTGACAGGAAGAACAAGGTGATCGACCTTGCGCGGCTGGCGTGGAGATGCTGACATGAGATCACTTCAGTTTGATTAAATATTAGAGATTTGGTTTGCCCCATTGGCTGCTTGTTTGCAAGGCATGCCATGCTCTTTGGGCAGCCTCGTAAACATCGCCCAATCCGCTGATATTGAATTATTGGATAACTGGGCGGGAAGTTGGTACTGGAACTTTGAATTTACCGCCAATTTCATAACGGGTGGCGGGCTCCAAAACGCCAGCAACATCTTTGAATTCTTCGACCAATTCCAAAGGCGGTTTTTCCACCAAAAGCTCAAAAGGATCAGGTCCAGTTGCATTGTTCAAACCAACTTGGATAACTGTAACAGGCTGTTTGCCTTCGGTCATTACCAAAGCCTCGCGATCAGCAATACTAACCACTTCCGTAGCTTCGGTATCTGCACCCTCTTCTTCAGATTCGCTTTCGAGGCTTTGGCCTTTTTTCCGCCCGCAAACATAATCGCGAATATCGATTGGTGCAGCAATGTTTGAAGGGCGTTTCAATTTTTCCAGTTTTGTCGGATTAAACGCAAACCTTTGTTTTTTCGCATCCGTCAACAGTTCGGCAGCCAAAAGATTGCGTTCTCTTCCGCTTGTTCCACCCAAAACAACCGACACAATAATCTGGTTATTCACCTTTGCCGCTGTAACGATATTCAAGCCACCAGAACAAATAAACCCTGTTTTCATGCCAATTGTTCCAGGAAATCGCCGCATCAAGGCATTATGATTTCTCAAGGTACGCTTACCCACTTTGATAGCATGAATACTAAATAACTCGGCTTCCTTAGGAAATTCTTTGTAAATTTGCCGCGCCAAAATACCCATATCATAGGCGGTTACATATTGGTTGGGATCGTGAAGCCCATGCGGGTTCATAAAGTTTGACGATCGCATACCGATTGAACGGGCATATTGGTTCATCATCCCAACAAATGCTTCTTCTGAACCGCCAACCGATTCGGCAATGGCAGTTGCGATGTCATTAGCAGATTTTACCAAAATGATCTTAAGCGCAGATTCGAGATTAAGAACCGTACCAACCGGAAACCCCATCTTACTCGGCGGTTTAGACAATGCATATTCAGAAATACGAACCGGAGACTTAAAACTCAGCTTGCCGATTTTGATTTGTTTAAGCGCAACATAGGCGGTCATCATCTTTGTGATCGACGCGGGATACCAGCGATTAAACGCATTCTTATGGCTATAAACCCGCCCAGTATTCGCATTGAAAGTTAGATTTGGCCCAAGCACATCTGCGCGGACTGGCAAAGCAATTACAAACAACAATGAAAACAGAATGAGGAATTTTGACAAATTTGGACTCACTAAAACGGTTTCAGTCTTACATCCCCACAATCACTATAACGGGTAACGAGTTGTTTTCAAAGACAACCTAAGCAGTATAGTAAATTATCCGGCATCAAAATTAATTGCGCTGGTAGGATGTCTACACCAAACGCCCTTGCTCAATCGCGGCTCCGATAAAACTTGCGAACAATGGATGCGGTTTGAACGGACGCGATTTCAATTCTGGATGATATTGAACGCCGATAAACCAAGGATGGTCCGCATATTCGATTGTCTCAGGCAAAAGACCATCTGGAGACATTCCTGAAAATATCAATCCGGCTTTTTCCAATTGCTCTTTATAAGCAATATTCACCTCATAGCGATGACGATGACGCTCTGAAACGTCTGTGCTGTCATATATCTCGGCAATTTTAGAACCCGGTTTTAATGGATGCGGATAAGCACCAAGACGCATGGTGCCACCAAGATCACCAGCCTCTTCGCGTTTGACTAATTGGTTGCCTTTCAACCATTCAGTCATCAAACCGACGATATGGGTGCCTTTTCAGAAAACTCTGACGAGGTCGCGTCTTTGATGCCAACAAGGTTACGCGCGGCCTCAACACAAGCCATCTGCATGCCGAAGCAAATCCCAAAATATGGAACCTTCTTTTCGCGGGCATATTTGGCAGCCAAAATTTTACCCTCAGAACCGCGTTCACCAAAGCCACCGGGAACTAAAATACCATGAACATTTTCCAGATATGCGCTTGGATCGTTCTTTTCAAAAACCTCGGATTCAATCCACTTGAAGTTCACTTTAACCCGATTGGCCATTCCCCCGTGATGCAGCGCTTCCATAAGTGACTTATAAGCATCCAGAAGCCCTGTATATTTACCAACAATAGCAATTGTCACTTCGCCCTCAGGATTGTGCACACGTTGGCTCACATCTTCCCAAATCGCCATTTTTGGCTTCGGAGCAGGCTCAATGCCAAATGCGGCCAAGACTTCCTCATCCAATCCCTCTTTGTGATAGGTCATTGGAATATCGTAGATATTTTTCACATCCAGCGCTTGAATAACGGCTGACGCGCGCACATTGCAGAAGAGTGAAAGTTTACGACGTTCTTCGACAGGGATTTCGCGATCTGCCCGAACAAGCAGAATATCGGGCGCAATACCAATCGAGCGCAATTCTTTTACTGAGTGCTGGGTTGGTTTGGTTTTCAATTCACCAGCTGCGGCAATCCATGGCATTAACGTCAAATGCACGTAGACCGCATTGTTGCGCGGTAAATCATTGCCCAGTTGACGAATAGCCTCGAAAAATGGCAAGGCCTCAATGTCGCCTACTGTTCCGCCGATCTCACACAGCACAAAGTCATATTCTTCATTGCCATCAAGGACAAACTCTTTAATTTCATTGGTTACATGAGGAATGACCTGAACCGTTGCGCCAAGATAATCGCCGCGGCGCTCTTTTTCGATAATGGTCTGATAAATCCGGCCAGTGGTGATGTTGTCTTTTGAATTGGCTGGACGTCCTGTAAAGCGCTCATAATGACCCAGATCAAGATCTGTCTCTGCGCCATCATCCGTTACAAAACATTCACCATGCTGATATGGGCTCATCGTGCCAGGATCAACATTCAAATAAGGGTCGAGTTTTTTCAAACGAACGCGATAGCCGCGTGCTTGCAACAAGGCTCCAAGAGCCGCCGATGCGATGCCTTTTCCTAAAGAGGAAACCACGCCGCCAGTTATAAATACATATCGCGCCATGGGGATTGAGACCTAACCAAATATTTGAGATTCGCAAAGGGGAAATGTGATTGTTCGCATTTATGCACATAAAAAAACGCCCGAAAGAGAATTTGAAATCAATTCCGGGCGTTTAAAAGCTGATTTCAATTTTTACTGGCTGGATGGAGCCGATGGTTCACCATCAACCGGAGCTTTTTCACTCTCAGGTGTAATCTGATCCAAAATGCTGGTTCCATCTTGTGTCTGTGTCGGTACGCGGTTCAATATGTCGGATGGGTTTTCACGAAATTTGGCGTAAATGCCAAGACCAATTGATGTTGCGAAGAACGCAGCAGCAAGAATGGACGTTGTTTTCGTCAATGCATTAGCCGCGCCTCTTGCTGACATAAAGCCACCGCCGCCACCGCCGCCACCGCCGCCCATACCAAGGCCACCGCCTTCTGAGCGTTGAAGCAAAACAACAACAACCAATGCCAAAACCACCATAAGGTGAATTACGATCAATACCGTTTCCATAAAAAGTCTGCTTTCCGGGCAATTGCCCTTAGGCATCAATGCTCACAGCAATGCCTAAATCATTTGATTTTGCCGTCTTCTACAGGAGGCAGAAGCCAAAATAAAGGGCAATTCAGCCTAAAAATGCTGTGATAACCCTAGTATATGAATTGATAATTAGTTGGCTATTAATATACGCCCTTTCAAGGTGCTATTTTTGCACCCTTGTTAAGAGCAGTCTCGCCCGTATCTTTACTTCAAGCAATCGTCTCATAAGCTGCGGCAATCCCTAAGAAATCTGCAGCTTTCAGGCTGGCTCCACCAACCAGCGCCCCATCGACATTCTTAATAGACATCAACTCCACTGCATTGGCTGGTTTGACGGACCCACCATAAAGCAATCTTGTCTTTGCACCCTGTTCACCAAAGCGAACGACCAATTCGTCTCGCATAAATTTGTGGGCAGCACGCACATCTTCAGCCGTTGGGGTTAATCCGCTACCAATTGCCCAAACTGGCTCATACGCCACAATCATCTCACCTTTTTCCCAAGCATCAGGAATGGAGCCTGCCATTTGCGACTTCAAAACATCGAGCGTAGTCCCTACCCTTTTCTCAGCCTCAGTCTCGCCGATGCAAATCACTGTTTGCAGGCCATGAGCCAAAGCCGTTTTAGCTTTTTCAAGCACAACCGCATTGGTTTCATGATGGTCAGTTCTGCGTTCTGAATGACCTACCAGAACTGCACTGCCGCCTACATCCGAAATCATCTCAACAGAAATATCGCCTGTATGCGCTCCTGATAGGTTTTTATGGCAATCCTGCGCTCCAATTTGCACTGCGCTTGACTTTGTCGCATCGCTCGCAGGAAACAACAGACTTGCCGGAACACAAACCAACATGTCGATCTTGCTTTGAAGTTCCACACTGAAACCTGAATTCAACAATTGGAGTTCGGAAAGGCTGGCCAAAACGCCATTCATTTTCCAATTTCCTGCCACTAACGGCTTAATTCCAGGCGTCATAGCGCTTCCTCTTCAGTTCTCACATATGGTTCAATTTGTTACTGATTGGCGATAGCACGTTCATATGGCCTGTCAATTCAACCAAGGGCAAATCACCTAAGAGTTTAGATCTAAGAAAATCGTCTTAAAATGAGATAAAAAATTTGTCATTGGCATTGCGGTTTTATGTCTGACTAAGTGTTGAGAACACCGCACTTGTTCTTTATACACAATCCAAATCAAAAACAAATTGGCCTGTTTTGAACTGGCCCAATTTCAAAAACAGGAATGTCACATGCTGAGTATGCTTCGAAACGCGACCAAAGGCTGGGTAGCAAAAACCCTACTCGTATTATTGGTTGCCAGTTTTGCCGTATGGGGCGTGTCCGGTTCCATGTTACAAAGCAGCGGCAGCTCGGTGATATCGGTTGGCGACACCAATGTTGGGCAAGTGGAATACCGCCTTGCTTATGACCGTCAACTTGACCAAGTCCAGCGGCAGATCGGCAGCAGAATTACGCGAGAGCAAGCAGATAGCTTTGGTGTTGGCACAAATGTCCTGACCCAATTGGTAAGCGGAGCACTACTTGATGAAAGTGCGAACGACATGGGATTGAGCCTGTCCAAAGACAAACTGGCTACCATGATTGGCGAAGACGCTTCTTTCCGTGATGCAACAGGACAATTTTCAAGAGCTCAGCTTCAACAAGTTTTACGTTCCGTTGGAATGCGAGAAGATGAATATATCCAAACACGCAAAGCCGTCGCCGTCAGAAACCAGATCATTGAAGGCACTGCTGGTGAAATAAGTCTGCCGGATGCTTATTGGAAGCTTTTGGGTAAATTCCAGTCCGAAGAACGCAAGTTCGAATTTGTTGAACTAACCGACAAAGACATTGCGCCAATCGCTGACCCTACCGACGATGCGTTGAAAACATATTACGAAGCCAATCTTGAAAATTATATGGCTCCCGAATTTCGTAAGCTGAACATCGTTACATTGCAGGCATCTGACATTGCTGATGAAGCAGCCGTTACCAAAGAAGAGATTGAGGCTGATTACGAAGCTCGCAAAGCAGGCTTTTCCAGTGCCGAAAAGCGCACGATTGAACAATTGGTATTCACAGACCCCGCTAAAGCAGATGCTGCAGTAGAAGCATTGAATTCGGGCAAGACCTTTGACGAGATTGTTGCATCAGAAGGTAAAACAGCGGCCGATATCGCTTTGGGTACTTTGGCAAAGGATGCCATTCCTGACACCAAAATTGCAGACGCTGTTTTTGCCCTTGAGCCTAACCAGCCAAGTGAGCTTGTGGACGGATTGTTCGGTAAGGTTCTCTTGCGTGTCACTGCCATTGAAGCTGGTGAAACAAAACCACTTAGCGAAGTTGAGGCTGAAATTCGAAAAGCCATCGCGCTTACCACAGCGGCCAATGATATTTTTGAAACCCATGACAAGTTGGAAGACGAGCGCGCTGCTGGTGAACCACTGGCCAATGCTGCTGAAGCAGCCAATCTGAAAATGCGCATCGTTGAAGCGGTAGACCGCACTTCGCGTGATCCAGAAGGCAACATCATCAATGATTTGCCTCAATCACGTGAATTGCTTGCAGCGGCCTTCGATACAGATGAAGGCGTTGAGGCTGATCCAATCTCATTGGGCACCAATGGTTTTGTCTGGTTTGAAGTTGCTGGCATTACGGCTGAGCGTCAAAAAACCTTTGAGGAAGTATTAGACAACGTCAAATCCGACTGGTTGGCTGAAGAAACGTCCAAAGCAGTTGAAGCGCTTGCCGAGTCTGTTCGTGGAAAAGTGGCTTCAGGCGAAGCGTTCAACGCTGTAATTTATGAATTACTACCGTTTGTTGAAAACGCACCATTGCGAATTGCACAACAAACCCCTGCTGTGAAGCGCAATGGAACGGCAATTGGCCTTCCCCAACAGGCAATTAGTTCCGGCTTTAACATTCCTAAGGGAGATGCGATCATTGTACCAGGTGAAAGCGGAACAAGCAGAATCGTTGCAATGGTTTCAGACGTTCAGGCTGGCGAAACAACGTCTATCACGGATGAAGAAAAAACCCAGTTCAACACATTGCTAAGCGATGATGTCGTCAACCAGTTGATTGCGCGTATCCAACAGGACCAAAACGTTGAGATCAACCGTCAGGCCATTGAAGCTGCTCTAAGCTACAATTCTGGATATTAATATAGGAATGGTTTTGTGAGTAATCTCAAAGACTATATTGCGAAAGTTGCAGATGGAAACAGTCTGACAAGTGATGAAACACAGTCGGCTTTTTCCATATTGATGTCGGGTGATGCCACTCCTTCACAAATCGGCGGATTTCTCATGGCGCTTCGTGTGCGCGGTGAAAGCGATGATGAATTTGTGGGTGCTATTCGGGCCATGCGCGCGAAAATGCTCACCGTTGATGCCCCAGATGGAGCCATCGACATTGTGGGAACAGGCGGCGATGCCAAAGGCTCGTTAAACGTTTCAACCGCTACAGGCTTGGTCGTCGCGGGTTGTGGTGTCAAAGTCGCAAAACATGGCAACCGCGCCTTATCTTCAAAATCTGGAGCTGCTGACGTTTTGATCGCTCTTGGTGTAAATCTCGATCTGTCACCGGACCAGATTAGCGATTGCATCAATGAAGCAAATATAGGCTTTATGTTCGCCCCCGCCCACCACTCGGCGATGCGTTTTGTTGGCCCTGCTAGAGCAGAGCTTGGCACCAGGACTATTTTTAATTTACTTGGCCCCATGTGTAACCCCGCTGGTGTAAAGCGCCAATTGCTCGGCGTATTCTCACCAAAATGGTTGATCACTGCAGCAAAGGTTTTGCGTGAGCTTGGCTCTGAGAAGGTTTGGGTCGTGCATGGGGATGGCTTTGATGAAATGACCATAACCGGCGAAACCCATATTGCTGAACTTTCAGATGGTAAAGTCTTGCCCAAGGAAGTCACGCCAGTTGACTTCGGTTTCAAGGTGCAATCTGCTGATGCCATCGCCGGCGGAGATGCGTCTTATAACGCAAAAGCACTGACTGATTTACTCAATGGCGTTCCTTCCGCCTATCGCGATATGGTGTTGATGAATGCTGCATCATCTTTGGTGATCGCAGATAAAGCCAGTGATCTGATGGATGGCGTTCAAATTGCATCTAAAGCGATCGATGAGGGAAAAGCCAAAGCCGCTCTCGATCAGTTGGTGATTTCCAGCAATCGCGGGAATTCCTGACCAATGGCAGATATCCTTCAAAAAATCGAAGCCTATAAGCGCCAAGAAATTGCAGCGGCCAAAGCCAAACATTCTATCGCTGATCTTAAGGCATTGATTTACGAGCAAAGCAAACCTCGCGGATTTGCCAATGCTCTCAAAGCAAAAATTTCAGCAGGGCAATATGCCTTGATTGCTGAAATCAAAAAGGCCAGCCCGTCAAAAGGATTGATCCGCGAGGATTTCAATCCGCCCGTATTGGCAAAAGCCTATGAAAATGGCGGGGCAGCCTGTCTGTCTGTTTTAACAGATCAACCTTCGTTTCAAGGTTCTCCTAGCTTTTTAACCGAGGCACGCGATGCGGTTTCCATTCCGGCACTGCGCAAAGATTTTATGTTCGAACCCTACCAATGCTATGAAGCGCGCGCTTGGGGCGGTGATTGTATTTTGATCATCATGGCAGCTTTGACAAATGAAGAAGCCAAAGCGTTGGAAGAAAAAGCTTTTGAACTTGGCATGGATGTATTGATCGAAGTCCATGACGAACCAGAAATGGAACGCGCCCTAACCCATTTGAAATCTGAATTGATCGGCGTGAACAATCGTAATTTGAAAACCTTCGAGACAGATATCGCAACAAGCGAACGTTTGGCATCTATGGTTCCATCAGGAAAACTTTTAGTTGGTGAAAGCGGCCTGTCGACTTCTTCAGATTTATCAAGAATGGCCCGTTCAAATATCAGAACATTCCTCATCGGTGAGAGCCTGATGCGCCAACAGGACGTGGAATCAGCCACCAAAGCACTGCTGGCAAATCCGGCGAAAGCAGCCTGATATGGCAGATAAACTTTCCCATATCACAGACGCTGGCGATGCCCATATGGTGGATGTTGGCGAAAAGGATACAACCTCTCGCTCTGCATCTGCGACAGGCTCCATCGTGATGGATCCTGATACGCTTGCAATGATTTTGGATGGCAATGCCAAAAAAGGCGATGTGCTTGCTACGGCCCGCATTGCAGGCATTATGGCTGCCAAGAAAACATCAGACTTAATTCCACTCTGTCATCCGCTGGCATTGGACAAAGTATCCGTGGACATTGTGCCTGATAAAGAATTGCCAGGACTGCGCGTGACGACAACAGCCAAGCTAACCGGCAAAACAGGCGTTGAAATGGAAGCGCTAACGGCGTGTTCCGTTGCTTTGTTGACAATCTATGACATGGCCAAGGCCGTTGATCGCGGAATGCAGATCAATGATATCAAAGTTGTTGAAAAATATGGCGGCAAATCCGGCCACTGGTCTCAAAGCGAAACTGGTTCGCTGGAACGCAAAGGTAGTTGAGTTGGCAGGTGCAGATCCCAATATTTTGCATCATGGTCTGGTCCCCGCGCCTAAGGCTTTGCAGCTTGTGTTGGAAGATGTGGAACCAGTTGGTAGCGAGCGCATTGATCTAGCCTCTGCAAGCAATCGTGTCTTGGCTGAAGACTTAAAGGCGAAGCGCACCCAACCTCCTTTTCCAGCCTCAGCGATGGATGGCTATGCAATTCGCCATAGCGATTTAATCGGGAATGAAACCGTTCTCAATTTAATAGGAGAAACGGCTGCAGGACATCCTTTTGACGGAAGTGTTGGTAAAGGAGAGTGCATACGTATTTTCACAGGCGCACCAGTTCCTGATGACTGTGACACAATTATTATTCAGGAAAATGTTCGCGCAGATGGTGATCTTATTACCATTCTTGAAACCGCTGACCTCGGAAAATTTGTGCGTCAGGCAGGTTTGGATTTCCAACAGGGTCAAACATTGCTGACAAGAGGAACTGTCCTTGATCCGCAAAGCCTTTCATTAGCTGCAAGTATGAATCATCCTGTCGTAGAGGTTTATCAAAAGCCGAAGATCGCCATCATAGCGACTGGCGATGAACTTGTGTTGCCCGGACAAGCAGCTAAATCTGGTCAAATCATTGCGTCCAACACATTCGGTGTCGCGGCGATTGCTGCAGATGCTGGCGCTGAAGTAGACAATCTAGGAATTGCTCTTGATACAATCGAAGCGCTCCAACAAAAAATATCCCAAGCATTGGAAAATGGTGCTGATCTTATTGTGACTTCCGGCGGCGCATCGGTTGGCGATCATGATCTTGTCAAACCAGTGATGGAAAGTTTCGGCTTTGTTTTCTCCTTTGTGAAAATCGCCATGAGACCGGGAAAGCCCGTCATCTTTGGCAAAGCTGAAATAGGAGGCAAAACGCGACGCTTTTTTGGCCTTGCGGGAAATCCGGTTTCCAGCCTTGTATCCAGCCACATTTATTTGCGTCCTTTAATCCGTTTGTTAGGCGGATATCCAGCCCAAACGGTTCAGCCTGTTACGGCGATATTCGATTGTGACTTGCTTGCGAATGACGAACGCGAAGACTATATGCGCGGCATTGCAAGGCGTGGAAAAAATGGAGAGATACTTGTTGCTCCATTTCCCAAACAAGATAGTTCCATGTTGGCTACGCTGGCAAAAGCGGATTGCCTGATTATTAGAGCAATCAAAGCACCAAGTGCCAAAGTAGGTGAAGCAACACAGGTAATCATGTTGCGGGATATTTGAGTTGCGCCCTACTCCAAAAGATTACGTTTTTCTATGCGGTGCGCATTTTGATCAGATCATGCGGTTGAACCAGCCAGCCGTGATGGGTGTCTCCAATCCCGCAAAAATTGAAAACATCCCCGGCGGTTCCGCTCTCAATTCTGCCAGCACAGCATCAGCACTTGGATTAAACGTTACCTTACTTAGCCCCATAGGCGATGACCTAAACGGCCAGCATCTTGTAGAAATCTGCAAACAAAGGAATATCCGCTCCGCACTTATTCAAACCAATGAACAACCAACAGGAAACTACACGGCTATTTTCGAACCGCTTGGTGATATCGTCATAGGTGCTTCAGATCTGGCAATTTACAACGTGATTGATAACGATTGGATAAAGAGACATTTAAGCGAACATCTAAAAAACGATATGGGCCTCTTTCTAAATGCAAATCTTGAAGAGTCTTTATTGTTAGCTAGTGCTGACAAAGCAAGCTTCTTGGCAGCCGCAACAATTTCACCTGCAAAAGCCCGCCGACTTCTTCCAATATTAGGCCAGGTAGACTGCCTATTTACTAATCTAGGTGAAGCCCGGATTTTATCTGGCCATGATCATTCTAACGCCCATGAGCTCGCAGCTTGGGCAATCAATCAAGGTGCTTCAGCTGGAACCATATCTCAAGGCGCAGATAGATTGATCTATTGGCATGATGGTAAAATTGGTGAAGTCATACCACAAAAAATTGAAAACTTGATGGATGTAAATGGCGCTGGCGATGCGTTAGCGGGAGCAGTTCTTGCCGCATTGGCTTTTGGTAAAACTTTTCCTGATGCGGTTTCTTTCTCCAATCAAGTTGCAGCCTATTCCCTAACCCATGACGGCCCGTTCAGCCCCAAGCTGGCCGTGGAAGGACCAAAACTGAAATGACGTCTATATTAAAAATTTCACCTGAAATAGAATCAGCACTCAAAAAGAAAATGCCTGTGGTGGCTCTCGAATCGACCATCGTTACCCATGGCATGCCTTGGCCACAAAACTTAGAAACCGCCCAACAAGTTGAACAGGATGTCCGCGATAATGGCGCTATTCCAGCAACTATAGCTGTATTCGATGGCTTCATTCACATTGGTCTCAGCAAAGAGCAGCTGGAATGGCTGGCAAAATCGAAAAATTCCATGAAGCTTTCGCGTGCAGACCTTGCTTATGCTTTGTCAAAAAAACGGATTGGCTCGACCACAGTTGCGGCTACCATGATGGCCGCTGAATTGGCAGGCATTCAGGTTTTTGCAACAGGCGGCATCGGAGGTGTCCACAAAGGCGCTGAAACCAGTTTCGACATATCAGCAGATCTGAATGAACTTGGACGCACCAATGTCATCACTGTGTGCGCTGGCGCAAAAGCAATTCTGGATATTGAAAAAACCGTGGAAGTCTTGGAGACTGAAGGCGTTCCTGTTATCGGCTATCAAACAGATGAGTTGCCAGCGTTCTGGTCGCGCCAAAGCGGCGTAAAAGCCCCTCTTCGCCTTGATGCCCCTGAAGCCATCGGAGAATTATGGAAAATGCGTCGCGCCATCAACCAACATGGCGCCATGCTGGTTACCAATCCCGTCCCAACCGAAAGCGAAATTCCTGCTAGCGAAATTGCAAGTTTCATCAATACAGCTATCAAAGAAGCAGACGCACGCGGGATTAGCGGTAAAAAAGTAACGCCGTTTCTTTTGGGGCACATGTTTGAGATTACAAATGGCCGTTCTCTGGTTACAAACATAGCTTTGATCAGAAACAACGCACAACTTGCTGCGCAAATAGCCAAACATTGTTGAATGCTATCCTCGAAGTCTAGGAACAGACTTTGTTTTTAAAACAAATCAGGTCATGATGGTTCCAAGGAGAATTACTAAACCATGGAAACCGCCTATTTAATGTTGTCACTCAAGATGAAATCGCTTTGGTTTTATCTTTATAATCCATGGACGATGTATCAACTGGGCATCATTCTGGTCGCGTTTTTCGCTGCAAAAAAATTGGCCGATTATCTTGAGCCAAAATTCGAAGATAGAATACGTGAGATCAAAGGTAATCTAGACCTTTTACGCGTTTTGGTGGCTTTCCTCAGGCGGTTGGAATGGGTGTTTTTCATCCCATTGGCAATGATTTCGTCTGCAATTATCAAACAAAATACTTGGCCTTCACGCGCCTGGATCATTGATGTTGCAATAGACCTCGCCGCGGCTTGGTTCATCATTGCGGTGTTCTCTAGGATTATACGAAGTCGTTTCCTTGCACGCTCATTAACCGTAATCGGTTGGACCGTAGCTGCAATGAGCATCACAGGAATTCTGGGAACTGTGACCGTGGGGTTGGACAGCATCGCTTTAACACTCGGCGATTTTCGTCTATCAGTCCTGTCTGTTCTCAAAGGTATCTTTCTGTTGGTCAGTTTGATTTGGCTGGCCTCGTTCACAGGCAATTTTGCAGACACACGTATTCAAAAAATTGAAGACCTGACGCCGTCTTTGCGGGTTTTAATTGGTAAATTCATCAAGATTGGATTGATGATCATTGCCCTTGCGCTGGCTTTATCAGCCATTGGCATCGACTTAACTGCCCTAACCGTTTTCTCCGGTGCAGTCGGTGTTGGTTTGGGCTTTGGTCTTCAAAAAGTCGTCTCAAACTTTATTTCTGGCATAATTATTCTGCTTGATAAGTCGATCAAGCCTGGGGACACAATATCTCTGGGAGAAACATTTGGCTGGATCCGCGAATTGCGCGCCAGATTTGTTTCCGTCATCACCCGCGATGGAAAAGAATATCTTATTCCAAATGAGGATCTCATCACGCAACAGGTGGTCAATTGGTCATTTTCTGACGACTTGGTGCGTATCGATGTACCCTTCGGCGTTTCCTACGACAGCGACCCTCATGAAGTCATCAAGTTGGCACTTGAACCCTTGGCCGATATTTCAAGAGTGAGTAAACGCAAGGCGCCGGTTTGCTGGATGACTGAATTTGGCGATTCATCCATCAACTTTGTTTTGAGATTTTGGATTAAAGATCCGCAAAATGGCCTAACCAATATTCGCGGAACGGTGTTAATTGCACTTTGGGATCAATTCAAAGCCAATGGCATCGGCATTCCGTTCCCGCATCGCGAGATTATTATTAAACAACCAGAAAAAATGATAATTGAAAAAGCCCCTAAACGGGCGAAAGCTCAAGCGAAGAAGCCCGAGCGATAAACATCGAGCTCAAGCTGATTAATCTGATGAAGCAATATTTCCAACGCTATCGGGAATCATGGAAGCCATGACAATAGATGAAAAAAAGCTGACTTTTAATAAGATGCGTAACATTCGATTTAACTCCTTGAGCCTGCTCCTTAAAGAGGCGCTTTACGGCAAAAGTATGGAACTAATAAAAACAAATGATCCCAGCCTCATAGGACAATGATTTTTCTGCTTATCTTAGAATAGTACTTTGTTAGGGTTAAATTGAAGGCAATAAACACAGTTAACAAATGGTTGCTGTCTATTGATCGAAGTCGAGGATTTTCAAATTTCTTAAATCAGCGATATCGTTAACGCCAAGCTGGATCATATTATTCTCAAGATCCGCTTTCAAAATATCAACAACATGATCACCGCCCACCTGCCCCATGGCAGCGGCACCATATAAAAACGGTCTTCCGGCAAAAACATAATCAGCCCCAAGCGCCAACGCCCTCAGAACATCCAGACCAGTGCGAACACCACTATCAAACAATATTTTCACTTTGCCGTTCACCGCATCAGCTATCTCCGGCAAAACGGATATAGAAGCAGGAGCACCGTCAAACTGACGTCCGCCATGATTGGAAACAACTATGGCATCCATGCCATGTTCAATGGCTTGCTTTGCATCAGCAACATCCAGCAAGCCTTTGATCACAATTGGACCTTTCCAAATCTCACGAAAACGAATGAGATCTTTCCACATATAGGCGCCGCCAATTCTTTGCGATGCAATAAACTTGGTCAGTTCGCGCATATCTTCGGAGCTGGCATATTTTTGCAACATACGGAATGCAGGTTTTCCATGTTTCAGCGTTGCCAGCGCCCAAGCAGGACGTTTGGCAACTTCCATTAGAAACTGCGGCGTGATCTTCGGCGGCACTCGCAACCCGGCCCGTCTTTGTCGTTCGCGCATACTAGGAATTGGAACATCTACAGTGATCACCAACGTGGAGAAACCTGAATCAGCTGCGCGCTTTAAAAGGTCCTCGTTGATCTTCCAATCGGCAAATGTATAAAGCTGAAACCATGCATTTTTCTGGGCAATCTTGCCAACGCTTTCCGGCGTTTCGCATCCAACCGTACTTAGACAATAAGGAATGTTCTTTTTTCGCGCGGTTTCTGCCAGCATCAACTCAGCACCTGGCCACATTAACCCTGTCATGCCGACTGGCGAAATACCAAAAGGCAAATCATATTCGTTACCAAACAAACTTGTATTCAGTTTGATCTTGTCAAAACCTTTTAGCCCTTTCGGTGTGATCATCACCTTATCAAGCGCATCACGATTTCGTTGAACAGCTTTCTCAAGCCCTGTCCCGCTATCAAGATATTCCCAGGCAAAATGCGGCATGCGTCGTTTGGCAATCTGCCGCAAATCCTCGATCGCAGGATAATGCTCGATGCGTTGTTCAGGGGTCATTGTGATGTTCCTAACTTCCGAGGATCATGATCTTGCCGCTATTGGCCTTCGCCGTTAGTTTTGGCAATTGCTCATGGGCATCTACAAGAGCAACTTTGGCTGCCACCTCAGTTTTCCAAGCACCTGAACCAAATAATTGCTGAACCTTTGTGCCAGCGGCAATAGCCTTTTCTGTAGTCTGCTCGCGAAGCCATTTTGTAAGCCAAAAACCACGGATTTTCTTAGACATGAAAATAAATTGGCCGGGTTGGGTCAATGCAGGCATTTCAGTCGAAAGCTTTCCATAGATTACCCATTCGGCATGGTTTGGCATGGCAGCAAAAATATCCGATGAAGTCTGATCGGCAACAGCATCAAGAAACACAGTTGGCTTCTCATTTTGCATCAAGGTGAGCATTTCACCCATAAAACCTTCTTTGGTATTGTTCAAAACATGAGTGGCACCAAGATCGGTCAGATGCGCCATCTGTTCATCATGGCGAACAAGCGCAATCACTTTCAATCCATCCTGCTTGGCTAGGCCAATCATCAGTTTACACAATTGGCTGGCTGCGGCAGAAAGAATAAAGCACTTCGCTCCCGTTGCTTTTACTTCCTCAACCATTGCAATAGCTGTTAGTGGATTCACATAAAGCGCAGCGGCATCATCATCTGAAACAGATGGATGAACTGGAAAACAGCTCTTTAAATCCGACAGAGCATATTCTGCCCAAGCGCCTGAACCAGTCGCGATAAAACCTACACGTTGCCCAACGAGCCCTTCGGCGCCTTCACCGGCTGCAACAACTGTTCCACAGCCCTCAAAGCCCGCAGGAGTGCCTTTGAAGCGTGGAATGCCATATTCGCCTTTGATGAAATGCAGATCAGACGGATTGACGCCTGATTGAATGACCTTGATCAACACTTGCCCGACATCAGGCTCAGGGACGTCTACAGTTGTAAAATCCAGCCACGGCTCAAGTGATGGAATAGCCGGACCTTCCGCAGTTCCTGAATAGCCATGGCCTTTGAGAATAAGAGCCTTCATTGTTGATGGAATGGTCACGCGCATCTCCTGATAAATTTTGCCGATTACGGCTTTAGAATTACTTTGCCAACCGCTTTACGGTCATGAATAAAATTGAGAGCCTCAGCAGCTTTTTCCAATGGATAAACCGCCTCAACCACTGGCTTTATTTTACCGCTAACATACCAACCCATCAGCTCCTGCATATTGGATGCAAATACTTTTGGTTCACGGGCAGTGAAACTACCCCAGAAAACGCCAGCCACTGCATAGCCTTTGACAAGGGCTAGATTAACTGCAAACTGAGGAATGGTTCCAGAGGCAAAACCAACAACCAACAAACGCCCGCCCCAAGCCATAGCGCGGGAACAAGCATCAAATGCTTCGCCGCCAACAACGTCAAAGACAACATCGGCGCCATTGCCGTCCGTGGCTTTTTTCAACTCATCTTTCAAATTGTCATAACCCAGCGCAATGTCCGCGCCGTTGTCCAAGCACACTTTTTGCTTTTCCGGTGTTGATGCAACCGCAATAACTTTCGCGCCCATGGCCTTGCCAATTTGAACCGCTGCAAGGCCTGTTAATCCCGCAGCGCCAGTCACGACCAGCGTTTCGCCGGCTTTCAACTGTCCGCGCTGTTTAAGCCCATGGTGTGAAGTTCCATACCCGCACAAAAGCGCTGTTACTTCGCCGCCATCGGCATTGGGAGGAACTAGCATCAAATTGGATGCGGGGACTTTTACTTTTTCAGCAAACGCTCCCATCAAGGCAAGCGCTGCAACGCGATCACCAATTTTGAAGCCCTCAACCTTTTCTCCCATGGCGCTTATCGTGCCGACCAGTTCCATACCTGGAACAAAGGGCGTTGGCGGTTTTGCCTGATACAAGCCTTGCACCAAAAGCCCGTCTGGAAAATTTACACCAATAGCTTCCGCATCAAGAATAACTTCATTCGGTCCGCATTTTGGCTCTTCCATATCGCCATAAACCAACCCGTTGATTGGTCCGTATTCGTTACAAATTATCGCCTTCATAAGCTCAACGCCTCAAATTTTCTGCTGGGTATATTTACGCAATTCTTCACGTGCCACTTGACGGCGATGAACCGCATCAGGTCCATCC
>Ga0075467_10000078_pt1 | contig 62254 bp, 67 predicted proteins | sample DEB08_DNA_9_FD_75067 | JGI IMG/M metagenome (GOLD analysis project Ga0075467, IMG submission 75067) | Aqueous microbial communities from the Delaware River and Bay under freshwater to marine salinity gradient to study organic matter... | ecosystem: Environmental > Aquatic > Marine > Coastal ... | reverse complement strand
GGTCCGCATCCCGAATTTTCCGATGCCGCCCTTAATGAACAATCACGGCAACTACATCGTCTCGATGGGCAATGTCTGCCGCTGGATGGCCGAGCAAGCCGAAGAAATGGGCGTGGAAATCTTTCCTGGTATGGCGTGCTCGGAACTAATTTACGGTGGGAACGGCGAAATCAAAGGCGTTGTCGCCGGCGAGTTTGGTCTGAATGCGGACGGCACCCAAAGCGACGCCTACGAGCCCGGGATGGAGCTCCATGGCAAATACGTCTTCCTTGGCGAGGGTGTACGCGGATCGCTTTCAAAGCAGGTGATCGAGAAATACGCCCTTGATGCCAACGCTGAGCCACAGAAATATGGCCTTGGCATGAAGGAAATCTGGGAAATCGACCCTGCGTTGCACAACGAAGGCTCGGTCACGCATACGATGGGCTGGCCGTTGGGCAAGAACGCAGGCGGTGGCTCTTTCGTCTATCACCTTGAGAACAATCAGGTGTACGTCGGGTTTGTGGTCCATCTGAACTACAAAAACCCGCATCTTTACCCCTACATGGAATTTCAGCGCTTCAAGCATCACCCGATGATCGCCAAGCTGCTTGAGGGCGGAAAACGTGTCGCTTACGGCGCGCGCGCGATCACCGAGGGCGGATACCAGTCCATGCCCGACGCGGCTTTTCCGGGTGGCGCGCTACTTGGCTGTTCCGTCGGCCTCGTCAACGTCCCGCGCATCAAAGGCAACCACAACGCGATGCTGTCCGGCAAGGCCGCAGCGGAACACGCATTTGCAGCCATCAGAGAGGGTCGTTCTGGCGACAAACTTGAGGGCTATATGGCCGAGCTGAAGGAAGGTGCTATCGGTCAAGACCTGAAAAAAGTTCGCAATGTCAAACCTTTGTGGTCAAAGCACGGTCTGATGACCTCTCTGACGCTGGGTGGATTTGATATGTGGACCAACACGCTTGGGTTCTCGCTGCTTGGCACGGTCAGCCACGGCAAGAACGACGCCGAAAGCACCGGATTTGCCGCCAATTTTGCGCCCATCGACTATCCCAAGCCCGACGGCAAGCTTAGCTTTGACCGCCTTACCAACGTCAGCTTTTCAATGACGAACCACGAGGAAAGCCAGCCCGCGCACCTAAAGTTGAAGGACGCCAGCATTCCGATCTCGGTGAACCTGCCGAAATATGCAGAACCGGCGCAACGCTATTGCCCCGCAGGCGTTTACGAAGTGGTCGACGAGCAATTCGTGATCAACTTCCAGAACTGCATTCACTGCAAAGCCTGCGACATCAAAGACCCGTCACAAAATATCGTCTGGACCACGCCACAGGGCGGGGATGGGCCGAATTATCCGAATATGTAACACATCCGTCATGATCGGCGGTCATAGTGCCGCCCCGCATTGCCTCTTAGGGGGCGCGCCACTACCTTTTTTATCAACCGCGACAACAAGGATAGCCTGATGCCGTTGATCCGTACTTTGACGTTTGCTGCCGCACTGGCCGTGGCGTCCCCTGTTTTGGCAGAACCTGCTTCGGGCAGTTACCTCGCCGCGCGTTCGGCGATGATCGCCCACGACTACGAGGAGGCCGCGCAACAGTTCTCTCGCGCGCTTGTGCGTGATGGGCGCAATCCGGTGCTGCTGGAAAACGGCTTGACCGCCTACATCGGTCTTGGCGATCTTGACCGCGCCGCGCCGCTGGCCCGTCGCCTTACTGAAGTTGGCGCGTCAAGCCAGATCGCAGCACTTGTGCTTGCCGGAGACGCCGCCGCGCGCGGCAACTGGGACGGCCTTCTGGCCGATCTGGACGCCGGCATGACCGTCGGGCCTTTGTTTGACAGTCTTCTTAAGGCATGGGCGGAACTTGGCGCTGGCCGGATGGGCGAGGCGCTTGCGGGATTTGATGCGGTTACTGGTAATCAGGGCGTCGAAGCTTTCGGCTTGTACCACAAGGCTCTTGCGCTGGGCTCGGTCGGCGATTTTGAAGGTGCGGCTGATATCTTCTCGGGCGAAAGCGGCACCACGATCCGCCTCACACCGCGCGGGATCATCGCCTATGTGCAGATCCTCAGCCAATTGGAGCAGCCACAGGTCGCGATTGATCTTTTGGACGCAACTTTGGGTGCCACGCTTAATCCACAGCTTGTTGCGATGAAGGCCGCTCTTGAATCCGGGGAAACGCTGCCGTTTGACGCGGTCCGCTCGCCCGCCGATGGCGTTGCCGAGATTTACCATTCCATAGGCGGCGCCCTGCGCGGTGAAGCTCAGGAAGCCTACACACTGCTTTACACGCGTATGGCGCTGGCGATCCGTCCCGACCATATCGACGCCCTGCTTGCGACGGCCGAAATCCTTGAAAGCCTCGATCAATACGATCTTGCCACCGAAGTTTACGACACCGTCCCCCGAACGTCGCCGGTCTATTACGCCGCCGAACTAGGGCGCGCGGCGGCTCTGCGTCGCTCGGACCGTTCCGATGCGGCAATCGAAGTCCTCAAGCAGTTGTCTGAAAGTCACGGCGATATTCCGTCAGTCCAGATTGCGCTGGCCGACGCCTATCGCCAGATCGAGAACTTCGAGGCGTCGCTGGCGCCCTATGCCCGCGCGCTTGAATTGATCGGTGAACCACAAGAACAGCACTGGATCGTTTATTTCGCCCGCGGTATTGCGCATGAACGGCTAGATCGGTGGGGCGACGCCGAGGCCGATTTCCGCGCCGCCTTGGACCTGCGCCCCGAACAGCCACAGGTGCTGAACTACCTCGGATATTCCTTCCTTGAGATGAACGAAAACCTCGACGAAGCGCTTGATCTGATCGACCGTGCCGTCACCCAGCGCCCCGATTCGGGGTACATCGTTGATAGTCTTGGCTGGGGGCTTTACCGCGTTGGCCGCTACGCCGAAGCCGTTGGGCACATGGAGCGCGCGGTCGAATTGCTGCCGGTCGACCCCATCGTAAACGACCACCTTGGTGATGTTTATTGGGCTGTTGGCCGCGAGCGCGAAGCCGAATTCCAATGGCACCGCGCTCTGTCCTTCATCACCGATGACACTGACCCCGACGATGTCGAAGCCGGGCGTATACGGCGCAAGCTTGAGGTTGGTCTTGATGTCGTTTTGGTTGAGGAAGGCGAGCCGCCTCTGAAGTTTGCGAACGACGATGGTTAACGTCTTTGCACCGGCAAAGATCAACCTGACGCTTCACATCACCGGACAACGCGACGACGGCTTTCATCTGCTCGACTCGCTGGTGACCTTCGCAACCGTGGGGGATAAGCTGCACCTGGAAAAAGCGGGTGTGTTTTCGCTCATCGTTGAAGGCCCCGAGGCCGCTGGCGTTCCGGCCGACATGGACAACCTCGCCCTGCGCGCGGCCGCATTGGTGAGCGCCGACCTGAAAGCGGCGATCACGCTGACCAAAAACCTCCCGACGTCGTCCGGAATAGGCGGAGGGTCGGCAGATGCAGCGGCGGCATGGCGCGGAATGCTGGGACTTGAAGGCAACGGCGAGACCTTTGCAGACCGCCACTATGCGATGCCCGAAATCCTGCTTAAAACGCAACTCCGCGCCCTAACGAGGCTTGGCGCAGACGTCCCGATGTGCATTGCCTCCTCTCCCGCGCGCGTGCGCGGTATCGGCGACAGATTGGCTCTGCACCCATTGCCGACGTTGCCTGCGGTGCTGGTTAACCCGCGTGTGCCGGTATCAACGCCGCAGGTTTTCAAGTCGATGAAAACGCGGGAAAATCTGCCAATGCCCGAGACCATCCCGGCGTTTGAAGCCGCGTCTGACCTTATTGATTGGCTTCAGGGACAACGCAACGATCTACAAGTTCCGGCCATTGCGATTGTGCCCGAAATCTCCACGGTCCTGGACCGTCTTACTGCATGCGCCGGCGCAAAGCTGGTCCGCATGTCGGGGTCAGGTGCGACCTGTTTCGCGCTTTTCGATGACGTCGAAGCCGCGAAAGCTGCCGCGGGCGCGCTCTACACTGAACGGCCCAACTGGTGGGTCGCAGGCTGCATGCTTGGCAATATGTCTGGACGGGCATTGCCGAAATAACCTAAGTGGTTGGCGCTTTTGCCTCCCCTTTCCCCTTTTCCAACTCCGCCCCGCGCGCTACTTCTGGAGAAAGAGGAGCCGTTGCCATGCTAACCGTCATATCCCCCGCCAAACGCCTTGATTGGTCCGACCGGGCTGTCACACCGACCGCACCGAATTTCCAGACCGAAGCCACACAGTTGGCCGGCCACGCGCGGCAGTTGACGCTTGGCAAACTGAAATCGATGATGGATCTTTCGGACAATCTGGCGCGCCTCAATCGTGACCGCTTCCGCGCCTTCGTGGACGCCCCCGACGCTACCACAACCCGCCCCGCTGTCTTCGCCTTCGCGGGGGATACTTATCAGGGCCTTGAGGCAGCAACTCTTGACCCAAACACCCTAGAGCGCGCGCAAAACCACCTGCGCATCCTATCCGGGCTTTACGGCGTGTTGCGCCCGCTTGATGGGATCCAACCTTACCGCCTTGAAATGGGCAGCCGCCTGAAAACCCGCCGAGGCACATCGCTTTATGACTTCTGGGGTGACACGATCTCCAAGTCGCTGAACGGCGCCGCTGAAGCCGTCGGCACCGATCTTTTGGTGAACTGCGCCAGTCAGGAATACTTTGGCGCAGTCGACCGTCAGGCGTTGAAGCTTCAGATCATCACCCCGCAATTTTATGAGGTGAAGGGGGGCACACCCAAAATCGTCAGCTTCTTTGCCAAAAAAGCGCGCGGTGCGATGGCGCGGTTCATCGTCGAAAACCGCGTGACCAGCGTCGAGGGTTTGCGCGATTTCGACCTTGGCGGTTATCGCTTCCAGATGGATCTTGGCGACGCCGCAACGCTTGTCTTCCACCGCGATGCACAAGCTGCCAGTCAGGCGGCCTGACACTCTCAGATCGTAACCTGAGCGACGGGTTCTCTAGCGCGCTCTGCCTTAGGGTCTTCAACCGCCATTGGCAGGCATGGCACAGTATCCAAAGGCCGTGCCGTCAGGATATGATCGATAAGTTTTATGCCAGGCTTGTTAAGGTAATCGTTAATGCCAGCGGCCAGAATGTTCTCGGCATCCCCTTCCATCGCGTGTGCGGTGATCGCAACAATGGGGCAGGCTCCCAGACTCTGCTCGAGTTCCGTCGCGCGGATGTGACGCGGGGCCTTCTTGCCATCATTTTCGGCGTGGAAATATCGGTGAAAAAGATATCTGGACGCGCGGCTTGAAACGCCTCGATCGCTTCCATTCCGTTCTCGGCAAAGACAAGACCGCTATTCAGCGCCTTCAGCATTTTCTCAACCGCGAAACGGTTGGTACGATTGTCTTCTGCTGCCATGACCTGCATGCGTCGCACACCGGGTTCAGCAGGCTGCGGAACGACAACTTTCGAAGGTTCCGGCGCGACAGCGCCTTCTAAAGCTGTCTCGGTAGGCGCTTGTTCTTGTGGTGCAGTGGCGTCTGTAGAAGCCTCAAATGCCGTTGGCGGAGCGACCGCCTCGTGTCCTCTCAAATGTGTATCCTCGTCGTCGCCTTCCCCAATTTACAGGGAGCGACCAGCGGCGACAGCTCGCTTAGGCCAGTCATCATAGCCGCGCGTAGAAACGGTCGCGGCAACAACCGGTCGAACGCCATATCGCCCATTGGCGTTTTTGTCGGCCCGACCACCACTTTGAATAGTCCGGCTGATTTGAGCTGCACTTTCAATGCCGCGGCAATCGCAAAGCGGTCCTCGCCGTCTTTGGGTTTGCCGACAACGATCACATCGCGCGCATTTGGATTTTCGTCGGAAATACCGTCAAATCCATCAACCGGCACGGGCGTTAGTTCGATCAAGCCAAGCTGTTTGGCCAATACCGTCCGGTCCATCCCCGGTTCTTTCACAGTGATCGCACGATCAAGCCAGGCAGGGGCGCTAACGTCCATGGGCCACTCCGCCGTCCGTCACCTTCACGCAACAAAGCCAGTTATGGCCCGATCACAGTAAATAAGCGGCTAATCTGGGCGACCAAGGGGCGATGTTCTCGCCCTAGTCGCTTGAAAGCAATGCCTGCAAGGCCCGGCGAAACACGTCAGCATCCGGGCCAAGATTGTCCATCAATGACGTCTCAAACGTTGCCGCAACCGGCGTCATCGTCGCGATCAGATCGCGGCCCTTGTCAGTCAATTCCAACGCCACCAGCCGCCCGTCATCTGGGTCGGGGCGCCGCGACACGAACCCCGCCGCTTCAAGGCGCGTGGCGGCCCGGCTGACCCGGCTTTTCTCCATCGCGACCTTCTTTTGGATATCGCGCACGCTGACACTGGGCGACTGGCTCAGATGTGCCACAACACGCCATTCCGCAAGGCTGATCCCAAATCGCGCGCGGTATTCTCGCTCGAACGCGCGGCTTGTGCGCTCGGCCAGAACCGCAAGTTGATACGGTAGAAATTCTTCCAGATCGAAGTCACTCATGACGCTCACAAAGCCACAATCCCAGGCAATTGCCCAGCCCAGCCCATCGCGTTCGCGTCGCCCGCGTGTTGCAGCCTGTCTGGAATGCGCGGCCCAACGTGGTATCGTTCAACCAAGGAGGCGCTTGCCATGACCAACTTCGATCACCACTTGGACGAAACCCTTGCTGCCATTGATGCCGACGGCTTGATGAAGGCCGAGCGCGCTATCACCTCGCCGCAGTCGGCACACATCACGGTCGCGGGCCGTACAATGCTGAACCTATGCGCCAACAACTACCTCGGGCTTGCCGATGATCCCCGGCTTATCAACGCCGCCAAAGGCGCACTTGATAGCCACGGGTTTGGCATGGCCTCAGTGCGCTTCATCTGCGGCACGCAAGACCTTCACTGCGAACTTGAGGCCCGGCTTGCCGCTTTTCTCGGGATGGAGGACGCAATCTTGTTCGCCGCCTGCTTCGATGCAAACGGCGGCGTGTTTGAACCGCTTTTGGGCCCGCAGGACGCGATCATCTCAGATGCCTTGAACCACGCGTCCATCATCGACGGTATCCGGCTTTGCAAGGCGCAACGCTACCGCTACGCCAATTCGGATATGGACGATCTTGAAGCCAATCTGAAAGAGGCCAAGGCGAACGGCGCGCGATTTATAATGGTTGCCACGGACGGCGTGTTCTCGATGGACGGGACCCTCGCCAAGCTTGCTGACATTCGCGCTTTGGTTGACGCATACGACGCCCTTTTGATGGTAGATGACTGCCATGCAACCGGGTTCATAGGCCCGAAAGGGACGGGAACCCCGGCGCATGCGGGCATCAAAGCCGATATCCTTACCGGCACTCTTGGCAAAGCGATGGGTGGCGCAATCGGTGGCTACGTTGCGGCGTCAAAGCGCATCGTCGATCTTTTGCGCCAACGCGCACGGCCCTACCTTTTCTCAAACGCGCTGCCCCCCATGGTCTGCGCCGCCGGTGTCGAGGCGATACGTCTTGTCGAAGCCGGCGATGACCTGCGCGCGCGCCTCTTCGACAACACGGCCTACTGGCGCGTTTCCCTGGAAACGGCAGGATTCAAAACCTTGCCCGGTGAACACCCGATCGTCCCTGTCATGCTTGGCGACGCCCGCCTTGCGCAAGCCATGGCTGCGCGTCTCGGCGACCTTGGCATCTACGTCGCGGGCTTCTTCTTTCCCGTGGTCCCGAAAGGTCAGGCGCGCATCCGCACTCAGATGAACGCAGCCCTTACGCGAGAAGACCTTGACCGCGCAGCCGAGGCCTTCCAACAAGCTGGACGCGAAACAGGTGCAATTTGACTAAAATTGCATTTCTTCTTGGAAAAAATACTGCGGGGGTTTGGGGGCAGCGCCCCTGTCCCGGCGGCGAAACAGGGACAGGCCGATGACCAACCAGATGAAAGCCCTTGCCAAGACAACCGCCGCACCGGGCCTCGACATGATCGACGCGCCGGTGCCTGAGATAGGCGCAGACGATGTGCTGATCCGCATCAAGAAAACTGGTATCTGCGGCACCGACATCCATATCTGGGACTGGGACGAATGGGCGGCCAAGACGGTTCCTGTGCCGCTTATCACGGGCCACGAGTTTGCCGGTGAGATCGTCGAACTTGGCCGCAATGTCACCGACCTTACTCTTGGCCTAAGGGTCTCGGGTGAAGGACATTTGATCGGTAAGCATTCCCGCCAGTCCCGCGCCGGAAAGTTCCACCTCGACCCGCAAACGCGCGGGATCGGCGTTAATGAACAAGGCGCATTTGCCGAATACCTGCGCCTTCCGGCATTTAACGCCGTTCCCCTTCCCGACGCTATCGACGACGAGATCGGTGCCATCCTTGATCCCCTAGGAAATGCAGTTCACACAGCCCTCAGCTTCGATCTTGTGGGCGAGGACGTTCTTGTCACCGGTGCGGGGCCGATCGGGATCATGGCCGCCGCCGTCGCTCGTCACGTTGGCGCGCGGCACGTTGTGATCACAGACGTCAATCCAGATCGTCTGGCGCTTGCCCAAAGGGTCGCAGACGTAGTCCCGGTGAACGTAATGACAGAAGATTTGCACGATGTAATCACAAAGCTGAAAATGAAAGAGGGCTTTGACGTCGGCCTTGAGATGTCTGGCAATCAACGCGCCATGGATCAGATGGTCGAAGCGCTGGTGATGGGCGGGCGCATTGCGCTTCTGGGCATCCCGCCGGGGAAATCTCCTGTCGATTGGTCGCGCATCGTGTTCAAGGCGATCACCCTGAAAGGCGTGTACGGCCGTGAAATATTTGAGACCTGGTACAAGATGATCGCCATGCTGGAAAACGGACTTGATGTGCGCAACGTCATCACGCATCGCATGTCGGTTGATGATTACCGGATGGGTTTTGAGACAATGAAATCCGGGCAATCCGGCAAGATTGTACTGGATTGGACCTGACCCGACCGCAGGGCCGGTGGGCGCGAAACTGCAGAAACCCCATCGTAACATTCTAGCTATTCGTAACGATCAGCACCCTATTCAGGGCCAGAGTGGGCGGTAGTTCTTCCCTGTAAGCATAGACGACGAACAGGATATCCGAACGATGGGCCGCCACCCGGATCCCCAGAATTGACCGGACGCTGGCCTGCACCAGAATACAACTTGCCGCCTGAAACCCAAGATAATCGATCATCGACGGCTTTTGTTTTCACCTTGCGGCCCTTCGCCTTCAGCCTTGACCGCTACAATTTTAATCAGAGCAAAACCGTCCGGCAAGGTTCACAGGGAACGCTCTGTGAGCCCCGCGCTAAAGGCTGGTGAAGGCCTCATGAATTGACATCGTTGCGCGTGCAACGATATACTCTACGGGCCTTGCGGAGCGCCTGAAATGACTAGCAAACCCGACCTGTCCGGACTGACCCAAGCGGACGCCTCAAACGGCATAATTAAGGGCTATATGCCCGGTTTTGGGAATGATTTTGAAACCGAGGCGCTGCCAGATGCCTTGCCGCAAGGCATGAATTCCCCACAGCGCGTGAACTACGGGCTCTACGCCGAACAGCTCTCGGGAACCGCTTTCACGGATGTGCGCCCTGAACGGACGTGGTGTTACCGTATTCGCCCATCGGTAAAGCATTCCGCGCGCTACATGAAGGTCGATCTGCCGTATTGGAAGACCGCGCCACACATCAACGAAGACGTGATCAGCCTTGGTCAGTACCGCTGGGACCCGGTGCCCCACGGCGATCAGCGCCTCACCTGGCTCACGGGGATGCGCACTATGACCACCGCCGGAGACGTCAACACACAGGTCGGTATGGCCAGCCACATCTACCTTGTGACTGACAGCATGGTGGACGCCTATTTCTACTCGGCCGACAGCGAGCTTCTGGTGGTGCCTCAGGAAGGACGCCTGCGATTTTGCACAGAACTTGGCATCATTGACCTTGCCCCCCAGGAAATTGCAATCATGCCGCGCGGCCTTGTTTACCGCGTCGAAGTGCTTGAGGGCCCGGCCCGTGGGTTCGTCTGCGAAAACTATGGCCAGAAGTTTGAATTGCCCGGACGCGGTCCTGTCGGCGCAAACTGCATGGCAAACCCCCGAGATTTCAAGGCGCCCGTGGCGGCATTCGAGGACCGGGAGGTGACCTCAAAGCTAACGATCAAATGGTGTGGGCAATTCCACGAAACGCCCATCCCACAAAGCCCGCTTGATATCGTCGCGTGGCACGGCAACTACGCTCCAATGAAGTACGACCTGAAGACCTACTGCCCGGTTGGCGCAGTCTTGTTCGATCATCCGGATCCGTCGATTTTCACCGTTTTGACTGCGCCCTCATCGCATCCCGGAACGGCGAATATCGACTTCGTGTTGTTCCGCGAGCGCTGGCTGGTCAGCGAAAACACTTTCCGCCCGCCGTGGTACCACAAGAATGTCATGTCCGAGCTGATGGGCAACATCTACGGGCAATACGACGCGAAACCGCAGGGCTTCGTTCCGGGCGGTATGAGCTTGCACAATATGATGCTGCCGCATGGCCCGGACCGTGATGCATTTGAAAAAGCGACCGAATCAAACCTTGGTCCTGCCAAGTTGGAAAACACCATGTCGTTCATGTTCGAGACGCGTTTTCCGCAACACCTGACAGAATTCGCCGCAGAGGAAGCTCCGTTGCAGGATGATTATATTGACTGCTGGACGTCGCTGGAGAAGAAATTCGACGGATCCGCAGGGGAGAAATGACATGGGCGATATGATTTTCTGGGCGATTGCGACGGTGGCCTTGATCGTTGGCTTTCGCTGGTGGCAGAAGCGCGGGAAATAGGGGCGCTTGCCTCGCCGCCAAAAGCGGCTCACCCAGGATTTTTGAACCCAAAGAAGGATCAGAAAGAAGGACCAGACGGTGAAGATAGCAACTTTGGGTCTTGGAGGCCGGGACGGGCGGTTGGTTGTTGTCTCTGACAATCTGAAAACGTGTCGATGGTGTACAGACGCGACATTGCAGGCCGCGCTTGATTTGGATCGGCTGGTACCGGAGGTCACGGACCACGCCTTTGATCTCACACAGTGTGCCGCGCCGTTGCCGCGCGGCCACCAGTTCCTTGATGGATCGGCTTATGTAAACCACGTTGATCTTGTTCGCCGCGCGCGCGGCGCGGAAATGCCTGCGCGATTCTGGACAGACCCGCTGATGTATCAGGGCCTGTCGGTGTTTGCCGCTGCTGGTGATGTGATCAGGGGGCAGGCCGGATGGGGCGTTGATTTTGAGGCTGAGATTGCGGTTATCACGACCGAGGTTCATCAAGGTATTTCAGCCGAAGAAGCTGCGGGATGTGTGGCCTACGTCATGCTTTTGAACGACATATCCTTGCGCAATCTGATTCCTGACGAGTTGTCCAAGGGGTTTGGTTTCGTCCATTCCAAGCCCATTTCTGCCTGTTCCCCCATCGCCGTCACGCCCGACGCACTTCCGGGCTGGGACGGGCGCAAATTGCACGGTGTGTTAAACGTCGATCTGAACGGCGCGCCCTTCGGGCGCGCCAATGCCGGCGTGGATATGACTTTCGATTTCGGTGATTTGATCGCGCATGCTGCCAAGACCCGCGACCTGCCAGCAGGGACGGTCATCGGGTCGGGTACTGTGTCGAACCGTGGTCCGCACGGAGGCCCCGGCACACCGGTTGCCGCAGGTGGGCGCGGATATTCGTGTATCGTAGAGCAGCGCATGGTCGAGACGATCCTGAACGGCGCGCCCGTAACCCCGTTCCTCAAGACCGGCGACCGCGTGCGTATCTGGATGGAAGATGAAGCCGGTCAGTTGATTTTCGGCGCTATCGACCAGACTTTGCAACTTGATCCCTAACCGACGCTCTGCCAGTCGCGGATGATATCAAGCGGGTACAAAAGCATGATGATGTTCAACGCCAACCCGTCGCGGATAACCCACATGGTCACGCCCTCAAAGACGAACACGATCAGCACGCTTGCCCAGACCGGTAGCCGTCCGGCAAGCCAGAAGCCAACCCACATTGCCAAAACATCCGCGATCGAATTGACAATAGAGTCACCGAAGTAATCTAGTGAAATCGTCACGGCGCGGTAGCGTTCGATGATCGTATCCGAGTTCTCGACGATCTCCCAAGCGGCCTCGACCAGCGTGGCAATCGACAGTCGCCAAGGCACGGAAACGCGCCGGGCCATCAGCCAAAGCAGACCGTAAAACAGAATGCCATGCAGTATGTGGCTTGGCGTGTACCAGTCCGACAAATGCTGAGAGTTCTCGCTCGACATGGTTTGCCCGTGCCAAAGCTTCACCACTCCACAGGTGCAGATCGGTTCGCGTCCAATCCACAACAGCCAAACCGCCATGGTCACAAGGATCAGCGCCGTGGCGGCATAAGGTGTCAGCGCGCGTTGCATGACCTAAAAGAATCACGGCATCATCAATGCGTCCAGCAAAAAAGGTCTGACCGGATGAATGCACAAAAAGCGCCGTTGCTTGCGATGGCCCTTAATCGTGCCTGGGCGAACGCTACGCATTACAAGTCGGTACAAACGTTGCCGCCCGATACCTTCACCGCTGCGCGCCCGGGGTCCTTTTCCGCGCTGTCGTAAACGCTCAACCACATCAATGCGGCCGATCTTTACTATCTCGATGTACTGGAAAGCGGTGATTTCGGTCGATCCGTTTGTGACGGCCCGGACAACGACGACCCGTCCTTGCTTGGGCAAAAGCAGTATGAAGCCGACCTGCGCTTCACCACACTCTGCGGGAAAATAACTGACAATATAGTTGCCTAAATGCGGGTGATGGAGCGCGCAAGCGGCCCGGTCGAGGAAGCCGTCGTCGCGCTACTTGCGCATCTGGTCCAGCACGAAACCCACCACTGTGGCCAGGCGCATGTGCAACTGTCAGACGCCGGGATCCCACCGCGTCAGCTTGATGATTTCTACCTGACCTGTGGCCGGGGGCCTTCGGCTTGGGCCTATTGGGCGTGAAATACGGCCCCATGCGCGGTGAATTCCTGTTTCGCTTCTGGGCATCCATCGCCGCACTTGCGCTTTGTGGCGTGGCGCTTGCCATAAAGGGCGTCCAGATAAATATGGTCGCTGTGGAACCTGGCGTGATCGCCTTTGCATTTCTTGGGGGAAGTGCTGCTCCTGCGGCATGGCACCTGTGGGTGTGCAAAGATCGCTAGTGCGCTTCGACCGGAACGCGCCCGTCATCGGTCAGCGCAAAGCACGCGCCATCTTCAAACACCACCGGCACAAGCTCGTGACCATATCCTGCGCCCGTGTCGATATTCACGCGGTTGCCGTAATGGGTCGGCTCGTCAATCGGCGTGTGGCCATGCACGATCAAGGCCTCATGGCTTTCCAACCGCCACAAAAACTCGTCACGTATCCACAAAAGATCGTCCTCGTCCTGCGTATCCATAGAAAAACCGGGTCGAATTCCCGCATGGACGAAAATCATATCCCCCAGGCGGTGATACAAAGGCATTTTCTCGATGAATGCCACATGCGCCTCGGGTACCGCTTTCTTCGCGCGCGCATGAAACTTTGCAGCCCCCTCAAGCGTGCGCTTTTCGATGCCGTAGGACTTCAAGGTATCCCGCCCACCCATCGATGGGCTGAGCCAATTCAGATCTTTGCGTAACCGGGCGTCGGTGACTTCGCCGGTCCGCACATAATTCGAGAAGAACCGGTCGTGGTTGCCTTTGACGACCAACCAATCCGCACCGGCATCCATCCCGTCCATCAGGAACTGGATAACACCGCGGCTATTCGGCCCGCGGTCCGTCAAGTCGCCGATATGAATAACCGGAGACGTGCCACTGCCCGAGGCTGCGTCAATCGCAATGCGACGATGGGCGATCTGAAGTTGCTCCAGATGGCCATGTACATCGCCTATGGCATAAACTCGGTCACTCATGAGATGGGCTTAGGTCCGGCCTTTGGTCGGGGCAAGAAGTTTCATACTCGTCCTGCCCCGTTAAAAGTTTCAAAATGGCTTAGAGGTCACTCGACTTCGAACTGCAGCGGGCGCACTTGGGTGAACAAACCCGTCTCTTTTAAAGCTCTAATCGCCTGATCCGGCACGGCCTCGTCGACGTACAAAAGCGCGATTGCGTCCTGCCCTTTGACCGAGCGACCCAGCGTAAAGTTCGCGATGTTCACGCCGTGTGCGCCCATCGTGTTACCAAGCGCGCCGATTATGCCGGGCACGTCCTCGTTCGTGGTGTAGACCATGTGCGCACCCACTTCGGCGTCGATGGTGATGCCCTTAATCTGAATGAACCGAGGCTTACCGTCTGAGAAAACCGTCCCCGCAATTGACCGTTCACGCTCGTCCGTCACCACTGTCAGCTTGATATAGGCATCAAACGCGCCTGTTTTGTCCTGCGTTGTGGTCGAAATATCAATACCACGATCCTTCGCGATGATCGGTGCCGACACCATATTCACGTCGGGGTTCGCGGCTTTCATGATCCCGGCGATGACACTTGCGTTCAAGGCCGCTGTATTCATCTGGGCTACTTGTCCGTCGTAAAGGACATTGATCGCGCGCACGGGTTCGTCCGTCAGTTGCCCGACAAACGCACCAAGATGTGCGGCCAGCTTCAACCAGGGCCCCATGACCTTGGCTTCTTCCGCCGTGACCGACGGCATATTTAGCGCGTTCGACACCGCGCCTGTCAGCAAATAATCCGACATCTGCTCGGCCACCTGAAGCGCCACGTTCTCCTGTGCTTCGGTCGTGGCAGCGCCAAGATGTGGCGTCACAACAACGTTTGGGAGATTGAACAGGGGGCTGTCCGTGGCAGGCTCCACTGCAAAGACGTCAAACGCAGCACCGGCCACGCGACCGTCTTTCAACGCCTCGGCCAAGGCTTCCTCGTCGACCAAACCACCGCGCGCGCAGTTCACAATCCGTACGCCGGGCTTTAGCTTGGCGATGTTTTCGCGCGACAGGATATTGCGCGTCTTGTCGGTCAGCGGAACGTGGAAGGTGATGAAATCGGATCGTCCCAGTAGCTCATCTAACTCAACTTTCGTCACACCCAGTTTCGCGGCATGGTCTTCGCTTAGGAACGGATCATAGGCGATGACTTTCATCTTCAGCGCCCGCCCACGGTCACAAACGATCCCGCCAATATTGCCGGCGCCGATCACACCAAGCGTCTTGGCCGTCAGCTCAACCCCCATAAACCGTGACTTTTCCCACTTGCCCGCATGGGTCGAGGCACTTGCTTCGGGGATTTGCCGCGCAACGGCAAACATCATCGCAATGGCATGTTCCGCCGTCGTGATCGAATTGCCGAACGGCGTGTTCATCACGATCACACCCTTTTTCGAGGCGGCCGGAATATCGACATTGTCGACCCCAATCCCGGCGCGGCCAATGACCTTCAGGTTTGTGGCTGCCGCCAAAATCTTTGCGGTGACTTTCGTGGCCGAGCGGATCGCAAGACCGTCATACTGACCGATGACTTCCAGAAGCCGATCCTTGTCCTTGCCAAGGCCGGGTTCAAAATCAACATCAATCCCACGGTCGCGGAAAATCTGAACGGCGGTTTCGGACAGCGTGTCCGATACAAGTACTTTAGGCATGTGTTTAGTCCTTCGGAGTGGCAGGATCACTCCCGCCCTAAATTTTAAAATTATCTGGTCGGCCGGGGATCACCCCGCCATATGCTCATGCTGCGACAGAAAGCGCGGCAATCTCGGTCTCGAATGCCCAATCAAGCCACGGCATCAAGGCCTCAAGGTCCGAGGTTTCAACGGTCGCCCCACACCAGATCCGAAGACCCGCAGGCGCGTCGCGGTACGCCCCGATATCCAAGGCCACACCTTCCGCTTCCAGCCGCTTTGCAACGGCCTTGGCAAATGTAACGCCATCGGTGATTCGCGCATCAGTGAACTTCAGACAGACGCTGGTGTTCGAGCGCAATGCAGGGTCCGCCGCCAGATTATCGATCCAGGCGCGCGCCTCGCAAAACGCATGGATCACGCTCGCATTCGCATCGGCGCGGCCGATTAATCCGGCGAGACCGCCAACGCTTTCCGCCCAATCCAAGGCGTTCAGGTAATCCTCAACGCAGAGCATCGACGGCGTGTTGATCGTCGCGCCGTCAAAGATGTCACCGATAACCTTGCCGCCCTTGGTTAGACGGAAAATCTTCGGCAGCGGCCAGGAAGGTGTATAACTTTCAAGACGCTCTACAGCACGTGGAGACAGAATAATCATTCCATGTGCCGCTTCGCCGCCCAGCACTTTCTGCCAGGAATAGGTGACAACGTCCAAGCGGTCCCAAGGCAAATCCTGCGCGAAAGCTGCAGACGTTGCATCGCAGATCGTCAGTCCTGCACGGTCGACCGGAATATCAAAAGACGCAGGCACCCGCACACCGCTTGTCGTGCCGTTCCATGTGAAAACCACGTCACGGTCCCAGTCTACGGCTCCCAAATCAACGATCTCGCCGTAGTTCGCTGTATGCACAGTCGCATCCAGTTTCAGCTGCTTCACAGCGTCGGTGACCCATCCCGCGCCAAAGCTCTCCCAAGCCAGCATTTCAACCGGGCGTTCGCCCAGCAAGTTCCACATCGCCATCTCAACAGCTCCGGTATCGGACGCTGGAACAATGCCGATCAAATAATCTTCAGGTATGCCCAAAATGCTGCGGGTTCGCTCAATCGCGGCCTTCAACTTGGCTTTGCCGACAGCCGCACGATGCGATCGACCAAGCGGGGCATCCGCCAGGGCTTCAAGCGTAAATGTGGGGGGCTTGGCGCAAGGGCCAGATGAAAAACGCGGATTAGCCGGCCGCGTTGCCGGTGTGTTCGTAGCCATTGCTGCTATCCTTCCAGATAAGCGCCCTTCGTTGGGGAAGGGTGTCCCGCCGACAGATTTACGGACGCACGGGGGCTTTCGCAAGCGCCAATATGACGGTAGAGGGCGAAAAAGGGTCGCTGCAAAACCGGCCCTGTTTATCATCGGAAATCCCGGATCTGACATGCACGCTATCTCTCTTATCGCCGCCCCCGGAAAACTTGACCCGGCCCTTGTCACGTCGCTACAAACGGCGTTCGGCGCGGGCTCCGCGCAATGGCTGGCACCCGATGAAGCCGCGGAATTCCCTGTTGAAACAATACCTTCCAATTTTGAAATGGTCCGCGCGAACCTCGCCGCGATAGGCGTCGACCTGAATATAGTTCCTGCGGAGAGCCGCAAAAAGCGCCTTCTGATCGCCGATATGGACAGCACGATGATCGGTCAGGAATGTATCGACGAACTGGCGGCAGAAGCTGGCGTGGGCGAACGCGTCGCCGACATTACGGCCCGCGCGATGAATGGAGAACTGAACTTCGAGGCCGCCATAGACGAACGTGTCGGCCTCCTGAAAGGCCTGCCACTGTCGGTCATCCAAACCGTCCTCGACACCCGCATCACGCTGGCACCAGGCGGCGAAATCCTCCTCAACACGATGAAGGCCAACGGCGCCTACGCGGCCCTCGTCTCCGGTGGCTTCGTGCAATTCACCTCCGCCATCGCCGCCCGCTATGGTTTTGACGAAAACCGCGCCAACACGCTGCTGACAGATGGCGACCAGCTTTCGGGATACGTCCAACGCCCGATCCTTGGGCAGGAGGCCAAGGTCGACGCCCTGAACGAGATCACAGCGCGCCTCGGCATTTCTCCCGAAGATGCCGTCGCTGTAGGAGACGGAGCGAATGACCTGGCCATGATCCACCACGCCGGAATGGGGGTCGCACTTCACGCAAAACCCACTGTCGCCGCCGCCGCCCCGATCAAAGTCAACCACGGCGACCTCACGGCACTTCTTTACCTGCAAGGCTATGCCAAATCAGATTTCGTCTGACCCGGGGTTTCTAGCCCGCCAAGCCCGCCGCTGGCCGCCAACGCCAGTCACCAAACCATCGCGGTTCTTTACGGGGCGCTCCAGAAAACCCGCGACAACCGGATGGCCGGGGTCCAACGCACCAAGCCGCACCAAAAGCGCAGCAATCGCAGCCGCGGCCCCTCGCATCGCGCCATCGCTGACCTTCAACGCGATCCCAAGGTTTTGGCGCGGCAACATTGCCGCAAAGAACCCTTCCGCGCCGTACGTCACGGCCACAGGCTCAGACGCCGCCCGCATCAAAAGCGTGCAATTGCGCCCGGTTCCCGCAACCATATCGGGGTACGCGATCATCGCATCGCGCAATGCTACCGCCGCCTTTGATCGCGCATCGGACTTTCCATCCGCACTTGCATAAACTGCCATCGCGCGCGCCACACCGCGTAGGGCTGTCGCAAAGGTCGGCGCACAACACCCGTCAATTCCAAACCCCGGGCTGTCGCGCCCCGTCACGTCCTCGAACGCCTCGCGTACCGCCCTTTGCACCGGATGATCGGGGTCGACATAACCCGCACCGCCACCCAAGTGCTGGTTCAACGTCAAAAAGCCCGCGTGCTTGCCCGAACACTCGTTCAAAGCGCGTGGTAAATCCGTACCCTGCCGGATCATATGGTTGGCAAAATCCGGATCGCTCGACGCTTGGGGTCCGCAGCACAAAGCGTGATCATCAAGACCCAGATCATCCAGCCACCGGTTCACCCGCGACAGATGCACGCGCTCGCCGCCGTGCGACGCACAAGCCAGCGCCAGTTGCTCAGCCGTCAGCCCCGCGCCCGCACCGCTTTCAACCAAAGGCAATGCCTGGACCATTTTCGCAGATGAGCGTGCAAAAACAAGCTCGTCCGGGTTGCCCCAGCTTTCCACAATCGACCCATCGGCCCGCACAATCACTGCATGACCAAGGTGAGAAGACTCTACAAAAGGCCCGCGTGTGGCCTGCGCCAAAAGCCCAGCATCCGCCATGAGAGAGCTCGCAAATGCCTCACGGCAAATTTCCGCCGCAGGGGGTTCCATCTTTACGCCGAGATACGCTATTCATGCCAAATTGATAAGGGGCATTCACGACCTGCCGACCCCAGTAAATAAGGGCGCGAGCGGGGGCGAAGGGCAAAAGGCAAAGACTATGACAGCACCGATAAAGGCGATGATTTCCGCAAGTTTTCTGGTATTTTCCGCAAGTGGCGCAATGGCTCAGGAGGTCACGAACCGCGTGGCGGCAGACACCGACTGGGCCGTGTTCGAAGGCGAAGACCCGAAGGAATGCTGGGCCGTAACTGCGCCGAAAGAGACTACAAACACTCGCGATGGGCGCAGTGTTTCAGTCCGTCGGGGCGATATCCTGTTGTTTGTGACGTATCGTCCAGCACAAAATATCGCTGGCGAAGTCAGCTTCACAGGCGGCTATCCTTTCGCCGAAGGCTCGACCGTGACGATGGAAGTCGCCGGTTTAAGTTTCGAGCTTTTTTCCGAAGGCGAATACGCTTGGCCTGCAACGCCCGCCGACGACCAGAAGATCGTGACAGCCATGAAGCGCGGCACAAACGCAGTATTGACCGCGCGCTCGTCGCGCGGCACGCAGACCAAGGACACATTCTCGCTTTTGGGTGCGACCGCAATGATCGAACAGGCCGAGACGAACTGCGCCGGCTGACCTAGCCGGGCTTTCCCCTTGGGTATCGCCTGCGCTTCGCCTATATCCCCAGCTTGACCAAAGGATAACGGCCATGGCTACTGATGCACCGATCACGCAAGACGTTCTGACGATCCCCCGGAAAATCCCCGAGGGGCCTGTAAACCTTGTTGGATTGACCCGCCCGCAATTGAAAGACGCGCTGATTGCTGTCGGCACTCCTGAAAAGCAGGCCAAGATGCGTGTGAACCAGCTTTGGCAGTGGATTTACCATTGGGGCGCGCGCGACTTTGCTGAGATGACGAACCTTTCTAAGGACTATCGCGCGTTGCTTGCAGACAACTTCGTCCTTGCCATCCCGCAGGTCGTCACGCGCGAGGTCAGCGAAGACGGAACGCGCAAATATCTCGTTAGGATCGCTGGTGGCCACGAAGTCGAGGTCGTCTACATCCCGGAAACTGATCGCGGCACGTTGTGCGTTTCCAGTCAGGTTGGCTGCACGCTGACCTGTTCGTTCTGTCACACCGGCACGCAAAAGCTGGTGCGTAATCTGACAGCGGGCGAGATCGTCGGTCAGATCATGGTGGCGCGCGACGATCTCAATGAATGGCCCGCACCGGGGCAGGGCACGGGCGACTCCGGCCCGCGCCGCTTGTCGAACATTGTCCTTATGGGGATGGGCGAGCCGCTTTATAACTTCGAGAACGTCCGCGACGCGATGAAGATCGCCATGGACCCCGAGGGCATTTCCCTCAGCCGCCGCCGCATCACGCTCTCGACCAGTGGTGTTGTCCCCGAAATTGCCCGCACAGCGACCGAGATCGGCTGCATGCTTGCCATCAGCTTCCATGGCACCACAGACGAAATTCGCAGCAAGTTGGTTCCGATCAACAAGCGCTGGCCCATTGCCGATCTTGTCGAAGCGCTGCGCGAGTATCCGAAAGTGTCGAATTCGGAACGCATAACGTTTGAATATGTGATGTTAAAAGACGTGAACGATAGCGACGAAGACGCCCGCCGTCTGATCAAGCTGATCGAGGGCATTCCTGCCAAAATTAACCTGATCCCGTTCAACGAATGGCCAGGTGCACCCTACGAGCGTTCTGACTGGTCGCGCATCAAGGCCTTCGCCGACATCATCTACAATGCGGGCTACGCGTCTCCTATCCGCAAACCGCGCGGCGAAGATATTATGGCGGCCTGCGGTCAGTTGAAGTCGGCGACAGAACGCGAGCGTAAATCCCGCAAAGAAATCGCGGCTGAGGCGGGCTTGGGTTAGGCTTTCTTAAGCCGTCCGATCACCCACAAAAGTACCACAGCGCCGATTGTCGCGACGATCAGCTCGCCGACAATGCCTGTTGCCGAAAGCCCGACAGCGCCGCTTAAGAACCCACCGATGTAAGCGCCGGCAATGCCAACCAGCAAATTCAACAAAAGCCCCGAGCTTTTGTTCATGAACTTCGAGGCCAGCCAGCCGGCAAGGCCGCCGATAATCAAAAATGCAATCAAATTCATCTCAAGATCCTTCGTCGCTACCCAATCTTAAAGTGATCACTGGCCCACACGGATGCAAGGCCTTACCGTCCCGGTATGCCATCCCGTTTGGTGGCTGGCAGGTGCCAGTTGTCCATACATTCCATCGCCTCATCCGCTGTATCCACGAAGCGGAACAGGTCAATATCGTCCGCAGAAATCGTGCCTGCTTTGGACAAAGCATCCCAGTTGATGATCGTTTCCCAGAACTTCCGACCGAACAAAAGAAATGGCACGCGTTCCATCCGTCCTGTCTGGATCAGGGTTAACGTCTCAAACAGCTCGTCAAGCGTACCGAAGCCGCCAGGGAACACCGCAATTGCTGATGCGCGCATCAGGAAATGCATCTTTCGGATCGCGAAATAGTGGAAATTGAATGCCAGTTCCGGCGTCACATAAGAGTTCGGCGCCTGCTCGTGCGGAAGCACGATATTCAGACCAATCGACACGCCACCCGCGTCCTCGGCACCGCGGTTGCCCGCCTCCATCACGCCGGGACCACCACCGGTGACGATGACGTTCTCGCCCTTGCCTTCGGCCATGGATCGTTCGGTGATGATCTTCGCAAACTTGCGCGCCTCATCGTAAAACGTTGACAAATCTGCCAAGGTCTTCGTGCGCGCTTTATCTTTTTTAACCGGGTCAGGAATGCGCGCGCCGCCAAACAGCACCACGGTCGACTTGATCCCGTATTCCGCCATCAGCATCTCGGGCTTCAACAGTTCAAGCTGAAGCCGCACAGGTCGCAATTCTTCGCGGCACAGAAACTCCGGATCCGCAAAAGCCAAGGCATAGGACGGCGACCTCGTTTGTGGCGTATCGGGGATGCCCTTTGCAGTTTCGATGTCTTGGTGTGCGTCGCGAAATCTGTGGCGATGATCATCCATCATGGGGCGGCTCCTTGTCACTCGGACCCCTTGCATGGCAGGAAGGTCGAAGCTTGTCCAATGGGGGAATTCCTACCGTGAACGCACCAACAGTCGAAGAAATCGCACGCGCAGGGACGCTTATAGAACCCCATATTCATCGCACACCGATCCTTGAAACCTCTGGCCTCATTCAGGGCCGTGAAGTCGCGCTGAAACTTGAGAACACACAAGCCACCGGCAGTTTCAAAGTGCGCGGTGCTTTCACCACATTGCTGTCGTCGGGCGTGCCAAAAGCAGGTGTCGTTGCGGCGTCGGGTGGCAATCATGGGGCCGCGGTTGCGTATGCCGCGCGCGCGTTGGGGCACAAGGCGACGATCTATGTGCCTGAGCTTGCAGGCCCGTCGAAGATTGCTCTGATCCGCGAAACCGGCGCAGACCTCCACGTCGTTTCGGGCACGTATGCAGAGGCCCTGTCAGCGGCGATGGCTTTTGAAGTCGAAACCGGCGCGATGCAAATCCACGCTTATGATGCGCCGATGACCGTGGCGGGGCAGGGCACACTTCTCCGCGAGTGGGAATCCCAGAACCTTGATGCTGACACGATCCTGATCGCGGTTGGCGGCGGCGGTCTGATCGGTGGCGCGCTCGCGTGGTTGCAGGGGCGGCGCAATATCGTCGCGGTCGAACCCGAACTGGCTCCGACGCTTAACGCGGCAATCGCTGCGGGCCGGCCTGTAGACGTCGAGGTCAGCGGGATTGCGGCCAATGCGCTGGGTGCGCGCCAGATTGGACAGATCTGCTTCGATCTGGCGACAAAGCATCAAATCGCCACTGTCACAGTGACCGACGAGGCTATCGCCAAAGCGCAAGCCGCTCTGTGGAAGACCTGCCGCCAATGGGTTGAACCGGCGGGTGCTGCGGCCTTGGCCGCGCTGATGTCCGCGGCCTACCAGCCGGCAAAAAACGAGACCGTTGCCGTCCTCGTTTGCGGCGCCAATCCAGCGCCCGGCCCCTTCGACTGATTGCCCTTTTGCGCGGCGCAGGCTAAATGGCGCGACAACGCTAGACCCAAGGGGAAACCAAGATGTCCAACGCCCAACTTGAAACCGCCATCGAAAGCGCGTGGGAAACCCGCGACCAGATCACGCCCGCCACAACGGGCGAAACCCGTGATGCCATCGAAGACACGCTGAATGCGCTTGACGGTGGAAAGTTGCGCGTCGCCGAACGTGGTGAAGACGGCACATGGCATGTGAACCAATGGGCGAAAAAGGCCGTGCTTCTGGGCTTTCGTCTGAAAGACATGGAACGGCAGACCGGGTCGGCCCAAGGCGGTGCCTGGTGGGATAAGGTCGACAGCAAGTGGAAGGACTGGGGCGACGATGAGTGGGGTGCGGCCGGTTTCCGCGCTGTGCCAAGCTGCGTTGTTCGCAAGTCCGCCTATATCGCGCCCGGCGTTGTACTGATGCCAAGCTTCGTGAACCTCGGCGCCTATGTCGACAGCGGAACGATGGTTGATACATGGGCCACGGTCGGGTCCTGCGCACAGATTGGCAAGAACGTGCATCTGTCTGGTGGCGTCGGCATTGGCGGCGTGTTGGAGCCGATGCAGGCGGGTCCGACGATCATCGAAGACAACTGCTTCATCGGTGCGCGTTCGGAAGTCGTCGAAGGCTGCATTGTGCGCGAAGGCGCGGTTCTGGGCATGGGCGTGTTCATCGGCCAATCCACCAAGATCGTCGATCGCGAGACGGGCGAAGTGATGTACGGCGAAGTGCCGCCCTATTCGGTGGTTGTGGCGGGATCGCTGCCATCCAAGAACGGTGTTAACCTGTATTGCGCGGTGATCGTAAAGCGCGTGGACGAGCGCACCCGCTCGAAAACTGCGATCAACGAGCTGCTGCGCGACTGATCAGATAGAGCGCCTTTCGGCGCATTCGATCCTTAAAAAAAGAAGGGGCTTTCTGCCCCGTTTTTGCCTCTTGGAAAATTCACCCCCAAGGACTTTTTTTACCGAAAGAAGCTCAGACCGGTCCCGGCAATACCCCTGGAGTGCTTTGCGTGGGGTATCTATTCGCCATGTTTAAGAGTTCAGCGGATGGTTGCCGCTCACGCCAGGCGCTTGGTGATTTGGGGGCTATGCTCCGCGAGACGTCGCAAGATACCCGATCGCGGTTGATCGCTGGTTTCCTGTCTTTGACGGGCAATGGTACCTGTATTTTGGCCCCTATTGTGTCGTGGGGCACACAATTCCGTCATCCAGGCGATTTCGACGTGCATACTTCGATCTTGTTGGCCGCCGCTCTGCCGGATGATGATTTCCCGATCTTCCTGTTCGCGACCGCCTTGGTCTTGACGGATATGTGCCAGGCAGATGATCCGCCTGATACGCTTTACTGGAATTGGGTGGCCTTTCACGCCCAATACGCTCTTGTCTGTCCCGCGTTGCGCGCGGCGCTGATGAGGGCGTTCAAAGCGGCCGAACTTGCCGGGCGGATCGACCTTGGGCCCGCTCAGGAGCCTGCGAAATGTCTGAAGATGACGCGAGAGGCCGTCCTGACGCTTTTGGATGGTAGCGGCGAGCGATCTTTAACCTCGGCCATCCTTGCCGGGGCTGACGCCACCGAAGTCGGGTGGATCTGGTCCCTGATCGATAAAGTTTCGGGGCCTGCTTTGGCGGCGTTTCGATACCTCTACGAGCGCTCCGAAGGTCTCGCACCGCCCGAGCCTGCCACCGTTACTTTGATCCCCTGGAAGAGCTGATCTGCGTCTTGCACCCAGCGTTCGTGTCTGACAGGTAAAGTCGCATGGCAAAGGACAAGACATCCCGACCGCAGCAGGTCTTCACGCTTCTTATACAGATCGGCCGCAAAGACGGTGACGGTTTGCCAAAGGGTGCGACCGGCGGTGCGCTTGTATGTTATGCCACCGGCGTGGACGAGGCCGAAGCGGTCCGCGAGGCTGTTGCCGTGTTGAAAAAAGCCGATGTCGCGCCTTTGGACGTCACCGGCTATGGCACCGTTGAGGAACGCGAGGCCGGAGGCCACGAGATCGACGATGAAGAACGCGCACTGATGCAGCGCGCATTGGACGACAACGCCGTTATCGTCGCGCAAATGACCCCCTTTTTCGAGGATAAAAAATGACCGCCGTTTTCCTTGATCTTGACGGAACGTTAATGGATTCGCGGCCCGGCATCACCGGATCGCTGTCGCATGCCTTTGCGACCCACGGCATGGATGACCACGCCACCAGTGATCTGACCTGGATGATCGGGCCCCCTTTCATCGATAGTTTCGCTAAGCTTGGCATTGCCAACCCGGACCCGATCCTTGACGCCTACCGCATCCATTACCAGGCTTCGGGAATGTACGATGCCGAAATCTACGACGGCATCATCCCTGCTCTTCAAGCCATGCGCGATGCTGGCCACCGCCTTTACCTCATGACTGCCAAACCTCACGCCTATGCCACGCAAATCACAGCGCATTTCGGCCTTGCACCCTTCATGACGGCTGAGTTCGGCCCCGAGCTTGATGGTACCCGCAACTGGAAGGGCGATCTTCTCGCCTATGCGCTGGAGAAAACGGGCGAAACGGCGGACGCATCGGTTATGGCTGGCGATCGCTATCACGACATGGGGGCTGCAGCCGAAGTTGGCATGCCCGCGATTGCGGTGCGTTGGGGCTATGGCACACCGGAAGACTGGGTCGGAGCCGCGACCCTAATCGACCATGCCTCGCAATTGCCGGACGCCGTGTCAGCGATCCTCACACATTCCGGGCGTTGAAGTCGCGTAACGGCCAATGTAGCACGTTGTTATGACCATTGACCCCGCTGACCTCACTGCACGACTGATCCAGTGCGCCTCTGTCACCCCTGAAGACGGCGGTGCCATTCCGCTTTTGGACTCGCTTCTGAAAGAGGCAGGCTTTGACACCTTCCGCGCTGACCGGGGCAATATCCTGAACCTTGTTGCCCGCTTCGGCCCCAAGGGTCATGCCAAAACCTTCGGCTTCAACGGCCACACTGATGTGGTGCCCGTTGGTGATCCCGCCGATTGGACCTATCCGCCGTTCAGCGCGCATATCGACGGCACCACGATGTTCGGACGCGGCGCCGCGGATATGAAATCCGGCGTTGCGGCCTTTGTCGCCGCCGCTGTTGACCGCGCCCGGACCAACCCGCCCGACGGTGCGATCGTGATCACCCTAACCGGCGATGAAGAAGACATGGGCATCGACGGCACGCGCGCCATTCTCGACTGGATGGATACTAACGGCGAGGCGATGGACGTCTGCCTTGTGGGCGAGCCGACCTGCCCGAACACGCTTGGCGATACCATCAAGATCGGTCGTCGCGGCTCGATGACCGCCTATTTCACCGCGACCGGCGTGCAGGGTCACTCGGCCTATCCGCATCGCGCAAAGAATCCGGTCCCCGCACTTGCCCGCCTGATGGATCGCCTTGCGACCCAAGCACTTGATGATGGCACGGATCACTTCGACGCCTCAACGCTGGCCGTCACCACTTTTGATACGGGAAATCCAGCCAACAACGTGATCCCCGCCGCTTGTCGGTCCACCGTCAACATCCGCTTCAACGACAGCCATTCCTCGGCGACTCTGACGGACTGGTTAAAGGTGCAAGCCGCCGCCGTTGCGGATGAAACAGGCATAGACATCGCGATGAAAATCCAAGTGTCAGGCGAAAGCTTCGTCACCCCGCCGGGTGCTTTGTCGGACCTGATCGCCAAAGCGGTCGAAGCCGAAACCGGCGTCACGCCAGAACTGTCCACCACCGGCGGCACTTCGGACGCGCGCTTTGTGAAATCCCATTGTCCCGTGGTCGAATTCGGCCTGGTCGGGCAAACCATGCATCAGGTCGATGAGCGGGTCGAGCTTTCCGACATCCACGGCCTGAAGGCGATCTACGCCCGCATCCTTGATGACTATTTCGCAAGCTAACGTCATGACCAAGATCACCACGACCCGCGATATCGATACCTGCCACATGATCCGGAAACTGGTTTTCGTGGTAGAACAGGGCATCGGCCTTGAAGAAGACATTGACGGTTTGGACGATACTGCCACGCATCTGCTCGCCACCGACAACGGCAGCCCGGTCGGCACCGCGCGGCTCCTCGAAAAAGGCACCACGGGCAAAATTGGCCGCCTTGCCGTTCTTAAAGCTCACCGCGGCAAAGGTATAGGAGCCGCCATCGTGCGCGCCGCCCTTGCAGAGTTCGCGTCCCGCCCGCACCTGACCGAAGCCCGTCTTGGCGCACAGATCGAGGCCGTCGCCTTCTACGAATCCCTCGGATTCGGCCAGATAGGCGACGAGTTTGTCGACGCAGGCATGCCGCATCAGGAAATGGTTCGCCCGCTGTGAGGCAGCCGACCCTCGTCATCATGGTCAAGGAACCGCGCCCCGGCCACGCCAAAACTCGTTTGGGACGCGACATCGGCATGACCCACGCGGCGTGGTGGTTTCGTCACCAAACCCGCGCGTTGATCCGCCGCCTGCGGGACCCGCGCTGGCACATCATCCTCGCTGTTGCGCCGGACCGCGAAGGCCTGCAAAGCCGCGTCTGGCCTGAAGATATCGCACGGCTCCCTCAAGGCCCTGGAAACCTCGGGGACCGCATGGCCCGCATGCTGCGCTCCACCACAGGCCCGACCCTGGTTATCGGTGCGGACATCCCCGGCGTAACCTCCCCCCATATCGCGCAGGCTTTTCGCGTTCTGGGTGAAAACGCGTCCGTCCTTGGCCCCGCCCCCGACGGCGGCTACTGGCTCGTCGGCGTGAAACATCCCCGGCGTGCGCCACCGACCCTGTTCCAAAACGTCCGCTGGTCAACCGAGCACGCGCTGAAAGACACAGAAAAAACCCTCCCCACCCCTATCGCCAAAACCGCCACCCTGCGCGACGTCGACACTGCAACCGATCTCTGACGTCACCCATTCAAAAACACCTTGGGGGGGGCGCATGAGGCGGACGGGGCAGCGCTCCCGTAAGATAAATCCCCCGTGACGCGCGCCACGCCCCATGATAGCCCGCACGCATGGCAAGCATCCCCACAAAAGACGAAATTCTCGCATGGATCTCGGAAAATCCGACCCGGACCAACAAGCGTGACATCGGCAAAGCCTTTGGCATCAAAGGCGCGGCCCGCATCGACCTTAAACGCCTGCTGAAAGAGCTTGCCGAAGACGGCCACCTTGAAAAGCACCGCAAGACCTACCGTGATCCCGAGAGCCTGCCGCCCGTTTCAGTTCTGCAAGTTATCGAACCAAACGCCGATGGTGACCTTTTCGCCCGCCCGCTTGAATGGGAGGGCGAAGGCGCCGAACCCAGCGTCCTCCTCATCCTGAAGGCCTCCGAACCCGCCCTTGGCGCGGGAGACCGCATCCTTGCCCGTCTAACTCAGGTCAAAGACGAGGATCACGCCTATGAAGGCCGCCTCATTCGCCGCATCGGCACGAACCCTAAACGCCTGTTGGGTGTTTTCCGCAAACACGCCGAAGGCGGCCGTATCCTGCCGATCGACAAAGGCGCTGACCGCGAATGGCGTGTCGGAAGCGACGCCATAAACGGCGCGAAAGACGGCGAATTGGTCGAAGCCGAACAGGCCGGCCCGAAGGACCGCATGGGCCTGCCCAAGGCGCGCATCGTCGCCCGGCTTGGGAATCCGTCTGCGCCCAAAGCCGTCTCGCTCATCGCGATCCACCAACACGGCATCCCCGATGACTTCCCTGATGAGGCCATAGCAGAAGCTGACGGGATGAAGCCCGCAGACCTCAAGGCTCGCGAAGATCTCACGGAAATGCCGCTGATCACCATCGACCCAAGCGATGCCCGCGATCACGACGACGCTTGCTTCGCCCACGCCGATGATGATCCCAAAAACGAAGGTGGCCATGTCGTCTGGGTCGCTATCGCCGATGTCGCTCATTATATCCGCTCCGGATCAGCGCTTGACCAGGAGGCGCGCAAGCGCGGCAATTCAACCTATTTCCCCGACCGCGTCGTGCCGATGCTGCCGGATCGTTTGTCGGGTGATCTCTGCTCGCTTCACGAAGGGGTGCCGCGCGCTTGCCTTGCCGTCAGAATGCAGATCAACACGGCGGGGGAAAAGATCGGTCATAAATTCGTGCGCGGCCTGATGAAATCTCTGGCATCTCTGCACTACGAAGAAGTGCAGGATGCTATCGACGGCAGGCCGAACGACCGCACCGCGCCGCTTCTTGATTGTGTTTTGAAGCCGCTGTACGGCGCCTACGCTGCCCTTAAAAAAGCACGCGAAGCACGCCAACCGCTTGATCTGGATCTGCCCGAGCGAAAGATCATCCTGAACGACGACGGCCGCGTCACATCCGTTGCTTTCAGAGACCGCCTTGATGCGCACAAGCTGATCGAGGAATTTATGGTGCTGGCCAACGTCGCCGCTGCCGAAACGCTTGTCGCGAAAAAGCAACCGCTCCTGTACCGCGTCCACGAGGAACCGAACCCTGAAAAACTCGACGCTCTGCGCGAAACAGCACAGTCTGTGGGACTCACGCTTGCAAAGGGGCAGGTCCTTAAGACCGCGCACCTTAACCGCTTGTTGCACGCCGCTGCTGGCACGGACTACAGCGAACAGATCAATATCGCCACATTGCGGTCAATGACCCAAGCCTATTACGCTCCGCAAAACTTCGGCCACTTCGGTCTTGCGCTGCAATCTTACGCTCACTTCACCTCGCCGATCCGGCGCTACGCTGACCTGATCGTCCACCGTGCGCTTGTGTCGGCCCACAAATGGGGTGACGACGGCCTGTCTCACCAAGAGGTCGAAAACCTTGAAGAAACTGGCATGCATATCTCTGATACCGAACGCCGTTCGATGATCGCCGAACGCGACACCTCCGATCGCTACTTGGCGGCGTTCCTGTCTGATCGGATCGGCGCCGAACTGACGGGCCGTATCTCGGGCATTCAACGGTTCGGCGCTTTCGTGAAACTTGATGAAACCGGCGCTGACGGGTTGATCCCGGTGCGTTCGCTTGGCTCGGAATTCTTCCACTTCGACGCTGACAGCCAAACGCTCCAAGGCTCTGACACCGGCCTGACGCTTGGTCTTGGCCTGCGCGTCACGGTGCGTCTGGCCGAAGCCGTCCCGGTCACCGGCGGCCTGATGCTGGAACTGCTCAACGTCGACGGCAAAGCTATCAAACGCGGCCCCACCTCGCGTCGTCGCGGCGGCCCCGTGCGGCGCAAAGCAACCAAAGCGGCCAGCAAAAAGCGGAAAGTCACGCGCAAGCGTTAAGACAGGCTAAGCACCGCCACCGAACAGAGCGTCAAGCGCATCTCGCGCTGAATTCGCGACATCCACATAAGAAATCAAAGCGCCTTCCGTGGGTGGCAGGGCAGATGCAATCGACGGCGCCCATGCATAGGCGATCACCATCACGGCCGCGATTCCAACCGAGGCCACAAACCCAATCCGGAAGCCTTTGCGATGCAGCAACTCTTCGTCGGGCGAGCGCGCATGCCGGGTGTCGCGGTCCCCACCGGGTCGCAAGGTCGAGTTGATTTCATCCATATCCGGCAGCAATTCGCGCCGTGGCTCGACGTATTCGTCTTCCACTTCTGCCAAGGCATCGCGCGTATTAAGTCGCGCCATCCGCGCCTTCAAAGCCCGCGACGGGGTCTCTTCTTCGGCAGGGGCGTCCAGGCTGAAATCGGTCTGAACCTCAAGCGATGAAGTGGTTGACGGCTTGCGCCTAGAAATCTCACGCTCGGCCTCTTCGCGCAGCAAATCAAGGGCTGCCACATCCGCCGGACGCCGCATGTTGGACAGCTTGGCCCCCACGGGCGTGTCAGGGTCTTCCGCCGGGGAAAGCAGACGTGTTTCCGGCCAGTCCCAACTGTCGTCCTGATCGTCGTCATCCTCGTCGTCTTCCGGTTCAGGCGTAGGTTCAGGTTCACGTTCCGCTTCCCAAGGCTCCTCAACCTCCGGCTCCGGTGCCTCAGCCATAATTTCGGACGCAGGTTCAAATTCTGGTTCCGGCTCCAACTCAGGCCCCGGCGCAATCTCGGGGTCGCCGTCCGCCTCAACCTCAGGCGTCTCCCATGGTTCGGGATCGACGTCCGGCGCGGCATCGGGCGCCAAAGCTTCTTTTGCCTGCGGTGCAAGCTCGTACCACGTGTGCCCGCAATTCGAACATTGCACGTCACGTCCCTCGTCGGGGATCATGGTTGCGTCGACTTCGTATTGCGCCGTGCAATTGGGACAGATCAATCGCATCTTATTGCCCTTGCTCTTTTTAGCCTCTATGCCGCCGGACCGGTGTTCACCACAGCCCGTTTCGGCGTTCGCTGGTGTTTACCACTTTCCACGCCGAACTCAAAGCGTCGTTGCATGCATCTCACGACTAAGGCAAAAGCGTCGCGACATGGCTGACCGATCTGCAATCGCGCTGAACTCTGTCACAATGAGTTATAGCGACAACACGCTCTTTCGAGACGTGTCGCTTCAGCTTGCGCCGGGCAGCTTTCACTTCCTCACGGGGCCCTCTGGCGCGGGCAAAACCACCCTCATCAAACTTTGCTACGGCGAACTGCAGCCGACCGAAGGCCGCGTCACGCTCTTTGACGAAGACACGGGCCACATGGACCGCGACGCCATCGCCCGCCTGCGCCGCCGCATCGGCGTTGTGCATCAGGATTGCCGCTTCATCGACCACCTAAGTGTCGCTGAAAACGTGCTGCTTCCGGTGACCGTGTCCGGCGGAAACGTCGAGGCCGCGCGCACCGATATGTCCGAGCTGATGAACTGGGTTGGTCTGAACGCGCTCTCCGATCATCGCCCGCCCGAATTGTCGGGCGGCGAACGCCAACGCGCCGCCCTTGCCCGCGCTGTGATCTTGTCACCTGACATCATTTTGGCGGACGAACCCACCGGCAACGTCGACTGGGAAATGTCGCTGAAAATCCTTGGCCTTCTGATTGAACTCAACCTCTTAGGCAAAACTGTGCTTTGCGCTACTCATGATATGTCTCTGATAAGGCAGGCAAAAACACGTGTTTCGACCCGTGTTCTGCGTCTGCGCGACGGTGCTGTCGAACTTGCCGGAGCCGAACTTTGAACGCGCTTCTAACCCTGCTCAAGGGCGATACCTCTGCCGAAAGCGTCGTCCCCCGCACTGGCTACACCGCGATGCTCACAATCGCTTGCGCCGCCGCCATGGCCTTCCTGGCAGTCTTCGTTCTTGCCCTCGCGTTGTCTGCTGGACGGCAGGCGGGCGACTGGGAAGCCTCGCTTGCTGACACTGCAACAGTCCGCATTTCCGCTCCGGTCGAGATGGCCGCTGTTCAGGCCGAGACGGTTGAAACTATCCTGTCTCAAACCCCCGGCATTGGTGGCACAAGACGGCTGTCGAACGATGAACAGGCGCTTTTGTTGCAACCATGGTTTGGCTCTGATCTGCCGATTGAAACCCTGCGTCTGCCAATCCTGATCGACGTCACTCTGACTGAAAATGGCCCCGACGTGATAGGCTTGCGCCAACGCCTTGCCGCCGAAGCGCCCGGAGCCGTCTATGACGACCACGGCCGCTGGCGCGCACCTATGGTCGACGCCGCGCGCGGATTGCGCACGCTTTCGCTTATCGCGCTGCTTCTTATCGCAATTGTTACCGGGGTCACCGTCGCCCTTGCCGCCTCGGCCGCTATTTCCGCAAATGGCCAGGTGATCGATGTCTTGCGCCTTGTGGGAGCGGAAGACAGCTATATCACCCGCGCCTTTACCCGCCGTTTCAGTTTGCGCACGCTTGCCGGTGCCGCCGCTGGCACGATCATCGGCCTTTTCGCGGTCGCCCTAATCCCCACCGTTGCAGGGGGTGGTCTTGCCAGCGCCGTTGGCTTTCAGGGAGCGGAATGGATCTGGCCGCTTCTGGTTCCACTGGCCGCCGCCGCGCTTGCCTTCGCCGCCACCCGCGCCGCCGCCGCGCGCCGCTTGAAAGAGGCCGGATAGCCCATGCAACTTGCCCGATCAATGCTGTTCAACATCACGCTCTATGTCTCGATGCTGTGCTACGCAATTGTCTTTGCCCCCTTCGCAATTTGGGACGCGAAATGGGCCGTCAAAGCCTGCCACGAATGGTGCCGCTTCAGCATCTGGTGCGCCTCATGGATGATTGGCCTCAAGGTAGAAGTCCGCGGTACACCTCCGGTGGACGAAGTGATGATCGCGGCAAAACACCAGTCTTTCTTCGATATCATCGTGATTTACCACGCCATCCCGCGTGGCAAATTCATCATGAAACGCGAGCTGATCTACGCTCCGCTTCTTGGCTGGTATGCCTTGCGCGCTGGCTGCATTCCGGTTGACCGTGGCAAGCGCGGGCAAGCCATCAACAAAATGAAAGCCGACGTCGAAAAGGGCCGCAGCTATCCGGGCCAACTGGTGATCTACCCCCAAGGCACCCGCGTCGCACCCGACGACAAAAAACCATACAAAGCTGGTACCGGCTTTCTCTATAATCAGCTTGGCCAGACCTGCATTCCCATCGCCACCAATATAGGTCACTTCTGGCCCAAACGCGGTTACCTCAGACTTCCCGGCACCGCTGTCGTCGAATTCCTCGACCCGATACCGCCGGGCCTCGGCGTCAAAGAGTTCATGGTTAAACTCGAAGAGACGGTTGAAACCAACTCTGACCGACTTCTCGCCGAAGCAAGAGGCCCCCAATGATCGAAACCATCGAACAACTCGAAGCGCTTTATGGCACGCCCAAAGCACCCTCCACGCGCAAAGTCGCGGACCGGATGGTGCCTGTGTATCGCCGCTGGATTATGGCCTCGCGGTTCTGCGTTCTGACCACCGTCGGCCCCGAAGGGTCTGACGGCAGCCCGCGCGGAGACGACAGCCCCGTCGTGACGGAAATTGACGATAGAACCCTTGCGATGCCTGATTGGCGCGGCAACAACCGCATCGATAGCCTGCGCAATATCGTCCGCGATCCACGCGTTTCGCTGATGTTCATGGTGCCGGGATCAACCAACGTCGTGCGGATCAATGGCAACGCCAAAGTCACTGCAGACCCCGACATGCTCGCCCGTTTCGAACGCGACGGTGCGCACCCGCGCTCGGTCATCGTGATCGGCATCACGCAGGTTTACTTCCAGTGCGCCCGCGCCATCATGCGGGCACGCCTCTGGACAGCAGGCGACGAAAGCGACGGCCTGCCAAGTCCGGGAGACATCTTGAAAGAGATGACCTCGGGCGAGGTTGGCGGCGCCGACTTCGATCTTGAATGGCCCGCCCGCGCCGAGAAATCTCTCTGGTAAAGCCTCAGCCAAACAGCGCCTTGAACGCCCCGATATTCTGACGGAACCCGGCCTCGAAGTCCCCGTCTCCTGGATGGTAAACGCTCTCGAACGACACCACCCCGTCATAGCCATCGGCTTTTAAGGCTTCGGCAATATCGCCAAACAAAGGCCCCAACTGCCCCTCGCCCATGGGTCGTATCTCCAGGGTCGCGCGCGGTGTATCCACCTTCACATCCTTGATATGCACATGCCCCAGATAGCCACCGCGCACCGCGTCGTAGCCCTCGGGATAGGCCCGCTCATGACACCAGCAATTGTTCGCCGGATCCCAAAGCACCTGCAAAGCGTCCTTGGCATCCAATTCGTCGATCAGCCGCCGCGCCGTATAGTTGGAATTGACCATCGTCCCATTCCCGGTCTCGACCACCAGAACCACGCCCTCGGCGCGCGCGAGTTCAACGGCAGGCGCAATCATCGGCGCCATCGTGTCCCATGCTCCATGGGCGACGTTCCACTTTTCAGCACCATGACTGCCCCAAAGGATCTGCTCCTTCTTCTGCGTCATGATCCGTACCAACGGGGACCCCACCACATGCGCCATATCGATCACCCGCTTCAGCGCATCCATATGGGTCGTATGAAGGTCATCACCCGGCCGGTTGGCCGACGTCATCCCCGCAAACACATGCCGCGAAAGACACGACACTGGCTTTCCCCGATCCCGTAAGAGCGCATCGATCCCAGCGATCTCGGCGGGCGAATGATCCCCCACCTCATGTCTGCCGACAAACTGCAGCTCTGCATATTCCAACCCAAATTCATCCATCACATCAACGGTATGACCCAGATCCCGACTAATCCCGTCGCAGATAACACCAAGTTTCATCGAAACGGTCTCCCTTCATCCTTTTCAAATACCTCGGGATGAGGGGCAGAGCGCCCTCCGGGCGCGAAAGCGCCGACGCCGCCATCACACATTCGGATCACGGTGCAATTCCGCGCCGACGATCTCCTCAATCACCCGCGTGCATACCCAGTTGTCCCCGTTTGGATACTTCGTCCGCCCTGCATGAAATATCTGCATCGCCGACCCCGCCGTATGAAGCGGCACACCAAGTTCCTCGCCCAATCCCATCGAGATTGTAAGGTCCTTGTGCATCGTATTAATGTGGCTTCCGGTGCCCTCAAACTGGCGATCTATGATCTTCTCAAGCGCGTTGTTCACCACACCACAGCCCGCTGAAGAGGTCGAAAACACGTCCAGCAAAACCTGCCCCGAAACCCCCGCCTTAGCCGCCAAAGCCGCCGCCTCGAACGTCGCCGAAAATTGTGCCCCGATCAGCGATTGCAAGCAGGCTTTCACCGTCTGCCCATCCCCGGGCTTGTCACCGACCCGATGGATATTCGCCGAAACCGCCTCCATCACCGGCGCAAACGCGTCCAGCACATCCCCGGAAGCTGCCGCCATCATGGTTAACGTGCCCGCCTGCGCGCCCGGGAACCCGCCCGACACTGGTGTATCAATTAGATGAACGCCTGACCCTTCCATCGCCGCACCAATCGCGCGGGCCTCGCTTGGCTTCACCGTTGCGCTCAAAATCACCGCCGAGCCCTCGGCCATATTGGCCATCAGCCCATCCGGGTCAAAGATCACGTCCTTCGCGTCGTCGCCCTTCATCACCATGACAAAGACGGCGGCCGACGCCCGCCCGATCTCGCTCAGCGTTCCAGCACGCCCGCCCATATCGGCAAAGGCCGCCATTCGCTCGGGCTTCAAGTCTATCCCAACCACATCGAAACCATTTTTGATAAGGTTCAGCGCCAATCCGCTGCCCATATCCCCAAGCCCGACAACACCAACTGTTTTCATCTCTGATCTCCCGTATTTTAGCACCGAGCAAACGGCCGGTGCGTTTCAGAAAAAGCGTGCCTGAAAGCACGCCGGTTCTGCGGGGATTTCACGCGTCATTCTTGACGTCGGGCGGGTCCGGAAGACACCCCGCTGCCCGGTTAGGTAACCCCACGCTAGCACCAGAACTCCAAAACTGGCAAGCGTTTCGGCTTTCGGAATCCCGCACGTGTAAAGCGCTCAAAGCGATCGCAATGTCGGGCAAGGCCTAACCTGCGACAATCATCTCGGATTGCCGCACGATCACCTCGGCCTGTCGCACGCTTGCGAGGTCCACGAGCCGCCCTTTATAAACCGCAGCGCCTGCGCCTATGGCTTGGGCTTGTGCCATCGCCGCAAGGATTTCGCGGGCTTCGGTCACGGCCTCGTGCGATGGCGTAAACACCTCGTTGGCAATCGCGACCTGCTTGGGGTGGATCGCCCATTTGCCGACCATTCCCAACGTCGCCGACCTCCGCGCCTGTGCGCGATAGCCCTCGTCGTCCCTGAGATCTCCGAACGGACCATCCACCGGCAGAACGCCGTGCGTGCGGCACGCAGCCACAATTGCGGCTTGCGCCCAGTGCCACGGATCGGACCAGAATTTTTCGCCCTCGCGGTGCATATAGTAGTTTTCCTGCGTGCCACCGATACCCGTTGTCTGCATCCCCATCGAGGCCGCAAAATCCGCTGCCCCAAGGCTCATTGCCTGTAAACGCGGGGAACTTGCGGCAATTTCTTCCACATGAGCAATGCCTGCAGCGGTCTCAATAATGACCTCAAGGCTGATCGGTTTGCGACGTGCTTTGGCGCTCTCAACGGCCGTCACCAAAGCGTCCACCGCATAAACATCCGCCGCGCATCCGACCTTCGGGATCATGATCTGGTCTAGCCGATCCGAGGCGTTCTCCAGCAAATCAACTACATCACGATACCAATAAGGGGTATCCAGCCCATTGATCCGCACGGTCAGATACTTGGTGCCCCAATCCACATCATGCGTCGCTTGGATGATGTTGCGGCGCGCCTCGTCCTTGTCCGAAGGAGCAACTGAATCTTCCAGATCAAGGTTAATCACATCCGCATCGGACGCCGACATTTTCTCAAAAATCGCAGGTCGCGATCCGGGGCCAAACAGCTGGCAACGGTTCGGACGGGCAGGGGCGGCGGGCTGAAGACGGAACGACATATGCGTAACTTTCTTTCGTTTTGGATTTAGCATTTGGTATTATGTTGCGTTGCGGCATGCAAGTCATTTCGCGCATGCAGCATTTTACCGCCACCACAATATACCGAAGATTGCATATGTTCGGTCACGGGCGTACCTCAATCATGTCCCGCTTTAGGAGCGTTCTCCGGGCAAACGACATCCTTCACAGCCCGGCAACGCCACCGCATCATGATCTTAAGGGTGGTTTTTGTGTGTCTAAGCCGCTTTTGTTGTTCACACGAACCGCATGAGACCACTACCAGACCGTCCATGAAGTTGCCGAACTGACATAGGATGGCCCCTATTCGATCTGCCGCCATCCTCTCTATTTGTTCTTAACGATGTCCATCGTGGGGTTCGGCATTCTTGTCGGCTGCGCGGTCTTGACCCTCGCTTTTGGCGGGGCGACGTTTGCAGTGCTCTCCTTGACGGCACGCGACGAAGAGAATTTTCTCCGGGACCGGTTCGGCGAACGCTATTTGGCCCTTGCCGCGCGAGTTGCTGCGATCATCCCCGACCCGCGTCTCTTTTCAACTCCGCAGCACGTGACATGCGACGTCGGGCATTTACGAACAAGCCTGCGCGCCGCACTGGCCTTCCTGGGACTTCTGCCTTTGGCGGAACTGCGCGACCACCTGCATGAAGAGACACTTTTTCCATCGACCCCGATGGTGTAGTGAACATTCTTCGAACAATCGGTAAATTATTCGAAGAATATTGGTGCATTGGCGTTTATAGCGCGGATATCGCAAAGATTTTCCGCTATATCCGGTGAAAGTGGCGTGAACGCTTACACGGGGACACGTCATGATTCGCACACCATATCTTCTCTTCTTGGGCGACGCCCACGACAATCTTGCCGCCAAAGTCGCGCAAGGCATTAAGGACTGGAATCCCGATAACGTTGTCGGGCAGTTTCGCATGGAAGGCTGCAACGCCGATGTTGGCTCTGCCGATATGTCATTGCAAGAGGCATTCGACAAAGGCGCACGCACGCTTGTTGTTGGCGTTGCCAACCGCGGCGGCATGATTTCGCAGGCGTGGTTGAACGTGCTGGCCGAAGCAATGGAGATCGGCTTTGATATCGCCAGCGGCCTGCACAATCTCTTGCGCGATGAGAACCTGCTGAAGGCCACCTCGGCCCGCACAGGTGCCACGCTTCACGACGTGCGCATCCCGTCGGTCGCCTACCCCATCGCTAACGGCACAAATCGCACCGGCAAGCGCTGTCTGGCCGTTGGTACTGACTGTTCGGTCGGCAAGATGTACACGGGCCTTGCGATGGACACAGAAATGCAGAAGCGCGGGATGAAATCCACGTTTCGCCCTACCGGCCAGACTGGCATCCTGATCACTGGAAAAGGCATTCCTCTTGATGCCGTCGTCGCCGACTTCATGGCGGGAGCTGTCGAATGGCTTACCCCCGACGCTGACGCCGATCACTGGGACCACATCGAAGGGCAGGGTAGTCTTTGGCACGTGTCCTATTCTGGTGTGACCATGGCGCTGATCCACGGCGGACAGCCCGACGCGCTGATCCTTGCCCACGAGCCGACCCGCACCCACATGCGCGGTCTGCCGGACTTTGCATTGCCAAAGCTCGAAGAGCTGCGCGATATGGCTTTGCCCCTTGCGCGGATCGCCAACCCTGCCTGTGTGGTCGCCGGCATTTCGGTCAACACCAAAGCACTTTCCGACGCCGAAGCCTTCGCAGTTTGCGCCGAAATCGAAGATCGCATGGGTTTGCCCACCGTGGATCCCTATCGGCACGGAGCCGGTCGTCTGGTCGACGCCCTAAGCGCGCTTTAAGAACGCGGTTTCCCCGGGTACACACGACCTGACAGAAAGAAGGCGCAGCGCATGTTAATCAAGGTTAAGGCCGAAACCTTCCGGCTGGCCGAGACGTTTACCATCTCGCGCGGCTCGCGGGATGCCGCCGAGGTTTTGACTGTCACTGTCAGCGATGGCGTCGTCACTGGCCGTGGCGAATGCGTGCCTTATGCGCGTTATGGCGAAACGCTCGCCTCGGTGATGGACGAAATCCGCGCGCTTCCCGAAACCATCACGCGGCCCGCGCTGCAAGAGACGCTTCCAGCGGGCGCCGCGCGCAACGCCGTCGATTGCGCGATGTGGGATCTGGAAGCAAAACAGGCGGGAAAGCGCGTCTGGGACATTGTGGGCGTGCCCGCTCCGGCGGCGTTAACCACCGCCTTCACCCTATCGCTTGATACGCCTGAGAACATGGAAAAGTCGGCGGCGCGCCACTCGTCCCGTCCGCTTTTGAAAATCAAACTCGGCACGCCCGACGATATGGCCCGACTCGAAGCAGTCCGCCGCGGCGCTCCCGAAACTGACATCATCGTTGATGCCAACGAGGGCTGGACGGCCGACATCTACGCCGACCTTGCGCCGCATCTTATCCGCCTTGGCGTGCTGCTGGTTGAGCAACCTCTGCCCGCGGGTGCCGACGACATGCTCGCCGAGATCGAGCGCCCCCTACCGGTCTGCGCCGACGAAAGCTGCCATGATCGCGCGTCACTGCCCGGTCTTGCCGGAAAATATGACATCGCAAATATCAAACTCGACAAGACTGGCGGTCTGACAGAAGCGCTTGCCCTGAAAGACGCCGCTCTTGCCGAGGGATACGGGCTGATGATCGGCTGCATGGTCGGCACGTCGCTTGCCATGGCGCCCGCCACACTTCTGGCGCAGGGCGCCGCTTTCGTCGATCTTGATGGCCCGCTTCTTCTGGCCGAAGACCGCAACCCGCCGCTGGCCTATGACGAGGCCGGACTGCACGCGCCTGTCGCCGCACTTTGGGGCTAGGGGCTTGCACCCGCGGCCGTTCAAAAATACTCCGGATCCCAATGCCTGCTATGGCCCTGCTACCTGCAAAGGAAACCGCCCATGACCCGTATCGTTTATGTAAACGGCGACTACGTCCCTGAAGATCAGGCCAAAGTGTCGGTATTCGACCGCGGGTTCCTCTTTGCTGATGGGGTCTACGAGGTCACCAGTGTTCTTGAAGGCAAAATTCTGGATTTTGACGGACACGCGCGACGGCTGACCCGGTCCCTGAACGAGCTTGATATGGCGGCCCCCGTCACGATGGACGAACTTCTGGACATCCACCGAGAATTGATGGCGCGCAACGATTTGCAAGAGGGCATGATCTATCTGCAAGTCACGCGCGGCGCTGATGCTGACCGCGATTTTGCGTTTCCTGACCCGGTAAAAGTCCCGTCAACGCTTGTTTTGTTCACCCAAGCCAAATCCATTGCCGAAAGCCCTGCTGCGAAAAAGGGCCTTAAGGTCATCTCGATCGAAGACCAGCGCTGGGCGCGGCGTGACATCAAAACCGTGCAGCTTTTGTACCCGTCGATGGGCAAGATGATGGCCAAGGCAGCCGGGTGCGATGATGCGTGGATGGTCGAGGACGGTCACGTCACCGAAGGCACCTCGAACAACGCCTATATCGTCAAAGACGGCAAGATTATCACCCGGCATCTATCCAACGACATCCTGCACGGCATCACCCGTGCCGCCGTTTTGCGGTTTGCCAAAGAAGCGCAGATGGTTGTCGAAGAACGCGCGTTCACCATCGACGAGGCAAAAGATGCCGACGAAGCGTTCATCACCTCGGCCTCGACTTTCGTGATGCCCATAGTCGAGATCGACGGCGCGTCGCTTGGGGACGGCACACCGGGGGCGGTCGCGATGCGTTTGCGCGAGATTTATCTCGACGAAAGCCGCAAAACTGCGATCTGAGGCGGAAACGCGTTAGATTTCAATGCATTCTTTGCACTCAGGCTCAGGGAACCCTTAAAGCTCCGAGACTGTTCAGGCCAATCACGTCATCCCCCGCTCTGCCGGTATGGTGCGCTCAATTATGGATCTCTGGCGGGCGCTGGAGATCAAAATCACAGCCGAAAGCGTCGAGCCGAAAGCGCATACACCACTTTTGGCTGATTTGGGATGTGACCGGTTTCAGGGCTATTGCTTTGGCTGCCCGCGCCATCTCCCGATGTTTTGGCTGCGTGGTGGCCAAGTCAGCCCGATCGGACCACGGGCAGTCGGTAGCGTTATTCCCCGGTCCCGACATTCTCCTCGAACGCCCTCTTAAACGCACTTTTCTGATCGTCGGTCGCCTCGGTCTGATGTTGCGCGCGCCAGTCCGCATAGGGCATGCCGTAAAACATCTCGCGCCCCTCGTCCTTTGACATTTCAATGCCGCGCACGCTGGCCGCTTCCTGATACCAACGCGACAAACAGTTCCGACAGAACCCGGTAAGGTTCATCATATCGATGTTTTGCACATCGGCGCGGTCGTCCATCAAATGCTTCTGCAATCGCCGAAAGGCCGCCGCCTCCAGCTCGATCCGGGTCTGGTCGTCAATATCCATGCAAGTGTCTCCTCAGCTTTCAGCTATAGCCAGCGCCTGCGGAAGAAGGCTGGCAAATCGGTCAGCCCACTCGGCCTGACCCGCGTCGGTTTCGATCAAATCGTTCCTGATCTCGATCAAAGTATTCTGCCGCCCCAATGCAATAGCATGGCGATCAATTGTGTCGCCTGTCAGATAGCCGGAATAGGGCTTGTTCGCCCCCACAATCAGTCCCGGAACCTGTTCCAGAAGCTGCACCAAAGGCAGCGAAAGGCGCGTGTCATCGCCGTAAAGCAGTCCGCAATGCCAGGGCCGCATCGGGCGACCGCGAAACTGTGGCGTAAAGGAATGCACCGATACAATCACCGTATCGTCGCTCCGCGCGGCAAGGTCTGCCACGGCCGCGTGGTAGGGGCGATAACACTTCTCCAAACGCTCGCTCACTCCCTCGAGCGAAATCCCGCGATTGGCGCCGATCAGCGTCCCGTCATAAAGCTGCATGACCAGAGTTGGGTCATCTTCGCCCCGATTCGGGTCGATCACCAAACGCGAGAAATTGGAAAGCGCCGCAGGGGCTCCTAGCCTCTCGGCCAATCGCACCGCAACGCCAGCGGCACCGACGTCAAACGCGATGTGGCGCGCCATATCTGTGGCTGCGATACCAAGATCGCCACCGTTCACCCAGTCCGGCACTCGGTTTGTGGCATGATCGCACACCACCAGCCATCGCGAAGCGCGTTCGCCTCCCAAAATATGGTAAGGTTCCCAACTTAGGCTGTGACCATCGCTCTGCATAGGCTGTCTCTATCGACGCCTATTGGAAAGCGCCAGTTGTCACGCGCTAACATTTCCGGCAATAAGCCTCCAAGCCAATGAAAAGACCGAACGAGGAGTTCCGTGCATGAGACGTCAGCGCAACGTAAAGATTGTTGCTACCCTGGGCCCGGCTTCCAGCGATAAGGAAATGATTCGGGCGCTTTTTGATGCCGGTGCAGATGTGTTCCGCCTGAACATGAGCCACGGCGAACACGCCGAGATTGGAGAGCGCCACCGGATTATCCGCGAGATCGAGGTCGAAACGGGCCGCCCAATTGCCATTTTGGCCGACCTTCAGGGCCCGAAGCTGCGCGTTGGCGTGTTTGCCAGCGATGATGGCGAGGAACTTCAAGTGGGTCAGGCGTTCCGTCTTGATCTGGACGAAGCACCCGGCGACTTGACCCGTGTACAGCTTCCTCACAGAGAGATTTTCGAGGCACTCGAACCCGGCTCCAGCCTTCTTGTGAACGATGGTAAAATCCGCCTCAAGGTTGAAAAATGCGGCGCTGATTTCGCCGATTGCACCGTTAAAGTCGGCGGTACGATCTCGAATCGTAAAGGCGTGAACGTCCCCGACGTTGTGCTGCCGCTGGCCGCTTTGTCCGATAAAGACCGCAAAGACCTCGAATTTGTCTGCCGTCTTGGCGTCGACTGGCTGGCCCTTAGCTTCGTGCAACGCACTGCCGATGTCGCCGAAGCGCGTGAATTGGCGCAAGGGCGCGCCGCGATCCTGTCGAAGATCGAAAAGCCCGCTGCCGTAGCCGCGTTTGACGATATCCTCGCCGTGTCTGACGGCATCATGGTTGCGCGCGGTGACCTTGGTGTTGAACTGCCCGTGCAGTGCGTGCCACCGATCCAGAAACGCCTCATCCGCAAATGCCGCATGGCCGCTAAGCCGGTTATCGTCGCCACGCAGATGCTCGAATCGATGATCGACAGCCCGATGCCAACCCGCGCAGAAGTCTCGGACGTTGCCGCAGCCATCTACGAAGGCACCGATGCGGTCATGCTTTCCGCTGAAAGCGCCGCCGGCAGCTTCCCGATCGAAGCGGTGCGGACGATGAACGCCGTAGCGCTTGAGGTCGAAAGTGACCCGACCTACCGGGAAGTTATCGAGGCAAGCCGGGGTGGTCCGAAGCAATCCGTCGCTGATGGCATCGTTTCCGCCGCCCGCGAGATCGCCGAAACGGCTGACATCAAAGTCATTTGCTGTTTCTCGCAGTCGGGTCAAACCGCGTCGCTTGTGGCCCGCGAACGGCCCGGCGTTCCAATCATCGCAATGACCTCGCGGATTGGCACTGCGCGTCGGATGGCGCTGACCTGGGGTCTGCATTGCGTAAAGACCGAGGAAGTCTTTCGCTTCAAAGAAGCCGTCGTCAATGCTGCGCGCGCCGCACGCACCGAAGGCTTCGCGCAGCCCACGGATCAACTGGTTGTCACTGCCGGTGTGCCTTTTGGACAGTCTGGCACCACGAACATCCTGCGGGTCGCGCCCTGCGATGAACGGCTGATCCTGCCGTCTGATCCTGAATAACCCAAAACCGCCCCGCGCCAGTGACGATTTTCCCTTGCCAGACAGCCCTTTCCCGGCTATCCGGCGCACTTCGACAAGCACCCCGGCCAAAGTGGCATGCCGAGGGTGTTTATGAACCGTCCTAATGAAGGAGATGGAAATGCCTAAGATGAAGACGAAGTCGAGTGCCAAAAAGCGCTTCAAAGTGACGGCGACGGGTAAAGTCGTCGGCGGCTCTGCCGGTAAACGGCACGGCATGATCAAGCGGTCCAACAAATTTTTGCGGAATGCCCGCGGCACACGCGTGCTGAGCGAACCCGATCAGAAGTTGGTCAAATCCTATATGCCATACGCACGCTGAGGAGCTTGAGAAATGCCTAGAACCAAAGGTGGCACAGTCACCCACGCCCGCCATAAAAAAGTTACCGACGCCGCAAAAGGCTTTTACGGCCGTCGCAAAAATACCTTCAAAGCGGCCCGTCAGGCCGTCGACAAGGCGAACCAATACGCAACGCGCGACCGTAAGAATCGCAAGCGCAATTTCCGCGCTTTGTGGATTCAGCGTATCAACGCAGCTGTGCGCAGCCATGACGAAGCACTGACATACTCGCGCTTCATCAATGGCCTGTCGCTTGCCGGTGTCGAAGTGGACCGCAAGGTTCTCGCGGACCTCGCGGTGCACGAGCCAGAAGCGTTCGGTGCGATCGTTGAAAAGGTGAAAGCCGCGCTCGCTTAAAAAGGCAGGCAAAAGCTTAGATTTTGGAGCCCGGTCGCCAACGCGGCCGGGTTTTTTGTTTGATGTCAGTAATATGGCGGGTTGGACCTATTTCGGCTTTTCAACATTGGTTTCCGGATCTCAAGAAAGTAACCAATTTTTTGGGAGCCGACCGTTGCATACTTTGACGACCGTTGCTTTTGTTTCGTCTGCCACCTTATTGGTGGCATGTGGCACGGCCCCGACTGTCTTGGCGCCCCTCACAGTCGGCGCTGCGACCCAATCTATCGGCACACTGCCCGCTGGCGTCACTGCGCCCACGACTCGGCAACTGATACTGTGACCATCATAGATGACGTCACGACATTCGTTGCGACCCGCAACAACACCTACCACCTTGGCGGATTGAATGGGCATACCAGCACTGTCGCCGCTGCCAGCTATGCATCTTTTCGTGAAACATCATCCGGTTCCGGTACAGTGACAATCGCAACCATTCCGGCGATGATCTAGGGACACGCGCAGCGTTTCTTGAACGCATCGGCGACACAACACTTCCGACAACTGGGCCCGCCACGTCTGGAGGTGGGTATGCAAGTTGGTACCTGAATGACACCAGCGGTCTAGTCATCCAACTTTTGATGGGATCTACAAGTCTCACAGCCGATTTTGAGGCAGGAACGGACGCAGGCTCGATCATCGACCGCCCTGAATTTAGTGCTCCCAGTATCACATCCACTGATTTCATCTTGGGCCCTTCGGCGATCGAAAACGGCGTCTTTTGGGGAACAGAAGCTGGTGAGCAGGGCAATGATGCACTGGTAACGACGACATCCAACGGGCCAATACTCGGGTTTGTTTGTTGGGCCTAACGGCGAAGAACTGGTCGGCGGGCGGACACTGCAACATGATGACGGCGGAATCGCCAGGACCGAATACGGCGGCTTCTTGTCTTTTTGCCCCCAGATGGCTAGCAGGGCAGGGATGTTCTCAAGGGGGTCCGAATGGACGATCTTCGGCAAAAATACCTGACCGCAATCGCAGACGCCGCTGACGAAAGCGCGCTTGAAGACCTGCGGGTGCAAGCCGTCGGCAAGAAGGGCGAAGTCTCCCTAAAAATGCGCGAACTTGGACGCATGACGCCAGAGGAACGCCAGGTCTCTGGTCCCGCCCTCAACGCGCTGAAAGACGAGATCAACTCCGCCCTCGCCGGTAAAAAATCGGCCCTTGAAGACGCCGCTCTTGATGCGCGCCTGCGCGATGAATGGCTTGACGTTACACTGCCCGCGCGCGACCGCCCCCAAGGCACCATCCACCCGGTCTCACAAGTCACCGAAGAAGTCACCGCCATCCTCGCCGACATGGGCTTTTCGGTCGCCGAGGGTCCGCAGATCGAGACCAACTGGCACAACTTTGACGCCCTGAACATCCCTGGACACCACCCGGCCCGTACCGAAATGGACACATTCTATATGCACCGCGCGGAAGGCGACGACCGCCCGCCGCATGTGCTGCGAACCCATACATCCCCAGTGCAAATCCGCTCGATGCAAGACACCGGAGCGCCGATCCGCATCATCTGCCCGGGCCGCGTTTACCGCGCCGACTACGACCAGACCCACACCCCGATGTTTCACCAAGTCGAGGGCCTCGCCATCGACAAAGACATCTCTATGGCCAACCTGAAATGGGTGCTTGAGGAATTCTTCTCGGCCTTCTTCGGCACGAAAGTCAAAACCCGCTTTCGCGCCTCGCACTTCCCGTTCACGGAACCCTCGGCAGAAGTCGACATACAATGCTCATGGGAAGGCGGCACCGTCAAAGTGGGCGAGGGCGACGGCTGGCTCGAAGTGCTCGGCTCGGGGATGGTCCACCCCAAAGTGCTGTCGGCCGCAGGCGTTGACCCTGACAAATGGCAAGGCTTCGCTTTCGGCATGGGCATCGACCGAATGGCAATGCTGAAATACGGCATCCCAGATCTGCGCGCGTTCTTCGACAGCGACCTGCGCTGGCTCCGACACTACGGTTTCGCCTCGCTGGATCAACCGACCCTGCACGGAGGTCTAGTCCGATGAGCGACGAATACGAAGATCTCCAGGACACCTACCCTGGTGCCGGCACATTCAAATTCGGCGACACCGCCAAGCTGTCCAAGCGGCTGCTCGCATTGGTCCGCGCGGGCCACAAACGCGCGATAAGCGGCGCGCTGACCGATTTCGCCGACGAACCGCAGTCCATCCCGGTTGTGGGCCGCTGCGACATCGCCACCAACTGGGACGGCACGCCCGCAATTGTCATCCGCACGGTGAAGGTCGAACAGGTACGGTTTTGCGACGTTACCGAAGAGATGGCACTGGCCGAGGGTGAAAACATCGATCTTGAGGGCTGGCAGGACGACCACAAAGCGTACTTCGAGCGCAACGGAGGCTTCGACCCCGAAATGATGCTGGTGTTTGAGCATTTTGAAGTAGTCGATGACTTGGCGGGGCGGGGGTAGTGTTGAGCCGCACCAAACATATGTCTCGCAGAGACTTAGTCCCGCATCACGTCAGACCTGCCTCTGCATGCGGGCCTGATACACCCACCCTCGGGTCAGGCGTGGTGCTCGAAGCGGAGAGTGATCGATGCTGAAGTGGCTATTTGGAAAGAAAAAAGTGATCTATCCAATGTTGGCTCACAGCCGCGGATTGTCGCAAGATATTGTTGGCGAGGGCCATTTTCAGAGCGACCTTGAACAAATAGCCGGTCCAAAGGAAAAAATGTCAGCAAAGTATGAATGTGAAGCCACCTCGGTCTGCGAAAGCGACACCAAACATGATTCCGATGCGGTCGCGGTATACCTTGGTCGGGGACAAGTCGGGCACCTCTTTCGCGAAGGCACAAAGTTGTTTCGAGAAGTGCTGGTGAGCCTCATCGCGGAATTGTCGCCGGTCAACGCGAAGGCAAAGATTGTTGGCGGCTGGAAGAATGACATTTCTGAAGGAAGCTACGGAATTAAACTTAGCCTGAAGCGCCCACTTGCTTTGGTGAAAGAGAACCCAAAATGAAATTCACCCTCTCCTGGCTCCATGAGCACCTCGACACCACTGCCTCGGTCGCTGAAATCGCCGAGACGCTGACCGACCTCGGTCTCGAAGTTGAAGGTATTGAAAACCCCGCCGAGAAACTGCGCGATTTCACCATCGGCAAGGTGCAGACCGCCGAACAGCACCCCGATGCTGATCGCTTGCGCGTCTGCATGGTCGAAACCGACGAGGGTCTGAAACAGATCGTCTGCGGTGCGCCAAACGCGCGCGCGGGCATCACAGTCGTCATCGCCAAGCCCGGCACCTACGTTCCCGGCATCGACACGACCATTCAGGTCGGAAGAATCCGGGGCGTCGAAAGCTTCGGCATGATGGCTTCCGAACGCGAGATGGAACTGTCTGACGAACACGACGGCATCATCGAACTTGCCTCGGGCGAAGTCGGCCAAAGCTTCGCTGACTGGCTGGCGGAAAATGACCCGGCATTCGTCGACCCCGTGATCGAGATCGCGATCACTCCCAACCGCCAGGACGCGTTGGGCGTCGAAGGCATCGCACGCGACCTCGCCGCGCGCGGCCTTGGCAGCAAAATCGACCGGCCCATCGCTCCCGTCAAAGGCACCTTCAAAAGCCCCATGGGTGTGACAATCGACGACGACGCCCTCGACGGCGCACCCTATTTCACCGGCCGCATGATCCGTGGCGTCAAGAACGGGCCCTCGCCCGCATGGCTTCAGGCCCGCCTCAAAGCCATCGGCCTGCGCCCGATCTCGGCCCTTGTGGATATCACCAACTTCTTCACCTACGACCGCAACCGCCCACTTCACGTCTTTGACGCTGATAAGGTGCAGGGCGACTTGCGCGTCCACCGCGCAAAAGGCGGCGAAACCCTGCTCGCGCTTGACGATAAAACCTACACCTTTGCCCCGGGCATGATCGTCATCTCCGACGACCGCGCGGCGGAAAGCATCGCAGGCGTCATGGGCGGCGAAGAAAGCGGCGTCACCGAAGACACCATAAACGTCTTCCTCGAAAGTGCCTACTGGGACCCGATCACCATCGCCCACACGGGCCGCGACCTAAAGGTCAACTCCGACGCCCGCTACCGGTTCGAGCGCGGCGTAGACCCGGCCTTCACGCTGCCCGGCCTCGAACTTGCCACGCAAATGGTCCTGGACCTCTGCGGCGGCGAAGCCTCCGAGGTGCTAAGCGCGGGGGCCGTCCCCGACACAAAACGCGCCTACAAACTCGACACGGATCGCTGCTCGTCCCTCGTCGGCATGGACATCCCCGCCGAAACCCAACGGGCAACGCTTGAATCCTTGGGCTTCAGTCTTGATGGTGACATGGCCACCCCGCCAAGCTGGCGCGTTGACGTGCAGGGCGAAGCCGACCTTGTTGAAGAAATCGCGCGCATCGCCTCGCTCACCAACTTGATCCCAAAACCCATGCCCCGCATGTCAGCCGGCGTCCCCAAAGCCATCCTGACGCCCCTGCAAAAACGCGAGCAAATCGCGCGCCGCACCACTGCGGCCTTGGGCTATAACGAATGCGTCACCTACAGCTTCATCGACGAAGCCTCGGCGCAGTTGTTCGGCGGCGGAACCGATGCCACGCGCGTCGCCAACCCGATCAGCTCGGAAATGACCCACATGCGCCCAACGCACCTTGCAGGCCTTTTGCAAGCCGCTGCCCGTAACCAGTCACGCGGCTTTGCGGACCTTGCTCTGTTTGAGGTTGGAGCCGTTTTCCAGGGCGGTGAACCCGGCGAACAAGAGCTTCTCGTCACCGGCATCCGCATCGGCGCAACCGGCCCCAAAGGCCCCCACGGCGCACGTCGGGGCGTGGACGTGTTCGACGCCCGCGCCGACGCCGACGCGGTCCTGTCCGCCCTCGGCGCGCCATCCCGCACGCAATTCTCGCGATCTGCGAAGGACTGGTGGCACCCTGGCCGCTCGGCCCGGATCATGCTTGGCCCCAAGATCATCCTTGGCTCGTTCGGCGAACTGCACCCGAAAACCCTGCGCGAGCTGGATGTCAAAGGTCCCGCCGTGGGCTTCGCGATCCACCTTGCCGCCATACCGCAATCAAAGGCTAAAACCGCCTCGCGGGGTGCCCTTCGCATGAGTGATCTGCAAGCCGTCGAGCGTGACTTTGCGTTTGTCCTCGACGCACAAGTCGAAGCGATAACGCTCGTGAACGCCGCTGCCGGGGCCGATAAAGCCCTGATCGAAGAGGTCCGCGTGTTCGACGAATTCATCGGAGGCAGCCTGGGCGAGGGCAAAAAATCTCTGGCGATCACCGTACGGCTGCAACCCAACGATAAGACCTTGACGGACCAGGAAATCGACGCCGTCGGAGCCAAAATCGTCGAGAAAGTCGGCAAGGTCACCGGCGGCACCTTGCGCGGATAACACCCCGCGCCCATGTCACGACAAAAAGGAGAGCGACCATGACCATGAAAGTATACCTGTCCGGCGAAATCCACACGGATTGGCGCGAGCAGATCATCGAAGGTTCTAAAGACCTCGACCTGGCATTTTCCGCGCCCGTGACCGATCACGATGCGTCCGACGACTGCGGCGTAGCGATCCTTGGGGCTGAACCCAACAAGTTCTGGCATGATCACAAAGGCGCCAAGGTCAACGCGATCCGCACCCGTCATGGCATCGAAAACGCGGACATTGTTGTTGTTCGCTTTGGTGAAAAGTACAAACAGTGGAATGCCGCGTTTGACGCAGGCATGGCTGCGGCTTTGGGAAAATCACTAATCGTTCTTAGCCAACCCGACCACCAGCACCCCCTCAAAGAAGTGCACGCCGCGGCTCTGGCTGTGGCGCAGGAACCGCGGCAGGTCGTCGAGATCTTGAACTACGTCCTAACTGGAAAACTGCCAGAAAGCGGCGCCCTCGCGGCTGAGTAATTACCCATCGCGCGCCGGTATGTTCAGGCCTCGCTGAACCGCCGGACGCGCCAGGAAACGCTCAAGATAGGCCGGGACGTGGGTTAGATTGCCCCAACCCACCAAATCTTTGATGCCGTAGGCTTCCAACTGTCTAAGCCAGGGAGCAATCGCGATGTCGGCGATTGAATACTCACCGGCAATCCATTCTCGATCCGCTAACTTGCCTTCAAGCACCGCCAAAAGACGTTTCGCTTCGGTCTGAAATCGCTTGCGTGGGCGTGGGTCTTCGATCTCTTTGCCGGCGAATTTCACGAAATAACCAAGCTGCCCCAGCATCGGCCCTAACCCGCCCAACTGAAACATCAGCCACTTTAGAACGTCATACCTTGCGGCCCCTTCCGGCATCAGCTTACCGGTCTTTTCAGCCAGATAAATAAGGATCGTGCCGCTTTCAAAAAGCTCGACCATCTCGCCGTTCGGCCCATTTGGGTCGATCAGCGCGGGAATTTTGTTGTTTGGGTTCAGTGATAGAAACGCAGGACTTTTGACGTCCGCATCGGACAGCGTCACCCGGTGCGGCTCATAGTCCAGCCCAAGCTCTTCCAGCGCAATTGAGACCTTAACGCCGTTCGCTGTTGGAAAACTGTAAAGTTGCATGACATGGGGCCGTGTCGCGGGCCACCGCTGCAAGATTGGGTGGCTGAAAACGGGGCTCTGGATATTCATGGTTCGGTCCTTGGAATATTACGCTGCGTTCAATGCAGCAGGTAGGCTCTTTGGAGCGCTTATTAACCCTAGAATATGTGCGTATTCGTGCTATCGGATGTGCGGGAATGATGTGACGGATGCGCACACCCGGGAACCAAGGCAAAATGAGGGTAAAAATGATCAAAGAATTCAAAGACTTCATCGCGAAGGGCAATGTCATGGACATGGCCGTGGGTATCATCATCGGCGCGGCGTTCACCGCGATTGTGGCATCGCTCGTTGGCGATCTTATCAACCCGCTTATCGGTCTTTTTACCGGCGGCGTGGACTTCACCAACAACTACGCTGTCCTTGCGGGTGACGTGGCAGAAGGGTCAAGCCTCGAAGCTGCACGCGAAGCCGGCGCGTCGGTTTTCGCCTATGGCGCGTTCATTATGGCCATCGTCAACTTCCTGATTATCGCTTGGGTCGTGTTCATTTTGGTTAAGACAGTGAACCGCGTGAAAGAATCTGCCGAGACTGAAGCAGAAGCACCCGCCGCCGAGGAGCCAAAGGGCCCAACGCAGGAAGAATTGCTTGCTGAAATCCGCGATGCGCTGAAGGCGCAAGCGTCCTAAGACGCCGCTAAAGATTGCAATGGGGGTCCGCTTCGGCGGGCCCTTTTTTATACCTGGTTTCTTGCTATTCTCTTCCAAATTTAGCATCGGAGCATCCCTATGACTGCAATACCCCCTGTCTGCGACTTCGGCTGGCCGGCGCCCGCGTTCCAACTGACCGGCACCGACGGCAAGACCTACTCGCTAGATGACCTGAAAGGGCTGAATGGCACCGTCGTTGTCTTCATGTGCAACCACTGCCCCTACGTTCTTGCGGTGCTTGATCGCATCATCCGCGATGCGCGCGAGTTGAGCGACCACGGCGTTGGGTTTGTCGCCATCGGTTCAAACGACGCGGCCATGTACCCCGCTGATAGCTTTGAAAACATGAAGAAAATGGCGGGAAGACACAGTTTTTCCTTCCCGTACCTTTACGATGAAGATCAAGGCGTCGCGCGCGCTTACGGTGCGGAATGCACGCCGGACTTTTTTGGCTTTAACGCTGATCTGACCCTGCAGTATCGCGGGCGCCTTGATGCGTCGCGCGCCAGTGCGGGACCTCCCGATCTGCGCCGTGATCTGTTTGAAGCAATGGTAAGGGTCGCAAATACGGGCACAGGCCCTGCTGATCAGATTGCCTCGATGGGGTGCTCGATTAAGTGGAAGGTGGCCTGATCACCCCCCAAAGCATCACAACTTCAATGCAAGCTGCGGCGACATCACATCAATCCCAAGCGCTTTTCCGACCGCGTAGTAAGTCAGATGTCCCGCGTGAACATTCAGACCGTTCAACAGATGCGTGTCATCTTCACAGGCCGCTTTCCAGCCCTTGTCGGCCAACGAAAGCATGTATGGCATGGTCGCATTGGTTAATGCGATGGTCGACGTCCGCGCCACGGCACCGGGCATATTCGCCACACAATAATGCATAATTCCGTCGACCTCATAGATCGGATCCTGGTGCGTCGTTGCCTTTGATGTCTCGAAGCACCCGCCCTGATCAATCGCCACATCAACGATTACCGCGCCCGGCTTCATCGTCGACAAATCCGCGCGACTGACCAACTTCGGAGCCGCAGCGCCGGGGATCAAAACCGCGCCAATCACCATATCCGCGCTTGCCACCAATTCTGCCGTCGCTGCCGCACTTGCGTAGCGGTTCTTGAAGGTTCCGCCAAACACATCGTCAAGGTAACGCAACCGGGGGAGGGACCGATCCAGAATGGTCACGTCAGCGCCCATACCAGCGGCGATCTTCGCCGCATGCGTTCCCACAACGCCGCCGCCGATAACCACGACATTCGCCGGTCCAACGCCAGGAACGCCGCCCATCAAAACACCGCGTCCGCCGTTCGCCTTTTGTAACGTCCATGCCCCAACCTGAGGCGCAAGCCGTCCGGCAACTTCTGACATGGGTGCCAGCAACGGCAATCCGCCACGCGCGTCGGTCACCGTCTCGTAGGCAATGCAGGTCGCGCCGCTGGCAATCAGGTCGCGGGTCTGGGCCGGATCAGGCGCAAGGTGCAGATAGGTGAACAAAACCTGACCCTCGCGCAGCATCGCGCGCTCGCCGGGCTGTGGTTCCTTGACCTTCACGATCATATCGGCGGTGGCAAAAATTTGCTCTGCTGTGTCCACGATCTCGGCGCCAACGGCGCGGTAATCGTCGTCGGTAAATCCGGCACCGCCGCCGCCACCAGCCTGCACGACCACTTCATGGCCATGTGCCACGGCCTCGCCAGCGGTCGACGGCGTCATGCCAACGCGAAATTCCTGTGGTTTGATCTCTTTTGGGCAACCGATTTTCATGATGTGTGTCCTTCTCCACTCACCCCTCATATGACGCATATTCACTGGAGAGAACGCGCCGATTTCTCTGGCTGTTTGCGGTAAAATCGGCAGAGTCTTCGATGTATATAGCAAATCACGATGGAATCATGCGCCATGATGGAAGTAGACGCGACAGATGCCCGTATCTTAACGGTCCTGCAAAGGAAGGGCCGCATTTCTAACGCCGACCTCTCCGACGAGGTCCATCTGTCCGCCTCGGCTTGTCACCGCCGGGTGCAACGGCTGGAAGAGGCCGGGATTATCCGGGATTACGTCGCCCTCCTTGATCCACGCAAACTTGGCCGTCCCACGGTGGTGTTCGTTGAAATCACGCTTTCGGGGCAGGCCGACGAAGTCCTCGACGCGTTTGAGCGCGAGGTACGCCTGGTTCCGGATGTACTTGAGTGCCACTTGATGGCCGGCAGCGCCGACTACCTGTTAAAAGTCGTGGCGCAAGACACTGAAGATTTCGCCCGCATCCACCGCCGTTACCTTGCCCGCCTTCCGGGAGTCGCTCAGATGCACTCGTCTTTCGCGCTTAGAACTGTGCGCCAGACAACCGCGCTTCCGGTCTAGGCCTCAAACCTCGATGATCTCGAAATCGTGGGTCACCGTGGCTGTCTTCTCAAGCATACGCGTGGCCGAGCAATACTTGTCGACCGACAGATCAATTGCCCGCGCGACCTTCGCTTCCGACACATTCCGCCCCTTCACGACGAAATGCATGTGAATGCGGGTGAACACCCTCGGCACCTCACCGGCGCGATCCGCGTCCAGTTCCACAATCACATCGTCAATGTCCTGCCGCCCTTTCTCAAGGACTGACACCACATCAAATGCCGAACAGCCCCCGGCGCCGATCAGCACAAGCTCCATAGCACTTGGCCCCGGTTTCGGCCCATCGCCGGCACCCTGCCCAAAGGTCACGCGAAACCCGTCCTCGGTTTTGCCTTCAAAGGTGCGATTATCTGTCCAGGTGATAGTGGATTTCATAGGATTGGCCTCGGTGAGCTTTTCGAGAGGTATTTACGTTGCGACGGTGTTCGGGGCAAACCAAGAAATAGGGGATCGCCGGAGGGATCTCCGACCTTATGCCGCGCTTCGAATTTGAGGTGCCGTGGCGGTGGGCCACGTCGCTTTTCAAGAACAGCGCCGGATTTGTACAAATGAAGCGTTGCAAGACTGCCCGAAGTCGCCTCAATTTTTTGGCCTTTGGTGTGATACCAATGGTGCATGTCATCATACATCTGTCGGATATCGCGGATGAACGAGTCCGGCTTTTGATACCCGCCTTCATGCGTGGACCAGCAAGTTGCGTGAAGGTCGTCAATTGCATAGATGCCGCCGTCTTTCAGCAGCGGGAAAAGGACGTTCAGGGACGCCCGAATATTTTTCGAAACGAGGCTTCCATCGTCAAGCACAATGTCGATACCACCCATTTCCCCGACCACATCTTCGAGAAATTTGGGATCATCCCGCGACCCGATCCGGACCCGCCCGTCTAACCCGTTCATTGCGGCACAATTGGGATCAATATCGCCCCCAAAGATCACAGCCTCCGAGCCAAAATAGTGCCCCCACAGCGACATCGGGCCTCCCGCAGAGACGTCAATTTCAAGAAGCCTGACCAGCCCGCACCGAAGCGGCGCAACATACCTCTCGTAGATAGGTAGGTAGATCGGTAGATAGTGATGCCATTTGTGGATGACCGGCCCCTCATGCGACCAGAATAATCCCTCAATGCCGGCCGGTCGCCTGCGCCGTCGGGCATGCCTTCTCTGTTGGCAAACCGTCCCATCCGTTTCTGGATTACGGCGTTATCATCATTTCTGCTCGCCACGGCGCTGTTCTCCGATGTGCTGCCAGCTTGGGCAACACTGTGTGTCTTCATGTGGTGACCAGGCACTCGGCCCTGGCCGAAAGCGCGTCGACCCCGTCTTCAATTCTCTAAAATATCCGAGTGACCCTGTCCAGAAAGCGGGAACTGGATTTCCAATCTCACCCCCTAAAAACAACAAACCCCCGAAGCAAAGCTGCGGGGGTCGTCATTGGCCGTTCCGAAGAACCGCCCAGTGCTAAACTGAAACGCTCAGACTATTCCCTCGCGCTGTGCCGCTTTACGGGCTAGCTTGCGGGCACGCCGGATGGCCTCGGCCTTCTGGCGCACGCGCTTTTCAGACGGTTTCTCGAAATGTTGCCGAAGCTTCATTTCACGGAAAACGCCCTCACGCTGCAGCTTTTTCTTCAGGGCACGAAGCGCCTGATCGACATTGTTGTCGCGAACACTGACCTGCATGTGGTTGTCACCACCTTTCTAAGTTAGAGTTGCAGAATTGCAGGAGGTGGCGATTTAGCATGGGCGGCCTAACTTGTCCACAATACCGACCACGTCAAAAGGGGACCAAACGATGACCGAAACCATCCGCGCACAGCTTCTTGACGCCATCCTTCCGCATGTGCCGTTCGACGGCTGGTCCAACGTCAGCTTTCATGCTGCCATCGCTGATCTTGGGATGGAAAAGGCGCTTGCGGATACGATCTGTCCACGCGGGGCGATGGACCTTGCGATCGCCTACCACCGCCGTGGTGACGCGGCGATGGTTGCCGCCATGAAGGCCTCCAACATGGCTGAAATGCGCTTTCGCGATAAGGTCGCGACCGCCCTGAAGCTGCGCGTCGAAGCGATGGATGACCGCGAAGCCGTCCGCCGTGCTTCTGCTCTTTTCGCGCTGCCACACAACGCCGTCGAGGGCGCCAAACTTATCTGGGAGACGGCTGACAAGGTCTGGACCGCGCTTGGCGATACCTCCAACGATGTGAATTGGTATACAAAGCGCGCGACGCTTTCGGGCGTCTGGGCCTCGACAGTGCTGTATTGGCTTGGCGATGACAGCCCGATGGCTGCCAATACGTCTGACTTCATCGACCGGCGCATCGACAACGTGATGCAAATTGAAAAAGCCAAGGCAAGCTTCAAGAAGACCCCGCTCGCCAAGCCGTTCATGTCCTTGCAGGACGCGATCTTCAGCAAGGTGAAAGCCCCTGATTTGTCACCGCGTACTGATCTTCCGGGCCGCTGGAACAGGCCCGTAAACTAAGGCAGGTGACCTTTATGAACACCACAATGCGCGCGATCGAAATCAGTACCCTCGGCGGCCCCGAGGTCCTGACCCTTTGCGAGCGCCCGATCCCCGCGCCCGGTGTGGGCGAAGTCCTGATCCGGGTCGCCTACGCCGGCGTCAACCGTCCCGACGCCCTGCAACGCTCGGGCAGCTATGCGCCGCCACCCGGTGCCTCTGATCTTCCGGGCCTTGAGGCCTCGGGCCACATTAGCGCCATCGGCCCCGGCGTGGCGGCCTTGCGCGAAGGTGACGCCGTCTGCGCTCTTCTTCCCGGTGGGGGCTACGCCGAATACGTCACCGCCCCCGCCAGCCACTGCCTACCGATCCCGTCGGGCATGCCCCTTGAACAAGCCGCCTGCCTGCCCGAAACCTTCTTCACCGTCTGGTCCAACGTGTTCATGGCGGGGGGGCTGAAAGCGGGTCAAACCTTCCTCGTTCACGGCGGCACGTCCGGCATTGGCACGACGGCGATCCAGCTTGCCCACCGCTTCGGTGCCCGCGTGTTTGCAAGCGCCGGATCATACGAAAAGGTCAAGGCCTGCGAATCCCTCGGCGCTGAGCGTGGTATCAACTATCGCGATGAAGATTTCGTCACAGTGATGACGGAGGCAGGCCGGGCCGATCTTATCCTCGACATGGTTGGCGGCAGCTACATTCCGCGCAACATCAAGTCGCTGAAAACCGGTGGCCGTCTGCAAATGATCGCCTTCCTCGACGGCCCAAAGGTCGACCTTAACTTCGCTGAAATAATGGTCCGTCGCCTCACCATCGGTGGCACCACACTTCGCCCGCAATCCGTCGCTGCCAAGGCTGCGATTGCTGAAGACCTGCGCGCCAAAGTCTGGCCGCTTCTCGACGCGGGCCGCATCCGCCCCGTCATAGATCGTTCCTTCCCGCTGGCAGATGCCGCTGCTGCCCACACCGCCCTGGAGGCCGATCACATCGGCAAAATCGTCATGTCCGTCAACGAAGGAGCCACCTCATGACCCTCATCCCCACATACGGCGTTATCCCAGCCCTTGGCTACGGCACCTTCACGCGCAAAGGCGACGAGTGCCTCAGATGCGTCGACCATGCGGTGAACGTTGGTTATCGCCACTTCGACACTGCCGCATTCTATGAAAACGAAGTTGAAGTCGGCCAGGCTCTGCGCGGATCGTCCGCTTCCCGCGACGACCTCTTCGTCACAACGAAAGTCTGGTACGACCAGCTTGGTGCGGGCAAGGTCCGCGCCTCAACCGAGGCTTCTCTGGAACGCCTCGGAATGGGGTATGTCGACCTTCTTTTGATCCACTGGCCATCCCCGGATGACGAGGTTCCGCTTCAGCAGTACATGGAGGAAATCGTCTCCCTCAAAGCAGAAGGCCTGACGCGCAATATCGGTGTGTCGAACTTCACCAGGCGTCACATCGACGAGGCCATCGCCGCCATCGGAACCTCCGAAATTGCCACGAACCAGTGTGAAGTGAACGTGATGTTCCACAACGAACCTATCGTCACGCACTGCCAAAACGCAGGCATCCCGATGACGGCTTACCTGCCGCTCGCCAAAGGGGCTGCCTCATCAGGTTGCGAACTGGAACGCATCGCGGCCAAATATGGCGCTACCGCCGCACAGATTGCGCTTTCATGGCTTTTGGGCAAAGGCCACATCGCGATTCCGTCTTCGTCGAACACCACCCGGATCGAGCAAAACTTTCGCGCGGCTGATATTTCGCTTAGCCCGGGCGACACCGAAGCCCTCGATCAGATGAACGGCGACCGCCGTGTCAGCCCGCTTTGGGCGCCTGATTGGGATATTGCCGCCTAGCGACCAGGCGGCCTAGCGAATAGGCAAAAACAGCGCGTCCTGCATCGTGCAGTCCCGCGCCACAGACCCAGAACAGGCTCGCGGTTCCAGATCATGGGTCAGACAAATCCGCGCTTCGTGAATGCGTCCCGCCTTGCAGGTTATCGTCAAACCATCCGGCGACAGCCGGGCGTTGTCCTCCAAAAACGCAGCTTCAACCACCGACGCCGGCACCTCAACCGCCCGCGTCAAACGACGAAACACGTCCGGTCTCTGAACGCTCCCGTAAGCCTTGCGTGCCAATGCATAAAAATCCCGCGACGATAGCCCCGAACAGCGCCCGTGCTTGATCCACTGATGCCAGGCTGACCCGCCGGATCCCATAATATCCGCCATCGCCGCCGTTTCCCGCCGCGACGGATTACGCTCGGACGTGTTGCAATAACTCGGCCAACCCTGCTCGAACTGCGGCCAAAGCCCATGCAGCACCCAGCCAAAGGCAGCTGCGTCATTGCACTGCGGGGACCCCCGGTCATCCCCCTCGAGCGCGCACCACGTCGGCGACCAGCTTAAGGCCAACACATAATAATCAAACTCGCCCGCCCGCTCACCGTCGGCAAAAGCAAACCCCGCCGACATCACCCACATAAAGACCCAACGCATTTGCTCTTCCCTCCGGACGAAAACGAGACTATGTCCCTGCCAACTTCCCCGAAATCGACGACCTGGTCCACCCGGACCGCCTGATTTCGCGGCGTGGGAAAGATGTGTCAGGAGAAACGTTCGTGAACAAACCGATCATGGCCAAAGCGACCGCCGTCTGGCTGGTTGATAATACAACGATCACCTTCAAACAGGTGGCCGATTTCTGCGATCTGCACGAGCTTGAAGTGCAGGGCATCGCCGACGGAGACGTAGCGCAGGGAGTGAAGGGGTTTGATCCCATCGCTAACAACCAGCTGACGCAGGAAGAGATCGACGCGGCCGAGAAAAGCCCGGCCCACCCGCTCAAGCTGAAATATAACGCTGCTGCTCTTGGCGAAGAAAAGCGCCGCGGCCCGCGCTATACGCCTTTGTCCAAGCGTCAGGACCGCCCGGCGGCGATCCTCTGGCTTGTGAAATTCCATCCGGAATTAACAGACGGTCAGATCTCGAAGCTTGTTGGTACCACGAAGCCGACGATCCTGTCGCTCCGTGAGCGCACGCACTGGAACATCTCGAACATTCAGCCCGTTGACCCGGTCGCGCTCGGCCTGACCAAGCAGTCCGAACTTGACGCGGCGGTTCAGAAAGCCAACCTGAAAAAAGCCAAAGAAGGCGGCGTCATGTCTGATGACGAGCGTCGCAAGCTGGTTTCGACCGAGCAATCGCTTGGCATGCCCGACGAGCCAAAAATCCCGACTGCCATTTCCGGGCTTGAAACGTTCACGCTTTCGGATCATGTCAAAGACGAGAAAAAGAGTGACCACCTCGACGCGGACAGTTTGTTCAATCTGCCCGACAACGATGAAGACGGTGACGACGAAAAGTCGTAAAAAAGTTCCCTCGGCTGCCAATAGGCCCTCAGTCAATTACGACTGGGGGCCTTTTTTTTGGCAAAGCCTTCCTGCGGACGCAGTTCACCACGTTATCGCGCAACATTCTGAGAAAGAGGAACCGAAAGGTAAACGCCGAACTCCTGTCCTACGTCACAGCTGACACGCGCGTGGACGCGACCTTGCCGGTCCAGAAATCTCTGGTTGTCCTCAACCGGAAAAATCCCCTCGTGCCAAATGCCAGGATTGATATACAGCCCCGTCGATCCATCGCACCAGAATGCGATGACCTTCTCAGGTGCAAGATCATCACCGGGCAATGCAACTGGAACCACAAACGGCTTTTGTTCCAGAGGAAAAAACATCTGCCCACCGTCCGGGTGGTAATTCATATGCCACAAAAGGACCTTTTCCCTTGGGCAAGTGGCGGCTTCGACCGAGGCTTTTTGCGGATCCGTAGACCAGCCTAGAACATAGTTCCCGTTCACCGCTTCATTCGAGCCGTACAAGACATCGCCCTTCCAGTTTCCGTGAAAGACGCCTTCGACAAATCCACCCTCGTCGCCGGTGCCTTCGTCGATCGGCCGCCAGCCCTGTGCAGGCCAACGCACGATTTCGATGTCAAACGTATCAGGATCGTTTACGAGGCAGCCATACGCCTTGACGCTGTCTTTTGTCGCAACAATCAGCGGCACGTCGAATTGCGCAAGGGATGGCTTTTCCGACGCATCGAATATGTAGTTTGGGGATGATTGGGTCATGTCAGCTTCTCAATTAGAATAGCCTCGGTGCGCACCACACACCGAAAGAGCGCGCGGAGTGCCAATGCGTCGTCACTCTCTGCCACCCGCTGCCTAAAGCATCGCCTCCAGCAGCGTCCGGGTGTTGGCCCGCGTCATCTCGACCGGATTTCCGCCCGTCGACGGATCGCGTAACGCCGCATCCACAAGGGCCTCGATATCCGGGTCCGTCACTCCAAGGTCGGTCAGCGTTTTTGGGATGCCAAAACTGTCGTTGAATTCGTCCACAAAGGCGCGAAAGCCTTCAAAGCCACCCTCAATCCCCAGGTACCCCGCCGCGAGATCGAACCGGGTACGGATCGCATCTGCGTTGAATTTCAGCACTTCGGGCATACAGACTGCATTGGTCGTTCCGTGGTGCGTATGATGCACCGCGCCGACTGGATGACTAATCGCGTGGATCGCCCCAAGGCCCTTCTGAAACGCTGTCGCCCCCATCGCCGCCGCGCTCATCAGATTGGCCCGTGCATCGATATCGCCGCCGTCCGCATAAGCCCGCGCCAGGTTGTCGATCACCAGCTTCATCCCTTCCAGGGCAATGCCCTGGCTCATCGGGTGATAAAGCGGGCTGGAATAGGCCTCGACACAATGGGCAAAAGCATCAAGGCCTGTCCCTGCCGTGATAAATTGCGGCATGCCCACGGTCAGTTCGGGGTCGCAGATGACGACGCTTGGCAGCATTTTGGGGTGAAAAATGATCTTCTTTTCGCGAAGCTCCGTGTTGGTGATGATCGACGCGCGCCCGACCTCTGACCCGGTGCCAGCGGTGGTCGGCACAGCGACAATCGGATGGATGCCCGCCGGATCAGCGCGGGTCCACCAGTTGCCCACATCCTCGAAATCCCACAAGGGGCGGGTTTGCCCTGCCATAAAGGCGATGGTTTTCGCCAGATCCAATCCCGAGCCGCCGCCGAAAGCAATTACCCCGTCAAAGCCGCCCTCGCGGTAGACCTGCAAGCCGTCGTTCACGTTCATATCTGTCGGGTTCGCATCAACCCGCGAAAACATCGCGCGCCCAAAGGCTTCGGCCTCCAGAAAATCCAGAGTCCTTGCCGTGATTTCCATCGTCGCAAGGCCACGGTCCGTGATCAGAAGGGGGCGGGTGATGCCAGCGGCCATGCAGGCGCCGCCAATCTCAGCAATGCGGCCTGCGCCGAAACGGATCGCGGTCGGATAGGACCAG
>Ga0075467_10000077_pt1 | contig 62407 bp, 55 predicted proteins | sample DEB08_DNA_9_FD_75067 | JGI IMG/M metagenome (GOLD analysis project Ga0075467, IMG submission 75067) | Aqueous microbial communities from the Delaware River and Bay under freshwater to marine salinity gradient to study organic matter... | ecosystem: Environmental > Aquatic > Marine > Coastal ... | reverse complement strand
TGTCGATCAGCGCCGAGGGCGGGCAGATGATGATCTGGCCGCGCATCTCTTCCTTTGGCGTGTCCATCACCAGCCGCAATTCGCCCAGCGACACGCCGAGCTCTTCATAGAGTTCGCACATCCTGACCTGGGCACCGTGCAGATAGATCGGCTGGTTCCAGCCGGCGCGGCGCAATTCGGCAATCACCCGCTGCGCCTTGCCCAGCGCATAGGCGCCGACCAGCAGGCAGTGATCGGGCTCGGCTTCCAGCCGGGCAAAAATCTTGTCGATCTCGCCGGCGATCGGCGGATGTTTGAACACCGGCAGGCCAAAGGTCGCCTCGGTGATAAAGATATCACAGGGCACCGGCTCGAACGGCGCGCAGGTGGGATCGGTGCGGCGCTTGAAATCGCCGGTGACCACCACCCGCTCGCCCTGATAATCCATCAACACCTGCGCCGAGCCCAGCACATGTCCCGCCGAATGCAGGCTGAACCGCACGCCGCCGCGCTCAAAGCTGTCGCCATAGCCGATCGGAGTCCCTGCATCCGTACCATAGCGCAAGCCCATGATCGCCAGCGTCTCCGGCGTCGCCCAGACCTCGCCATGGCCGCCGCGGGCATGGTCGGCATGGCCATGGGTGACCACCGCATGTTTCTTCGGCACCGAGGGGTCGATCCAGATATCGGCGGGGCGCACATAAATGCCCTGCGGATGCGGCTCGATCCAGTGTTTCGCTTTTGCCATGATGGAATAGCGTATTGAATGGGGAAAGGTTCCGGTCAACGGGAAAGGGCGGGAGGTGTTTGCACAGGTGCGGCTGAGCCCCTTCTCCCTTGAGGGAGAAGGATACGGAGCCTTGCCGCTGGAGCCTTTGCGAAGGCGGCTAGGCGCAGTTGGACGAGGGTGTTCCAGTGGTCGGCTGTTGTGCCACTCAGATATGGTAAACCCTCACCCAGCTTCGACTAGGCAGCAAGCTGTCAAGTCTGCACAACCCCCTCCCTTGAGGGAGAGGGGCCGGTTCAAGCCTCGGTGGTTCGGAACCGGCAAGTCGCTCTCCAACGAGAGAAACCACCCCAACCCCTCATCTGAAGAGGAGGGGCTAAAAATGTCGAGGGTCCCTGGGGGATTTCAGACGATCCTCAACCTTTGCCTGCTGTGCCGACTCCACCGCCCGGCGCAGCAGCATTTCCCTTTCCTACACCCCGCCTGACCGCTTATTCTCCGCCCCTCGCTCTGTCACACACTGGATTTCGAGACCATGATCGTACGCCTGCCGTTGCCATCCCGATTTGACCCTCAGGCGAAAGGTCACGCTCGGCGCGCGACTGTTGGATGCAAAAGACCATAATTTCAGGGCTTTGGGACAAAAGTCACGGAAATCAAAAACGCGCGCTTCTGTAAAGTTGGCAATATTGTGAAACACAGCATGTGAAGGCAATGTGATATTTTCCCTAGACGCATCACATTCTGATGTGATAGCAGATTCCCAATATCACATTGAAAGGCCGATTCCCATGAGCAAAATCCTGATCGAGCAACTGATCGAACTGATCGATTCCGGCAAGGAAACCCGCGCCGGCCTGGCCCGCGCCGCCGGTCTGCATGCCAACAGCCTGCGCAGCCTGGGGCAGGAGGACTGGAATCCGACCGCGGAAACGCTGGGCAAGCTGGAAAGCTATCTGGCGCGTGGCGGCAGCGGCGTGATGGCGACGGCGGAGGAGATTATCAACGAGGCGCGCAACGGCCGCATGTATATCCTGGTCGACGACGAGGACCGGGAGAATGAGGGCGACCTGATCATCCCGGCGCAGATGGCGACGCCCGACGCGATCAACTTCATGGCCAAATATGGCCGCGGGCTGATCTGCCTGGCGATGACCCGCGACCGGGTCGAGGAGCTGGGCCTCGACATGATGAGCCAGAACAACCGCGGCGCCTATGAAACCGCCTTCACCATCTCGATCGAGGCGCGTGATGGCGTCACCACCGGGATCAGCGCCGCCGACCGCGCGCGCACCGTGGCGGTGGCGATCGACCGCACCCGGGGCAAGGACGAGATCGTCACCCCCGGCCATGTCTTCCCGCTGCAGGCGCGCAACGGCGGCGTGCTGGTCCGCGCCGGCCATACCGAGGCGGCGGTCGACGTGTCGCGGCTGGCCGGGCTCAACCCGGCTGGCGTGATCTGCGAGATCATGAAGGATGACGGCGAGATGGCACGGCTCGACGACCTGATCGAATTTGCCCAGCATCACGGCATGAAGATCGGCACGATCCGCGACCTGATCGCCTATCGGCTGCGCCACGACCATCTCACCGAGCGCCGCGAGGAAGCCCGCTTCACCAGCCGGTGGGGCGGCGAATGGAACGCGATCACCTTCTACAACACGGCGACCGAGAGCGAGCAGATCGTGCTGCAGAAAGGCCATGTCGATCCCGACAGGCCGACCCTGGTGCGGATGCACGCGACCGCGATCTTCCCCGACCTGTTCGGGCAGGACACCGGCCGCGCCAACATGCTGCAGGAATCGATGAAGATCATCGGCGAGGAAGGGGCGGGCGTGATCGTGTTCATCAGCCCGCGCGTCCCCGATCTCTATTCGCGGCAGGTCCGCAGCCTCGGCGGCGGCAAGCCGCCACCGATGGACCAGCTGCGCGACTATGGCGTCGGCGCGCAGATCCTCAGCGAACTTGGCGTGCACGACATGGAACTGCTGACCAACACCAGCCACGACCTGGTCGGGCTCGACGCCTATGGCCTGCGGATCATCGGCCAGCGCCCGGTTCCGGCCGAGCATGGCAGCGAGACGAGCAAGGAACTGGAGACGGCCTGACCGTCCTCTGCCCGTCCTCTTTAGAGGAGGGGTTGGGGTGGTGGCGATGCGCAAGCATCGCTCGCGCAAGCGACCAACCATGGTACCGCCGGAAATGAATGGAAAAGCGAAGACCTGGTCTTCGACGAGAGAAACCACCCCAACCCCTCCTTTGAAAAGGAGGGGCTAAGAAACAGAAAGCAAAAGAAAATGGCAAAATTCCTGATCGTCGAAGCGCGGTTCTACGACCATCTCAACGACATGCTGATCGACGGCGCGACCGAGGCGCTGAAGGCAGCGGGACATGAGCATGAAGTGCTGACCGTGCCGGGCGCGCTGGAAATTCCGGCGGCGATTTCGCTGGCAATCGACAGCGATCTCTACGACGGCTTTGTCGCGATCGGCGTGGTGATCCGCGGCGAGACCTATCATTTCGAGATTGTTGCCGGCGAAAGCGCGCGCGGCCTGATGGCGCTGTCGATGGACGGCGCGGCGATCGGCAATGGCATCATCACCGTCGAGAATGAAGAACAGGCGCTGGCGCGCGCCGACAAGACCCGCAAGAACAAGGGCGGCGAAGCGGCGCAGGCGGCAATCGCAATGTATCAGCTGGGATTGAAGTTCAGCCACTGACAGCAGCAGGATCCGAGTCCTGCCGCTGTCAGGGCCAGAGACCTATTCGGTGCCGGCAAGCGCGGCCTTGAACTGGTCTTCGGTCATCGCGATGGCGACGCCGTCATTCTGGGAAATGAAGGCATCGACCGGCAGTTTCACGGCCTGGCCGTCATGGTCCACGGTCACATATTCGGCATCGCTTTCCTGGATCGTGCCGATCACGGCGGCTCCGGTAACCGACTTCACTTCCGTGCCGGGGGTCAGGCTGGCCAGCAATTTCGCCTTGGCATCGGCAGCGGCCTTTTCCACGGCGGCGTCAAGATCAACCCTGGTCATCATGATCGACAGGCCATTGTCTGCCTTGGCAAAGGCATCGGTCGCGAGCGCGGCCTTGTTCTTGCCGGTATCCACGACCACGGCGCCATCGGTTACCGAATCCACTATGCCGACATCGGCGCCATTGGGTCCGTAAACCTTCATGCCGACCTGGGCCTTGACGACCGGTGCGGCGTCCTGCGCCAGGGCCGGTGTAGCGGCGAGCAGCGCGGTGCCAGTCAACAGGGTCAGAAATTTCTTCATATTTTACTCCTTAAAGTTACAAAAAATGGGCTTTGGTCCAAACAGGCTCCTCGCTAAAAAACGATGGCCGAATTTGTTAAGGCGATTGAGGCGAGCCGATGCATGGGCGGGACAGGATGCGCCCGATTCCCGATCAGCCCGGATTTCCGCCGGACCGGTCTGGCCTGGCAGCCTCGGCAAGAGCCGAGCCCCCGCGCCGGTCAGGCGGCCTTTTGAGTCCGCTTGTGCAGGCCTTCCCGCACCTCCTCGATGATCTTGGCGCTGAAGGCATCGAGATCATCGAGGAGGTGCGATGTGATCAGGCCGTTGTCGACCACCACCGCGCTGTCCTCGAACCGGGCCCCGGCATTGATCAGGTCGGTCTTGATCGAATGGTAGCCGGTGACCTTGCGGCCCTGCACCAGGTCCGCCTCGATCAGCAGCCATGGCGCGTGGCAGATGGCCGCGACCGGTTTGCCGGCGTTGACAAAATCCTTCACGAAATCGATCGCCCTGGCATCGACCCGCAACAGGTCCGGATTGATCTGCCCGCCGGGCAGGACCAGCGCGTCGAAATCGCTCTCGCTGGCTTCGTCGATGGTCAGGTCGACGCCGATGGCTTCGCCCCAGTCCTTCTGGTCCCAGCTTTTGATCGAGCCGGATTGCAGCGATATGATGGTGACATCCGCACCGGCGTCGAGCAGCTGTCTTCTGGGTTCGAACAGTTCCGATTTTTCAAAACCGTCGGTCGCCAGAATGGCTATTCTTGCGTTTGAAATATTCGTCATTTCTCTCTGCCTTTCGTTGGAGTTCATGGAATAGATACGCATCAGGAGCCGGATTGGTTCCGATCATCCGGACCGATCCATGGCCCTTGCCCGCCTCCTGCCCGGTGTCGCGGCCGTCAGATTCGGCCCGACACCCTGTCGATGGACAGCTCGGAACCAAATCCCGCCCGATGCGTAATATGTTCAGGGACCGCGCTCCGCCCGTTCGTCGAGCGCACCAGAAAGAAAGGAATATTCATGACTATCAAGACCACCGATCTCCGCGAGATGAAAACCGATATCAACAAGACCGACCGCGCCAAAATGGCCGAGAAGCTGGGGGCTGCCCTGGCATCCACCTATGTGCTCTACCAGAAGACGCAGTCGGTTCACTGGAACGTGACCGGACCATTGTTCGTCGGCGTCCACAAACTGACCGAAGGACAATATGAGGATCTTGCCGCATCGATCGATGCCCTGGCCGAACGGATCCGCGCCCTCGGCGCGAAGACGCCGGTTGGCCTGTCCACCTATATCAACAACAGCGTGATCGACGACCAGGTGGAATGGGGCAATGTCGAGGCGATGCTGACGCAGCTGTCGAGCGACAATCTCGCGGTGGCGAACCAGATGCGCGAATTCGTGAAGATTGCCGAAGAGGCCGACGACGTGTTCACCGCCGACCTGCTGACCGCACGGATCGGAGCGCTGGAAGAATCCTCATGGATGCTGTCGGCAAACCTGTCGTCGACCAACTGAAATACAGGAACAGATTATGAATAAACTGGATGAAACCAGCGCCCGTCAGGGCTTCACCACCCGCCATATGACGATAGTGCTTTGCCTATCAATCGTGCTGGCAATCATAGCGCTTGCCGCTGTGACCGGCTTTTTCTGAGCCTGCCTGCGCGATTACCAAGTGCGCCTTGCCGCCCCTGTCCTGGACAGGGGCGGTCTTTTATTGGGTGACCGATCCATTGCTTCGCAGTGCTTTCATTTCCCGTCTGAGCGCCTGTATTTCTTCCAATATCTCATTTCTCTGGGCAGCCTGCTCCTCGTCCGCCTCCTCGTGCATCGCATTGACGATGATCGCGATAAACAGGTTGAGCACAACAAAGCTGGTAACCAGCACAAAGGGCACGAAAAACATCCAGGCCCAGAGATAAACCTCCATGATCGGACGAACGATTCCCATCGACCAGCTTTCCAGCGTCATGATCTGGAACAAGGAATAGAGCGACGAGCCGATTGACCCGAACCATTGGGGAAATGCATCGCCAAACATTTTCGTCGCCATGACCGCTGCGATATAGAATACCAGGCCAAGCAATATGATCACCGTTCCCATGGACGGAATGGCGGCAAAAAGGCCCTGTACCACCTTGCGCATTTTGGGCATCGCCGAGATCAACCGCAGCGCGCGCAAGATCCGGAGCGCACGAAGTACCGAGAGACTGCCTCCCGTAGGCAGCAGCGCCACCGCGACAATGACGAAATCGAATATGTTCCAGCCGCTCTTGAAAAATGTAATCCTGTAGACGAACAGTTTGAGCAGGATTTCAGCAATGAATATTCCGATCGCGATTGTGTCTATGGCGCCCAATATGAGTCCGAACCGCTGCATCAGCAAAGGCGATGTTTCCATCCCGATGACAATGGCGTTGATGACAATCACCGTCAGGATCGCATTCTGAAAACGCGATGATTCAATCCAGATCCGAAGTCTTTCAGCCACAAGCTACCCTCATTGACAAATTCTGCCGTTTTTCAATCTGGGATCATCTGGTCGCCCAGCAGTCGGCAATCAAGACAAGCTTTGCATCGCCAGCGATAGAATATTGCCGAGGGGTGCGGTTCGCTATTCCGGCTTTACCAGCTTCAATATGAACCGGTCGGTCTTGCCGCGGACGGCCGGATCGAAGACATTTTTGGCATGATCGTCGTCCGTTCCGGCGAGCAATATATCATTGCGCTCTACCGTGAACCCAGCGGCTTCCGCCGCAGCCACCGCCAGGGCCGGATCGATCCGGTGAGCGGTCTTGTTGTCGCCGCCCCGAGTCCCGACATGATCGATCACGCCGAGCACCCCGCCCGGCTTCAGCTTGGCCTTTAGCGCCAGCAGCATCCCGATCGCCGCCGGGGCACCAAAACCATTGTAGACATCGTGAAAATTGAGCGCGGTGATCGCCACATCAATGCTCTCGTCCGGCACGCCGAGATCGGCGATCTCGCTGTTGAGTCGCTCGATCTGGGGCAGATTGTTGGCCGCCAGGCGCGCGGTGATTTCCGTTTCATAGGCGCCGTCTCGCAGTTGAAGGGCCGCTGCCGGATTTTGCGCATAGACCTTGCCATCCGGTCCGGTCGCGATCGCTGCAGCGACGCTATACCAGCCGCCCGATGCGATCACGTCGAGCACGGTATCGCCCGGTTTCAGGCCGAGAAAGGCCAATACTTCTGCCGGCTTGCGACTCGCGTCACGGGCCTTGTCCTCCTCCGACCGGCCCGGCGCAGCGGACAGCGCAGCCCTGGTCGCGGCGACGTCGATGACCGCATGCTCTGCCGTCTGGTGATGGTCCATCGCCTGAACCGGTATCGAACTTGCTGCGGTCATGGCGAGGGCACTGGTGAAGGCTAGCGCATATTTGATCATCGTCTGGCATCCTCGTGTTTTGTTGTCCTTGCCCATATTATGGGATGAGCCGGATAGTGCAAGCGAGGGCCGTTGCCGGTCAGCAGGACTTGCCCAGAACCGCGCCCATCAGCGAAGGTTTGCACGGTTTTTTCTTCGGTTGCTGGCTTGCGTCATTGCCCGACATGTCGCCCATGCCTGCCATCCCCTCGCCCATCAGCAGGCTGGTCGTCGAGCGGTAGCGGGCGCGGGCGGTCCATTCCGGATTCCACGGGCCTTTCGCCGGTCTCGGCGGATAGGCGAAATTCGCTTCCGGCCCGAAGGCGGTGAGATTGCCCATCATGAATTGCGGCGCTGCGGCCCTGACCTCGGCCGGGATCGTGCAGCTGGTCTGGCTCGGCGGCATGACCGTCTTGTCGGCAATCAGCCGCTGCACCGTGGCGGGGGACAGCCAGTCCCACAGGCCCGCACCGAAATCCCGGCTCATCGAGGAGGACCACCAGACCATGTCGCCCATCTTGCTGCCGGTCATCTTGCCGCCCATCGCCCAGGCATAATATCCGGTCGCCGCCGGCACATTGTTCCAGTGGAGGTTCGTCGCGCCGCCGGCAACCGGTGAAGACTGGGCGTTGAGCGGGCCCATGAAATCCTGGGTCAGGGTGAATTGCATCTCGGGCGTATAATTGCCCGCGACCCTGTGCTCGCCCAGGATCGAGGCATTGCTGTCCGGCATCTTGCCCGATTTCTGGTTGGGCCAATGGCCATAGGTCCTGCTGTTCACCATGCTCGGTCCGGTTTCGACCGGCACCCGGGTCGAGAACAGGTCCGGCGGCATCTGGCCCGCCGCAACTTTGGCGAAATCGATCACCACCGGCTGTCCCGGACCGGCCTTGGCGCCGCAGCCCCAGAACAGCAGCAACCGGCCCTGCGGCCGTTCGAAATTTCCCGGCATCCGGTAGTCCGACGGCTCCGCGGTCGACGCGGCGGGTGTCATCAGCGGCAGGGATTTGCCGAGATTCAGGGCGGCATCGGGGAAATGGTCAGCGCTGGGCGCGCCGCCGGTCGGAGCGAGGCGAGAGCCAAGGCGCAGTTCGAGCATATGCGATGCCCTGTTCTTGCCTCCGAACATCATCGACATCGCGCTGCCGATGCCGCCGGTCATCCCGGCAAAGCCGGTGACGGTGCCGATATCCATTTCATAGCGGGCGGTGGGGGCACTGGCGTTCTGTGCCTGGGACAGGCTGCCGGGCAGCAGCAGGCTGGTCAGCAGGATGGATCTGGAAACAACAGGATTCATGGCACATCTCCTCAAGCAGGAACTTGCGACTCGAATTTGTTTGCTGGCCTAATTTATTCCGATTTTCGCTACCGGAATAGCATTATTTTTGAACCACCTGACCGCTTTGCAAAGGCAGGACGCGGCCAAAAACCGGGGCATGGCCGCCATCCGGCTTGACCTGATTTCAATCTTCACTACACTGGAACAAATCATGAACAATAGCAATTTCGATTCGGGTGAACCCTTGCCGGTCAACCCTGCTGCTGTGCCGAAAACAGCCAGCCAGAAGGCGGCTGCGCTGAAGGCGCGGCTCGCCCGGATTCTGGCTGCCTCGGGCACGCGGATAGCGGAGCCGGACGACCGGCCGTCCCATTTCACCCTGGGCATCGACAGGATAGACACTGCCATGCGCGGCAATGCGGGGGTGGATGGCCTGCCGCGGGCGGCGCTGCACGAATTGCATGCGGCGGGCAAAGGCGACCGGACCAGCGCGGCGGCCATGGCCTTGCTGCTGGCGCAGCGCTGCCGGGCGCGGCAAGCGGAACCCGGACCGATCCTGTGGATCAGCGAAAGCGGCGAGGCCAGGCGGCAGGGCCGGCTCTATCCGCCGGGGCTGGCGGAACTGGGGATCGATCCGTCCGGCATCGTCCATGTCGACGCGCCGGACAGCATCGCGGCGCTGCGCGCGGCCGCCGACGGCGTGCGGTCTTCGGCGATGTCCGCGGTGATTGTCGAACTGGCGGGCAAGAAGCCGAAGGGACTGGACCTGACCGCAACCCGGCGGCTGTCGCTGTCGGCGCAGAAGGCCGGCGTGCTCGGGCTGCTGCTGCGCTGTGGCAGCGACGCCGACAATCCGCTGCCGACCGCGGCCTTCAGCCGCTGGCAGGTAGCCGGCGCCCCTTCTCTGGCGCTGGCAGCCAATGCCCCGGGCCATCCGGCCTTTGCCATCACCCTGCTGCGCCATCGCAGCGGTCTTTACGGGCTGAGCGCCCGACTGGAGTGGAACCGTGACGAACAAGCCTTCCGCGAGCAGCCCGGCGAACAAGACGCGCCGCATGCTGGCGCTGTTCCTGCCCTGGCTGCCGTCCGAGCGGATCATCCGGGAATGCGGGCCGCCTGACCATCCCTTTGCGCTGACCGCAAAGATTGGCGGCGCGATGGTGATCATGGCGGCCGACCGGCAGGCCGTGTCCCTGGGTCTGGGACCGGGGATGAAGCTGGCCGACGCCCGGGCGCGGGTGCCCGACCTGCTCGCCTTTGACCATGATCCGAGAGCCGATGCCAATCTGCTGGCGCGGCTGGCGGAGGCCTGCGAGCGCTACACGCCGATGGTCGCGGTCGAGCCGCCCGATGCGCTGATTCTCGATATCACGGGCGCGGCGCATTTCCATGCCAGCGAGGACGCGCTGGCGCAGGATGCCGAGGACCGGCTCGATGCGGCCGGCTATGGTGCCGGCTGGGCGCTGGCCAGCACGGCAGATGCGGCGCTGGCGCTGGCCCGGCACGGCCTGAAGGAAGGCGCCGAGGCGCAGCTGCCGGTGGCGGCGCTGGCCATGGACGACAAGATTCACCAGTCGCTGGAACGGGCGGGGCTGTACAAGATCGGCGATCTGGCCGAGCGCCCGCGCGCCAATCTGGCGGCGCGTTTCGGCATGGAGCTGACGCTGCGGCTCGACCGGATACTGGGCCTCGAAGACCGGCCGATCGATCCGCTGCGCCGGGTCGGCAATATTGTCACCGAGCGCCGCTTTGCCGAGCCGCTGACCCATATCGACGCCGCGCTCGCCTGCCTGTCGGAGCTGTTCGCGGAAGCCGCCGAGCGGCTCAACCAGCGCGGTCAGGGCGCGCGCATGGTCCGCATGCTGCTATTCCGCTGCGACGGCGATATCGCCCGGCTGGGCCTGGAGACCGGCGCGCCGACCCGCGATGCGGCGCTGTTCCAGCGGCTGCTGCGCGAACGGATCGAGGCGCTCAACGACCCGCTCAACCCCGGCTTCGGCTACGACCTGATCCGGCTGAGCATCATCGCTTCGGAAGCGCTGGCGCCGCAGCAGTTGCGGCTGGAGGGCGGCGAGGACCGGCAGCAGGACGAAGTCGCGCTGGTCAGCCAGCTCAGCACCAGGCTGGGCCGCGAGCGGGTACAGAAATTTGTTCCCGCCGACAGCCATATCCCCGAACAGGGCCTGCTCGCCCTGCCGGCGCTCAGCGCCCCTTCCCCCGTGCCGTGGCAGATGCAGCCCTCCGGCGATCCGCCGCTGCGGCCGCTGCACCTGTTCGACCCGCCGCAGCGGGTGCAGGTGATCGCCGAGGTCCCCGACGGCCCGCCGCACCGCTTCACCTGGCGGCGCAGGACCCACCAGGTGATCCGCTATGAAGGACCGGAGCGGGTCGCCTCGGAATGGTGGCAGCGCAAGGACGGGCAGCAGCCCGGCAACGGCGGCCTGACCCGCGACTATTACCGGGTCGAGGACGCCCGCGGCCGGCGCTACTGGCTGTTCCGGCACGGGCTTTACGGCGAGGAAAAGGCGAATCCGGACTGGTATGTGCATGGGCTGTTTGCGTGAGAAGCCTTCTCCCCTGGGGGGAGAAGGATACGGCGCCTTGCTTGCGAAGCAAGCCAGGCAGAGTTGGATGAGGGGGTTCGCAGGGCCGAGGGGGCGGAGCGCCCTCATCCAGCTGCGACTAGGCAATAAATTGCCAAGTCTCCGCATCCTTCTCCCTCAAGGGAGAAGGATATGAAATTCGCCGAACTCGCGGCCGCCACCCATTACAGCTTTCTGCGCGGGGCCTCCTCGCCCGCCGACATGGTTATGCAGGCGATGATGCTGGGGATGACCGGGATCGGCATTGCCGACCGCAACAGCGTCGCCGGCGTGGTGCGGGCGCATGCTGCCTTGCGCCGGGCGCGCGAGGATGCGGCGGAGGAAGGACTGACGCTTCCCGACTTCAAGCTGATCGTCGGGTCGCGGCTGGTGTTTGCCGATGAGACACCGGAGGTGATTATCTATCCGCTGGGCCGGCACGGCTGGGGGCGGCTGACCCGGCTGCTGTCGACGGGCAATCTGCGGGCGGAGAAGGGGGAGTGTTTTCTGTACGAGGCGGATTTGCTGGAATGGTGCAGCGAGGACTGGGCTTTGATTATCTTAGCCCCTCCCCTTCAGGGGAGGGGTTGGGGTGGGGCCTGTCCTCACTCACAGAATTCGGAAGCTGGCATCGAGCCAGTTTCCTCATATCCCACCCCTTCCCCCTCCCTTAAAAGGGAGGGGCTTATTCAGCGGCTCCGCACCCGCACCCCGCATATCTGGCTGGGCGCGACCATGCCGCGATCCGGTCCCGACAAGCGCCATCTCGCCGGTCTACACAGCCTTTCCCAAGCGACCGGCGTCCCTCTCCTCGCCACCAACGATCCGCTCTATGCGACGCCGGAACAGCGGCCGCTGCACGATATCCTCACCTGCATTGCCGGGAAGACCACCATCGCCAAGGCGGGCCGCCTGCTCGCCGCCAATGCCGAGCGCCATCTGAAGGCCCCGGCGGAAATGGCGCGGCTGTTCCGCGACCATCCGCAGGCGCTGGCCGAGACGCAGGTGCTGCTTGGCCGGATCGATTTTTCGCTCGACGAACTCAGCTATCATTATCCCGAGGAACCGGTGCCCGAAGGCTGGACGCCGCAGGGCTGGCTTGCGCATCTGACCTGGGCTGCAGCCCATGCCCGCCACGGCGTCACCCTGCCGGAACGGCTACGCGCCAAGGTGGAGGAGGAATTGCAACTGATCGAGAAGATGGATTATGCGCCCTATTTCCTGACCGTCCACGATATCGTCAAATATGCGCAGGATCAGGAAATTCTCTGTCAGGGGCGTGGGTCGGCGGCGAACAGCGCGGTCTGCTATCTGCTCGGCATCACCTCGGCCGACCCGATGGAACATGACCTGCTGTTCTCGCGCTTCATCTCCGAGGAGCGGCGCGAGCCGCCCGATATCGACGTCGATTTCGAGCATGAGCGGCGCGAGGAGGTGATCCAGTATATCTATGAACGCTATGGCCGCCACCGCGCCGGGATTGCCGCTACGGTAGTCCATTATCGCTCGCGCAGCGCGATCCGCGAGGTCGGCAAGGCGCTCGGCCTGTCGGAAGATATTACCAGCCGCCTGTCGAGTACCGTCTGGGGCAGCCATGGCGGCGGCGCGCCCGACAGGCGCTTTGCCGAAACCGGTCTCGACCCGGACAATCCCGAGATCCGGCGGCTCGGCGATCTGGTCGGCCAGATCCTGCAATTCCCCCGCCACCTGTCGCAGCATGTCGGCGGCTTCGTGCTGACCCAGGACCGGCTCGACGAGACCGTGCCGATCCACCATGCCGCGATGGACGACCGCACCTTCATCGAGTGGGACAAGGATGATATCGACACGCTCGGCCTGATGAAGGTCGACATCCTGGCGCTCGGCATGCTGACCTGCATCCGCAAGGCGTTTGATCTGATGGAGGGAATTGGTGAGGGACCACCAAATCCCTCTCCCCTTCAAGGGGGAGGGGTGAGCCGTGAAAGGGCGAAGGGAGGGGGGCATGTCCTGCCCCACAGCCCCCTCCCCCTAACCCCCTCCCCTGAAGGGGAGGGGGAAACAAAATGGACCCTACAGAATGTCCCGCACGAGGATCCCGCCACCTATGACATGCTCTGCAGGGGCGACAGTATCGGCGTGTTCCAGGTCGAGAGCCGGGCCCAGATCAACATGCTGCCGCGGCTGAAACCGCGCGAATTCTACGATCTGGTGATCCAGGTGGCGATCGTCCGGCCCGGTCCGATCGAGGGCGACATGGTCCATCCCTATCTGCGGCGGCGCTCGGGCGTCGAGAAGGTGACCCTGCCCTCGCCGAAGCCGCCGCATGATCCGGACGAGCTGAAATCCGTGCTTGGCCGGACCTTCGGTGTGCCTTTGTTCCAGGAGCAGGCGATGAAGCTGGCGATCGTCGCCGCCGATTTTTCTCCCGGCGATGCCAACAAGCTGCGCCGGGCGATGGCGACCTTCCGCAATGTCGGCACGATCCACCATTTCCGCGAGAAGATGATCGAGGGCATGACCGCCAAGGGCTATGAAGCGGATTTTGCCGAGCGCTGCTACAAGCAGATTCAGGGTTTCGGCAGCTATGGTTTTCCGGAGAGCCACGCGATCAGCTTCGCCCGGCTGGTCTATGTCTCCAGCTGGATCAAGTGCCACCACCCGGCGGTGTTCGCGGCGGCGCTGCTCAATTCGCAGCCGATGGGTTTCTATGCGCCGGCACAGATTGTCAGGGATGCGCGGGAGCATGGGGTGGAGGTGCGGGAACCGGATGTGAATTTCAGCGGCTGGGACAATGGGCTGGAGACCGAAGAGACTCCGTTCGTCCTGAGCTTGTCGAAGGACCCCTCTCCTCTTGCCGACCAGGGGCTTCGACAGGCTCAGCCCGAACGGCCTCCCAAACCACCCCCCGCCCTCCGCATCGGCTTTCGCCAGATCGACGGGTTCCGCGAGGCCTGGGCCGAGCAGATACTGGCCGCGCGGCCGTTCCGGACGATCGAGGAACTGGCGCACAAGGCAAACCTCCCCGCCCGCGCGCTGCGGCTGCTCGCCGATGCCGATGCCTGCCGGTCGCTCGGCCTCGACCGGCGTCAGGCGCTGTGGGAGGTGCGCCGGACTCCGGTCAATACGCTGCCCCTGTTCGAGGCGGCGCAGGCGAAGGAACTGGGGCTGGAACAGGATGCCCGGCTGCCCGGGATGACCAAGGGCGAGCATGTCGTCGCCGACTATCAGAGCGTCCGGCTGTCGCTCAAGGGCCATCCGATGGAATTCCTGCGCGCGCGCTTCCGGGCGATGGGCGTGCTCAGCTGCGCCGAGCTGGCCACCGCCAAAAATGGCTCGCAGGCGAAGGTCGCGGGCGTTGTTCTGATCCGCCAGCGGCCCGGCAAGGGCAATGCGGTGTTCATCACGCTGGAGGACGAAAGCGGGGTGTCCAACCTGCTGCTCTGGGCCAGCCGCTTTGAAAAAATGCGCCGGCCGGTGATGGCGGCGCGGCTGATGCTGGCGACCGGCGAGGTCCAGCGCAGCGTCGAGGGGGTGACCCATCTGATGACCACGCGGGTCGAGGATTATACCTTCATGCTCGACGAGATCACCATCCACCAGAGCCCCGATGTGCCGATGGCCCGCGCCGACGAGGTCAAGCGGCCGGTCTATCGCAACGAGGACCGGCAGGCGGCGCGCTCAGCGCAGCTTCCTCCCGCCCGATCCAATGGCGGCCATCCGCGCAATGTCCGGATATTACCGAAGTCGCGCGATTTTCACTAGGCCGGTGCAGTCTCGAACTGCCGTTCGCCGCTGCCGAAGACCAGATAGAAGACCAGGCCAAAGGCCGCCACCGCCGCCGCCGTCTGGAATACCAGCGCCCAGGATCCGGTGACGTCCAGAATCCAGCCGCTGACCAGCACGCCGATGATCCCGGGAATGGTGCCGGCGGTATTGGTGATCCCCATCAATGTGCCGGCATGTTCCGGCGCGATGTCCATATGGTTGACGAAAAAGCCGCTGACCGCAAAGGCGCCCAGCGCGCTGCCGATGGTCATGATGCTGATCGCGGTGACGGCATCCTGCGCCTGCGCGACCAGCAGCAAAGCCGTGATGCTGCCGCCGAAGCCGATCAGCATCATCAGCTTGCGGACCCGAGTGATGGTCATGCCGCGATCGATCAGCCGGTCGGCGACCACCCCGGACAGGTTGATGAACAGGAACAGGGCGATATGCGGCATCATCGCGAAATAGCCGACCGAGCCATAGTCCACCCCAAGCCCCTTGGTGACATAGGTCGGCAGCCAGGCGAGCAGCACGTAGAACCACCAGTTGTTGCAGAAATGGGCGACGATCACCGCCCAGACCGGCATGCTGGTCATCAGCGCGCGCCAGGGGGTCGCGACCGCGGGCCCCTCGGCAATCGTGCCGGCCACGATCAGGTCGAGCTCGGCCTGGCTGATGCCGGGCTGCTGGCGCGGATTGGGGGCAATGGCAAAATACCAGACCGCGCACCAGACAAAGCCGACCCCGCCGAATATATAGAAAACCCATTCCCAGCCCCAGGCTGCGACGATCACCGGCGTTGCCAGCAATGCGAACACGGTGCCGAGCGGGATGCCGCTGTTGGAAAAGCCTGCGGATCGCGACCGTTCGCGGACCGGAATCCAGCGGGCGTAGAGCGCATAAATAGCCGGGAAGGTCACCGCCTCGCCCATGCCCATCAATATTCGCGCGACAATCAGCACGGTGATGCCGAGCGCGGCAGCGGGCGGCGCGACCAGGGTGAACAGCGACCAGATCAGCACGCCGAAGCCGAGCACCACCTTGCCGCCATAACGGTCGGCCAGCTTGCCGCCGACCACCTGGGTCAGCAGATAGCCGATGAAGAAGCTCGACAGCACCAGGCCCTGGGTGGACAGGTCCCAGCCGTAGGTTTCGACCATCGGGATGATCGCGACCGAGATCGCGACCCGGTCGATATAGCAGATGAAAATGGCCAGAAAGGCCATGAGTGCCAGCTGATGGCGTTTTTGCATGTTCATCCTCCCCGATGATGCCCCCGACCTTTCTGAAAATCGGCCGGTGGGCGGCTATTCTCTTGCATAGGTTGCGTAAATCCCCTATAGTATCATTTGTAACTATATTGCGCTTTGGCGCATCTTATCTTGAGGAAATCTTGTGGCTGATCTGTTTGAAAATCCCGTGGGCCTGGACGGCTTTGAATTTGTCGAATTCTGCGCGCCGGAAAAGGGCGTGCTGGAACCGGTATTCGAGGTCATGGGCTTCTCCCGAATCGCCCAGCACCGGTCCAAGGACGTGCATCTGTGGCGGCAGGGCGGGATCAATCTGATCATCAACTATGAACCGAAATCCGCCGCCTGGTATTTTGCCCGCGAGCATGGCCCGTCCGCCTGCGGCATGGCCTTCCGGGTCAAGGACGCGCGCAAGGCTTATGCCTGGCTGCTCGAAAAGGGCGCCGAACCCGTGCATGTCGAAACCGGTCCGATGGAACTGCATATCCCGGCGATCCGCGGCATCGGCGGCGCGATTCTCTATCTGGTCGACCGCTACGAGGGCGGCGAGCGCGAGGAAAATCTGTCGATCTACGATATCGATTTCGAATATCTGCCAGGCGCGGACCGCCATCCGGTCGGGGCCGGCTTCCACACGATCGATCACCTGACCCACAATGTCTACGGCGGCCGGATGAAATATTGGGCCGACTATTACGAGACCCTGTTCAACTTCCGCGAGATCCGCTTCTTCGACATCAAGGGCGAATATACCGGCCTGACCTCCAAGGCGCTGACCGCGCCCGACGGCAAGATCCGCATTCCGCTCAACGAGGAAGGCGAAGGCGGCAAGGGCCAGATCGAGGAATTTTTGCGCGAGTTCAACGGCGAGGGCATCCAGCATATCGCCCTGATCTGCGACGATCTGGTGACCTGCTGGGACCGGCTCAAGGCGCTCGGCGTGCCGTTCATGACCGCCCCGCCGGCAACCTATTACGAGATGCTCGACGGCCGCCTGCCCGGCCATGGCGAAGATGTGAACGCGCTGCAGACCCGCGGCATCCTGCTCGACGGCACCACCGAGGGCGGCCAGCCGCGCCTGCTGCTGCAGATTTTCGCCGAGCCGCAAATCGGGCCGGTGTTCTTCGAATTCATCCAGCGCAAGGGCGATGACGGCTTCGGCGAGGGCAATTTCAAGGCCCTGTTCGAAAGCATCGAGCGCGACCAGGTTGCGCGCGGCGTGCTCAACGTAAAGGAGCCTGCCTGATGACCGCACCGAAGATCAACGGCATCCACCATGTCGCCTATCGCTGCAAGGACGCGAAACAGACGGTCGATTTCTACAAAAGGGTGATGGGCATGGATTTCCAGCTCGCCTTTGCCGAGAATGAAGTGCCGTCGACCGGCGAACATGATCCCTATATGCATATCTTCCTCGACGCCGGCGGCGGCAATATCCTCGCCTTTTTCGAGCTGCCCGAGCAACCGGAAATGGACCGCGACCGGAACACCCCGGCCTGGGTCCAGCATATTGCCTTCAAGGTGGATACGCTCGAGGACCTGATGGCGGCCAAGGCCAATGCCGAAGCCGAGGGCCTCGAAGTGCTCGGCCCGACCCATCACGGGATATTCAAGTCGATCTATTTCTTCGATCCCAACGGTCACCGGCTGGAGCTGGCCTGCGATATCGGCACCGAGGAAGAGATGACCGAATTGCGCCGCGTCGCCCCCGAGATGCTCGAGGAATGGAGCCGCACCAAGAAGGCCCCGCAACATGCTGCATGGCTGCACGCCAAGGCGCGCGACGAGCATTAGGTTTTCGCATTGAACAATCCTGTGCTCCTGCGTAGGCAGGAGTCCATCTCCTGAAGCCTCGCCAAGAGGCAATGGCCGGAGATGGGCCCCCGCCTTCGCGGGGGAACGGAGCAGGATGAAGGAACCCATATGAAACTCGCCACCCTGAAGAACGACACCCGCGACGGCCGTCTGGTCGTGGTTTCGAAAGACCTGACCCGCTGCTGCGAAGCCAGCAATATCGCGCCGACCCTGCAGGCGGCGCTCGATGACTGGGACAATTGCGCGCCGAAACTGGAAGCGCTCTACCGCGATGTCGAGCATGAGGCGGTGCCCTGCGAGCGCTTTCACGAGCGGCTCGCCGAATCGCCGCTGCCACGCGCCTATCAATGGGCCGACGGCAGCGCCTATATCAATCATGTCGAACTGGTCCGCAAGGCGCGCGGCGCCGAGGTGCCGGAGAGTTTCTACAGCGATCCCCTGATGTACCAGGGCGGCAGCGATGCCTTCCTCGGCCCGCGCGACGATATCCCGCTCGGCGACCCCAAATGGGGCTGCGACATGGAAGGCGAGATCGCGGTGATTACCGACGATGTGCCGATGGGCGTCAGCGCCGAGGAAGCCGCCGGCCATATCAAGCTGGTGATGCTGTGCAACGATGTCTCCCTGCGCGGCCTGATCCCCGGCGAGCTGGCCAAGGGCTTCGGCTTCTTCCAGTCCAAGCCGCCATCGGCCTTTTCCCCGGTCTGCGTAACCCCCGACGAACTGGGCGATGCCTGGAAAGGTTCTGTGATCCACCTCCCGCTGCAGGTCGACTATAACCGCGAGCCCTTTGGCCGCGCCAATGCCGGCAAGGACGCCACCTTCAGCCTCGCCGATCTGGTCGCCCATGCCGCGAAGACCCGGCCTTTATGCGCCGGCACCATCATCGGCTCCGGCACCGTCTCCAACCAGGGCCCCGACGGCGACCCCGGCAAGCCCGTGTCAGAAGGCGGCCTCGGCTACAGCTGCATCGCCGAAATCCGGATGATCGAGACGATCAATGACGGCGAAGCGAAAACGCCGTTTATGTCCGCTGGCGATACCGTGAAAATCCAGATGCTGGATGCGGACGGCCACTCGATCTTTGGCGCGATCCGGCAGGAGGTTGTGGCGGTCTGAGGGGGTTCCGAAAGCCGGCATCAAGGAGCCTGTTATGCTCTTCTCCACAATAGAATGAACAGTCGTGCCAGAAAAAAAGGGAATGCCAGCGCAGATATTCCCCAAACTACGATGTAAATCTCAAGCAACGGACTTTGGGAGACCAGATTTCTGAAATGCAGCATAACAATGCAGCAGGTCAGAAAAACGGAACAGGATGCGACAAAGCGAGCAATCGTAACTTTCAAATTTGGCATTTTGTCAATCTCCACCAAGGCACTTGCGATTCTATATTGAGCGTTTTGGATTAGAATGATGGTGACGATGCACTATATGCCTCTGGTTTCAGAATGAAGCGCGCTGTCACCGAAATCGCAGCCAAGCTGCATGGTCAGCAGAAATCCCCAGTATGTCGGCAATTTCGCTATCAGTTATCGCCGGACGTTCTTTCAGCAAATCTTCGACTGTCCATTTGAGGCTTGGTGAATCTGCGTCGACATATACGGGCGCCGCGCTCAAATCCCGGCCAATCGCGAGCAATCTCTCCTGGGTGAGGAACAGTTCGGACCACTGCCCCTTTTCTGCCCGGATGAGCTGGTCTCTTGAGATCCGGTTTAAGAAATAGTCATCGTAAGATCTATCATCTTGACCAACCATCCAAAGAGTTCCGCAGCGGTTGCATTCAGAAATATACAACCACCATTTCTTCTCGCCGTAGCGCAATATTTCCGTCAGATTCGCAAAAAATCTTTCATCATCGCCATCGAAGCCCATTGGAATGAAATCGAGGTCTCGAACCTTTGGGCACTCGCAGTTTCGCTGGCTATCCAGCTTCTCCGCCACTTCCTGCCTGACCGTCCAAATTTCGTTTTTGTTGAAAAAATCGCAGGAGATAAGCCTGAGATAGAGATCTTCCCCCAGAAAGTCCTCCAGCTCGTCTTGCTTGTACAGCCACTCTTCGAATGCGGCGCGTTTGCCGTCTCCTCTGGCAAAGCTCCATAGTTCGCTGGTGAAGTCCGTTGTCATAACAGCATGCGTAGATTGGAAATGGATTTAAAGTAAAGCCCGGCTCTGCTTTTGCGGCGACTGGGAGCAGCAGCTTGAACAGATAGTCGGCCTGGGCTGCAGCGGCATCTCCCAGATCCGGTTGATCGGGACGATCAACAGCGGCGAGGCCAGAGCGGGAATTACGGTGAGAATTGCGCTGACAGTGCACTTATTTCGTCACCATAATAAATTTGCCCTGAGCCACTATTCTCACTGCTGGATAATTGCCGTGACAGCCTACGCGCTTTGGCCTAGCCTCACAAAAGGGACATCAGGGGGATATTGATGCCATATCGATATACTCACTGGTTTGTGCTTATTCTGCTCCTTGGGGCAGGATATGCGTTCTGGCCTTCCTATGTTTCGCAATTGCCTGCGGCGACACCAGCAATGCACGTTCATGGCTTGTCCGCATTTGTCTGGATGCTGCTTCTGGCCGCCCAGTCCTGGACAATCCAGAATCGGCACCGGGATATCCACCGCCTGCTCGGCTATGGCAGCTTTGCGCTCTTTCCAATTGTCCTTGCGGGCATGGGATTCCTGGATGTTAGCATGGCGCAAAGATTCGCTGCCGGATCGAGCAGCTTTCACATCAACTATGGTGCGCGCTTTGGCGCAACCGACGTTGTTGCAGAGATCGGGATGGGTTATTTTTACTTCATGGCGCTGCGTGAACGCAAAAATGTCAGAATCCATTCGGGCTACATGATCATGACAATCGTCTTCCTTGTCGGCACCATCATCAATCGTTCGATTTCCGATTTCGTCGATCTACTATTAGGCAGCACGGTCGATATCCCTACATCCATGGCGGTCAGAGTTGCGTGCGCGGCTGTGATCGGTTCCTTGCTGATCGTGAGGCACTATGCAGCGAGCGATACCAGACCGATGCGCGATGCGGCGCTGTTCATCGGATTGCAGCTGGTGGTATGGGAAACCATCGGTATCTGGTCTGTCTGGAAACAGTTTTTTGCTCTCTTCGCACAAATTAATCCTTTCGTGATTGGCGGGGCAGGATTCTTGTTTGGCGTCGTCGTCACCATCTCGGGTTGGCGGACAGGTTCAAAGTCGCAGCAGACCGCATTCAAGGTGCCCGCAAGTTTTCCTTCATGACGACCTCATGTTCATACTGATCGCGCCATTCGACCCGGGCGCAGCGGGAGTTGCGAGAATTAAGGTGAAAGTGCATTAATTGCCTTGGTGCTCAGAATGAAGTGCACTGTCACCGTAATCCTATTTATCGTTCCACTCCAAATCAGAAAAGATAAATTCGCCAGTTGAGCAGATGATGTTCAGATTAGCTTTATCGCCTAGAGATACCTCCGGCGATCCATCCAAACCATCGATTGTAAAGTTGATTTTTGAACCGTCAGTAACGCTTATCTGAAAATCCAACTTTTCCGACAGGTTCACCGTGCCGATTGGGAACGGTTCGTCATCTTTGCCATTCTTAGTGATATCAAGGGCAACAATGGCGCTCTTCGATTTGTATTCCGCGATTAATTTCATTGCGAAACGGTTCTGACCGTCAGCACTTTCTAGATATATTTGCGCCAACGGGGCATATTTCCCTTTCCGAAATTGGATTGGCTGAATGTTCCCTTTGATCAAGAATGACTTAGTTTGAACCTTCTGTTCTATAGCCGAAAAGCTGTCCGCTGGTGTGTCGCACCCATAAGTAATTGGAGTGGCTTGGATTGGACTGAAGATACTCGCTGCCAACACCGCTGCTAAAGCAGTAACCTTGATATGCATATTTTCTGTCCCAAAACTGTTCGCTAGGGTGATCGGCAGTTTTTGTTTCTCAGTCAATAAGAAACGGGCACAAGTCTTGTGGAAACTCTACCCCCCGCAGGTAATCCGAAGCCCCCTCAAACCGGCACCGCCGTCTCATATTTGATCCGCTCCATCGCAAAGCTCGCCGATACATCGGACAAGGGCACCGCCTTGATCAGCTTCTTGTAGACCCGGTCATAGTCGGCGACATCGCGGACCAGCAGTTTGAGCAGATAGTCGACCTCGCCGGCCATCCGGTAGAGCTCGACCACTTCCTCGACCGCCGAGGCGGCGGCGGCGAAGGTTTCCAGCCACTGGTCACTGTGGTCATTGGTGCGCACGGCAACGAAGACAGTCATGCCGAAGCCGACCGCTTCCGGCTCGACGATCGCCACCCGGCGGGCGATGATGCCGTCCGCCTCCATCCGCTTGATCCGCCGCCAGCAGGCGTTGGTCGAGAGGCTGAGCTGCGCCGCCAGATTTTCCAGCGACAGGCTGGCATCGCGCTGCAAGGCTTTCAGGATATTGCGGTCATTATCATCAATTTTTTTGGTTTCTTTGGTCATAAATAGAACATTATCACGATTATTGATCCAGATCACGAATTTTTGACAAGGATTTTTGATCCCGCTCACGACATAAGCTTGGTCGTAACTTGATCGGGGAACAGACAATGCTGGACATGGTGGGCAGAGCACGGGAATATCGGTTGCATTCGCTGTCCGCGCTGATCGGCAACACGCCGGCAATCAGGATCCTCGCGCGCCACCAGGGGCAGGAGGTCACGATCTACGCCAAGGCGGAAATGTACAATCTGTCGGGCAGCATCAAGGACCGGATGGCGCTGGCGATCCTGGAAGACGCGATCCGGCGCGGGGCGCTGCTGCCCGGCCAGACGATCGTCGAGGCGACCAGCGGCAACAGCGGCATTTCCTTTGCCGCGATCGGCAGCGCGCTCGGCCATCCGGTGACCATCTTCATGCCCGACTGGGTCAGCGCCGAGCGGCGGGCGCTGCTCGCCGGCTATGGCGCCGATGTGCGCCTGGTCTCGCGCGAGGCCGGCGGCTTTCTCGGCTGCATGGCGGCGGCGGAAGAACTGGGCGAACAGGGCGCCTTTCTGCCGCGCCAGTTTTCCAACCCGGTCAACGCCGACGAACATGCTGATGGCACCGGACCCGAACTCTGGCAGCAGGTCACGGATGATGGCTCGGAACTGGGCGGCTTTGTCGCCGGCGTCGGCACCGGCGGCACGGTGATGGGCATGGGCCGCTTTCTGAAGCAATGCGACGCAAGCATCGCCGTCCACCCGGTCGAACCAATCGAATCGCCGACCCTGTCGGTCGGCCACAAATGCGGCCAGCACCGGGTCCAGGGCCTGTCCGACGAATTCATCCCCGCAATCCTCAACCTGTCGGAACTGGACGGGGTGATCGGCGTGCATGACGGCGACGCGATCCTGATGGCGCAGAAGCTCGGCAAGCAATTCGGTCTCGGCGTCGGCATTTCCAGCGGCATCAATCTGGTCGCCGCGATCCGCGTCGCCCTGCAGCAACCCGTCCATGCCGACGGCACGCGCCGGGCCGTCGCGACGATCTTCGCCGACAGCAATACCAAATATCTGTCAACCGATCTGGCGAAGGAAGAGCCCTGCCGCGATGCCTATCTGACGCCGCAGGTCGAGTTTCTGGATATGCAGATTATCCGCTGAGCGTCGCGATATTGCGATTGTCTTCGGTCGTAACATCTACTGCCAGTCCGATCAGATCGCTATCCTCCGGCGCATCGGGCAAAATTCCGATCGCCGGCAGGCCCTGCTCGTCTTCCAGCCACACGCTGGCCGCGCCGCGGCTGGCCTTGCCATAAGGCATGGCATAGCTTTTGATCACCGCCTTGCCGGTGAAATAATGCTCTTCCTTCACATGGTCCGGCTTTGCAATCCGTACCGGTGCCGCGATCCGGTCGGGCGACCAGCCGCCGGCGACCGGGTGGGCCGCATAGATGCCGACCGATTCCTTGTTGATCACCCCGCCATTGGCCGAGATCATCCCCGGCTTGCTGCCATCCCTGCGCAGCGCCTCGACCAGAGCGACCATGCCATGGGCGCTATAGCTGTTGCCGGGACCGCCAAAGAAGCTGAGTCCGCCCGTCAGCGTATAGGAGGACAGCGGCCGGTCGGGAGAGCCGAGCGCATCCATCGCCAGCGACACCGCCACCGGGAAACAGCTGTAGATATCGATCGGCCCGAGGTCCGTCGCTTCCAGTTCCGCCAGCTCCAGCGCCCTGGGGAAGGCCACCTGCATCGCCGGCGAGACCGACAGGTCGTCCTGCAGGCTCATCAGCGGCACGCTGGCATCGGCGCCGCTGTGCAGATAGATGATTTTCTCTTCGGCAATGCCCAGTTCGGCGGCATGACCGGCGGTGGTCAGGATCACCGCCGCGCCCAGCTCGACCGCATCCTGCGCCACCATCCAGCGGCGATAGGGATCGTTGAGCCGGTAATTGCCATGTTCGTCGGACAGCAATTCCTCCGCCGTCCAGTTGCGCGGGAACTGAGCATGTTCGCGGGTCAGTGACACGCCGGCAAAGGCTTCCCACAGTTCGGCCATGGTCCGGGCATAGCTGTCGCGGTCCATGCCGAGCCGCGCCCGTCGGGCGTTTTCGACAATGCCATAAGCCATCGGCATGTTGATGATCCCCTGTCGCCATTCATAGGCGGTGAGCATCTTGTCCTCGTCGGTGCGGAGATCGGTCATCTCACGGGTCGCCGGCTGGCTCCAGTCGAGCGCGTGACCGCTCCGGCGGGCCCGTTTGACCGTGCCGACATTCTCCGCGCTGGACAGGATCACCGCCTTGTACTCGCCGGCATGGACCTGGCAGGCGAGCTTGTTGAGATGCTTTTGCGGGCTCTGTCCGCCGACATCGCCATAGAGCAAGGTCGCCGGGTCGAGACCGGCTGCGGTGGCCACCGCCTCGGGGTGATTTTCCGGTGAACCGAAGTCGTGCGGCAGGCCGCTGTCGTGAAACAGCCGAATCGACAGCAGGCAGTCGATCGACGCCGCCAGTTGTTCGGCAGCGCCGCTGTCGGACAGCGCCTGCTGAATCGCAGCCGACGCCAGATCGACCGTGGAGGGCCATTCAAGCCCCTGCGATTCTTTCAGTTTCTTGCCGCTCGCTTCGCCAACGCCGACCAGCACCGGCGCCATGGGATCTGCCAAAGCCATTGTTAATTCCCTCAAAATAAACAGTTCATCAATCGATTAAACATGATAACAGACGGCTTGATCAATGCACCTGATAATTTGAGGATTTGTGAATGAGCGGATGGCCAGAGCTGAAATGGGAAACCGAACCGACGGGCCCCCTGAAGGGGTTGAAGATCGTCGATATGTCGACGGTAGTGCTGGGACCTTTTGCCACGGTCAACTTTGCCGACATGGGCGCCGACGTGATCAAGATCGAAAATGGCGAGGGCAAGTTCGCCGGCGACATGATGCGCCATGCCGGCGACAGCCCGACCGGCGATCTGGGTCCGATCTTCGCCTCGCTCAACCGCAACAAGAAATCGATCACGCTCAACGGCAAGGATGCGGACGACAAGGCGGTCATTCTCGAACTGCTCAAACATGCCGATGTGTTCTTCCACAATGTCCGGCTGGCCGGCATGGAGCGGCTCGGGCTGGATTATGAAAGCGTCAAGGCGATCAACCCCGGCATTGTCTATGTCCATTGCGCCGGATTCGGCCAGGGCGGCGAATATTCCCACCGCCAGGCCTATGATGACCTGATCCAGTGCGTGTCCGGTTTTGCCAGCCTGTTCGAAATGCGCGGCGACAGCGGTCGGCCGCTTTACATGCCCTCGCTGGTGGCCGACAAGACGATCGGCCTGTTTGCCGTCAACGCGACGCTCGCCGCCATGTATCACAAGGAAAAGACCGGCGAGGGCCAGTTTGTCCAGGTGCCGATGTTCGAAGCCTTCACCTGGTTCAACATGGTCGAAAATCTCTGGGGCGAAACCTTTATCCCCGGCAATGGCAAGCTTGCCTATACAAGATCGATCAACGCCAATCGCAAACCCTATCCGACCAAGGACGGCTATATCGGCCTGGTTCCCTATAATGATGCGCAGTGGGAGAAATTTTTCGAGCTGGGCGGCAAGCCGGGCGTGTTCCAGGAACCGCGCTTTGCCACCTACAAGGAGCGCACCAAGAATATCACCGCGCTCTACGGGCTGATCGAGGAAATCGCCTCGACCAAGACCTCGGAAGAATGGCTGACACTGCTCGACGAGCATAATATTCCGGCGATGCGCTACAACCAGATGGCCGACGTGCTGAACGACCCGCATCTCCAGCAGGTTGGTTTCTGGGAAGAACGGGAAGGCGAGAAGATGGGCAAATATCGCTCGATCCGGCACCCGGTTCTCTATTCCGCCAGTCCCGCCAATGTCTATGCCGACCCGCCGACACTGGGTGCGGACAATGACGAGATACGCGGCGCGCTCGGCATGCCGGCCAACGACAAATAGAAAATAGCAGGACAGGAACCGCCCGATGAATTTTGATTTCTCCGACGACCAGAAATTTCTCCGCGACGAAGCGCGCAAGTTTCTCGAATCCCAGTGCACCATGGCGCATGTCCGCGAAGTGCTCGACGATGACAGCAAGAGCCACAATGAAGGCGTCTGGAAGCAGATCGTCGACATGGGCTGGCTCGGCGCCGCGATCCCCGAGGAATATGGCGGTCTGGGTCTCGGCATGCTTGAGCTTTGCGTGATTGCCGAGGAACTGGGCCGGACCCTCGCACCGGTGCCGTTTGGCTCCTCCGCCTATTTCTTCGCCGAAGCGCTGAAGCTGGCGGGCAGCGAGGAACAGAAACAGGCGCTGCTGCCGAAAGTTGCCGACGGCAGCGTCGTCGGCTGCATCGCGGTCAGCGAAGGACCGGGCGAGATCAAGGCAAGCCAGGTCGCCGCGCGGCTGAACGCCGGCACGATATCGGGCCGCAAAATCCCGGTGACCGATGGCGATATCGCCACCCATGCGGTGGTGCTGGTCAAGGATGGCAGCGGCGCCAGCCTGGTCATTGTCGACCTGAACCAGAGCGGCGTGTCGCGGAAAGCGATCAAGACGCTCGAGCCGACCCGCAGCCATGCCGCGATCAGCTTTGACGGCGCGTCGGCGCAGCTGCTCGGCGAAGCCGGCAACGGCATGCCGCTGCTCGACCAGATCAACGACCGCGCAGCGGTGCTCATCGCCTTTGAACAATTGGGCGGTGCCTCGCGCTGCCTCGAAATGGCCACCGAATATGCCAAGGAACGCCAGGCCTTCGGCCGCGCGATCGGCGGCTATCAGGCGATCAAGCACAAGCTCGCCGACATGTATGTGAAGAACGAGGTCGCCCGCTCCAACGCCTATTATGGCGCCTGGGCGCTGTCGAGCAATGCGGCGGAACTGCCCGAGGCGGCGGCAGCAGCCCGGGTCGCGGCCTCCGAAGCCTTCTGGTATGCGTCCAAGGAAAATATCCAGACCCATGGCGGCATGGGCTTCACCTGGGAGGTCGACTGCCATCTCTTCTATCGCCGCGCCAAACTGCTGGCCGTCCAGGCTGGCAGCCCGGCGGTCTGGAAAGAGAAACTGGTCAGCGCGCTCGAAGCGAAGAATGATTGAAAGGAATAGAGCATGGATTTCAATGATACACCCGAAGAAGCCGAATTTCGCGCCGAGGCGCGGGCCTTTCTCTCGCAGCATCTGAAGCCCAAGACGCCCAGTGCCCTGCGCTCCGGCGGCCGGGAAGATTTCCTGATACGCGCCAAGGCCTGGCAGAAGACCAAGGCGGAAGGCGGCTTTGCGCAGATCACCTGGCCCAAGGAAATGGGCGGCCGCGGCGGCACCGTGATGCAGCAGGTGATCTGGGGCCAGGAAGAGGCGAAGTTCGACGCGCCGACCGGTCCCTTCGCCATCGGCCTCGGCATGTGCATTCCCACCGTCATCGCCTTCGGCTCGGACGAGCACAAGCAGCGCTATGTCCAGAAGGCGCTGAAGGGCGAGGAAATCTGGTGCCAGCTGTTCTCCGAACCGGCGGCCGGATCCGATGTCGCCGGTCTCAAGACCAAGGCGGTCAAGGACGGCGACGAATGGGTGATCAACGGCCAGAAAGTCTGGACCTCGGGTGCCCATTATTCGGACTTTGGCATATTGCTGGTCCGCACCGATCCCAATGTGCCCAAGCACAAGGGCCTGACCATGTTCATCGTCGACATGAAGCAGGAGGGCGTCGACGTCCGCCCGATCCACCAGGCGTCCGGCGGCAGCGAGTTCAACGAAGTCTATTTCACCGATGTCCGGATTTCCGACAAGGACCGGCTCGGCGAACCCGGCATGGGCTGGAAGGTGGCGCTGGTCACGTTGATGAACGAGCGGCTGGCGGTGGGTGGTTCGCCCGGACCCGACTGGAAGGAAATCATGGACTATGCCCGCTCTGCCGGCACCCTGTCCGACCAGGCGTTCCGCGAGAAGCTGGCCGACTGGTACGTGGCGGCCCAGGGTTACAAGCTGACCAAATTCCGCACCCAGACCGCGCTGTCCCGCGGCGAGACGCCGGGGCCGGAGAACAGCATCGGCAAGATCATCAACGCCAACCATCTGCAGGATATCTGCAACAGCGCGATCGAGATGCAGGACCATTATGGCATGATCGTCGACAAGGACGAAGCGCCGTCCGATGCCGTCTTCCAGGAGAGCTTTCTCTGGGCGCCCGGCCTGCGGATCGCCGGCGGTACCGACGAAATCCTGAAGAATATCATCGCCGAACGGGTACTCGGCCTGCCGCAGGATGTCCGCGTCGACAAGGACAAGACCTTCGCGGAAATGAACTAGGGGCAAAGTGATGACCGACCTTCCCGTCCATGTCGTCGCCAATTTCACCGTGCAGGACGCGGCGAAATATCGCGAATATGAAAAGGGATTTTTCCCGATCCTGAAGAAACATGGCGGGGAGTTCATTACCTTCGACGATCATAGTGTCACCTTCGAAGGTGCGGCACCGCCCGAAGGCCGGGTGGTATTGTTCAAATTCCCCAGCGAAGCAGCCGCCACCGCCTGGTATCATGACCCCGATTATCAGGCACTGTCCGAGCATCGCCGCGCCGGCACGACGCTGAACTTTCTGACCATGGTGCACAGCCTGCCGCCGCGAAACCAGGCGGCGATCATAAATCCGCTTTGAGCGGACGCAGAAAAACTTGCGTGATCGATTCGATCGCAAATGTTACCTGTCGTCCGAACCAATGGAAGGAATATTCCCATGACCGCCGATCTGCCCGACTATACACCGCCGAAAGTCTGGAAATGGGACAAGGAAAATGGCGGTCGCTTTGCCAAAATCAACCGCCCGACCGCTGGTCCGATCAAGGATCAGCCGCTACCGGTCGGCAAGCATCCCTTCCAGCTCTATTCGATGGCCACGCCCAATGGCGTCAAGGTCACGGTGATGCTCGAGGAGCTGCTCGCGCTGGGCCACAAGGGCGCGGAATATGATGCCTGGCTGATCAATATCGGCGAAGGCGACCAGTTCGGCAGCGGTTTTGTCGACATCAATCCGAACAGCAAGATTCCGGCGATGATGGACCATAGTACCGAAAAGCCGACGCGGCTGTTCGAGTCCGGTTCGATGCTGCTTTATCTTGCCGAAAAATTCGGAGCATTCCTGCCGACCGACCACAACAAGCGCGCCGAGGCGCTGAACTGGCTGTTCTGGCAGATGGGCAGCGCGCCCTATCTTGGCGGCGGCTTTGGCCATTTCTATGCCTATGCGCCGGTGAAGATCGAATATTGCATCGACCGCTTTGCGATGGAGGTGAAGCGCCAGCTCGACGTGCTCGATCGCCATCTGGCGGACAATGAATATATGGCCGGCGACGAATATAGCATCGCCGATATCGCAATCTGGCCCTGGTATGGCGCGCTGGTCAAGAATGTCGTCTATCAGGCGGCCGAATTTCTCGACACCGCGTCCTACAAGAATATGAACCGCTGGACCGACATGATCGGCGAGCGGCCGGCGGTGCAGCGCGGCACGATGGTCAATCGGGCATGGGGCGATCTCGAGGGCCAGCTGCGCGAACGGCACGATGCCAGAGACTTCGAACTGCGCACGCAGGACAAGCTGGAACCCGAGGGCGAAGCGGCGGAATAGGCTATTTTCGCGTCAGGCTCGCATAGACACGGCTGAGGAAGCTGGGCAGCATCATTTCATTGGCCTGAAATTCGGTGTCCAACTCCGCCGTCGGCTTGGCCGCCATGATCTGCTGCAGTGACTTGCCATCATCGACCAGCGCCTGCACGCGTCCCTGGATGATCGTCAGCACCTCGATATAGCGCGCCAGCTTCGCTCGGTCGGTAACCGGTCCGTGGCCGGGGATGACCTTCGTATCCTCATCGATCGCGTCATGGACTGCCTGGCAAAAGGCGATCATCCCGGCGAGGTCGCCGCCATTGTCGGCATCGATGAACGGATAGCCGCTGTTGTTGAACACGTCGCCGAGATGCACGGCATTGACGCCCCGGAAGATCACTGCCGTATCGCCGGCGGTATGGGCCGGGCCGATGTGCAACAGGTCGATCCTCTGGCCGTTGATATGAAACTGCATCGTGCTGTCGAAGGTGATGTCGGACAGGGCATGCTCGGGATAGGCCTTTTGCTCGGTGGCAAAGGGACCGAAATTGACGATATTGTCGTGCAGCATTTTCTCGCGGCTGTTGGCCTGCGAGACGATCCAGCTGCCGTCCTTGCCGAGCGCCTGATTGCCGTCGGCATGATCGAAATGCCAGTGGGTGTTGACGACGAAATCGACCTTCTCGCTGCCAACCGCCTTCAGCGCCGCCCTGATCCTGGGCATCAGCTGCGGGAACTGGTCATCGACAATCAGCGTGCCATCCGCGCCTACCGACACCGCGATATTGCCGCCCAGTCCGAACAGCACATGGAATCCGTCCGCCAGCGTTTCGGTCCTGATCTCCGCCTTGTCAAAGTCCCAGCCGAAAGCCTTGTACAGTTGATCCGCGCTCATCACCGGGCCGTGCGCCGGCGCGTCGGCCGGATCGGTGCCATGGGCGAGTGCCGGGGAAGTGATAGCCAGAGCGACCGCCAGCGCCGCCAGTTGCAATTTCCTGTTCATCGGCTTGTCTCGCTTCGGTTGGACTATGATTTCAGGATCCCGGCCATGATCAGGTCGACCGTCTGTTCGCGATAGGCATCGCGCATGCGTTCGTCGAAATCCTCGCGGCCGTAGCAATATTTCCAGACCAGCTTGCCGGTGAAGAAACGGTCGGCCGCGCCGGTAACGGCGGAATAGAACAGGTCGGGATCGACGGTGCGGAACACGCCGGACTTGATGCCTTCGCCGATAAAAATCTTGTACGCCTCGGACAGCGGTTTCAGATATTTGTCCGCGATCTTGCGCGCGCCTTCCGGCGGCAGTTCGCGGATCAGGCGCATGGTCAGCCGGTTGAGATAGGGAAATTCATAATAGGTATCGATCACTGCACCGATATGATGGCGCAGCTTGTCTTCCGGCGGCCAGTCCTTCTTGATCAGCAGCCCGACCTGGACCAGAATATTGTCCATGTCGCGCTCGAGGATCGCCTCGAGCAGACCGTCCTTGTTGCCGAAATAATATTTGACCAGCGCGCTGTTGAGACCGGACAGGACCGACAGCTCGCTGAAGGAAATATCGATCGTGTCGCCTTCGCGCATGATCTGGCTGGCGGTCTCGATCAGCTTGTCGCGCGCGCCTGCTTCATTTTCCTTGGGCACCAATTTGTCGACGCTCATTTGTCTTTCCCCCTGTGCACAACGGCACAATTTTCTCACTTATAAACAGGTTCTTTCCACCATGGGAAGCTGTCTGGCAAGTCGCGGGACACTTTGTCGGGATAGTTGGGCGCGCGCTTCTCCAGGAAGCTCGCAATGCCTTCCCGGGCATCAGCAGATTTCGCCCGATTGTAGATGATCCGGCTGTCGACCTTGTGCGCCTCCATCGGGTGGTCGGCGGCAGGCAATTGCCACAGCATCTGCCGGGTGACGGCGATCGATACCGGCGCCGTATTGTCGGCAATCTCGCGCGCCAGCGCATAGGCAGCGGGCAGCAGGTCCTCGGGCTTGTGCAGCGACCGGACCAGACCGCCCTTGAGCGCTTCCTCGGCATCGAACACCCGGCCGGTCAGGCACCATTCCAGCGCCTGCGCCCGGCCCACCAGATTGGGCAGGAACCAGCTGGCCGCGCCGTCGGGCGCAATGCCCCGGCGAGCAAAGACAAAGCCGAAGCGGGCTGTCTCGCTGGCGAGGCGCATGTCCATCGGCAGCAGCATGGTCGCACCGACACCGACCGCGACGCCGTTGACCGCACCGATCACCGGCTTCAGGCACTGGTAAATGCGGAGAATCAGCAAGCCACCGCCATCGCGAACCCGGGGGTCGGAATAATCCTCCACCGGCTCCTCGCTGGCGAAGGGCTTCTTGCCATCTTCGGGAGTCAGATCGGCACCGGCGCAAAAGGCGCGATCGCCGGCGCCCGTCACCACCACCGCCCGCACATCATCATCGGCATCGATGCGGTCAAAGGCGTCGGTCATTTCCTTGATCATCGTCCCGGTAAAGGCGTTCATCTTTTCCGGACGGTTGATCGTGATCGTCGCGATCTGGTCGGCGACCTCGTAGAGGATCTGGCTATATTTGGTCATGCGACTCTCCTGGGGATAAAAAAAGGGCCGCGAGTTTCTCGCAGCCCCCTTTGGTTTGGTGTCTAGCGCGGGGCCATCCGGATGCCGCCATCAAGCCGGACATCTTCGCCGTTGAAATATTGCGTTTCGATCATGCACAGGGCGAGCGCGGCATATTCGTCCGGCTGTCCCAGCCGCGGCGGGTGCGGAACCATCGCGCCCAGGGCGTCACGGACATTTTGCGGTGCGCCGGCGAGCAGAGGCGTATCGAAAATGCCGGGCAGGATGGTGTTGACGCGAATGCCCTCGCGGGACAGGTCGCGCGCGATCGGCAAGGTCATGCCGACCACGCCGCCCTTGGACGCGGAATAGGCGGCCTGGCCGATCTGGCCGTCTTCGGCCGCCACCGATGCGGTATTGACCATCGCGCCGCGATCGCCGTCTTCCAGCGGATCAAGCGTCAGCATGCCGGCTGCCGACTTGGCGATGCAGCGGAAGGTGCCGACCAGATTGACCTGGATAACGAAGTTGAACGCATCCATCGGGAAATGCTTGATCGAGCCATCTTCCTTGGACCGGCTGGCGGTCTTGATCGCATTGCCGATTCCGGCGCAATTGACCAGAATCCGTTCCTGGCCATTGGCGGCGCGGGCCTTGGCAAAGCCGGCGTCGACGCTGTCATCATCGGTGACATTGACCTTGCAGAACACGCCGCCCAGTTCGCTGGCCAGCGCTTCGCCCTTTTCCTCGTTGAGGTCGAACAGGGCTACCTTGACGCCCTTGGCGGCGAGACGCCGCGCGGTTGCCGCGCCGAGGCCAGAAGCGCCACCGGTGATGACGGCTGAAATATTGCTGTTGAGTTCCATGTTTTTTTCTTTCCTTGTTTCTTACCGTTAGTGGTGAGCCTGTCGAACCACGCTTCTCGTCGAGAGGCGCCCTTCGACAAGCTCAGGGCTAACGGATCATATAATAGAGCAGCCTTTAGCCCAGACGCTCGATGATCGTGACATTGGCCTGGCCACCGCCTTCGCACATGGTCTGCAGACCATATTTCGAGCCGCGCGCTTCCATCGCGTTGAGCAGGGTTGCCATCAATTTTGTACCGGACGCGCCGAGCGGATGGCCCAGAGCAATTGCGCCGCCATTGACGTTGATCTTGTCGCGATCCGCACCGACATGTTTCAGCCAGGCGAGCGGAACCGGGGCGAAGGCCTCGTTCACTTCATAGAGATCGATATCGCCGATCTTCATGCCGGCGCGCTGCAACGCGCGATCGGTCGCGAACAAGGGTTCTTCGAGCATGATCACCGGGTCGCCGGCGGTAACCGTCAGATTGACGATCCGGGCGCGCGGGGTAAGGCCGTGATCCTTGAGCGCCTGTTCCGAGCAGACCAGAACCGCACTGGAGCCATCGCAAATCTGGCTGGCGTTGGCAGCGGTGATCGCGCCGCCTTCCTGCAGCAGCTTGACCGCGCCGATGCTTTCCATCGTCGCGTCGAAGCGGATGCCTTCGTCGACCTTGTGCTGGTCCTTGCCTTCGGCGGTCTCGATGTCGACCGGGACAATTTCATTGGCAAAGGCACCGGATTCGACCGCCTTGATGGCCTTCTGGTGGCTTTCGAGAGCGAATTCGTCGAGATCCTGGCGGGTGAAGCCGTGCTTCTTGACCAGCATTTCGGCGCCCATGAACTGGCTGAACTGGATACCGGGATAGGCCGCTTTCAGCCGTTCCGACATATTGGTGCCAAGACCGGCATCCTTGAACAATTTGAAGGTCGAGCCCATCGGCACCCGGGTCATGCTCTCGATACCATGCGCCAGGACCATGTCCTGGGTACCGGACATCACGCCCTGCGCCGCGAACTGGATCGCCTGCTGCGAGGAGCCGCACTGCCGGTCGATCGAAACCGATGGAATGCTGTCGGGCAGGTTCGAAGCCAGGACCGCGTTGCGGCCGACATCGCCGCTCTGCTCGCCACCCTGCATCACGCAACCGGTGATCACGTCTTCAATCGCGCTGACGTCAAAATCATTGCGGTCGGCGATCGCGTCGAGCGTCGCGGCCCCCAGGTCAACCGGATGGATGCCCGCCAGGCGGCCGCCGCGACGACCGCCAGCGGTGCGAACCGCGTCAACAATATAGGCTTCTGCCATAGTCATATTCCTTTGATTGGTTGAGAGTCGAAAATTTAACTGACCGGTTAAACCGCACGGGCGCTAGCGTCAAATGAAAAAGCCGGCCATCACAATAGTGATAACCGGCCCTTTCCCGTCATGGCATGCCGGTCTCAGGCAGGCACATTGTCTTTCTTGACTGTGATCACCTGCGGATAGGTGAATTCGAGCAGGCCTTCCTTGCCATATTCGGCGCCAAAGCCGGACTGCTTGTGTCCGCCAAAGGGCGCGAAGGGCGACAGGTGGAGAAACTCGTTGACCCAGACGGTGCCGGTTTCGAGCTGTTCGGCAACCCGCACGCCTTCATCGGGATTGGCGGTCCATACCGCGCCAGCCAGGCCATATTCGCTGTTGTTGGCGCGGCTGATCGCCTCGTCGGTGGTGCTGAATTTCATCAGCGGCATGACCGGACCGAATTGCTCCTCGGCGACGATCCGCGCGTCTTCCGGCGGATTGTCGAGGATCGTGATCGGCACATAATAGCCAGGGATATTCTCGTCCTTGGCATCGCCGCCGACCAGGAACTTGTAGCCATGGTCCTTGGCATCCTGGATCAGTTCCAGCACCCGTTCATATTGCTTCTTGTTCTGGATCGGGCCGACCGCGGTGCCCTGCTGCGAACCGTCGCCGACCTTCACATTCTTGGCATAGGCGGCAATCGCGGCGCTCAGTTCGTCATAAATATCCTCGTGGATATAGATGCGCTTTGCGGCGACGCAAATCTGTCCGGCATTGGTAAAGCTCGACCAGAACAATTGCTCGGCAACCTTTTCGACATTGGCGTCGGGCAGGACGATCGAGGCGTCATTGCCGCCCAGTTCCAGCGTGATCCGCTTGAGGTCCTTCGAGGCGCCTTCCATGATCTTCTTGCCGGTCGCGGTCGAGCCGGTGAAGGTGATCTTGTCGATATCGGGATGGGCGGTGATCAGCGGACCGAGGCTGTCCTCGCCGGTGATGATGTTGACGACGCCCGGAGGGGCGACATCCTTGATCAGTTCGGCGAGACGCAGGGTGGTCAGCGGCGTGAACGGCGACGGCTTCAGCACGATCGTGCAGCCGGACAGCAGCGCGGGAGCAATTTTCTGCACCGCCATCATCACCGGGAAATTCCACGGCACGATGCCGCCGACCACGCCGACCGGGACGCGGCGGGTGCGGCTGAACCGCTCGGCCGAATCCTCGTTGATCTCGTCTTCCAGATCCAGTGTCGCCTGCGATCCGGCCATATAGGCCGCGCCGGCGATTTCGCCCTGCGCCTGGGCATGCGGCTTGCCCTGCTCTGCGGTCAGCAGACGGAACAGCTCGTCATTATTCTCGTTGATCACCGCGGCGATCGCCTGGACCACCTTGCGGCGTTCCTCGATCGGCTTTTTCGACCAGCTCTTGAAGGCCGCACGGGCGGCGGCGACGGCCTGGTCCAGCTCGGCTTCGCCGCACGCCGGGACCTGGCCGATGACTTCTTCATTGGCCGGATTGACGACGTCCAGCATTTGCGAGGTGCTGACCATCTCGCCGTTGATCAGATTCTTATATTGGGTAACCATGATGCTCTCCTTTGGGGTCTGCCGTTCGATTCTATTTGAGTTGCTTATAATGGATTACAAGGCCGCATGCGCCATTCATTTTGATAGACTGTAGCGGATCGGCAGGGTCTTGAGGCCGCCGACAAAGGTCGACTTGGCCCGGACCGGTTCCCCGGCCAGCTCCAGCGTCTCGATCCGGTCCAGCAGTTCGTTGAACAGGATCTTCATCTCCATCCGCGCCATGTGCAGGCCGAGACATTGATGCGCGCCGGCGCCAAAGGCGATATGCCGGTTGGGCGAGCGGCTCGCGTCAAATTTTCGCGGATCGGGGAAGATCGCCGGATCATGATTGGCGGCGATATAGCTGATCATCAGCCAGTCGTCCTTGGCGATTTTCTGTCCGCCAAGCTCGGTATCTTCCGCCGCCGTGCGCATGAAATGCTGCACCGGCGTGGTCCAGCGGATCGCTTCCTCGACAATGCCGGGGAGCAGGTCGCGGTCGGCCTTGAGCCGGGCAAATTGTTCCGGGTCACGGGCCAGCGCCATCATCGCCCCGGCGGTCGAGGCCGAGGTCGTGTCATGCCCGGCCGCCGCCAGGATGATATAATAGCCGGCCATGTCGCGGTCGCTGAGATGCGCACCGTCGACCTTGGCATTGGCGATCACGCTCGCCACGTCATCGGTCGGGTTGGCGCGTTTTTCCTCGGTCAGCTTGGCAAAATAGGCCTCGAAATCGGCCACCGCGCCGACCACCAGCTGCATGATCTGCTCCGGCGTCATATCGGCCATGCCGGACTTGTTCAGATCCTCGTCCTGGCCGCCGAACATCTGCTGGGTGAGGAACAGCATCCGCTGCTCGTCCGCTTCCGGCACGCCCAATATCTGCATCACCACATGCAGCGGATAGGGCGCGGAAACCAGTGGCACAAAATCGGCTTCGCCGCCGGCATCGACCAGCCGGTCGACCGTGACCTTGGCCAGAGCCCGGATCTCCTCCTCCATCAGGCCGATATTCTTGGGCATGAACCAGTCCTGCGTCAGCCGGCGATATTTGGGATGGGTCGGGGCGTCGAGCGCGACCAGCGACCGGACCAGATTGGGGTCGCCGCCGGTGATCGACTTGACGAAGGCGCCGCCCGCCTTGTCGCTGAAGGTGACACTGCGCGGACTGTTGAGGAACAGCTTGTTGTCCTTGCTGATCCGCATCACGTCGTCATAGCTGGTCACCAGCCAGAAGGGATCGTGGAGTTCGTCATTGACCACCCGCACCACCGGCGTTTCCTGGCGCAGCCGGTCGAACCGGTCGAGCAGTGCATCCCAGTCGACATAATTGGCCGGGTCGATGATCGCTTGCGCGTCCGCGCCGGTCAGAACGGGTTCCGCTTGCGTTGCCATCAGACTTTCCCCTTTTCCTCCTGCTTGTTCCAATATTCGTCGCGCAACAGCCTTTTGTAGAGCTTGCCGGTCGGATGACGCGGCAGCTCGGCGCGGAAATCGATCCGGCGCGGCACCTTGACGCCGGAGAGCGAGCGGCGGAGATAGGCTTCCAGCTCCTGCGCCAGTGCTTCGCCCGCCTCGGCCATGTCCATCGGCTGCACCACCGCGACGACCTTTTCGCCCATATCCTCGTCCGGCGCACCGATGACCGCGGCATCCGCAACCTTTGGATGGGTGACCAGCAGATTTTCGATTTCCTGCGGATAGATATTCACGCCGCCGGAGATGATCATGAAGCTCTTGCGGTCGGTCAGATAGAGGAAGCCGTCCTCGTCGAGCTTCCCGACATCGCCCAGCGACGTCCAGCCCTTTTCATGGGTCGCCGCCTTGGTCTTCTCAGGATCATTGTGATATTCGAACTTCGAACCGCTCTCGAAATAGATCTGGCCTTCCTCGCCGACCGGGACTTCCTCGCCATTTTCGTCGCAGATATGGACGACGCAATTGATCGGCTGCCCGACCGTGCCCTTGTGCGACAGCCAGCCCTCGCTGTTGCAGAAGACGAAGCCGTTGCCCTCGGTGCCGGCATAATATTCGTTGAGCACCGGACCCCACCATTCGATCATCGCCTCCTTGATCGGCACCGGCACAGGCGCCGCGGCATGGACCGCGCTCTTGATCGACGAGACGTCATATTTGTTGCGGATGTCCTCCGGCAGCTTCAGCATCCGGACGAAATGGGTCGGCACCCACTGACCGACATCGCATTTATATTTCTCGATCAGCTGCAGCGCATGTTCCGGATCGAATTTCTCCATGATGATGCTGGTGCCGCCGAGCGCCTGCACGGCAATGTTCCAGCGCAGCGGCGCGGCATGATAAAGTGGCGCCGGCGACAGATAGACGCAGTCCTTGTGGAAACCGAAAATCGCCTCGGCCAGTCCCGCTATGCCATTGGGCCCGGCAATATCTTCCTCCAGCGGCAAGGGCAGCTTCACCCCCTTGGGCTGACCGGTGGTGCCGGAGGAATAAAGCATGTCGATCCCGGCGCGTTCGTCGGCGATCGGCGTGTCCGGCATGGATTCGAGCACCGCCTCGATATTGCGCTCGTCATCGGCACCAAAGACCAGCTGCTCGACATCGGGGTTCAGCCTGCGCAGCTGATCGACGACCGGCAGCATCTTCTGCGAACTGATCAGCAGCTTGGCGCCGGAATCCTTCAGGATATAGCTCATTTCATCAGCAGTCAGCCGGCTGGAAATGGCGACCTGGAACAGGCCCGAGCGCTGCGATCCCCAAGTGACCGGGAAGAATTGCGGATGATTTTCCATGCACAGCGCAACCGTATCGCCGATCTGGAGGCCGCGGCTGCGATAGAGCTGGGCAACCTTGTTCGACAGCCTGTCCAGTTCACCATAAGTGATGGTTTCCCCGGAGCTCGCCATGATCACGGCAGGCTTGTCGGGATTTTCCCGTGCGTGGACAGAAGGATGCATGGTCTGGCGTTCTCCAAGTGATCGATCGCCTGATCTGGCGATTCGCTTTCCCGGCACCATGGTTTAATCGCACAGTTAAATCAATCGATAGTCACATCAACCGGCAATAGAAGGCGGCAATGATCCCCTAATTCTCCACATAGATATCCACAGGCACGGCCAGATCGGCAAATATGCGGCCGATCGGTGCCATGCTGGTCGCACCCTGCTCGATTTCCGTTTCGAGCATCGTCTGGCTGGCCGCGCCCTTCAGCAGGACGACGACGGTGCGCGCCTGGCAGATCGCCGCCTTGGTGATCGTCACCAGCGGCGTGTCGCCGTCATCAGGCAGCAGGCCGACCGCAATTTTGTCCGCGGGGCCGTCCAGCGCCTCTTCCATATCGGCGCTTTCCACGATCCCGGCAGTGCTGCCGTCGGCGCCCATGCCGAGCAACACCAGATCGGGCGGCCATTTCGTGTCGCGCAGCCGCGCATCGGCGGCGGCACCCGCCATATGATAATCTTCATGATCCGGCGCCAGCGGCAACACGCGCGCACCGCGGGTCAGGAAAAGGCCGGCCAGCTTCTTCACCTGGCTGCGGGAATCGTCGAGCGGCACCAGCAGGTCATGGGTCGGGATGATCGTGACATATTTCCACTTTATCGGCTTTTCCGCCAGCGCCTCCAGTACCGGCATGGCGTCGTCGCTTGCCGGCAGGGCGAGCAGGGCATCGCCGCGCGCGTCAAGCGCGCTCTCGATGATGAACTGGATGTCGCCGGCGACCGCGGCCACCATCTCGGCGGGATCGTCAAAATCCCACCATTCGAGCTGGGACTCGTCCTCCTCGGGGAGATCGTCCATGTCAAAATCTTCCAATGCGTCTTCGAGTTTGCTCATTTCTGTTCCGTCAGCTCCTTTGCCCCGTGCTTCTAACGCCTGTTCCGGTCGAAACAAAGGCGAAACATGAGATTTTTCTGCCGCTTTTCTAGTTTGCCGGTACCGCCACCGGCTGTTCATCCAGCACCAGCCCCGACGGCCGCAATATGATCAGCGAAGCCGGCGCGCCGCTGCCCTGCTCGCGCGCGCTGATGTCGATCTGGATGAAGCGCTGGTCCTCGGTCAGCTTGGCGTCCTGCGCCCATTGCCATTGCCAGCCGCCATTTTCGACCGTCCCGCTCTCCTGGCCGAGCGCCGGCGGGCGCGGGTCGGTCAATATTTCGACCGCCCGGTTCCGGACCACCGATTGCGCGACCACCCGCATCTCCAGTTCGGCGGCATTGTGCGTGGTATAGGCCTGCAGCCGGATCAGCGACAGCGCGGCGAGACTGAACACCGACAGAGCGACCAGCATCTCGATCAGGGTGAAGCCGCGCTCGCCGGAATGAATGCTCGGCCTGGTCATGGCGCGGCTCCGGCCAGTTTCACATCGCCCATTGGCGCGATCAGCACCCGGCGGCTGTGCGCCTCGCCCTGCAGCACCAGCTCGGCCTGGTCGCTCGGCAGGCCGGTGCTTTCGAAACTGATCATCATCGGCTTGTCGCCGGTCTTGGCGGTCACGCCGTCCGACCAGTCGGTCGACACGAACGGCTTGTCCTCGATCACCGACCAGCTGCCCTTGCGCCGTTCGAGAAAGCTGTAGCCGGAGGGCGTGACCTGGACCGCCATCGGCCGCGACTGCAGGATCGCATTGTCGCGCAGCGCCGCGGTGCGGGCGGCGAAGCGCTGGGCATCTTCCTCCAGCGCGCTGCTGCTGCTCGGGAAGGAAAAGACCACCACCGACGCCATCAGCCCGATGATCAGCAGCACGACCATCAGTTCGACCAGCGTGAAGCCGGCGGCTTCCTGGCTTGAATTTGATGCTTTCGGTCGGATCATTTTTGTTCATTTAACGAGTTGAGCGGAGCGAGTCTTGCAGAATCCCCAATCCCCTGCAATGACACTGGCATAAGAAAAGAAACGCAGGGCAAGGAAAGATTCAATGGCAGACGTCGTTCTCTACGAGAAAAATGACCGCATCGTGACAATCACGCTGAACAAGCCGGAAACGCGCAACGCGCTTTCCAAGGATCTGTGCGAGGCGCTGGTCAATGCGATCAACAAGGCCGACGCGGATGCCGGCGTCAGCTGCGTCGTGCTGGCCGCCAATGGCAAGAGCTTTTCCTCAGGTGGCAATCTCCACGAGATCAGGGCGATGACCGCTGACCAGCATATGACGCCGCTGGAAATCGAGAATTGGTACAAGACCGGCATCCAGCGGATTCCGCTGGCTTTCTCGCAAATCTCGGTGCCGGTGATCGCAGCGGTCAACGGCCATGCGATCGGCGCCGGCAATGACCTGACCACGATGTGCGATATCCGCATCGCCGGCGAGGACGCGATCTTTGCCGAAAGCTTCCTGCGCGTCGGCATCATCCCGGGCGACGGCGGTGCCTGGCTGCTGCCGCGGATCATCGGCCAGGCGCGGGCCAACCAGATGCTGTTTACCGGAGAATTTATCGACGCGCACAAGGCGCTGGATTACGGTCTGGTGTCAGAAGTTGTTGCCGATGACCAGCTTATGGCGCGCGCCTATGAACTGGCCGAAATGGTCGTAGCGCTGCCGCCGCTGGCGATCCGCAAGACCAAGGAACTGGTGCGCACCGCGCAGAGCGTGACGCTGAAGGAAAATCTTGACCAGGCGGCGCTGTTCCAGGGCGTGTTGCAGCAGCTGGACGACCATAGGGAAGCGATTGACGCGATCCTGGAAAAGCGCAAGCCGGTGTTCAAGGGCGCGTAGGGTGTTCTCCCGCGAAGGCGGGAAGCCATTTCCCTATGGTGCGTCAGAGAAATTTCGCGAGATGGCCCCCTGCCTGCGCAGGGGACCAAAAAGGAGAGATAGAATGAAAAAGTCCGCAATTTTGATCGCAGCCCTGATATCGGCCGCTCCCCTGTGGGCCGCCGCTCCCGAGGGCATTGCCACCGAGGCCACGAAAGCCGCCAATGCCAGAGTCGCGGCTGAGCTGCCGATCGCCGACCAGAGCGATTTCGAAAATGCCAACCGCGGCTTTCTCGCGAAGATCCCGGGCGACCAGATCCTCAACGAAGATGGCTCCGTCGCCTGGGACTCGCACCAGTTCGACTTCATCACCGGCGCCTCGCCGGACACCGTCAACCCGTCGCTGTGGCGGCAGGCGAAGCTCAACAGCATCCACGGCCTGTTCGAGGTCGTGCCCGGCATCTACCAGATACGCGGCTATGATCTGGCGCAGATGACCCTGATCGCCGGCAAGACCGGCTGGATCATCGTCGACCCGCTGACCACCCCGGCACCGGCGAAGGCCGGGCTGGCGCTGGCCAACAAGACGCTCGGCGACCGGCCCGTCGTCGCCGTCATTTTCACCCACAGCCACGGCGACCATTTCGGCGGTATCGCCGGCGTCGCCTCGCCCGAGGATATAAAATCGGGCCAGATACAGGTCATTGCCCCGCACGGTTTCCTCGCCGAGTCCGTGGGCGAAAGCGTGATCGCCGGCACCGCCATGAACCGGCGGGTGCAATATCAGTTCGGCACCGCTTTGCCCGTCGGCAAGACCGGCCATGTCGGCGGCGGCCTCGGCCAGAAACTGTCGAGCGGCGATGTATCGCTGGTGCCGCCGACCCGGTCGATCAGCAAGGACGGCGAGGTCCTGACGGTGGATGGCATCACCTTCGACTTCATGGATGCCGGCGAAACCGAAGCGCCGGCCGAGCTGGTCTTCTACATGCCGCAGTACAAGGCGCTACACAGCGCCGAGGTCGCGACTCGCACCTTCCACAATGTGCTGACGCCGCGCGGCGCTCTGGTCCGCGACACGCTGAAATGGAGCAAGGTGATCGACGCCATGCTCGCCAAATATGGCGCGCAGTCCGACGTCATGCTGGCCTCGCATCACTGGCCGACATGGGGCGCCGACAACGTACAGACGGCGCTGAAAAACCAGCGCGGCATCTATCGCTATGTCCATGACCAGACCATGCGCCAGGCCAATCAGGGCGCGACCATGCACGAGATTGCCGAAAATATCGGCGAACCGGATTTCGCCAAGACCGATTTCGGCGTGCGCGACTATTACGGCACGCTCAACCACAACAGCAAGGCGGTCTATCAGCGCTATTTCGGCTGGTGGGACGCGGTACCGGCCCATTATCACGAACTGCCGCCGGTCGAGGCCTCGAAGAAATATGTCGCGGCGATGGGTGGCACCGACAAGGCGCTGGCGGTGGGCGAGAAGGCTTTCAACGAAGGCGATTATCGCTGGGCCGCGACGGTGTTCAACCATGTCGTCTTTGCCGATCCGGCGGATGACGCGGCGAAGCAATGGCTGGCCTCGACCTACGAGCAGCTCGGCTTCCAGGCCGAGGCCGGGACCTGGCGCAATATCTATCTGGTCGGCGCGAGGGAATTGCGCGAGGGCAATAATGTCAGGAATTCGATCAGCACCGCCAATGCAAAGGTGCTCAATGGCATTCCGGCCATCGACCTGTTCGACGCCATGGCGACCCGTTTCAATCCGGCGAAGATGCAGGGTGATGGCGGTATCATCCGCTTCTGGTTCCCGGACCGCAAGGAAGCGGTGAGCATCGATCTCGGCAACAGCGTGATGTTCCCGCGCGGCGAGGATTATGCGATCACTGGCGACGGATCGGATACGCAGATCACGATCAGCCGGCCGCTGTTCACCCAATTGCTGATGCGCGAGATCAGTCCGATGGAGTTGATCCGGGACAAGCAGATGACCATCAGCGGGAATGATGCACTAATGGCCACCATGTTTATGGCGCTCGACGAGGTAAACCCGCAATTCGATATCGTGACGCCGTGACGATCAGAGGGCACACCAGACCCGTTCGTGCTGGGCTTGTCGAAGCACCCCGGCAAGCGTCCTTCGACAGGCTCAGGACGAACGGCGATAGCAACAGAGGCCAAAGCAATGCAAAGATTTAACTTTCCTGTCATCCAGCCCAAAGCGGAACTTGAAGAATTGCGCGGCGAATTGCAGGCGTTTCTCAAGGAGGAACGCGACGCGGGCAATTTCCGGCCCGAGCCGGAATGCTGGATGGCCTCCGCCGATCCCGAATTTTCGAAGAAAATGGGCAAACGCGGCTGGATCGGCCTGACCTGGCCCTCGCAATATGGCGGCCACGACAAGAGCGCGCTCGAACGCTATATCGTGACCGAAGAGACGCTGCGCGCGGGCGCTCCGGTTGGCGCCCACTGGATCGCCGATCGCCAGCACGCACCGATGCTGCTCGCTCATGGCACCGAAGAACAGAAGCTCGACATCCTGCCGCGCATCGCCGCCGGTGAATGCTATTTCGCCATTGGTCTCAGCGAACCCGGCGCCGGCTCCGATCTCGCCAATGTCAAGACCAAGGCCGAGAAGGTCACCGAAGGCTGGAAGATCAACGGCCAGAAAATCTGGTCCTCCGGCGCGCATATCTCGCATTATATGGTCGCCTTGCTGCGGACCTCGCCAGCCGACGGCCGCAACCGCCATGTCGGCCTGTCGCAAATCATGATCGACCTCAGCCTGCCCGGTGTCACCATCAAGCCGATCGTCGACCTGTCGGGCGACGCCCATTTCAACGAGGTCTATTTCGAGGACGTGATCGTGCCCGACGACTGCCTGCTCGGCGAAGAGGGCGGCGGCTGGGCGCAGGTGACCGGCGAGCTGGCGATGGAACGGTCCGGGCCGGAACGCTTTCTGTCCAGCTATATCACGCTGGAAACCGCGCTGGGGCAGCTGAACGGAAAAATGGGACCGGATTCGCAGGCGCGGCTGGGCAAGCTGATCGCCAATCTGCGCACGCTGAAGGGCATGTCCTGGGCGATCGCCAATCTGCTCGACCAGGGCGTGTCGCCCGAAACCGAGGCGGCGCTGGTCAAGGATCTCGGCAACCGGCTGGAAAATGACCTGACCCTGCAGGTGCGCGCGATGCTCAACGATCTGCCGGCCGACCAGTGGAGTCCGGCGATGCGGCGGATCATGAATATCGGCGTGCTGCGCGCTCCGCCCAACACGCTGCGCGGCGGCACAACCGAAGTGATGCGCGGGATTATCGCCCGCCAGCTGGGGTTGCGCTGATGGTTATACAGAGTTGTGCTCCGCACCTGATGCGGAGCTCTGGAGGCAAGAGCCCTCTCTATCATTCACAGCTCCGCATCAGGTGCGGAGCGCCGGCGGAGGCCACAGCATGATCAATACAGAAGGCATGATCGCGGAGACCGCGAGCAAAATCTACACCGACCTGTGCAGCCGCGAAGTGCCGCACCAGGCAGAGGCCGGTCAATATCCGCAGGCGCTGTGGGACGCGCTGGCCGAAAACGGTCTGCCGCTGGCCTGGGTCAGCGAGGCCAACGGCGGTTTTGGCGCCGATCTGGACGAGGTCTTCGGCGCGATCTGGGCCTCGGCACAGGCCGCGTCCCCGGTGCCCTTCGCCGAGACGCTGATCGCCAACTGGATGCTCGACCGGGCGGGTCTGGCGCCCGCCGATGGCAGCGCCAGCTTCGCACTGAGCGGCCCCACGCCCGCCTCCGATATTCCCTTCGGTATGCACGCAGACAAGATAGTGCTGTTCGACGCCGCGCATCACGAGATCGGCCTGTTCGACAATCGCGTCGCCGTGCGCTCGCCCGAGGAAGCCCTGTCTCCCGACGGCATGACCCAGTTCGTCTTCTCCGGCCATGTCGCCGAACAGTCGGCCAAGACCGATCTGTCGCGGCGCGCGTTCGAGGCGCTGATCCTGACCGTGCGCGCGGTGCAGATGGCGGCGGCGATGGAGACGGCGCTGAACCTGTCGATCGACTATGTCTCGCAGCGCGAGCAGTTCGGCCGGCCGCTGTCCAAATTCCAGGCGATCCAGCACCAGCTGGCCATGGCCGCATCCGAATGCGCTGCCGCCACCATGGCCGCGACCCAGGCGGCCAGCGCCTTTGCCCGCCATGCCGACAATCCGGAACAGGCCTGGCACGAGGCAGTGATCGCCAAGGTCCAGATCGGCCACAGCGTCGAGGCGGTCACCGTGCCGTTCCACCAGGTTCACGGCGCGATGGGCTATACGCAGGAATATGACCTGCACCATTATACCCGCCGCCTGTGGGCCTGGCGCGACGCGCTCGGCAACGAGCATCACTGGTCGCGCCGGCTGGGCGAGGAGCTGGCCGCGACCACGCCCGACCAGATCTGGAAAGGCGTGACCACAGGCGACTGGACGGGCGGCGAATCGCTTGCTATTTAATCGCGCGATTAAACTGATTCCCGAATGGAGCAGAGATGCTTCCAATTCTTCCAAAAACAGGAGCTAAGTCCATGAAAACACGCATTACCGAGCTTTTCGGCATCGAGCATCCGATCATCCAGGGCGGCATGCATTATGTGGGCTTTGCCGAACTGGCGGCGGCCGTGTCCAACGCCGGCGGCCTTGGCATCATCACCGCCCTGACCCAGCCTTCAGCCGCAGCGCTGGCGGATGAAATCGCCAAATGCCGGGACATGACCGACAAGCCGTTCGGCGTGAACCTGACCTTCCTGCCGGTGGTCAACGCGCCCGACTATGAAGGCATGGTCAAGGCGATCATCGAGGGCGGCGTCACCGTCGTCGAAACCGCGGGCAACAATCCCGTCCAGGTCTTGCCCGCGCTGCACGATGCCGGGATCAAGGTGATCCACAAATGCACCGCCGTCCGCCACGCGCTGAAGGCCCAGAGCATCGGCTGCGACGCGGTCTCGGTCGACGGCTTCGAATGCGGCGGCCATCCCGGCGAGGACGATATCCCGAACATGATCCTGCTGCCGCGTGCTGCCGACGAGCTGGATATTCCGTTCGTCTCCTCCGGTGGTCAGGCCGACGGCCGCAGCCTGGTCGCCTCGCTGGCGATGGGCGCCGAGGGCATGAACATGGGCACCCGCTTCATCGCCACCAAGGAAGCGCCGGTGCACCAGAATGTGAAGGACGCGATCGTCGCCGCCAGCGAACTGGACACCCGCCTGGTGATGCGCCCGCTGCGCAACACCGAACGGGTGCTGACCAATCCGGCGGTCGAACGGCTGCTCGAGATCGAGAAGGAAAAGGGCGCCGACCTGCAATTTTCCGACGTCATCGAACAGGTCGCGGGCGTCTACCCGAAGATCATGCTGGAAGGCACGATGGACGCCGGTGCGTGGAGCTGCGGCATGGTCGCTGGCCTGATCCATGATATCCCGACCTGCAAGGAACTGATCGACCGGATCATGGCCGAGGCGGACCAGATCATCAACCAGCGGCTCAAGGGATTCATGGCCGGATAGAACATCCAGGCCGGAGGTTTGTTGACTATTGGCGAATTTCATTTACCCCTTACTTATCAAATAAATATGGGGCATCCGACACATGGCAGAACCATTTTACATGCGCGCGAAACGCGTCGTTTCGGCGGGAATCGAAACCGCCCTCGACCAGGCGGAACGCGCCAGCGGCACCAGCCTGATGCGGGAAGCGATTCGCGAGATGGACCGGACGATGGACAAGGTCCGCGCCGAACATGATGATGCGGTCGATCGCCAGAGCCAGGCCGTCGGCCAGCAGCAACTGTCGGCAAAACGCGCGGAAGAATGGGGCGGCAAGGTCGTTTTCACCCTGGGAAAGGGCCGCGAGGATCTGGCCGAGGCCGCCCTTTTGCAGCAGATGGATTTCGAGGCCAAGATCAAGCATTTCAAGAATCTGGAAGCATCGGCCAAATCGGATGTCCGCCGCCTCGCCAGTCTGCTGGATGATCTTGCTGCCCGCAAGACGGCCATGGAGAACGAGCTGGCAGAATTTGAAAAAATGCTCAGCGAGAACAAGGCCGCCGGTGCCGACGATATGAAATCCGACCGGAACGTCGAACGGAAGATGGAACGGGCCGAAGAAACATTTGAACGCAGCATGGAAATGGCGGGCGGCGTGGCCGGTGCGAGCAGGAGCGCAGCCGCCATCGGAAAATTGCAGCGCAGTTCGGAAGTCGAAGAGCGGCTCGCGGCCCTGAAAAAGGCCATGAAGGCCAAGGGCGGCAAGGGAAAATAGGCAGATTTGCCGGGGTCGACGGATCGCCCGGCCTGCAGCCGCTTCGTTCAGCGGGACGTCAGTCGTTGGCGTCGTCCGGCGATCCGGATTTCGTCCGCAATTCAAACACGTCCGGCCGGGCATAATGGCCGGCAACATCGAGATCGAATTTGCCGCGCATCCGGTCGTTCAGGTCCACTTCCGCGGTCAGCAGCACTTCCTTGCCGTAAATCGGCCCGGCCAGCAGTTCGCCCATCGGTGAAATGATACTCGAACCGCCGTTGATCAACACGGTGTCCGGATCATTGCCTTCCCTCGCGTCGAACAGGTCCGCATCGAGGTGGATAGTCCCGCGTTCCAGATATTGGCAGGCGTTGAGCAGAAAGCTGCGCGACTCCCAGGCAAAGACGCGCATCGCGGCGGCCCAGATTTCACGGTCATCGACGGTGGAGACGCAATAAAAGTCCGGATTGGCGCGATAATAATGGCTGCGCAGCAGCGGCATGTAATTTTCCCAGCAGATCGCGCTGACCAGCCGTCCGGCTTCGCTGTCCATGATCGGCAGGTCATTGCCGTCCCCCCGGCCCCAGATCAGCCGCTCGGCAGCGGTCGGCACGAGCTTGCGGTGCACGCCCAGAAGCGAACCGTCGCGCTCAAAGCCGAAGGTGGAACAATGCAGGGTACTGCCCCGCTTTTCAATCGCGCCGACAATGCATGTCAGATCATTGGCCGCGACCGCTTCCGACAGGGCCGCAAAACGGGCGCTTTCCAGCTCCACCGCATTGTCGGCATAGCGGCGGAAGAGATCCCGCCCGGCATCGGTGCGCGAACCGACTCTGGTTCCGAAATCCACGCCCTTGGGATAGCCGCCAATATAGGCTTCGGGAAAGACAACCAGCTCCGCCCCGGCCGCCTTGGCCTGCGCCAGCCAATCGCCAAAGGCCTTGATCGTCGATGGCGTATCGAACGGATCCGATCCGGCCTGGACCACGGCGACTTTCCTGCTCTGAGGCTGGTTCATTCATTCCCCCACAAGGCCAGCACCGCCCGCAGCGCGGTGACCAGCGCCAGGGGCTGGTCGAGCATCAGATGATGTTCGGCTTCGGGGACCGCGATCATCGGAATATGGCTGCCACCAAGCTCGCGCAGATAGGCAGCGCTGTCGGCGTCGAACAATTTGCTCTTCTCGCCGTAGACGATTCCCAGCCGGTGCGGCAGATCGACGATGCGCTGCGGCGTCAGCGCCCATTTCGCCAGATCATTTTCATTGCGATGGTAGACCATCGGATCAAATTTCCAGGACCAGCCCTGCTGCTCGCCATCGTCGACCCGGCGCAGCGAATGATAGGCCATATATTCGAGCAGGAACGGCTGCTGCACCGGCTGTGGTGGCGACAGCACAAAGCGGGCGCGCGCCGAATCATAATCGGGATAGATCTTGCTGGGCCGGTCCGACCGGCCCGAACCGGGCGGTCCGCCACCGGCTTCGAAATGGGCCGCCAGCTTGTCCGGCCGCATCACCATCAGGTCGCAGATGATCAGCCCGCCAAAGCGCTCTCCCGCCATCTCCATGGCGGTCAGGGCGACGCCCGAGCCAAAGCTGTGGGCGATGATCTTCGGCCTGACCGGTCCGGAGAAGAGATCGAGCGCATCGGCCACGGCGACCATGTCCGCAGCGCGTTTCTCGCCGTCGCAATCGGGGGTCATGGCGCTGTCGCCCATGCCGGCCAGATCATAGGCAATGATGTCGTAATTGTCGGCCAGAAAGGGCGCGATGAAGGCAAAGCAGCGCGCATGGGCGAGAAAGCCGTGAGTCATCAGCAGCGGCGGCTTGCCGCGCGTGCCCCAGCGGAAATAATGGACCTTGTGTCCATTCACTTCGACAAAAGCCTCTTCGCGCGGCACCGCCATCGCCTCGACGAACCAGTCGGGCAAATGCTGGTCACCAGCCCAGATATCGACAATATCCGGGCTGGTCATGTTTATCCTGTCATGCATGGGGGAGACTATTTTCCCTGCCAGTTCGGCTTGCGCTTCTCGGCAAAGGCGATCGAGCCTTCCTGCGCGTCTTGCGATGCGAACACCGGTGCCATGATTTCCGCCTGTTTCTTCCAGGCTTCATCGCTGGACCAGTCGTAGCTTTCGTTGATGATCTTCTTGGTGGCCTTCAGCGCCAGCGGACCATTGGCAGCAATGGTCGTGGCCAGTTCAATCGCGGCATCCAGCGCTGCTCCTTCGGTCACGCGATTGACGAAACCGACGTCATAGGCGCGCTGGGCGGTGAAGAAGTCGCCGGTCAGGGCCCATTCCATCGCGATCCGCTTGCCGACCAGCTGTTGCAGCTTGAGCACTCCGCCAGCACCCGCCACCAGCGACCGCTTGACCTCGGGAATGCCGAATTTCGCGTTCACATTGGCGACGCACAGATCGCAGGCCAGCGCCAGTTCCAGACCGCCGGCCAGGGCATAGCCCTCGACGGCTGCGATCAGCGGCTTCTCCGGGCCCTTCTCGGTGATACCGCCAAAGCCATAGCCTTTCACGGTCGGCGTTTCGCCGCGCAAAAAGCCCTTGAGATCCATGCCGGAACAGAAGGTCCCGCCAGCGCCGGTGATGATCCCGGCGTTGAGGCTGTTGTCATTGTCGAGCTGCTCCATCGCCGCGCGAATGCCTTCGGCGGCCGCCTTGGTCATCGCATTCTTGGCGTCGGGCCGGTTGATGGTGACGATGATGAAACCGTCGCGAATTTCGGTAAGTACTTCAGACATGTTCTTTCTCCTTTGCTTTTTTAGATTTGTGCCCCGGCGAAGGCCGGGGTCCATCTCCTGAAATTGCGTAAAGACGCAATGGCACGAGATGGGCTCCTGCCTCCGCAGGAGCACAGTTCATTCAATCCCTAATCAAACAGCAATCCCGCCAGTTTCGACCGCTGATAGGCCGCATCGCCGATCAGCGCGCCTGACAAAATCGCTTTCCGCCGGTGCAATTGCGCATCGCAATCATGGGTGAACCCGAAGCCGCCATGAAACTGGATCGCCCGGTCCGCTGCGGTAGAATAGCTCGAATGCGACTGCGCGGCTGCCATCCGCACCGCGACCTCGCCGCGGCCCTGTTCGCCCCAGCTGTGGGCGGCGCTGTACAGATGCGTGCGCGCCTTTTCATATTCGACATAATTGTTGACGGTCGGATGTTTCAGCGCCTGGTAGCTGCCAATGATCTTGCCGAACTGCTTGCGGGTCTTGAGATATTCCAGCGTATAGTCGATCACCGCCTGCGCGCCGCCGGTCATTTCCGCAGCGTGAATTAGCCCCGCTGCCAGCTCGATCTTCTCCAGCGTCTCGCGGGTCCGCGAGGCGTCGAACAGGGCATCGGAAGAAATGGTCACGCCGTCCAGCGTCACTTCATAGCTGCGCGCGGTTTCGTCGATCACTGTTTCGCGGCGCAGCGCTCCGTCACCGAGCTGCGACCGCTCGATCAGGGCAAAGCGCACCGCGCCATCCATCTTCACCGAGGCAATGATCAGCTCGGCGCTGTCGGCCCAGAGAACCAGCTGCTTCTTGCCGGACAGGGTCACCGTGCCGCCGCTTTCGGTTGCGCTGCAGTCAATATTGGCCAGGTCCCAGTCGCCATTGTCTTCGCGCAAGGCCAGCGTCGCCGCGGTCCCAGCGGCAATCTTCGGCAGCCATTCCGCTTGCTGCGCCTCGCTGCCGCCGGCCAGCACGGCCTGCGCCGCCAGCGTGGTCGAACCAAAAGGTGTACTCATCAGGTTGCGGCCCATCTGCTCGGCGATCGGCACCACCTCGGCCATCGACAGGCCAACCCCGTCATGCGCTTCCGGAATCGCGATCGCCAGCCAGCCGAGCTCGCCGATTTCCTGCCAGATGCCCGGATCATAGCCGAGATCATCGTCGATCAGCCCGCGCACCTTGTCGATCGGGCTCTTGTCGCGACAGAAATTGGTCGCCACGTCCATCAGTTCGATCTGCTCTTCGGTCGTGCCGATTGTACCCAGATTATCCATATATTCCCTCAATTTCCAAATTGCCGGTCCAAACCGTTAGCCCTGAGCCTATCGAAGGGCGCCTCTCGGTCGAGGGCCGTGGTTCGACAGGCTCACCACTTACGGCAGGTCCAATTCCTATCTCGTTTTCGGCAAGCCGAGCGCATGTTCCGCGACGATATTGCGCTGGATCTCGGACGTGCCGCCACCGATGGTCGCCGAGAAACTGTTCAGGTAACTGCGATGCCAGTAACCATCGTCGACCGCATTTTCGTCGCCTACATAATAACCGGCCTTGGTGCCCTGGAAGGCGAGCGAGAATTCGGTCAGCTCGCGGATCAGCTCGGTGCGGGCCAGCTTGTTCATCAGCGGCAGGCCCATCGGCCGGTCCTGCATCAGCTGCGGCATCCGGCGGCGGGTGTTGTTGAGATTCAGCGCCTGGATGTCGATCATATATTGCGTCATCTTGTCCCGCATCACCGGATCGTCGAGCAGCGGCTTGCCGTTGCGGACCGAATTTTTCGCCAGCTCGACGATTTCCATCACGTCCAGTTCCTTGACGAAATAGCCGCCGACCGGCTTGACCTTGGCGCCGCGCTCATATTCCAGCGTCTTCATCGCCATCGACCAGCCATTGCCCTCGCCGCCGAACAGGCAGTCGGCGGAAATGCGGGCGTCGGTGAAGAAGGTCTGGACGAAACCATATTCGCCGGTCAGCTTCTTGATCCGGCTGATGGTGATGCCGTCGATATCCATCGGGTTGAGGAAGAAGCTCAGCCCGGCATATTTGTTCGGCGCGTCGAAATCGGTGCGCGCCAGCAGGATCATATATTTCGCCCGGTCGCCCAGCGACGTCCAGATTTTCGAACCGTTCAGGACATATTCGTCCCCGTCCTTCACCGCCTTCAATTGGGCATTACCCAGATCCGATCCGTTCTCCGGTTCGGAAAAGCCCTGGCACCAGATATCCTCGGCGCTGAGCATCGGCTTGATATATTTCTGCTTCTGCTCCTCGCTGCCGAGATCGAGAATCAGCGGTCCGGCCCAGCCATTGCCGATCGCGTTGAGCATGATCGGCGCGTCATATTTCTTCATCGCGCGAGTCGCCGCGCGCTGATAGTCGCTGTGCAGCCCGCCGCCGCCATATTCCTTCGGCCAGCTGGCGCCGAGATAGCCCGCTTCATAAACCTTGCGCTGCCATTCGCGGAGAAAATCAAACTGCTCGTCGGTCGACACTTCCATGAAGGTCAGCGGCAGCATGAAGCCCGGATCGCGGACCGTATTTTCCTTGAACCAGGCGTCCGCCTGTTCCCCATATTCCTTGAGTTCGGCTGCACTCGGTTTGTCGGCCATAGGTCTTGCTCCCGTTTTCCTGTCAATAGGGCCAGTGGCACGGCCCCATTGCCTGCGATATTGCTTGAATCACCAGTGGGTTAATTGAACGATTAAATTGCAAAAAGCAATGGCCCGGACCTGCTAAATCGAACCTGTGGAGAGAAAAATGGTCAGCGAAACCTTTAGCGGGCAGAAACATGTCATGTGCCGGGCCTGCCACGCGCATTGCGGCCTGATCGTCGATTTCGAGGACGGCGTTCCGGTCAAGACCCATGGCGACAAGGATAATCCCGAGTTCGAGGGCTATAGCTGCATCAAGGGCCGGCAACTGGCCAATTATCACGCTTTCGACACACGGCTGCTGACCAGCTACACCGGCATGAAGCAGGGCGCAAAACAGGCGGTGCACTGGCGAGATGCGGCGCACGATATTGCCCGACGGCTGGAACGGATCGTCGAGGAGCATGGCCCCGATGCAGTGGCCTCCTATGTCGGCACGTTCGGCTATAATAATGTCAACGCCCATGCCTTCATGCTGGCGCTGATGGAATCGATCGGTTCGACCTCCGTCTATGACAGCGTCACCATCGACCAGCCCGGCAAGGGCATTGCCCGGGCGCTGATCGGGCCGTGGCTCGCCGGTGCGCCGCGGGTCGGTGACTGGGACGGGCTGATGCTGATCGGCACAAACCCAGTGGTGTCGATGAACGGCGGTCTCGGCATGAACCCGGCGAAGAAACTGCATGATGCAAAAAAGCGCGGGATGCAGCTGATCGTGATTGACCCGCGCGTGACCGACAGCGCCAGGCAGGCCGATATCCACCTGCAGTGTCGCCCCGGTCAGGACCCGATCCTGCTCGGCGCGATTGCCAAGATCGTGATCAACGAAGAACTGTACGACAAGGATTTTGTCGCTGGCGATGTCGACGGTTTCGAGGCGCTCAAGCAAGCCGTACAGCCCTTTGACGCCGGACCGGCCGCCGACCGTGCGGGCGTGGCCGCAGAGGATATCGTCCGCGCCGCGCGCATGTATGGCAGCTGGAAGAAGGCCAGCATCAGCGGCGGTACCGGCACCAATATGTCGGGCGGCGGCAATATCACCGAATATCTCAACCTCGCGCTGACCTCGATCATGGGCCACTGGCTGCGCGAAGGCGATCTCAACCGCCGCACCGGCGTGTTCACCAAGCCGGCTCCACCGATCGCCGCCACGCCCGGCCCGATTCCCGCCTGGGGCTTCGGCCGCAAGCTGCACAGCCGCGATCTCGAGCAAAGCATTTCCGGCATGCCGACCTCGGCTCTGCCCGACGAGATCCTGACCCCCGGCGACAAGCAGGTGAAGGCGCTGATCTGCCTTGGCGGGAATCCGATGCTCGCCTGGCCCGACCAGCTCAAGACGTTCGAGGCGATGAAGGCGCTCGACCTGCTGGTCTGCATCGATCCGCGCATGTCGAAGACCGCCGAGCTCGCCGACTATGTCATCGCCCCCAAGCTGCATTATGAAGTGCACGGCAACACCGCCGCGCCGGAAATCTATGGCGGCTTTGGCGCCGGCTGGGGCTTCGAGAATAATTACGCCCAGGCCAGCCTGCCGATCATGGAGGTGCCGGAAGGCTCCGACCTGTGCGAGGAATATCAGTTCATCCACGCGCTTGCGTCCGAGATGGGCAAGACGATCAAGGTCAAGTCCTGGGCGCTGCTCGCCCATCCCGACGAGCGAGAGGAAATGGCAACCACCTTTGCCCCCGGCGAAACGCCCGATCCGATCAGCGCGTGGAGCGCATCGCTCAATGGCTGTCCGGCGGATATCGCCAAGCTGTACGAAGATGAAGAAGTCCAGAAGGGCAAGATCGTCGAGGCGCAGGCGCTGCTGGTGCAGCCCAAGCCCGCCGGCTGGGAAGGTAAATTGTCGGTCGGCAACGCGGCGATGATGGAAGAATTGGAAGCATATGCCGCCAAACTGGGCGAACCGGTCGAGGATGGCGACTTCCCGTTCCGTATGATCGGGCGGCGGATGACCGAAATCCACAACAGCAACTGGCACGAGGATCCGGTGCAGCGCAAACGCGTCCCGCATCATCCCGCCTATATGAACCCGGCCGATATGGAAGCGCTGGGTCTCGCCGAGGACCAGCCGGTCGAGCTCGAATCGGCGCGCGCCTTCATCAGCTGTGTCGCCAAGGCCGACAAGACCGTGCGTCCGGGCTGTGTCTCGACCCCGCACAGCTGGGGAACCAATCCGGACGAGAAGGAGGACCCGCTCGGCGCCGGCGGCAACACCGGTCGCCTGTCCTATAACGACCGCGACTATGACAAGCGCACCGGCATTCCCCTGATGAGCGCGATCCCGATCCGGGTGAGGGCAAAGCAGGCGGCGGTGATGGAGGCGGCGGAGTAGATTTCAACCTCTCCCATAGGGAGAGGCAACGAAGACTTAGCCGACAGGCTTAGCTGTAGTCGGTGAGGGGTTCTCCCTTCAAGGGTAAAAACCCCTCACCGAGTTCCACTGGCCAGACGAGCTGGCAAGTTTCACTTGCCTCTCCCTATGGGAGAGGAAAAACCCGGAGACCAATCATGACCAATCCGCTGTTCGACCTCACCGGCGATGTCGCCGTCATCACCGGCGCGGGCCGCGGGATCGGCGAAGGCATGGCCAAGGTGCTGGCCGATGCCGGCTGCAATGTCGTCTGTGCCTCGCGCAGCCTCGACCAGATCAGCCGCGTCGCCGACGAAATCAACGCCAGTAACAGCAGTGGCCGGGCCATTGCCCATGCCGCCGATGTGACCAGCGCCGAGGACATGGAGGCGCTCGCCCAGCGCGCGGTCGACGAATTTGGCAAGCTCGATATCTGGGTCAACAATGCCGGCGGCTCGCTGGTCTCTGCGCCGCTGACCGAACTGGACGCGGCCGAGTGGGACAAGACGCTGGCGACCAACCTGACCTCGGTCTTCCACGGCGTCCGCGCTGCCTGCAAGCATTTCGGCGAGGGCAGCCGGATCGTCAACACCAGCTCGCTGGCGGCGGAGGAACCCTTCCCCGGCAGCGGCCATTACAGCGCTGCCAAGGCCGGCGTGCTGATGCTCACCAAGACGCTCGCCTGCGAGCTTGGCCCCAAGACCCGCGTCAACGCCATCCTGCCGGGCTTCGTCCCGACCGATACGGTCAAGCAGGCGCTGAGCATGAGCGACGAGGATTTTGTCGGCTTCGAGGATACGCTCGGCCTGCCCGCCGGACGGCTGGGCACGCCCACCGATATCGGCGCGCTGACGCTCTACCTGTGCGCACCGGCTTCGGCCTGGATGACCGGCCAGTGCATCCGGCTGGCCGGGAAGCCCTAGACCTTAGACCGTCTACCGCAATCAGTTGTCCAGCACGATGCGATAGCGCGCCTCGCCGCTTTCCAGATGCGCCAGCGCCTCGTTGATCCGGTCGAACGGGAAATGCTCGGTAACCACCTTGATATCGTGGCGCGCGCAGAATTCCAGCATGTCGGCGATGGTGTGCGGGCTGCCGACCAGCGAGGAGGACAAAGACAGCTGCGAGAACATCAGCGGCATAAGCTGCAGCTGCGCCGGCACCGCCTGCACGCCGAGAAAATGCAGTCTCCCCTTCGGCTTCAGCATCGCCATGATCTGATTCCAGTCCAGCGCGACATCCACCGTGCTGAGGATCACGTCGAAACTGCCTGCGGCTGCCGCCAGCGCCTCCGGATCGCGCGAATTGATCACCGCATGCGCGCCCAAGGCCATGGCCTCCTCCTTCTTCGAGCTGCTCGAACTCAGCGCGGTGACATGGCAGCCCCAGGCCTTGCCGAACTGCAGCGCCAGATGGCCAAGCCCGCCAATGCCCAGCACGGCAATCCGGTCGGTCGGCCTGATGCCGAATTTAACGAACGGATTGAACACGGTGATGCCGGCGCAGAATAGCGGTCCGGCATCGGCGGAATCAAGATTGTCCGGCAGCTTGATCACGCTGACTCCCTGTGCCCGGACGATATCGGCAAAGGCACCATGGCGCCCGGGCGAGACTGTCGACTGCACGGATTCACAGAGATTGTGGTCGCCGTCGAGACACTGTCGGCAGGTCATGCAATAATGCGAATGACCGCCCAGCCCGACCCGGTCGCCAATCTGGACATGCGTCACTTCCGCACCGACATCGATAACCGTGCCGGTCGCTTCATGGCCGCCGACGAAGGGAAAGAGAGTGGCGCCCCAGACATTGTCGCGCAGACTGAGATCGGTATGGCACAGGCCGCAATGTTCGACCCGGATATCGATATCATGGGACGTCATCGGACCCAGTTCATATTCGAAGGGTTCCAGTCGGCCGCCGGCCTGTTGGGCAGCAAAAGCTTTTACGGTGCGCATCGCGGGTCTCTCCATTGCTTGCGTGGATCAGTCGAGCAAGGCAGGTCGCATATCCCGGATGCGAAGGACACTGTCATATCAGTGAAGGCCGCAAGCTCCTCGCCGCCATTCGCGGCGTCGCCTTTATGCCTGGTGCATATAAACGGCCCGTTCGTGGGAGAAGGCCTTGAATCCGAAATAGCCGTGATAGCTGCCGATGCCGCTCTGGTTGACGCCGCCGAAGGGCAGATTGTTTTCCAGATAGTGCGAGAATACCCCGTTTACGGTCACGCCGCCGGAAGAGGTGCGGTTGAGGACCTTTTCGACATTGGCCTCATTGTCGCTGAACATATAGAGGGCCAGCGGCTTGTCGCGGGCCTCGATATAGCCGATCGCCTGGTCGAGCGTGTCATAGGTCATGACCGGCAGCAGCGGCGCGAAAATCTCTTCCTGCAATATCGTCATCTGCGGTGTCACGTCGGTCAGCATCGTCGGGTGGACGGTCAGATCGCTCTCGTCAAACGTGCCGCCGACCGCGACGGTCGCGCCCTTTGCCACCGCATCGTCGAACAGGCCCTTCACGCGGGCAAAATTATTCTCGTTGACGATCTGCGCGATCGCCTCCTTCCTGATTGCACCATCCCCGTCATAAAGATTCTGCGCGACATTGGTCCGGAAGGATTCGACCAGTTGCGCCTTCTGCTCTTCCTTCACGAACACATAGTCCGGGCAGATACAGGCCTGGCCGCCGTTGAACTGCTTGGCTCCGGCAAGCGCGGCCCCGATCTTGCCGACATCCGCGCCCTCGTCGATGATGACCGGCGACTTGCCGCCCAGCTCCAGCGTCACCGACGACAGATGCTTCGCGGCTGCCGCCATCACCAGCTTGCCGACCCGGGTGCTGCCGGTGAAGAAAATATGGCTGAACGGCTGTTCCAGCAGGCTCGTGGCAACGCTGACATCGCCCTCGAACAGCGCCACTTCCTTTTCGTCAAAGGCCTCTCGCACGATCCGGCCGGCGATTTGCGCGGTTGCCGGGCACAGGTCGGTCAGCTTGACCATGCAGCAATTGCCCGCGGCGATGGCGGCCGCCAGCGGGCCGAAGGTCAGGCCGAGCGGAAAATTCCAGGGGCCGAGGATCAGACACACGCCGCGCGCCTCGTAAATGATTTTCGCCTTGTCATCGGGATTCATCGAAGGAATGACTTCGGTCGGAGTCATCCATTGATCGAGATTGTCGATATTGCGCTGGATATTGGCGGTCACGTTCATCACCTCGGTCACCCGTATTTCCTGCTCGGGCTTGCGGGTGTCCTGCAGCACGGCCGCGACAATATCGTCGGCATGCGCCTCGACCGCATCCTTCAGCTTCCGCAGCTTCGCCTTGCGCTGCTCTGCCGTTGTTGCCTTCACGTCCCATTGATGCGCGCTCTGCAAGTCGAATATTCGCACGATTTCCTTCGATATATCTTGTGTATTCTGAGCGGAGCTGGGCATGATCATTCCTGTCTGAAATTATATGGCGGCTGGCTATTATCTGTAAGTTCTACATACAATAATACATGATTTGTAATGGATGCCAAATCTTTATTCCAGCCTTGATATTCATCGTCCGTGATGGCGGCCCGGATGCGCCGGGCAGAGCGGCCATGTTGATCCAAACCATTTGCCCTGCCGCACAGGCTGTCGCACCATCACGCGCGACCGGATGAATTTTCTTCTCCGGTCGGTGAAGAGCAGATGGCCGCAATCTGCAGAAGCCTGTCTTGAGGCATGGCGATGAAGTTTGGGTAATGAGGTCCGGCGATCGGCTTGCGGCAGAACGCTTCAACCGAATTTTGCAACCATATGGCGAACGGGCCGGCCGTTGGCGCGGAATGACTATACAGCACCGGTTCATTGGCGCACGGCCACCCGTGATATCCCATCCTATACCAATGGCATTTTGGTCGCTCCAGTTGAAATATCCCCAATTTTATGCACAGTTTTTTCAAGCTCCGGTCCTATGATCTGGCGATCGATCTCGGTACGGCCAACACGCTTATCTATGTGCGGGATCGCGGCATCATGCTCAACGAGCCATCTGTCGTTGCGCTCGAGACCAATGACGGTGTGACAAAGGTGCGGGCCGTTGGCAGCGATGCCAAGCTGATGATGGGCAAAACACCCGGCAACATTCAGGTCATTCGCCCGCTGAAAGACGGGGTGATTGCCGATCTTGATGTTGCGGAGCAGATGATCAAACATTTCATCCATAAGGTGCACAGCAAGAAGACCGGCATATTGCGGCATTTCGATATTGTGATTTGCATCCCCTCCGGCTCTACCAATGTGCAGCGCCGCGCCCTTCGCGATGCCGCCTCCCATGCCGGCGGATCGGGCATATTTTTCATAGAAGAACCTATGGCCGCGGCAATCGGCGCAGGGATTGCAGTCACCGAACCGACCGGCGCGATGGTGGTCGATATTGGCGGCGGGACGACCGAGGTGGCGATATTGTCATTGCAGGGGCTGGCTTACAGCACGTCTACCCGCATGGGCGGCGACAAGATTGACGATGCCATCGCCTCGCATATCCGCCGCAAGCATAATCTGGCGATTGGTGAAACCACAACGGAATTGGTCAAGCATGAAATAGCCAGTGCGGTAAGCCCGGCCGGTGACGGACGGACGATGCATATCAAGGGGCGCGACCTGGTCAGCGGCATGCCGAAAAAAATAGCCATCACCGAAGCCGAAATTGCCCATGCCATCGCCGAGCCGGTCGGCCAGATAGCCGAGGCCGTGCTCAATGCACTCGAGCATACAAAGCCGGAACTGGCGGCGGACATCATGGATCAGGGCATTATCCTGACCGGCGGCGGCGCCTTGTTGGGACGGATTGACGATTTTATTTCCGGGAAGACCGGACTGGCGGTCACCATTGCCGATGATCCGCTGACCTGCGTCGCCAATGGCGCGGGCCGGGCGATGGAAGATCCGCTGCTTCACAACGTGCTGATCCCCGCCTGAGACCGGCGGAGACGAAAAAGGGCCCCGGAAACGATCCGGAGCCCTTGTTCGGCATATTATCTGCCCGGCCTAGCCGACCACGATCATCACCAGTGAGGTGGCGATCAGTGCCGGCGTCTCGATGCCGTCAATCTCGACAACAACATTATAGGTCAGCAGCCAGCGGCCCGGCTGTTTCTCGACCGCATCAACCAATGTGTGGCGTCCGCGCACCTTGGATCCGGAGCGCACCGGGCTGAGGAAGCGGACCTTGTCAAAGCCATAGTTGATCCCCATCACCGTGCCTTCGAGGCCCAGGGTCGTGCCATAGGAAAGCTTGGGCAGCAGCGAGAGCGTCAGCAGGCCGTGGGCGATGGTGCCGCCGAACGGAGTTTTCGCAGCCGCTTCCTCGTCAATATGGATGAACTGATGATCCTCGGTGCAGTCGGCAAATTTGTTGATCCGGTCCTGCCCCACTTCGACCCAGTCGGACACGCCGACTTCCTTGCCCTTCCAGGACTCGAGTTCGCTTGGTTTGATTACTGGCATATGTCTTCTCCTAAATACCGTTTTACATACCGTTAGTGGTGAGCCTGTCGAACCACGCCTCGCGTCGAGACGCGCCCTTCGACAAGCTCAGCGCTAACGGACCAAATGGACTAGCCCTTCATCGATTCCTGCATCCGGCGGAAGAATTTGCCGCCCTGGCCACCGCCATTGGCATATTCCTGCATCCCGGCTTCATCGAGAATCTTATCGATATTGTCGGCGATCGCTTCGGCGTTGCGCTTCTCGACCGGCAGCCAGATACCTTCGGTTTCGAAGATTTTCGCCGCGGCATAACCACCGGCGCCGGCGGTCAGGATCGTCTTCGATGGCGCACCATCGCTGCACAGGTAGACCACGGCCGGGGTCACCGCTTCCGGCACCAGCATTTTCAGCGCTTCTTCCGGCATGATATCTTCGGTCATCCGGGTTGCCGCAACCGGCGAGATGCAATTGGTATGGATGCCCTTGCCCGCGCCTTCCTGGTGCAGGCTGTTCATCATGCCGACGACCGCCATTTTCGCGGCGCCATAATTGACCTGTCCGAAATTGCCATAGAGACCGGTCGATGACGTGGTCATCACGATCCGGCCATATTGCCGCTCGCGCATATGGTCCCAGACCGCCTTGGTGCAATTGGCGCTGCCGGTCAGATGGACATCCATGACGAACTGGAAATCTTCCATGGTCATCTTGTGGAAGCTCTTGTCGCGCAGCACGCCGGCATTGTTGACGAGAATGTCGACATGGCCCCATTTGGCGATTGCATCGGCGACCATTTTTTCCACCGCAGGCATGTCGGTAACGCTGCAGCCCGCTGCCATGGCTTCGCCACCCTCGGCCTCGATCTCGGCAACCACCTGCTCG